>TARA_B110000046_G_scaffold112201_1_pt1 | contig 71377 bp, 59 predicted proteins | sample TARA_B110000046 | Tara Oceans TARA_B110000046 (sample SAMEA4397157) | marine metagenome | biome: Polar Biome; feature: [DCM] deep chlorophyll maximum layer (ENVO:01000326); material: water (ENVO:00002006), including particulate matter (ENVO:01000060) such as... | depth 40 m
GTGCAATTTGTAGCTCCACTAGTTCAAGCGGATGGAGTTTAGTTGGGAGTTTCGCAACTTCAGCTGGAATACCTTATGCTCAGAGTTTTGAGACATTCCCGGCAACTTCAAATAGTGTTGGGTCTTCTGGATGGTTTAATATTAACGGAACTACCCGTCCTACTTGGATGTCTGATGCAGGTGGAACTGGCTCAACTGGAACAGGTCCAGATTTTGATCACACTTTAGGTAACGCCTTAGGGATATATCTATTTCTAGAGACATCTGGAGGTTCACTTGGTGATAGAGATACTTTAACATCTCCTGCAATTTCAGTTGGTGCTACTCAGACTTCTCTTACATACACCTATTGGTACCACATGGCGGGTGCAAGTATGGGCGAAATGCAAGTATGGGTGGAATCCAATAATGTTTGGGATTCTTTAACTACTTTCTCAGGTGCTCAACAACCGGCCACTGGATCTGCGTGGTTACTTAGTTCGCATGTATTAACAAGTTATGCAGGACAGGATATTACGTTAAAGTTTATTGGAGAGAGAGGCGCTAGCTTTACAGGAGATATGGCAATAGATGATATTTCTGTAATAGAAACACCTAATTGTCTGCCACCATCTGCACTCTCCAGCACAAATCCTACCTTATCCTCTATAGATTTAGATTGGGTTGAAAATAATTCAGCAACAACTTGGGTTATTGAATATGGTCCTGCCGGTTTTATTCCAGGTACAGGTACGAATGTAACAGTTACTGCGAAGCCTTTTACCTTAACTGGTTTAACCGCTAGCACGATTTATGATTTCGTTGTCCGAGCTGATTGTTCTCCGGGATTAAGTCCAAACAGTTTTAGTAGTTCTTTCGGAACTAGTAATGGTGTTCCTTATTTCGTAGATTTTGAAACGTTTAATTCAACTTCAAGCCAAGGATGGTCTCAGGTAAAAGCAGGTAACCCTTCATGGTTATTAACTTCAGGTGGAACTCCTTCAACTGGAACAGGCCCAGTTGTAGATCATACCACTGGAATTAACACAGGAAAATATGTATTCCTAGAAACGTCAGGTGGTGTAGCAGGAGATTCTGATACATTAATTTCTGCTCCGATTATTGTAAATGCAAATCAAACATTACTAGAATTTTCTTTCTGGTATCATTTCCACGGAGCAACTATTGGCTCAATGGAAGCTTGGATTATTGATTCTTCTGGGACTTTAAACTTCCTAGGTACTATTGTCGGTCAACAACAAGCAGTTCAAACTGACCCATGGTTAAAAGCTAAATATATAGCTGCAGGTTACCAGGGTCAAGCAGTAAGATTGGCATTTGTAGGAATTAGAGGTACGAGTTTTACAGGTGATATTTCAATTGATGATGTAAGATTAGATTTAGCGCCACCTGCAGAAATTGGAATTACTAATATCGTAAGACCTTCTTCAGGATGTGGATTAGGAGCTGATTCTGTTGAAATAGAAATTACCAACTTTGGATCGAGTTCACAAACTAGTTTTAACGTAGGTTATTCATTAAATGGTGTAGCAATCGCTCCAGAAACTGTAACTGCCACGTTAGGTGTCGGTATGACTATGAATTATACGTTTACAACGACAGCATCTATAGGAGCTGTTGGAATCTATGATATCATTACATATTCGATGTTAACAGGTGATGCAGATTCATCTAATGACACATTAGGGACTAGTTTAACAAGTTTTGCTAATGTAGCAGTATTCCCATATGCCACTAGTTTTGAAACAGGAAACGATAGTTGGTTTGCAACTGGAGACGCTTCTTGGGAATTAGGTACACCCGCAGGATTCATTATTGATACTGCTTCTAACGGAACTCAAGCTTGGGTTACTGATTTAGATGCAGCATATGGAGATGGGTTGAATGCATTCTTAACAAGTCCTTGTTTTGACTTCAGCAATGTTGCAAATCCAGCCATCAACTTAGACATATGGTATGATATTGAGTCTAGATGGGATGGAGCATTCATGCAAGCAACTACTGATGGTGGAACTACATGGACAACTATAGGAGCTGAAGATGATTTCCTTAATTGGTATAATGATACTTCAAGAACTGCAGTAGATAATGGTTACAGCGCTTTAGGAGATTCTTGGACAGGTGATGGTTCAATTTCAGGTGTTAATGGTACTAACGGATGGATTCAGGCTTCTCATGAACTAGATGGTCTTGGCGGGCAAGCTAGTGTTCAATTGAGATTTGTTTTCGCTTCTGACGGCAACACTAACGGAGATGGTCTAGCGGTTGATAACATCTCGATCTACGATAGAGATCCACATTACGTTATTGGTCTATTAAATACTGAAGATGCAACAGGTGTTGCAGATTCTCTAGGAGTTGTAGCGTGGACTTCAGGCGTAGTTGTTGGAATTGATTTAGATGGAAACAATGGAATCTCATTCACAATTATTGATGATGATGCAGCTGTTACTCAAGAAGGAATGAATATTTTCAACTTTAACGATGTAAGTAATTATGTTGTAACAGAAGGAGATGAAATATTAGTTCATGGAAACATCCTTCAGTACAATGGATTAACTGAATTGTCTCCAGATTCGATTTATGTTCTTTCTTCAGGAAATCCTATCCCTACTCCGATAGTAGTGACAAACCTAGACGAAACAACTGAATCAAGATGGTTAAGTATCCCGACAAGTTGGGTATCATTAAGCACAAGTGGTGCATTCTCTTCAAATGTTAGTTTAACAAATGGTACGGATACCATTACTATGAGAATTGATTCTGATACAGATATCAACGATAGTTTAACTTCATCTGGATTACCAATTGTTCCAGGAGACACAATTTGTGGATTATTAGGAATTGGTGGCCAATTTGATAATTCTAGCCCTTATACAAGCGGATATCAAATTTTCCCAATGAGATGGTCAGACTTAACAATTTGTAGATTATCTACAGGTATCGAAAATGCAGATTTAGGTTCACCTGAAATTACATTGGTCCCTAATCCAACAAATGGTACGTTTGAAATTAGATCGAATAAATTTAACAACTCAACTATTAATATTTCAATTAGAGATCTTAACGGTAGAATTGTTGCTTCAGAATTCTTGAACAATGCAACAGGTAACTTCATAAAGTCATTCGACTTGAATGGACAAGCCAAAGGCATTTATTTCATCACCATTTTAGATGGAGAGAATGTGACTAACAAAAAGTTGATTCTTCAATAAGAGTTTCTAACTTTTAATGGAAAGCGCCCCGATTAATCGGGGCGCTTTTTTTATAACCAATTTTTAAGAAGTGTTTGTGGTAGACACAAAATCAATTAAGTTTGAAAAAAATAAAATACATGAAAAATTTACTGCTTCCGCTTATTGTGGGCATAGGCCTTACTAGTTGTGATCTCAGCACAAAAGACAACACAGAGGCTTCAGTTCAGCAAGCCCCTGCTTTCTCTTTAAGCAACTTAGACACTACTGTATCCCCATGCGATGATTTTTACCATTACGCCATTGGGGGCTGGTTAAAAGACAACCCTATTCCTTCTACAGAAAGTAGATGGAGCAGTTTCAATGTTCTGTCGGACTCTAATAATGCAAAATTGAAAAAAATTTTTCACGAATTCTCTTCCAAAGAATTTGATAAAGGAACCGTGGAGCAGAAAGTTGGAGACTTCTATAAAAGTGTAATGGATTCTACAACTGCAGAGAATAGAGGTTTAGAACCCCTAGACAAGTTGTTGACTGAATTAGATGAAGTTTCGACAATGGAGGACTACGTTGAACTAACTGCTAGATGGAGACAGTTTGGTATTAGCTCTTTTAGTAATCTTTATATCGGTCAAGATGATAAAAACAGTAGTGAATATATCACCTTCCTTTCGCAGGGAGGTCTAGGATTGCCAGATGTGTCATATTACACCAAAAGCAACGAGAAGGCAGTTGAAATACAGAATGCATATAAAGATTTTTTAATAGTCCTTCTTGGATTAACTAGAGCGGAAAATCCGGAGGAAGCTGCAATTACAATCTTTAACATGGAAAAATCGTTGGCCGAGATATCCATGACGAGGGTGGAAAGAAGAGACCCAGAGCTAACCTATAATAAATTGAGTTTTTCTGAACTTCAAAAATTAACAAGTGAAATTAATTGGGGTAGTCAGTTTTCATTAATTGGTTTGAACAATGTACAAAACGTAGTGGTAGGACAACCTAACTTCTTTAAAGGACTTAATAAAATGTTGAAAGACATTCCCGTTTCAGACTGGAAAGTGTATTCTAGGTGGAAGTTAATTGATGCATACGCATCCAATCTTAGCTCTGAGTTTGTTAACGCTAACTTTGACTTCTTTGGTAAAACGCTAAGTGGCACTGAAGTAATAAAATCTCGAGAAGAGAGAGCACTCAGACAAGTAAACTCCGGATTAGGTGAGCTTGTAGGGAAAGCATTTGTAGAAAGACATTTTCAGGAAGAATCCAAAGCGGATGTTAGACAAATGGTAGAAAATTTAAGAACTGTTTTTAAAGAACGAGTAAAAGAGCTAGACTGGATGAGTGAAGAGACACAGTTGAAGGCATTGGGAAAGTTGGATGCATTTAATATGAAAATTGGGTACCCTGATAAATGGACAGACTTTTCTAACCTGTATATTACGAAGGACGACTTGGTTCAAAATGTTATGAATATTAGAAAGTTCAACTTCGACAAGATGATTGAAAAACTAGGTAAACCGGTTGACCAAGACGAGTGGTTTATGACCCCGCAAACGGTAAATGCTTACTACAGTTCTTCACAAAATGAAATTGTATTCCCTGCCGGAATATTGCAGCCTCCCTTCTACTCTCTTGATGCAGACGAGGCGCTCAATTATGGAGGAATTGGTGCAGTAATTGGCCATGAGTTTAGTCATGGTTTTGATGACCAAGGAAGTAAATACGATGCAAAAGGTAATTTAGCCAATTGGTGGACAGAAGAAGATCGAGCAAGATTTGATGCCAGAGCCAATGTTGTTGTAAAACAGTTTGACGGATACTTTCCTTTAGCTGATTTACATGTTAATGGCAGCTTAACGCTAGGTGAAAATATTGCAGACCTTGGAGGTGCTACTATGGCATTTTATGCGTTAGAAAAAGAATTAGAGCGAGTTGGAAAACCAGAACCAATTGATGGCTTTACCTACCAACAACGTTTTTTCTTAGGCTGGGCACAAGTATGGCACATGAATATGACTGAGAAAGAATTGCGAAAAAGAATTGCGACAGATTATCACTCTCCGGGGGAGTATAGAGTTAAGGGACCACTTGCAAACATGAGTGAATTTGCTGAAGCGTTCGGCTGTTCTGCCAGCGACCCAATGGTCAATACAGATTCTGCAAAAGCAGTTATTTGGTAAAATGAAAGAAGAGAATAAAGAACCTAACGGCTTTGCTAAAGCCAAGCAGAAAACGGAAGAACTCCTTGAAAACGGAGAAAAGCTTTCGAAACTACTTGGTGAGGCAAAAGTAAAGGCTGAAGAAAAAAAAGAAAAGTTAAAAGATACCTGGAGTGACCTTCAGTCGCTTTTGCGCTTGGTGCAAGCTTGGTGGAAAAAAGACTACCAAGAAATTCCTTGGAAAACAATACTGTATGCAGCAACTGCTATTTTCTACTTCGTTAGTCCGCTTGATTTTATTCCTGACTTTATACCAATCACAGGGTTTCTAGATGATATCACGGTAATCACCTTCGTTACAAGTTCGTTAAAAACAGATATTGATAAGTTTAAAACGTGGGAGAGCCTTCCAAAAGATGAAAAATAAGCTTTGGCAAATTTGGCAATACCTTTTATATCTGCCGCGGTGTGTTCACCTGCACGGTATACATTCCCCCTTCGTATTTGAGCTACACAGTGAGCTCTTTAAGGAAAAAGCATCTTACTATTCCTTTGATGAAATTGAGTCCATCAGAGCGAAGCTTTTATTAACGAAGAAAGAGTTAACAATAAACGACTTTGGCGCAGGTTCTATTGCTCAGAAATCCAATAACCGAAGTGTTCAAAATATTACCCGAACAAGTTTAAAACCAGCTAAAACTGCTCAATTACTATTTCGTTTTGTTTACTATTTTAAACCTGAAATACTCATAGAACTTGGAACGTGTTTAGGAATTACTAGTTCCTATTTAGCTAAAGCCAACCCAAACGGCCATCTTACCTCATTAGAAGGAGCGACTGAATTAACTCAGGTTGCGCAAATCAATTTCACAAAATTAAATATCAAAAACATTACTCAGGTTAATGGAAACCTTGACAAAACATTTAAAGCAACACTGCAACGACTGAAGCGAGTTGATTTTATTTTTTTTGATGGGAATCATAGAAAAGAACCCACTTTACGGTACTTTAAAGAAGCTATTCCATTTGCAGACGACCAAAGTATTTTTGTATTCGATGATATTTATTGGTCTAAAGAAATGACCCAGGCATGGAAGGTGATAAAAGATCATCCCAAGGTGACAATTACTATTGATTGTTTTGCAATGGGGTTTGTATTCTTTAAAAATGACCAAGCTAAAGAACATTTTACCGTTTATCATTAAGCCGTTTTACATTCTAATTAAAGAATTACTTTTGAATTGCTATGGAGTCAAAACCGATTATTGAAATAGAAAAACTGGTTCGTAATTTCCGATTAGGAAAACAAGAAATTAAGGTTCTAAAAGAAATATCGTTTTCCATTCAGAAAAATGAGTACGTAGCTTTAATGGGTCCGTCTGGTTCAGGAAAGTCTACTTTAATGAACTTATTAGGCTGTTTGGACACCCCTACTTCAGGAAAATACATTCTTAACAACCAAGATGTTAGTCAACTCTCAGATGATGAATTGGCTCAGATTAGAAATAAAGAGATAGGGTTTGTATTTCAAACATTCAATCTTTTACCTCGAGCAACTGCCTTAGGTAATGTTGCACTACCGCTAATATATGCTGGTATGTCAAAGGTAAAAAGAGAGGAACGTGCAATGGAAGTTCTAACGGAAGTAGGCTTGAGTGATAGAGTTACGCACAAACCCAACGAACTATCAGGTGGGCAACGGCAAAGAGTGGCTGTAGCTAGAGCGCTGGTTAATTCTCCCTCAATAATCTTAGCGGATGAACCAACTGGAAATCTAGACACCACCACCTCACACGAGATCATGGGTCTTTTAGACATCATTCATAAAGCAGGCAATACAATTATCTTGGTAACCCATGAAGAAGATATTGCTCAGCATGCGCACAGAATTATTCGATTGAGAGATGGAAACATTGAAAGTGACAAATTGAACAAGTCTATCACCGCTTTTAAATAATGTAACTGCAATTTAATAGATCTCTTTTCACTGCAAAAAATGAACATTTAGCATTTACATGCGTCTTCGTCTTTAATTGGAGAAATAAAAACACTAGAATAGCTAATACATGAAAATATATACAAAAAAAGGAGATAGCGGAACTACCTCATTAATAGGAGGCACGAGAGTACCGAAGCATCACCTAAGAATTGAATCTTACGGTACTGTTGATGAATTGAATTCATATATTGGGTTAATTAGAGATCAGAATATTGAAAGTAAAGACATAGAAGTGTTATTAGAAATTCAAGACCGCTTATTTACCATAGGTTCTCATTTGGCCGCTGAACCAGGTAAATCTAAAATGGTACTTCCGGAATTATTTGAAACTGATATCACTTTTTTGGAAAATGAAATCGACCGAATGGATGACCTCTTGGAGGAGATGAGGTCTTTTGTGTTACCGGGGGGAAATACAGTAGTTTCTTATTCTCACATTGCAAGGTGCGTATGTCGACGAGCTGAGCGAGTTGCAGTGCAACTATCTGAAGAAAGCGAAGTAGATGAGAAGATAATAACCTATTTAAATCGCTTGTCTGATTACTTATTCACTTTATCTCGCAAATTGACGAAAGATTTGCATGCTACAGAAATCGCTTGGGTGCCTAAAAAATAGCTATCTTCTGATTTACAGAAATCTAAAAGATTAAAAAGAATTTTTAAATAAGTGGTTTTTAAAAGCAAAAAAATTACTTTTGCGAAGAATCAAAAACGAGAAGAAAAATGTATTGGACATTAGAATTGGCTTCCTATTTGGAAGACGCACCTTGGCCCGCGACAAAAGACGAGTTAATCGACTTCGCAATTAGAGCCGGCGCTCCATTAGAAGTAGTCGAAAATCTCCAAGAAATTGAAGATGAAGGGGAATCTTATGAGACAATTGAAGACATTTGGCCGGATTATCCTACCAAAGAAGACTTCTTCTTTAACGAAGACGAATATTAATTATAATCGACTTATATGAAGGCTGTTCTATTTACTTAGGACAGCCTTTTTTTATGCTGTAACGACAAGTTGTCCGACTTTAAAAAAAGGTCTGACTATTGCCATATTTTGGCACATTTAGAGCCGAAAGGCAGTCTTTAATTGATTAACTTTGTCCTCGTCTTCAAAAAAATCACTCAACTGACGATAAAATTATGTTCGGAGCACTAACAAAGACTTTCCAGAAAATGATGGGAAGTAAAGCAGACAGAGATTTAAAGGAAGTAACTCCATTGGTGGAGAAAATTAAAGCAGCATTCCCTACTTTAGCAACTCTTACTAATGATGAGTTAAGAGCTAAAACAGCTGACTTTAAAGGTAAAATTCAAGCATATATTTCAACTGAATTGTCAACTATTGAGGAATTAAAAGCCAAAGTAGATACCACTGGTGATATTAATGAGAAGGAAGATATTTACGCTGAAATTGACAAAATAGAAGGTGGTATAGACGATAAAATAGAGGAGGTTTTATTGGAGATTTTACCTGAAGCTTTTGCGGTAGTTAAAGAAACTGCCAGAAGATTTACTGAAAATGAAAAAATAGAAGTTACAGCATCTCAAATGGATCGAGACATTGCAGCCGAAAGGGACAGTGTTGAAATTTCAGGAAAAAAAGCACACTGGTCAACAACGTGGAATGCTGCAGGAGCTGAAATTAAGTGGGATATGATTCACTACGATGTTCAGTTAATTGGTGGTATTACGTTACATACCGGCAAAATTGCTGAGATGGCAACTGGTGAAGGGAAAACCTTAGTTGCAACTTTACCCGTATATCTAAATGCTTTAGCCGGAAGAGGTGTTCATTTGGTTACTGTAAACAATTATTTGGCAAAAAGAGATTCTGAGTGGATGGGTCCGTTATTTGAATTCCATGGCCTTACCATAGATTGTATTGACAACCACCAACCAAACTCCCCTGAACGAAAGGCTGCTTACCATGCGGACATTACCTACGGAACAAATAACGAATTCGGCTTTGATTATTTGAGAGATAACATGTCTCGAACTCCTGAAGAATTGGTTCAACGAATGCCACACTATGCAATTATTGATGAGGTAGATTCAGTTTTAATTGACGATGCAAGAACACCGTTAATTATTTCAGGTCCTACTCCGAAAGGAGACATACACGAATTTGCAGAATTAAAGCCGGTAATTGACAAATTGGTTAGTGCTCAAAAAAAGTTGGTGACTACTTTAATAGCAGATGCTAAAAAGAAATTATCTGCAGATGTAACTGATTCAAAAGAACAGAAAAAGCTGACAGAAGAAGGTGGAATGGCCTTGCTTAGAAGCTTTAGAGGTTTGCCAAAAAATAAGGCATTAATTAAGTTTTTAAGTGAACCAGGCATTCGAGCTCAGCTTCAGAAAACTGAGAACTTCTACATGCAAGATCAATCTAAAGAGATGCACCTTGTTGACGCTGAGTTATTTTTCACTATTGACGAAAAAAACAATTCTATTGAGCTCTCTGAAAAGGGAATCGATTTGCTCTCAGGAACTGGTGGAGATAAAGATTTCTTCGTATTACCAGATTTAAGTACGCTACTTGGGCAAGCTGAAAAATCTGGGGAAAGCGATGAAGAAATTGTTGCAAACAAAGATCAAATCATTCAAGATTATTCGATTAAAGCCGAACGGATTCATACTATTAATCAGTTACTAAAAGCATATACTTTATTCGAAAAGGATACCGAGTATGTAGTGATGGACAACAAAGTTAAAATTGTTGATGAACAAACTGGTCGGATCATGGAAGGTCGAAGGTATTCCGATGGATTACATCAGGCTATTGAATCAAAAGAAAATGTAAAGGTTGAAGCAGCTACACAAACATACGCTACAGTTACGTTGCAGAACTTTTTTAGAATGTACCACAAACTTTCTGGCATGACTGGAACTGCAGAAACTGAAGCAGGTGAATTGTGGGATATCTACGAATTAGATGTGGTTGTTATTCCAACGAATAGGCCAATTGCCAGAGATGACAGAGAGGATTTAGTTTACAAAACTACCAGAGAAAAATACAATGCAGTTATTGCTGAAACAGAGATTTTAGTAAAAGCTGGCAGACCTGTGCTTGTAGGTACAACTTCTGTTGAAATTTCTGAATTGCTGAGCAGAATGCTGAAGATGAAAAACATCAAGCATAACGTTCTGAATGCAAAAATGCACCAGAGAGAGTCTGAAGTTGTTGCTGAGGCAGGGAAATCGGGAGCGGTTACTATTGCAACCAACATGGCAGGCCGTGGAACAGATATTAAACTTTCAAAAGAAGTAAAAGAGGCTGGTGGTCTTGCAATTATAGGTACGGAACGGCATGAATCTAGGAGGGTAGATAGACAGTTAAGAGGTAGAGCAGGTAGACAAGGTGATCCCGGAAGTTCTCAGTTCTACGTATCATTAGAAGATAACTTAATGCGTTTGTTTGGTTCTGACAGAATTGCTAAGTTGATGGATAGAATGGGCCTAGAAGAGGGTGAAGTAATTCAGCATTCTATGATTACCAAGTCTATTGAGAGAGCGCAAAAGAAAGTGGAAGAAAACAACTTTGGTATTCGTAAACGATTATTGGAATACGATGATGTAATGAACTCTCAACGTGAGGTAATTTACAAACGAAGAAGAAATGCCTTGCATGGTGAGCGACTAAATGTGGATATCTCAAACATGATGTATGACTCTACAGGAACGATTGTTCAATACGGGTTAGAAGGAAAAGATTTTGAAGACTTCAAATTTGAATTGATTCGAAACTTTAGCATGGACAGCCCGGTAAGTGAGGAGGAATTCATGAACTCAAGAGAAGATGAGCTAACAGAAAATATTTATAGTATCACTTACAAAAGCTACATGAATAAATCTGAAATGGTTTCTAGAACAGCTTTCCCAGTGATAAAAGATGTTTACGAGAATGAGTCGAATAGTTTCGAAAACATCGTTGTTCCTTTTACAGATGGGAAGAAGACAATTCAAGTTGTAACGCCTCTTGAAGAAGCTTACAAAACAGAAGCTAAATCACTAATTAACTCATTTGAGAAGAACGTAATCTTAGCCATGATTGACAATTCGTGGAAGGAACATTTGCGGGAGATGGATGACTTGAAGCAATCAGTTCAGGGTGCTGTTTATGAGCAAAAAGACCCGTTATTGATTTACAAGTTTGAAGCATTTGAATTGTTTAAACAAATGATTGACAGAACAAACAAAGAAATCATCACTTTCTTAATGAAGGGGAATTTACCTCAGCAAGAACAACCTCAAGTGCAGCAAGCCGCTGCTCCAAGACAAGAGCAACCTAAACTTCAGACCTCTAGAACTGAAACACCTAGTTTTAGCAAAGGAAGCGATGGCGGGCAGAAAGGAGGGAATCCTGAAGCACCGAAGCCAAAATCTCAACCGGTAAGAGTAGAAGCAAAAGTGGGAAGGAATGAGCCTTGCCCATGTGGAAGCGGTAAGAAGTTTAAACAGTGCCACGGAAAGTAATTTACATATCCCTTAATAAAAAAAGCCATCTTGAAAATCAAGATGGCTTTTTTTTATGCGTCAAGTTTTATGAATTGTAACAAATCTTACTTGCCAGCCGTTCAACACAAAAATTCGTTAACGTACTGCGCATTTTATATTTTCGTTTCACTAAAAACTAAATTCATGGCTACACTCAGCATTAAAAATCTAAGCAAAACCTATCCAAACGGAGTAAAGGCAATTAATAACGTCAGTATTGAAATTGAGAATGGCATGTTCGGCCTTTTGGGACCAAACGGAGCCGGTAAATCTTCATTAATGAGAACATTGGCAACTTTACAAGAAGCAGATTCTGGAAGTGCATATTTAGATGATATTGATATTTTAAATAGCCCAACTGAACTTCGCCAAGTTTTAGGTTACTTGCCACAAGAGTTTGGCGTTTACGCAAAAATTACAGCGGAGCAATTGCTAGACCATATGTGCGTGCTAAAAGGAATTTCGAATCGAAAAGAGCGAAAAGAACTTGTAGGCTATTTGTTGCAGAAAGTGAATTTATACGATAAAAGAAACAAAAGCGTAAAAGGCTTTTCCGGAGGAATGAAACAACGGGTTGGAATTGCTCAAGTGTTGATTGGTAGTCCAAAATTGATAATTGTAGATGAGCCAACAGCGGGTTTAGATCCGGGAGAACGGAACCGTTTTCACAATCTCTTAGCAGATGTAGGGAAAGAAGTCATTATTCTTTTATCCACTCACATTGTTGACGATGTGCGAGAACTTTGCAGCAAATTTGCAGTAATGAATCAAGGTGAGATTGTTTATCGTGGTACACCAAAAGATGCCATTTCCGAATTAAAAGGTAAAGTGTGGCAAAAATCTATCGAAAGAGAAGAGCTAGAAGAACATCAGAAAAACCATCAAGTAATCTCTGATAAAATGATAGCAGGAAAACCAGTTATTCATGCATTTTCTGATATTAACCCATCAGATGGTTTCAACTTGGTTGAGCCTAGCTTAGAGGATGTTTTCTTTGTGAAAACAAAATTAAATCAAGTTATTGAATCCGTTTAAAACCAACCGCCATGTTTAAAGAATTTTTTCTCTTAGAGATAAAATCGGCACTGAAGAGGCCGATGGTTTATATTTTCTTCTCAATTGTTGCCCTACTAAGTTTTTTCGCTGTAATTACTGACAGTGTTACCATAGGTGGCTCGGTAGGTAACGTCATGAAAAATGCTCCGTTTATTATTACTCAGTTTGTTGGCGTATTTTCAATCATTGGGGTTCTCTTTGCCGTTGCTTTTTTCAACAATGCTGCGCTTAGAGATTGCAATAATCAGTTTAATGAAATTCTATTTAGTACTCCCATTACAAAAGCTTCTTTCCTTTTTGGGCGTTTTTTCGGAGCACTGATGCTTTCTACGATACCACTTCTAGGAGTTTATTTGGGAGTCGTATTAGGATCTTCACTCGGCCCCATTTTGGGCTCCGTTAGTGCAGAACGAATTGGGCCTTTATTCCTTGAAACCTTTGTGAATAATTACCTTTTAATCATACTACCAAATATGTTTATCGCCGGGGTAATCGTTTTTGCTTTAGCCATTAAATTCAAAAATACGGTAGTGTCTTTTGTTGGTGCCTTTGGTTTAATAGTTGCTTACAGCATAGCAGGCACATTACTTTCTGATGTTGATAATGAAACAATTGCTGCTTTAACTGATACTTTTGGAGCAAGAGCTTGGACAGTAGAATCTCGCTATTTTACCCAAATGGAAAAAAATACGGTTTCTCCCGGATTTTCGGGAATCCTTTTTCTGAACCGTTTAGTCTGGTTGGGCATTGGAGCCTTTGTATTATTTCTTACCTACCTCAGCTTTTCATTTAAAGAAAAACAATCAAAAACGAAAAAACGAAATGTAAAGAACACCACCTTCCAATTAATACAAAAGCCACAAGTTTCAACAGCTTATAGTAACTGGTTACAATTCAGTAGCTTTTTCAAAATCAGCTTTCTAAACATCATTAAAAGTGTTGTTTTTAAGGTCATCTTTTTATTCGCCTTGATTTTGTTGGTTTCAGACATTGTTGGAGGGTACGAGTACTTCGGTCTTAAATCCTATCTGCTCACCTACATTGTGGTTGAAATGATTAATGGTTCAACGACCATTTTCTTTATCATTATCATTGTTTTCTTTAGTGGCGAGCTTGTTTGGAATGATCGCTCTTCGAAAATTGACGAAGTAATAAATGCAACTCCACATAGCTCGATCTCTTCACTTTTAGCAAAGGTTGCTACCCTTGTGGGAGTTTCTACCTTCCTATATCTTATTTTTTCGATTATCGGGATTGTCTATCAACTCATTCTTGGCTTTACGTTCATCGAGTTTGGTTTATACTTCACGAATTACCTTTATGTCTCCTTACCAAATTACCTGTTCTTTAGCATTCTATTTACTGCGATTCAGGTGTTCATCAACAATAAATATTTAGGCTACTTTGTCGCTGTTCTTTTGACTTTCCTACTAGATATTATTTTGTTTGCCTTAGACTTGAATACAAATATGATTAATTTGGGTAGCCGACCAAGTTTGAGCTATTCGGATATGAATGGTTTCGGACCTGGAGCATTAAGCGCTATTTGGTTTTCAACCTATTGGTTGTTATTTGGAGGCATACTCTTGGTCCTATCTGCCGTTTTTTGGGTGCGATCAACGGGTGGAAATGCAAAAACACGTTGGAAGCTTGTCCGGGTTAATTTGAAAGGCAGGAACAGTTTAATTCTTGGTGTTGTCTGCATACTTTGGCTTGGCGCAGCTTCTTATGTCTATTACAATACTCAGATTCTAAACTCTTATGAAACCAGAGATGAGCAGGAGCAAATTTCGGTTGATTATGAAAAGGAGCTTAAAAAGTATGAATATATCACTTTACCTAAAGTGAAAGAAATTGTTTACACATTTGATATATTCCCCAATAAACGGGACGTAATAGCAAAAGCGGACTTGATTGTCAAAAATGAATCAAACAAAGCAATTGATTCGATTCATTACAACATTAATTCAGATACTGACCCCAAGTTTACCATTCCTAATAGTTCTTTAGTTTTAGATGACGAGCGACTCGGTTATAGAATTTACGAGCTAAGTTCTCCTTTGCAACCAGGTGAATCAATGAAAATTAAAATAGAAGTAGACTATATCTCAGAAGGTTTTGAGAATGGCCGGGGAAATACAAACATTGTAAGAAATGGCACTTTCTTAAACAACCGCGTTATTCCACGGATGGGATACAATTCAAGTGCTGAAATTGCAGATAAAAATGATAGAATTAAATTTGAATTGCCACCAAAAAGTAGAATGCCTGCGCTGTACGAAGGTGACTCTTGCACCGCTGATTGCATGACGAATTACTTATCAGAGGGCCGTTCAGATTGGATAAAAACAGAAACTTTTATCTCTACTTCTTCAGATCAAATTGCAATTGCACCAGGTTCTTTAGTAAAGGAATGGCAAGAGGGCGATAGAAATTATTACCATTACAAAGTTGATGTACCTTCACAAGACTTTTGCTCCTTTATTTCAGCAGATTTTGAAGTGGCAAAACGAGATTGGAATGGAATTTCTTTAGAAGTATATTACGATGAAAAGCATGCTTACAACACAGATTTAATGTTGGATGCTATTCAAAAATCATTAGAATATTACATTGAAAACTTTGGCCCTTATTATCACAAACAGGCAAGAATTATTGAGTTTCCAAATTATAGCACCTTTGCTCAGGCATTTCCAGGTACTATGCCATACTCTGAATCTTTTGGGTTCATTATTGACCTAGAAGACACCACCAAGAATAATGTAATTGATGCGGTTGTAGCTCATGAAATGGCTCACCAGTGGTGGGCTCATCAATTAGTTGGTGCTAACATGCAAGGTGGCACAATGCTCTCAGAAGCATTCTCTGAATACTCTTCATTAATGGTAATGAAACAAAAAAAGTCTCCTCTAGAGATGAAAGATTTTTTGAAGTACGATTTTAACCGCTATTTAAGAGGAAGAGGCGGAGAAACAGAGAATGAATTACCCCTTTACAAAGTTGAAAATCAACAATACATTCACTACGGAAAAGGAAGTGTAATTCTATTTGCGCTGCAAGATTACATTGGCGAAGACAAGGTGAATTTAGCCATGAGTAATTTCCTTGCAGAATTTCGCTACAAAGCTCCTCCCTACCCTACTTCATTAGACTTTTTAAGGCACCTAGAACCTCAAGTCCCAGATTCTTTAAACTACTTAATTGAAGATTGGTTTAAGAGCATTACCCTTTATGACTTTAGGTTAAAAGAGGCAACTTACGTGAAAAACGAGGCAGGCAAATATAAAGTGACACTTGAAATGGAAAACCGCAAATTAAAGGCAGATACTATTGGAAATGAAATTGAAGTACCGCTGAACGATTGGGTAGACGTTGGCTTGTTTAAAGACAGTGAAGGAAAAGAATTATTAGCCTTAGAAAGAATTATGTTTAAAGGAAATACGCAATCTTATACTTTTACAGTAGACACCATTCCTTCCAAAGCAGCCATTGATCCAAAGCGAATTTTAATTGAACGAGTTTACGAAAAAGACAATTTTAATACGGTGAGTGAAAAAGAATAATAATTGGTCATTAATTATTACACCGTTACTGCTTTGTTTAAGTACCTTCTAAAGGTTAGCATTTCTTGATAGACTTCAATTAGGTAATCATCAAAATTTGGTGAAATAATTTCTTCTCGAGTAAGTGAACGTTCTACGGCGAAGGTTTTGAATTTCAACAAATCAATGTGTTCGTGGTCTTGAGAAAAGCCCTTTGGAGCGTTCGTCAACTCATCTCCAGTTCGAATTAAACCACCGAAGGTTTTTTGAAATGATTCTCTATTCAAAATATTTTTGAGCTCAGCACCATTAAAATCAATAGCCTCTCGAATGCCTCCAAGTAGGTCTGACTTGGGTTTGTAGTAACCGCCGGCAATAAAGCTTTCATTTACTCCAATGTGAATGTAGAAATCTCCTTGTTTAGAAAGTTGGTCTAACCCCGCACCAAAATGATCCTTGTAAACGGGTTTGTTGGGGTGAAACATTAAATTATTATTTATCCTATTGATTCCCTTCTTTCCGGTTGTTGGCGTATATTCTTTATCCACTTTAGCTAAGTTCAAGCTCAATTGATCTAACCAAGCAATGTGCGCAAATCGAACTTGATGGTAGTGAGAGCGATTTTCATCCATCCAGCCTTTGGAATTATTTTGTTGAAGAAGTTCTAGAAATTCGAATAAGTGAGGAAAATGCATGGACTGTTTTGATGGTAAAACAATTGTTCTTTAAGTTTAGTTTTACGAGTATCAACATCCCAAAAAAGCAAAACTACCTGACAGCTTTATAAAAACTATCAAGTTATTCTGTTTCGTAATTTAAGAATTCGTAATTTTTCGCAATTATCTCTTCGCCATTGGGTTAGCTAAATTCTTGTAATCAACTAACTCCATGCGAACTGAACCAACTAATATTTTCGCCCGAGCTAGAATTGGAATTTTATTATCATCTTTTGTAATGTAAACTGTGACGTCATCATCTCTTTTAAAAATTCTTCCCTCTTGCACAACAGGATGAAATATCATGCATTCGAACTTCCCGGCATCTACTCGAATAGTTTTGTTTCCGGCATATTTTATCTTAATCGGATAAACCTCTCCATCAACAAAAGAATCAAATTCATAGACCTGATTCCTCTTCGCATCACTAAAATCAATTGTACGGGCATAGTAGAACGAAGAGATCATGTCCTGAACACCATGTGGAACTTTATACTCCTTTTTCTTCTGAACATGCTCTACCTTCTCTTGACTTTGAAAAAATTTATAGTCTTGCTCTTTCTTATACCCACCTTCTTCAATTCGGCGAACAAACAACCATGGAAAAATACCCTCTTCATCCAAATAGGTCTCGTATTTATCTCTTACTTTAAAAAACCAATCAAAGGCAGAAACACTAAATCCACGGCCAATAATGTGTAAGATTTCTCTGCCATGAATTTTCTTTTTAACTTTCTTTACCTCCAAAGTAGCCTCTCCTGCATTTATAATGCCATATGCGAGCTTATACTTCAAAAACTCTCCGTCTTTAAACGCTTTATTTTCAACCTTTCTAAATTCGAAAGGCTGTTCGTTTAATAGTTCATCCTTCTGCTTTTCATCTGGTTGAGCATGGGCAACAACGCTAAAAGTAAAAAAGGAAAGGATGCACAATAAGGAAACCAATTTTCTCATGATAATTGTTTTCACCTTACTATTCAAAGAATATGCCATACCTAAAAATCTAACTAAGTTTCTCGAATTTAGTACTTAAATCCCACAATACAACGCCTGCACTAACTGAAATATTGAGTGAATGCTTGGTTCCTTTCTGTTGTATTTCAACCACCGCATCACTTAAGTCGATAACGTCTTGTTCTACACCGTATACTTCGTGTCCAAAAACTAACGCTAACTTTTGGCCCTTCTTGACCTCAAAATCATTTAGAAACACACTCCCTTCTGTTTGTTCAATTGAAAGTATCGTGTAACCTTTCTCTTTCAGAGAATCTACGGCAGTCTCTGTTTTTTCAAAGTACTTCCAATCTACCGATTCGGTTGCTCCAAGTGCAGTTTTATTAATCTCTCGATGAGGAGGCTGAGCAGTAATTCCGCACAAATAAACAGCCTCGATAGCCATAGCATCAGCAGTTCTAAAAACGGAGCCAATGTTATTCAAGCTTCTAATGTTATCCAGAACAACAACTATAGGTGTTTTGTCTGCGTTTTTAAAACTTTCTAAATCAATTCTCCCTAATTCCTCGTTGGCTAATTTCCGATTCATGATTCCATTTATTTGTGAAAAACTAATGATAAGTATGAAGTATCAAAAGTAGACCTAGCAGAGCGATCTTATTACTTTTAAGCATCTAAATAAATAACGTGAGTAAAAAAGTAAAACCGTCGAGGCAACCGAAGGAAACCCCTCTGATGAAGCAATTCAATCAGATTAAGGCGAAATACCCTGACGCTGTGTTACTTTTTAGGGTAGGTGATTTTTACGAAACGTTTGGTGACGATGCAGTAAAAGCAGCAAAAACGTTAGGTATCACCTTAACGAAAAGACACAATGGCTCGGCCAATGAAATTGCTTTAGCAGGATTTCCCCACCATTCTATCAACACCTATTTACCAAAGTTGGTTAAGGCCGGTTACCGAGTAGCCATTTGCGATCAACTAGAAGATCCTAAACAGACAAAAACTATTGTAAAACGAGGAATTACAGAGCTTGTTACTCCAGGAGTTTCTTATAATGACGAAGTCTTATCTCAAAAGTCGAATAACTTTCTAGCTGCAGTTCATTTCACTTACGACGAACAAAAAAGTAGGCAAATTGGTGTTTCATTTTTAGACATTTCTACAGGTGAATTTTTGCTCGCCGAAGGAGACACAGAACACGCAGACAAACTACTGCAGAGTTTTCAACCTAGTGAAGTACTGTTTCAAAAGCAATATAAAAAAGAGTTTGAAGCTCAATTTGGAACAGGATTTTTTACCTGCCAGCTTGACGATTGGGTGTTCACAAAAGAGTATGGAGAAGAAACTCTGTTAAAGCATTTTAAAACAAAATCATTAAAAGGTTTTGGGGTTGAAAATTTACACGCAGGTATAGTCGCAGCAGGTGCTGCCTTACATTACTTAGCAGATACACGTCATGACAAACTAAAACACATCAATAAAATTGCAAGAATTGATGCCAACAACTACGTTTGGTTAGATCGTTTCACCATTCGGAACTTAGAATTGATGTATTCTTCTAACGAAGGTGCAACAACGCTCTTAGATGTAATGGACGAGACCATTTCACCGATGGGTGCTCGAATGATGAGGCGCTGGATTGCGCTTCCTTTGAAAGAAATTAAACCAATCCAAGAACGACTTTCTGCTGTGGAGTATTTGCTAAATGAAAATGAACCAGCAAAAATATTTCGTCAACATATTTCTCAAATTGGTGATTTGGAGCGACTCATTTCTAAGGTTTCAACTGGAAGAATTAATCCAAGAGAGCTAAAGCAACTTTCGTTAGCTATGGCTTCACTTCGTCCGATAAAAGAATGTGGGAAAAATTCAAAAAATAGCACGTTAAACAGGATTGCTGAACAAATGAACTTGTGCGAATCTCTTGTGGAAAAAATTGAAGGCCAGTTGCAAGAAGAGCCCCCAGTGTTGATTCAAAAAGGAAATGTAATAACAGAAGGGGTAAATAACGAACTAGATGAACTAAGAAAACTTCAAACAGGTGGAAAACAAATGTTGCTTGAGATGCAGCAAAGAGAAACAGAAGCTACAGGAATTTCTTCGTTGAAAATTGCTTTCAATAACGTTTTCGGATATTATATTGAAGTTCGCAATACACACAAAGATAAGGTGCCAGAAGAGTGGATACGAAAACAAACACTTGTTAATGCAGAACGCTACATCACTGAAGAATTAAAACAATACGAAACGAAAATACTAGGGGCTGAAGAAAAAATATGTGTTTTAGAAGCAAATTTGTACCAAGCATTGGTGCAAGAAACCTCTGAATATATCCTTCCAATACAATTAAATGCCAGCCTAATCGCACAACTTGATTGCTTTTTATCTTTCGCTACATTAGCTGAAGCGAGGAATTATATAAAACCTGAATTAAATGAAAGCTTAGCCATAGAAATTCAGTCAGGTAGGCACCCAGTAATAGAGCAACAATTAAATGCAGGCGAAGAATATATTTCAAACGACATTTATCTCAACAATGAAAGTCAGCAAATAATCATGATTACCGGCCCGAACATGTCAGGTAAGTCAGCGCTATTAAGACAAACTGCATTAATCACGCTAATGGCTCAAGTTGGCAGTTTTGTTCCCGCTACGCATGCTAAAATTGGCTTAGTTGACAAAATTTTTACCAGAGTTGGAGCTTCAGACAATATTTCCTCTGGAGAATCCACATTTATGGTAGAGATGAACGAGACCGCTAGTATATTAAATAATATTTCGGAGCGAAGCCTCATTCTGTTAGACGAAATTGGACGAGGAACAAGCACGTATGATGGAATTTCAATTGCCTGGGCAATTGCTGAATATTTACATGAAAATAAAATAGCTACTCCAAAAACTTTATTCGCTACACACTACCATGAGTTGAACGAAATGACAAAGAGCTTCCAGCGAGTGAAAAACTTTAACGTTTCTGTAAAAGAGATTGGAAAGAAAATTATTTTCATGCGAAAGCTAGTCGCCGGCGGCTCTAATCACAGTTTTGGAATACACGTTGCAAAAATGGCTGGTATGCCGGCAACTTTAATCCGCAGAGCAAATCAATTGCTAACTCAATTGGAGAAAAAAAATAGTACTAAAGAAAATAAGAATAAAATCGAACAACTAGGTAAAGAATCAGAGGAAGAGTTTCAATTGAGCTTTTTCCATCTTGATGACCCTGTCATAGAAAATATTAAAGAAGAGCTTACAAAAATTGATATCAATACTCTCAGTCCTTTAGAAGCTTTAATGAAACTGAATGAAATTAAAAATTTGGTTGGAGGAAAATAAAGTACGAGAGATTGCTTAATCCCATTTATAATTCGAAGACCATTCGCATAAGCTACGAACTCTACTTTCATTTTGTACCAACCAAGCAGAGACATCTTTATCGTCTTGAGCAGAAAAAACTAAATGCGCAAGTACATTGTCATAATTCTTGTCATTCAACTCCATAAAGTAGGGAGCCAAAAATTCCCAATAAAACCTCGAATTCCCACCTTTTGATTCGTTTAAGTTGTTAAACATAGAATTTAACTTCTTTTCAAATCGCTCAACATCTATTAATTTTTCTTGATTCTCTCCCAAATCTAATGCGCTTTGCATCGAAAGAATTAACTCAATACTTCTAAAGCTATTCTCTGCTTTAGTCGCATTTCCCATTTCTTATAGGCTTTCTGAAGGGAGACTTATTGAAATTGAGTTATCGCCTATTTTTTCAACATTTGAACACATAAATTCTTGAATAAATTTAAAGTTCTCTTTTACTCTTCTACTATCAGGTTCAATTACATGGAATCTCAAATAACTTAATAATACCAGAATATTTTCCTTTTTAATCGCTAACATTCTACCCAATGCTAAAAAGGTACTACTATGACTTGGGCTTGCTTCAGCTGATTTCTGAAAAGATTCAATGGCGCCATCCCAGTTATTCATCCCACTCAAAGTGATTCCTTTATTATAGAACATCGAGTAAAATCCTGGGTATTCTTTTAGTCCTGTATCATATATTTTTATAGCCTCCTTTGGCTTTCCTGCAAGATCAAGAACATTAGCGTAGGTAATGTAAATTAACTATAACGCTTCCATATCGTTAGTTTTAATTTTTAATGCCTTTTTACAGGTTTAGATTGCTGCTTTATAATCTTTTAGCCCCATTTGAGAGTATGCCTTTTCAGCTAAGGCATGTACATTTTGTTTGTCAGCTAAAAGCACTTCGTTGTATTTCGCGATCGCATCCTTGTATCTGCCTTGGTCGTGCAGTGCCACTCACTCTTCAATTAAGGTGCGATCCTCAGGCTGCACATACAACAGTGAAGTACTGGTTAACAATACAAAAAGAACAAGACGCTATAGCATATTTTTTGAGAATAAAAAGAGCACTTGGAATTTAAGAAAAGAAATTAGGTTAACAGAAAACTAGACGGAGTTAAGCTAACTCACCATTAAATTACAACCTCTTAAATCAGAAACATCTAAACGACCTAGAACCTTAAATTGACTGTCAGATACATCAATTCCCAAATCATCCGTTCGAAGAAACGCACAAGATGAGGAATTAGCAAGATCGATTATATTTATAGCGCCTGCCTGTCTCGGTTTAACCATCTTAAAGGGGTCGTCTTGTTCACGAATTAATACTTTCATCCAAGGAGGAGTTTCAAAAACCCCATTCCCTTTAGAGTACGCTTGTGATAATAATTCAGTCATCCCATATTCAGAATGAATGTGTTTTACGCCAAAAGACGTACACAAAGTAACATGCAATTCTTCTCGAATCAATTCTTTTCGCCTTCCTTTCATACCGCCAGTTTCCATCACAATTAAGTTTTCACTTGCTTCAATTTGATAACGGTCAGCAAAATCTAGTAATGCGAAAGAGACTCCTATAAGCAACACTTTTGTGTTCTTTTTAACTAATTCTTTTAAAACTATATATAAATCCACTTGATTATTAAGAAAAAATCCACTTTTGGGATGACTGCTTTTTTTAATAAAATCGTTCACCATATAAATAAGTGAAGACCCTTCTCGCTCCAAGTAAGATGGCAACAATCCCAATACACAATACTCTTCTATTTCGTTGTAAAAGTGCTCAAAACCTAACTGAAAACTTTTTTCATATAAATTAAGATTCTTCACTAAGTGACGGCTTGTTTGCCCCCCTGTACCACTGCTAGTAAAAGTAGCCTCTGCCTTAAAACTTCCACATTTCATTTCATGAGACTTAAACGCAGATATAGGTAAAAATGGGATTTTAGTAAACTCATTTATTTTTTCTGGCTTCACATTAATTAAATCGCAATAAGCTCGATACGTCTTGTTATTGTCATATTGAAATTGAAATAATTCAACGCACAAGTCGTTAAAGGAATGAACGGAGGAGGTAAAAAGTCTCTTTTCGAATGAAGTAAGAAATGTGGTGGTTTTAGAGCTCAACTGAAAAGGATTATTCTGTTTAATTTTGATGCATGAAAAGTTATGTAAAAATAGTAATTGGAATCTTCTTCTTGTCAGGTATTTCTGCTTGCCAAGAGGATAAGACCTTTTCTGACGTTCCTGAACTTTTTTTTCGAGATTTTCAAATCGTGGAAACAGGCCAAGACTCTGGTCCTATTGCAATTTGGAAACTTGGATTTACTGATGGAGATGGGAACATTGGGGTTCGAAACACCACAGACTCCAATAACTTTATCGTAACCGGTTATCGATATGTAGATGGCGCTATTATTCCCTTACCAAAATTACAAGGTTATCGCATCCCAGCTTCAGAAAATGTATCTTCAAAAAATGGTACTGGAGGTGAATTCCGGTTTGAATTAGAGATTAATCCTTATCGCAGTTCTGGAATTGACAGCATGTACTTAGAAGGGTTTGTTATTGATCGAGCATTTAATCAAAGTAATGCTATTCAAACGCCTGTCTTTTTAGATTAACTAATTTTTCCGCAGGCCGCTTCACTAATAGACATGATTCTGTCGCCAATACTTTCAATTGCGGCAAATAAATCAGTATAAATCATCCCACTATCAAATTTGTATTTCCCTTTTTCGATACTTTTTAGATGATCTTCTTTTAGTTGATTTCTGAATTTATTAATTGCTTTCTCTGCCACTTCAGCCTCTCCGAGAAATTTACCTTGCAGCCCGTTGCTTAAGTTTTTTTGCATAATGTCTAGTGCAACATTCAACAATTTAAACATCTCCAACAGGTTTTCTCGTTGTTTTGGGATGAAGTATATTTTCGACTCCATTTTACGTTGCAAGACTTTACCCATCGAATTATTAATATCTCCAATCGTCTCTAGGTCATTCGCTATACTCAACATTGCTCTAATCTGAAATGAGCTTCTTTCATTTAATTCACCTTCTGAGACTTTCGCTAAATAGATCCCAATTTCAGATTCAATGTTATCGGTTATTTCTTCATATTTCTCGATTCGCTCAACCTTCTTCTTAAATTTCTTCTTATCTGTTTCAACTAATAATTCAGGGACAAACGAGGTCATTTTAGCAACCATAGAGCCAAATTTCACAACCTCTTTCTTCGCCTCCAAAATTGAGCCTTCCGTGTTAATCATTGTTGCATTGCTAATGTACTCCAAATGATACTCCTCGTCTTCTACCCCTTTTGAAGGCACTATTCTGGTCACTATTCTTGCAATCAAAGGAATGAAACCAATCATGATTAACGTATTAATCACATTAAAGACAGAGTGAAATAATGATAGTTTTAATTCTGCCTCCGAGTTACCTATATCAGGAATAACTTGGGCCAAGAAATCTTGAGCAGGGCCCCATAAATAGGCTATAAAATCTAAGAACCAAGGAAAGATTAATATTAGCCATATTACCCCAATAACATTAAATATTAAGTGAGCTCTCGCTGCTCTTTTTGCATGAACATTGGCAATTATCGCTGCTAAATTAGCGGTAATTGTTGTTCCAATATTTTCACCCAAAACCATTGCTGCTGCAATCTCGAAAGTAATTACTTGATTAAACAATAAGGTCAACGTCAATGCCATTGCAGCCGAAGAGGATTGAACAACAATTGTAACAACAGTACCTGCAGCAACAAACAAAATAGTAGTCAGAATACCATAACCAGTAAAACCATTTAAAAACTGAAGAACCTCAGGGTTCTGATTTAGATCTGGAACAGCGCTTTTCAACGCATCTAATCCTAAGAATAATAGCGCAAACCCAATCAGCACTTCTGAAAGGCTTCGAAGTGTTGACTTTTTTGCAAACATTAATGGAAAGCCGATTGCTATAATAGGCAATGCAAAAGCCGAAATTTTAATTTTAAATCCAAAAAATGCAATCAACCAAGCAGTAATGGTAGTACCAATGTTGGCTCCCATAATTACACCAATTGATTCCACCAAACTTAAAAGACCCGCATTTGCAAAGCTTACCACCATTACTGTAGTTGCAGAAGATGACTGGACCAAACAAGTAATTAAGAAGCCTGTAAAAACCCCTAAGTAGCGGTTTTTCGTCATGCTACTTAAAATATCCCGCAGCTTGGAACCTGCGGTCCTTTGAATCCCTTCACTCATGACTTTCATTCCATAAATGAAAAATCCGAGCGCTCCAAACAAGGTTAGAAAATCTACAAAAGTGAAGCTCATTGATACAAAATAATAGTAAAAATAATTCGCAAAGCTAACTAGACTGAAATGGTTGAATGTTAATATAACGTTAAGCATACAACCGATTCTCAAACACACAACAAAACAACTCAAGTTCATAAACATTGAGCAATCGGATTATTCTCAATCTATTGCATCAACAAATCATTCCCAAAAAAGAACAATTGGCATACTTATTTCAAAAATTCAGAGCAAAAGTTAGCAATAGTACAATTGGAAGAACTCCAGGAAAGACCTAAAAATTAATACAATCTAAGGTTTAAACGTAACCGGAGAAACGCGCACTTCTTCTAACAAAGTATTCTGCTTCATTGCTAATATGCAACTCACTATTTCTGCAACGTCTTCTGCCTGAATCATTTCAGAGCGATCAACAGCTATTCCATCCCATGAAGATGTATTTACTGATCCCGGATAAATAGCCGACACCTTTATCTTCTGACTTCTCAACTCCTCTCGTAAGGCATCACTCCATGCTTTAAATGCATGCTTGCTCATAGCATAATCTGCGGCAAAGCTTACTGATTCCAAACTCATTACAGATGCAATGTTAACAATGCTTTTCAATTGATTTTCGTCTTGTTTGAGTATTTGCTGGGTAAGTGCAATTGCACTGTACAAATTGACATTCATTTGATCTTTAAGCTTACTTAAATCTATTTCCGCAGCGTTTTGCATGGAATACACTCCCAAATTATTTACCAAAATAGATGTATTGTCAAAAATGAATGAAGATTCCTTAAGCGTTTGTTCAACATTCGATTGAGACAAATCAATTGCTAGGCAGTCCACCGTAACATTAGACTTGCTAAGCTCTGTTTTACATCTCTCCAAGTCCTTTTCATTTCTTGCAAGGAGCACTAAATCATAACCAAGAATAGCAAGCTTCTCTGCTATTACTCTCCCTATTCCTCTTGTTGCCCCTGATATAACTGCTTTCATTCATCAAAAATAATGTAAATTACCTTACCTTGTTTCCCTATATTTGACCGAATTTCAATGACTAAGCAAAAAAAAATATTAGTTGCCCCATTAAATTGGGGATTAGGACATGCCACTAGATGTGTCCCAATAATTCGTGAGCTTCAAAGACAGAAGGCAGAAGTGATTCTAGGTGGAGACGGAATGGCGTTAGCATATTTAAAAACAGAATTTCCAGAATTAGAAAATATATCTATACCAGACTTAAAAATACGCTACCCAAAAAGTGGTGGCTTCCTTCTTTACTTTGCCATGCGTATCCCAAGGCTTTATACCCATGTTAGGAAGGAAAACACAGTGCTCAAAAAATTGGTGAGGCAGCACAAAATCGATGGTATTTTCTCTGACAACCGATACGGCCTGTACCATGCTCAAAAACCTTCTGTTTTGATTACACATCAATTGTATATTGAAACCCCTAGTTTTAAAAATACGCTGCACTCAATGGTAAGAAAGTTAATTGCAAAATTTAGCGTTTGCTGGGTGCCCGATACAGGAGGTTCAGGAAATTTAAGCGGGCGCCTATCTCATTCCAAACGGTTGATTCCCAAAGTTGAATTCATAGGCATACTATCTCGATTTTCAGGACAGAAAAGAGATAAAAACATTCAGCGCAGAGTATTAGCTGTCCTATCTGGTCCTGAGCCATACCGAACTCAACTAGAAAATATTTTAATCGAAAAATTAGGCGAATTAAACCATAATGCCCTTATTGTACGAGGAGTTGTAACCGAAAAAAACAATAAAGTAAAAATTAATAGTCAATTAGAAACCGTCGATTACTTATTAGGAAATGAGTTAATGATTGAAATGGGAAAAAGCGAATTTATAATTTCAAGATCAGGTTATTCAAGCATTATGGACTTAGTCTCTATGCATCAAAAATCAGTACTCATTCCAACTCCTGGTCAAACAGAACAAGAGTATTTAGCGCAGCACCTTAAAAACAACCCATTGTTTGTTTTTTCCAAACAAACAGAATTAGACCTAGAGAAATTATTCGGAGAATTAGAGAAGAAACCAGAAGTCCATTTATCAGATCTTCCTAATCAAAAAGAGCTAATTAGAACATTTCTCAGAAGCTGCTAAACCATCTTTCGCTTCATGCGATTTCCTATATTGGTCAACGCCTCATAAGTTATGGTCTCTTGAGCTTCAGCAAAATCAAATACCGTTTTCTTTCCTCCAAAAACAATTGCCTCATCTCCTACTCTTATCTCATCTTGTCCGACGTCTAACATACAAATGTCCATGCATATATTTCCAACGGTTGGATAAAGCTTGCCGTTAATTTCTACTTTCCAATTCCCGTTACCAAGCTTTCGAGGAACACCATCTGCATAACCCAAAGAAAGTAAAGCAATATTGCTATCTTCCAATACAGAACCACTGCGATTGTAACTTATGTATTCACCTGCAGTAACTCTCCTAACAGCAATAACTTTAGATAATAAACGAGCCACCGGCCACAAATCTTGCTTCAGGTCATTTGCTTCTGATGCCCCATATAATCCAATTCCAAGTCGCACCATGTCCATTTGGTACTTTAAAAAGTTGTTAATCCCATCTGTGTTTAATATGTGACAAATGGGGTCAATCTTCAAGGAACTTTTAAGGGTGGCACACATGACCTCAAACTGTTGAATCTGATCTAATGTAAAATCCTCCGCTATTAAATTGCCTGAGCTACTAAGGTGGCTCATAACCGAACCAACTCTAATCGCCTTTTGGTTCTTCATTTGAAGTGCTAGTTCTTCCACCTCGTCCTTATTAAAACCCAACCTGTTCATTCCAGTATCTAACTTTATATGAACCGGATAAAACCCCTCTGCTAAACTTTCTTTCGACTGCAAAAAAGTTAAAAGAGATGTAAGTATTTCCGTGGAATGAATAACTGGTTCTAAACAATGCTCAACCATAACATCCCAGTATTTGGGGTTTATATTTTGAACCATCACTGGCAGCTGAACACCTTCCATTCTCAGCCCAATACCTTCGGCAATAGTGGCAACTCCAAACATATCTGCCACTCCATTCGCTTCAATTCTTTTGCAAATCACGCTCGTATAATGGCCATAAGCTGCAGCTTTCACCATTAGTAACACCTTTGTAGAGGGTTTCAATTTGTTGCGGAAATAATTTATGTTATGCTCTATCGCTTTCCAGCTAACCTCTAAGGTATTATCACTATACTCACTTAGAAAGTAAGATTTATTTTTACCCATTATATCCCTCCGCGATTGAAAAACAATTTCTACAAAGCGGCTCATAACTTTCAGTCTCTCCAAGCATTACTAACTTATCATTGATTGTTTTCCTGTGACTGTGATTAGCTAGATTACCGCATTTCACACAAATCGCATGAACCTTAGTTACATACTCTGCTGTAGCGAGAAGGGCAGGAATAGGACCAAAGGGTTTACCCTTATAATCCATATCTAACCCAGCCACGATTACTCTAATACCTTGATTTGCTAAACGGTTACAGACGCCAACTAATTCCATATCAAAAAACTGAGCTTCATCAATCCCAATTACTTGTTCATCGTTAATCAATAAGGGAATGTTTGCTGAAGCTGGAACTGGAGTAGAATGAATTTGATTTGAATCATGAGAAACAACAGCTTCCATGTCATATCGAATGTCGATGGCAGGTTTAAAAATTTCCACTTTCTGTTGCGCAATTTTAGCCCTTTTTAATCGTCGAATAAGTTCCTCAGTCTTACCTGAAAACATTGAGCCACATATTACCTCTATCCAGCCCTTGCGATTTTCAGAATTAATAGTATTTTCGAGGAACATAATTACCTGGGTCGTTTTTAAAATTTGTTATGCAAAGGTATTATTTATAGAACAAAAGAAGCGTAAAAAATGAAGATTGAAAATAAGCTATCAGAGATTACAAGATTAATTGACAACATAAAAAAGCACTCTGACAGTTTGAATGGATTGAAAATAATTCCAGTGCTTGAGATTGGTGTAATTCTCTCAAAAATTAACAAGTTACAAGAGGAGACTGTTGTATTAAAACATTTTTATGAAATGCAACAAGGAAAAAGAGTTGAATTGCATTCAAGTAACTTAATTGCAACAACGCTTTCGAATGAAGAACACCTAGAAGTTTCAAAAGTGAAGAAAAATAAGCCTGAGCCAAAAGAAGGCAAAGGGCTGGAAGAAGATGCGATGCTTTCTGCGAAAGAAAGCAGCGATAACGAAGCAATTGATAATAGGGTTGAAGCGACAATCAGTGCTGAAGAGAAAATCGACGAATCTTCTGTAGAACAAGAAACTTCTCCAAATCTATCCTTAGAAGATGAGAAAAAGAAACAGGACGCTGATAAAGAAAATGAAGTAGATAGACCTGAACAAAAAACTCACCTAAATGAAGGGTTATTAGATCAAATTTTAGAAGAAGCAAAAGACGAAGAAAGAGAAAATGTGCAAGCGGAAAGTTTCGTTCAAAATTTAGAAGATAACAATGAAATCTCACCCAAACCCGATATAAATGAAGCTTTAGCAAAAGAAGACTCAAGCCTAAGTGGACACCTCCAAAAACAGCCTATTGCCGATTTAATTAGTGCTATTGGGCTTAATGAACAATATTTATATGCGAATGACTTATTTGAAGGAGATATGCAAGAGTTTAAAAATTCCATTAAAATGTTGAATGAGTTTGAGAACATTGATGATGCCAAATCTTTTTTTGAAAGTAAATTACGAACCACATATAATTGGGAGGACGATAATGCTCTTGCGCAAGCACTTTTGAACTTAATTGAGAGAAGATACCTCTAATTTTTCCACTTACATTAGCTTAAAACCGGTTATACAATCCTAACCCCTTCAACATCGGCATTGTGTTACATTTACCGCTAAAATGCACTAACTTATGGGCAATTGTAAATTTCAATGGAAAGCTATATCGTTAGGTGCAATTCTGTTTTTTGGTTTATTGGCAGACAATACAGCGCAAAATAAAGTTTGGACCCTACAAGAGTGTATTGAATATGCATTGGATAATAACCTTCAGATTCAACAAAATAAATTATCTCAAAAACTTGTTGACTATGATTTGAAGCAAGCAAAATACAACGTGCTCCCTGATGTAAACGGGTTTATATCTCACGCTTATAATTTTGGACAGACAATTGACCCTTTTACCAATCAATTTGCAAACACTCAAGTACAATCTAATTCCTTTTCTGCATCTTCTACCTTTACTATTTTTAATGGCTTTAGAAATGTTAATACAATTAAAAGAAATCAAGCTCAATTAAAATCTTCTCAATTGGATTTAGAGAAAATAAAAAATGATATTTCTCTAAACATTGCTAATTCCTTTTTAGGTATTCTTTTTAACCAAGAACTATTGAAGAATACTGAAAGCCAAATAAGAATAACACAGCAGCAGATTGACCGAATTGAGAAACAAGTGAAAGCCGGAGCACTTCCTGAAGGAGCTTTAAAAGACATTAATGCCCAGTTTGCTAGTGAGGAATTAAACGTAGTGAACGCAAAAAACCAGCTCAATATCTCTAAGTTAAACCTAGCACAGCTGCTGCGTGTTGAAAGTTTTGAGGATTTTGAAATTGTAAGTCCCGACTTAAGTTCATTTAATAGAGTTAAAGATTTGATTAGTCCAGGAGCATTGTATTTAACTGCACTAGAAACAATGCCTGAAATTAAAAGTGCTGAATTCAATTTATACTCGGCACATAAGAACACTCAAATTGCCAGAAGCAGTTATATGCCTGCCTTAAGCGTTTCAGGTTCAATTGGAACTGGTTATTCAGGTGCAAATAGACAAGTTGTAGGTTTTAGAGACCCGCAAGTAATTCAAACAGGTGATTTCACAAGGAGTTTAGAGGATGTATTTACAACTACAGCCACTCCTATTTTTAAGGACAAGCCATTTTCAGATCAATTTTCTGAAAATGAAAATAAATCTATTCGATTCTCTTTAACTATACCAATATTTAATCGTTTTGGTGCACGACTTGGAGTAAAGCGAGCTAAAATACAAGAGCAAGTTTCTGATTTAAATTACGAGTCAGCAAAATTGACATTGAGACAAAACATTGAATCTGCCTACAACGATGCTGCGTCAGCTCTAAAACGATATAAAGCAGCAAAAAAGTCAGTGGCTGCGCTAGAAACTTCCTTTGCTTATACTCAAGAAAGATACAATGTCGGAATTATTAATTCGTTCGACTTCAACAATGAAAAAAATCGATTAATTAACGCTCAATCAGAATTATTACAAGCTAAATATAATTATATTTTTAGCACCAAAGTCTTAGACTTTTACCAAGGCGGAGGTATTTCACTCTCTAAATAAAACAATAGTATGAATTCAAAAAAGTGGTTAGTAGCACTAGGAATAATAGTTGTTATTCTTATAGTAGCGGGAGTTTTAAAAGCCAAGTCCGGAGGTAAAGGGAAAAAGGTTGCTATAGAAAAGATAGAGCGGCGAACAATTATTGAAACAGTCGCAGCTAGTGGAAAGATTCAGCCTGAAACAGAGGTTATCATTAGTTCAGACGTTTCAGGAGAAATTATTGAAATGCCCATTCAAGAGGGAGACCGCGTGAAGGCGGGTGATTTACTCTTGAAAATTAACCCTGACTTAGTAGAGTCAGCATTAAGTCGAGCCGAAGCTGCTCTAAACACGACTAAGGCAAACCTAGCCGGCTCAAAAGCACGATTAGCTCAGTCTGAATCACAATTCCAAAATTCTAAGGCCTCTTTTGGACGAAATAAGCAATTACACGAGAGCAAGGTTATCTCTCAAGCAGAGTTCGATCAGGCCAAAGCAAACTATGAGGTAGCTAGTGCTGATGTGGAAGCTGCAAAAGAAAGTGTTAGAGCTAGCATGTTTAACGTCAGAAGCTCTGAAGCGACATTAAAAGAAGCAAAAGAAAACTTAGGTAGGACTACAATTTATTCTCCTATGAACGGAGTAATAACAAAATTAAATAAAGAAAAAGGCGAGCGAGTAGTTGGAACTGCTCAGATGGCCGGAACTGAAATTATGACGGTAGCCGACCTTAATGTGATGGAAGTTGCTGTAGAAGTAAATGAGAACGATATTGTACGAGTTGCTATAAATGATACTACCGAGATTGAAGTTGATGCATACTTGGATAAGACTTTTAAGGGTATAGTAACAGAAATTGCAAACTCTGCTAATACTTCTGGCATGAGTGCAGACCAGGTTACTAATTTTGATGTAAAAATTAGAATGCTTAGGTATTCTTATGAGGATTTGTTGAAAAAAAGAGCCGATAGCTCATCTCCTTTTCGTCCAGGAATGTCTGCTACAGTCGATATAAGAACAACTCAAATTAATAATGTAGTAACCGTTCCAATTCAAGCAGTTACCATTAGAAAAGATACCTCAAGCACTAGCGAAAAAACTGCTTCTGTAGAGGTTGAAGAGGAAGACGAGAAAGAAAAAGTAGAGGTCGTCTTTGTTAAAGATGGAGACCAGGTAAAAATGGTAAAAGTGGAAACAGGAATTCAAAACACCATGTATATCGAAATACTAAGTGGATTAGAAGAAGGGCAAGAAGTAGTTGTTGCACCTTATACCCTCGTTTCTAAAATCCTAAAAGACGGGCAAAATATAATTGTCGTCGACAAGAAAGACCTTTTCACTGCTAATAAAAAATAACTATGCCTTATTTGTTGGCCATTGAAACGGCTACCAAAGTTTGTTCAGTTGGTCTATTTAAAGACGATCAGCTACTCCTGCTAAAAGAGGAAAAAGGGGCATATTCCCATGCAGAAAATTTAGCTGAGTTCACTAGTAAGCTTTTAACCGAGAGCAACCTTAGTGCTAAGGATTTATCTGGGATAATTGTTAGTAAAGGACCCGGATCATATACCGGCTTGCGTATTGGTGTTTCTTTTGCCAAAGGCCTTTGTTACGCTCTCAAAATTCCGCTAATCAGTATCGACACTTTACATGCGTTAGCACTAGGTTGGGTGCAAGCAGAAAATCCGCAAGTAGACTTAATTTGTCCAATGATTGATGCGCGAAGAATGGAGGTATATTCTGCAATTTATACATCTGACCTAAAGTGTTTTAAATCTATTTCAGCAGATATTCTTGAGGTTGACAGCTACAGAGAAATACTTCAAAATAAAACGGTAGTATTTATTGGTGATGGTGCTGCTAAGTGCCAGAATTTACTAATAGAAAAAGCACGAAGCTTTAGAAGTGACTTTCTGCCTTCTGCAGCTTATCTGGGAAAAGAAGGCTATAAAAAACTCCTAACTTCTGAAATTGAAGACATAGCATATTTTGAACCTTATTATTTAAAAGAGTTCATTACTTTGAGAAGCACAAAAGGAAATCTTAGCTAATAATTTCACCACACAATTTAGCTTAGGCAAACTACTTCCCTTGAACACTTTAATCGACTAATTTATTTTTCTTTAGATTTGGAATTGTGTGATTTTTAGATATTTTGTTTTGCTTTAATTCGTTTTCACAGGAAGATTGCTTAAACGTTACTTGGACCGATAACTATAATCTAAGTTGGGATGATTTCTGAAGAGAAGAAAATGTAGAATTAAACTTATCCGTCCTTTCCAAAATAACAATACCATGAACCTATACATCTGACGGGGAAGTTGATTTAACCATTGAATTATCTACTGTTTTCGTAAAGTGGGAATCTTGGTATAAAAGTTGAAAATAAACAACGTGTTACTAGGTCATGAGCAATTACATTTTGATATTGCTGAAATTCATAGGCGAATAATCGTAAAAGCAATTCTTAATACTAAATTTTCTGCACAGAACTATGAGTCTGAGCTGAAAGAACTAGTAACTAAAATTTGGGACGAAGATTACCGAGAAATGCAAGATTTATACGATGCAGAAACAAATTTTTCAAGACTTTTTCAAGCACAAATTGATTGGAATAAGCTTGTTGCTAGCAAATTAATTAAACTCAATAGTTTTAAGAAAAACGTGTTAACGGTCACCTTTCAGTAAGGTAATACTCGTATTTCACTTTATAGATACTTATCCTTTTGGCCTTCACATCGCGATTAACAATTGATTTAATTAGTCGAAATTCATTATACAGTATTGCCCATTTTTCGATTACTTCCCGTTGCTCTATTTTTTTAATAAAATCTAAGTAACCTCCTTCATAAGTATATCTCCAAAAGGTTTTTTTGTGAACACCAATGGTACTCCATTTCAATCTTTCAATCAATTGAGTCGCCTTATAATCGAGACTATCTAAAACAAAACTCGAGGAACGAGTGTAACTCTCCTTTTTAGAAACCACCTTATTTAGGAGATGCGTAGTTACCAATTCGGACTTCATTGGTCTTCCGATAGAATTGTAGTAGGAATATTTCTTTCTTAACCCTTCTCTATTTTGAACGTCAACTCGATGAATATAGTTCGTATCTAATGTATTATTATCAATCTTGATTTCTTGAAAAGTGGAATCATTTAACCACAAATAAGAGTACCTAAAACTAAATGGCCCCCTACTTTCTGTTCTTGAAATTAACTTAGTTCCATCGTATTTATACTCATAAACAGAAGTATCAACCCTTCTGCTTAACGATACAAACTTTCTACTTTCATTTAACTTGCCTTCGAGGGAAAAGAAGTACTCAGCAAACTTCCTTTCGGCACTAAATACTTCATCATCCTTTTTGTCCCTTTTATAAACTCTAATCGCTTTAATTGATTGGTTTTTGATTGGTTCTAATTCAAAAAAATCTTCCATGGTAAACCAATCCTTACTAGGGTCAAATTGCGCTAAGCATAGAGTTGTAAAAAAGACAGTTAAGACCAATAAAGAAATCTTCATAAAATCGAGTTGCTCATCCCTTATGAAATGATGCTAGGTATTTGAAACGCACAAAATTCGTCATTATTAACAAGGGACAACAGATAACTTTTAAATTACGTCTAATATATCGAGGTTTAAATCAATACCTTTATTTCATGAAAACCTTTGCAAAGAAGATAATTCCGATTATTTTTCTTTTTAGCTTCTATCAAGTAAATGCTGCTCATCAAGTAGGAGGGTATTTGGAGTACAAATGTCTTCCTTCAACTAGTTTGACAGAAAATACATTTGAAGTTACTTTCAGGTTTTATGTCGACTCCATTCGCCTTGGACCTGGAAATACGCCCGGAGATTCCATACCCATAACCGTTTTTAACTCCAGTAACATGCAAGTAGATTACTTCTACTTGAGCAACTTAATTGGTATTACTGTTATTCCTGATGGTGTAAACAACCCCTGTGTGGTATCCAGTCCTTCTAGGTCTGTTGCAATATACTTGTACCGCGATACAGTTAATTTACTAAAAAGTAGATCTCACAAACTAGTTTATCAGCGTTGTTGCAAGAATAATATATTGACCAACTTAGTTGGGAGTTCTAACTTTTATGGCAATACCTTTTCTGTTGATATTCCCTTGGCAACGGCATGTAATTCTACTCCTATTTTCAACTCACAACCACCCATTGTTGTATGCGCTGGGTTTGACATTAATTTAGACATGTCCGCAATAGATCCTGACGGAGACTCTTTGGTTTATTCTCTATGCGCTCCTTTAGATTTTAATCAAAGTCAACTACCATTAAATAATGTTGGACAAACCGTTCCGAATCCGGATACAGCAAACGCTCCTCCTTATCTTGACATATTGTTTCAAGCACCTCAATCATCTACTAATCCAATACCTTCAAATCCACAAATTACAATTGATAGCAGAACAGGTATTCTTACTGGTGTTCCAACAACGACGGGCGCCTATTTACTTGGGTTCTGCGTTGAAGAGTATCGAAATGGAGTTTTGATCAATAACTTCAAAAGGGACATTCAAGTATCTACAGCAAATTGTTCGCCCCTTATTGTTTCTGCAATACAAAATCAGACTCAATTTTGTGATGGCTTAAGCGTGCAATTCGCCAACACGTCATCTTCAAACGGCAATGTGCCAAATTTCTTTTGGGACTTCGGCATAAACAGCCTAACGAATGACACCTCAAGAGCTACAAATCCAAGTTATACCTATCCTGACACTGGGCTGTATTTTATTACATTGATTGTAAATCCAGATTATCCTCAATGCAGTGATACTACCGTTCAATCTTTTCAAGTGAATCGCCTCCTAGCGCCAACCTTAATAAGTGATGGTGAAGGATGTTTTAACAATAACAGTTTTGACTTTACGACAGGAGGAACTTTTGAAAGTAATGCAAGCTTTCAGTGGAATTTCGGACCTCAAGCAACACCTCAGAACAGCTCTCTTCCACGGGTGACAGGTGTTAGCTTTAATCGACTAGGTTTAATCCCAATAAAATTAATTGTTACTCAAGGTCAATGCTCTGACACTTTAACTGAAACAGTAGAAATATTTGATAACCCTATTGGCGATTTTACAACTGCAGATACAACTGGATGCTCTCCTCTCAGCGTACGCTTTGCCAGCACCGTTAATGACGCAGGTGCCAGAAGCGACTTGGGTGTTTATAAGTGGAATTTTGGTGATGGCTCTCCAATTTCTAACCTTCCTAATCCTACACATCAATATTTACAAGACGGCATTTACGACGTAACTTTAACCTACGAATCAAAAGGTTCTTGTGTTGATACCCTGGTAATTCAAAAACCAAATTTAATTAGAATTGGTAGGCAATTTAGTAATAACAGAACTGATTTTTCAGCTACTCCTCTTGCAGGCTGCTACCCTTTAGAGGTTCAATTTAACAACCTCTCTACTTTTGATGGAACAGCAAGTTATAGTTGGAATTTTGGAGATGGCACAGCAAACTCGACGGAAACCAATCCAATTCATACGTATACTGCCAACGGTTATTATGATGTTACTTTAACCATGACAACAGTTGGAGGGTGTGCTGAAACACTAGCACAAAAGATTGATTCTGCCATCCACATTTCCTTAGATTCGAGTAAAAATAGGATCGGTTTTACTGTAAACCAAGACACTGGATGCGCGCCAGTTGTCCTTCAGTTTGCTGACACTTCATTTTTTGAAGGAGCAGCTAACTTCAAATGGTATTTTGGTGACGGCGATAGTTCTGAGCTTAGAAACCCACTTCACACTTATCAAAATGACGGAATATATGATGTTCAGCTAATTTTGCAAACAACCGAAAAATGTGTGGATACTTTGAGCTTAATTAAAGCGGCCTATATTGAGACAAATATTAAATACAGTGCCAATGAGGTAGGGTTTGACTTTTCACCAAAAGAAGGCTGTTTGCCATTGAAAGTGCAGTTTACAGATTCTTCGAAATTTCTAGGAACGCCTCAGTACTTTTGGGACTTTGGGGATGGATCAAATTTTAATGGATTACAGAATCCAAGCTATACATTTTCAGACACCGGCACTTATTCTGTGGGCTTGCTATTAATTACGAGCGAAAAATGCGTTGACACAATTAGAACATCAATTAGCAACGCAGTGAAGGTGCTTCCTACGCCAATTGCTCAAATCAACTATGCAGACACCTCTAAAAGCCTCAAGGAAGCTCTATTTGAATTTACGAATACAGGAAGCCAATCTGTTAGTTCGTCGAGGTACTTAATTAACGGTCAAGAAGTTGCTCAAAGTGATATTTTAACGTTTCAATTCACAGATACAGGTCATTTTCAAGTAGCATACATTGCAACAAATAGTTTTGGATGCGAAGATACGAGCACGGTGGAGGTATTTGTGTTCGACGAATTCCAATTCATTGTTCCCAATATCTTTACACCTAATGGGGACAATATCAATGACCAGTTTAAAGTGGAAGCCTGCGGGGTATACGATTATGAGATCAAAATCTTTAATCGCTTTGGAGAAAAAGTATTTGAAAGTAATAGCTTGAACATTAACTGGGACGGAAGAATTTCAGGTAGGATGACCACATCAGGAGTGTATTTCTACACAATTAAAATCCGTGATTTCCGAAATCAAATTTTAGATTACCAAGGGACCATAACTCTACTCACCAATTAATTAATTCAATTTTAATGGAACTTTTGCTTCGTGAGAAACTCTAACTTTCTTTGTTATAAAAAAAGCCCTTCCAGTTACGAAACCATCCACTTTGAAATCAATTTCTTTACTACCAAGAGTCAGCCCAAGTAAACGAATCAAAGCACCATCAGCGAAGTCTTCAAAATTACTTTTCATCACAACTTTATGATATTCTTCTGAATTTTTGGGAATCCTGATGTTATTATCAACGTTCGCTTTAGCCAATTTTGACCCTTTAATATAAATATCGAATTCAGAATCAACCATACTTAGTTGAAAGCCATTTGGGTTCTTAATTTTTATCTCAGACTCTACTACTAACCCCTTTTGCGAAAACTCTACTAACTTAACGTATTTAATATCGGTAATCTCTACCTCCTCATACGCACACGAACTAAAACTCAGAATGAGAATTAGAACGACGCTGAACCTGTTAACCGTTCTCATTTACTTTTTATTAGAATAACTTTCATAAAAATAAGAGATGGTCTCAATTCCTTTCAAGAAGTTTTCTATTCCATAGTGCTCATTGGGTGAATGTATGGCATCCGAATCTAACCCAAAACCAAGTAATATTGATTTTAAATCTAACACCTGTTCAAAAAGTGCAACAATGGGAATACTTCCTCCAGCTCTAACTGGTACAGGTGCCTTTCCGAAAGCTTTCACAATGGCCTCCCTAGCAGCTTCATATTCCAGGATATCAATGGGCATAACATATGGCGCTCCACCATGATGTGGCTGAACATCTACCTTCACTGATTTTGGCGCAATCGATTCAAAGTGCTTCTTGAACTTCGCTGTAATCTCCTCATCAGATTGGTTCGGAACTAAGCGCATGGAAATTTTTGCAGATGCCTTTGAAGGAAGAACAGTTTTCGCTCCTTCGCCAATGTATCCTCCCCAAATTCCATTCACATCTAATGTTGGACGAATTCCTTTTCGCTCGATGGTTGTATAACCAGCTTCTCCATGAACCTCATCAATCCCCAATTTAGATTTATAATCAGCCAAATCGAAAGGTGTTTTACCCATTAACTCCCGTTCTTTATCACTTGCTTCCAACACATTGTCGTAAAACCCAGGAATCGTTATACAATTGTTTTCATCTTTCAAAGAAGCAATCATTTCACATAAGATATTAATTGGGTTGCCAACGGCTCCCCCATAAACTCCTGAATGTAAATCTCTATTGGGTCCGGTAACCTGAACCTCAAGATAGCTAAGTCCCTTAAGACCTGTGGTAATTGACGGGTTTTCCATGGATAGCATGGAAGTATCGGAGATTAAAATAATATCTGCTTTTAACTTTTCTTTATACTCCGTTATGAAGGTTTCCAAATTAACAGAACCTACCTCTTCTTCTCCTTCTATAATGAACTTCACATTACACGGTAATTGGTTTGTGCGTATCATTAATTCAAAGGCTTTCACATGCATAAACATTTGACCTTTGTCATCGCATGCTCCCCTTGCATATATCTTTTCATCTTTAATTACTGGCTCAAATGGTGGGCTATCCCACAATTCTAGAGGATCTGCAGGCTGAACATCGTAATGACCGTATACGAGTATGGTCGGTTTTGAATGGTCAATAATTTTTTCTCCATAAACAACCGGAAATCCTGCCGTTTGGCACAATTCCGTATTATCTGCTCCAGCTGCTTCCAACGATTTTCTTACTGCCTCAGCAGCATTCATAACATCCCCTTTGTATGTTGAATCAGCACTAACTGAAGGTATCTTTAGCAGGTCTATTAATTCATTTATAAATCGGCCTTTATTGGCTTGGATGTACTCTGAAACTTCTTTCATGTTCTCTCTACTTTTTTGAATTTTAAAATTACGATTTGAAAAATTGCTTTCCCTTAATTTACACCAAAACTTCCCCGTTCATTTCTTCAGGAATTGCTATTCCCATCATGGTTAAAATGGTTGGTGCTATATCAGCCAATTTACCATCTTTGACAGCCTTGTAATCTTTATCAATTATTACTACTGGAACTAAATTAGTCGTGTGAGCGGTATTTGGGCTCCCATCTTCATTCACTGCAAAATCTGCATTTCCATGGTCGGCAACTACTATAAAAGAGTAATTATTTTCTATGCCCTTTTGAATGATTTCTCCCGTGCATTTGTCCACTGTCTCCAATGCCTTCAAGATAGCTTTATAAACTCCTGTATGGCCTACCATATCGGGGTTGGCAAAATTAAGGCAGATAAAGTCTGCACTTTGAGCTTCAATTTCTTGTATGATTGTTGTTTTAACTTCTTCAGCACTCATTTCTGGCTGCAAATCATAAGTTGCCACTTTAGGGGAGCTCACCATTAGCCTTTTTTCACCTTCAAATGGAATTTCCCTTCCTCCTGAAAAGAAAAAGGTAACGTGCGGATATTTTTCTGTTTCGGCGATTCTGATTTGCTTCTTTCCAACCGAAGCAATTACGTCACCTAACGTGTTCTTCAAATTATCTTTTTGAAACAGCACGTGCACACCCTCAAAGCTGTCATCATAATTTGTCATGGTAACGTAATACAAAGGAAGCTTCTTCATATTATACTCTAAGAGGTCTTCTTGATGCAGCGCTCTAGTTATTTCTCTGCAGCGGTCCGTTCTATAATTAAAGCAAATCACAATATCATCAGCATGAATTGTTGAAATGGGGTTGTCATTTTTGTCTGCTATAAAGTGAGGCTCAATAAATTCATCGGTTATATTATTCTCATAGGATTGCTGAAACACCTCTATAGCGGAGCGAACAGCTGCTCCTTTGCCATGAACCATTAAATCGTAAGCCTTTCGAATTCTTTCCCATCGTAAATCCCGATCCATGGCAAAATATCGCCCAATCACCGAGGCCACTTTTGTTGGAAGGCTTTCAATTGCTTTCTCTACATCCTCTATAAATCCTATACCGCTCTTCGGGTCGGTGTCTCTCCCATCCACAAATGCATGTATAAAGCTTTTTTCAACTCCTACATCTTTTGCTACTTGGCATAGTTTGACCAGGTGTTTCTGATGAGAATGGATTCCACCATTTGACAATAACCCTAAAAAGTGAACTTGTTTGTTGCGCTCTTTGGCGTATTTAAAAGCCTTCAACAACTCTTCGTTTGTAGCGATAGAGTTTTCTTCACACGCTTTATTTATTTTTACTAAATCTTGATATACTAACCTTCCAGCGCCAATATTTAAATGCCCTACTTCGGAGTTGCCCATTTGCCCATTTGGCAATCCAACAAATTTACCGTCGGTCCTAAGCTTTGCATTGGGGTACTTTTCCAATAATCCATCAAAAATGGGAGTATTGGCATTAAAAATAGCATCGGAATGATCTTTTTTACCATAACCCCAACCATCCAATATCAATAAGGTAACTTTTTTATGATTATCCATGTCTAAAATTTACAAGGTTTTTAGCATCCAAACATCGCAATTGTCATGACCTGAGTTTCCTAAAGAATGACGTAGGTAGTTAAACCCATAGTGCTCATACATTTTTACTGCTTTACTAAAACTAGGCTGACTTTCAATGTATAGAAATTTATAGTCAAAATCTCTGGCAGCTTGAATCGACTTCTCAAATAACGCTTTACCAATTCCTTTATTTCGAGCTTCTTTAGCTAAGTATAATTTTACTAATTCAGCATAATCACGATCTAACCCTTTAGTTGGAAAAACGCCGCAACATCCAAGTACTTTTCCGCCCTCTTCCGCGACGTATAAGGTAGATACTTTCTCAGTGTCGAATAGCTCATATAACGCATCAGTCGTTGGATCTTCATATACCGTTCCGGTTAAAGGAGCGCCAAATTCAATAAATGCAGCTCGTATAATTTGAGCTAATACTAAATTATCTTCTCTTAAAACCTTTCTTATTTTTATATCCTCCATTTGTCAACATAAAAAAAGCTACCCCAACTACTATCGGAATGGCTTTTAGGTTATTTAAGTCCTGTGCCCTGCCGCGAAGCTGATTGCGATTCAGCCCATAGTTTTAAATAGGCTTTCTTCATTCGGTTCGTATATTTTTTATTTCTATGAAACTCTTTCTTTTTAAGGTCAAAAGAAACCAATCCAACCGGAAAATCTAAAAAGGAGGTGTTCACATTTGCCAATTCATCCTCTCCAAAAATATCAATATCAAAATCATATTTCAATTGAGACTCTTTTATTTTATTGGGCACAGTAGTATCCATGACAAATCTTTTAACATGGAAGTTTGGCGCTGTTATCTCAATAGTCAAGATAGTATTTAAAGGTAAATTGTTAACAAAACGATTAGATGACCCAACGTCAATCTGTTTTATCAGTTTGTTGTGATCGTAAATATTTACAATTACGCCTTTTACTTTTGCTTTACTGTTAAAAATAACCCCTTTTAACTCCAAACTGTCTGAAGAACCTGCAGTAACATCGAACTTTAACAGCATTGAAAATGCTAATAGTAAGGTAAATCGTAACAAAAGATTAGCAAATTTCATATGGTTGTTTTAGCGTAAAAGTATGGACACTACTGACTAGGGGCACTAAAATATGGCGCCAATCGTTGATTTAATTCTTGACCAAATTCTTTTTGAGGATACAACTGATTAGTCATCACAACTAATCTATTCAAAATCCCTCTAGCTTGCTGAAGGTCTTTTTTAACACTTACTCCAAATTTTGGATCTAAACTCTGATAGTAGATGACCTCTTTCTCATAGATATCAACTAAGCGGGAAACGATTTCGTTTGCTCTTTCAAACTCTCCAATTCCGTAATAATTTTCTGCTAAGAACATTACAAAGTAATCATAAGGCACGTTGCGCTCAGGCATGACTTCAAATGCTTTGTCTAGTGCTAATTTTGCCTTATCTAGTTTATTCTCAGCAATAAGCTGATCAGCCAAACGAGAGAAAGTAATTCTTAAACTCATGGTCATTCTGCGATTCGTTTCATCCATATAGATATCATCTGTGCCCATTCCTCCCCAATGAAAGTCTTCCATCAAACGCTTATATAGAATATCAGAATTCACATACCCTGGATTACCATCGCCTCTTCCTTGCTTTTTAATTGGAACTAATCGATACGCCATACCTTCAGCTCTAAAATAATCCTCTAAGCCAATGTAGCTTGCCAAGCCTGTTGTGCTGGCAAAATATATAGGTCGCTCCCAATTGTTTGAACTTAAAATATCTAGAATCGTTAAGTCATTCTTTAACACATAAGATTTTTTAATTTCCCACACAATTTCATCAACAATTTGATCTGCTTTTTCCGCAGGTACCGTTCCGTTTGCCAATACCTTTTCTTTATCGACTGCAATCTTTAATTTCTTTGTCGGTATATAGTCAATTTTTTCGCCTGTCCCAACAGGTATCTTCGTTTTTTGATTATCCGACTTGATAAAATCGATTAAATCATCTACATCAATGTGTCCTTTAATTTGCTTTCTTTCATATACAGGCAAATAGTCATTTGTCCCTTGTCGAATTTTCTTTTCGGGAAGAGTCAATGGAATCGGGTCTGATTCGTATGCTTTTAATCGCATCTGATTCACATACCAATCTGTATTCAATAAACTCAAGTTAATCACTCGAACATCTGTTCTGTACTCTTCTACTTCTTGCACATACCATAGTGGGAACGTGTCATTATCTCCATTGGTGAAAAGTATTGCATTGGGCTCACAGGAGTCAAGGTAGTTTTTAGCAAAGTCTCTTCCTGTATATCTGTCCGCCCTTGTGTGATCATCCCAATTTTCGGAAGCCATTAGCCCTGGAACTGCAATTAAGGTTACAGCCGTTATTCCAATTGCGATGATTGCGTTCGACTTGCCTCTGGTTATCAAATCGTAAAGCGCATAAACACCTAATCCAATCCAAATAGCAAAAGCGTAGAATGATGCTGCATATGCATAATCACGCTCTCTAGGTTGAAGCGGATACTGATTCAAATACAACACAATTGCAAGTCCTGTGAAAAAGAACAAGAGCATGACAATAGCACCGTCTTGTTTATCTCTGGTAAACTGAAAGACCAATCCAATGAGACCCAGAATTAGAGGCAACAAGTAATATTTGTTATTGGCCCTGCTGTCCGTTATCATTTCAGGTAAATTGTCTTGTGTACCTAATCTCATCTCATCGATGAACTTTATTCCGCTTATCCAGTTTCCGTGAATTACGTTACCGTGGCCTTGAATGTCATTTTGTCTACCTGCAAAATTCCACATGAAATATCTCCAATACATCCATGTCATCTGGTAATTGAATAAATAAGTCATATTCTCTCCAAAGGTAGGGGTGTTAATCACTTTCGTTTCGCCATTTACATCCTGATAACGAACCGGCTTTCCTTTAAATTTAGCCCATTTTACGTACTGGCTTTTGTGTCTAGACTCAGTGCTCCACATTCTTGGAAGTACCGTTTTAAAACGACTGTCATAATTCGGAACTGAATTCTTTCGATCGTCCGTGATTATATACGTGCCACTTTCCTTGTCTTGGTAATATACCGGTTTACCATCTCCGTATTGATCTTTAGTATCTAATGGAGTGTTAAATGAATGCCCATTAAACAAAGGTCGGTCACCATATTGCTCACGATTTAAATAAGAAAGAAAAGTAAAAACGTTTTCTGGATTATTCTCATCCATAGGAGTATTTGCGTTGGATCGAATTAAAATCACTGCAAAAGATGAATATCCTAATATAATGGCGGAGACACACAAGAAAATAGTATTCAAAACCACTTTGGAGTTTTTCTGAGTATAATGTAATCCATATGCTAAACCGCCAACAATAAGTGCCAAATAAAAGAAGAAGCCTGTGTTAAATGGAAGGCCAAAAGTATTGGTAAACAATAACTCAAACCAAGATGCCATAACAATTAGCCCTGGAATTATTCCGTATTGGATAGCTGCTAAAATAACTACGGAAAGGCCTAATGCAATGATGATTCCTTTAGGCTTTGGCTTGTACTTTTTGAAGTAATACACCATTACAATTGCTGGAATTGCTAATAAGTTCAGTAAGTGAACTCCAATTGAAAGTCCCATTAAATAGGCAATCAAAATAATCCATCTCAAGTTGTGACTTTCATCTGCAACACCTTCCCATTTTACAATGGCCCAAAAAACAACCGCAGTAAATAAGGATGAAAGTGCATAAACTTCTCCTTCAACAGCTGAAAACCAGAAAGAATCTGAAAAAGCATACGCTAGAGCACCTACTAAGCCACTTCCAATTACTGCAAAAACCTTAGGATTTGTTAGTTCTCCGCCCTTTAAAGCAAGCTTTTTACCGAAAGCCGTAATGGTCCAAAACAGGAAAAGTATGGTAAATGAGCTCGCTAATGCAGACAATGAATTGATCATTAGCGCTGCATCTTCAGGAGAACCAAACAGGGTAAAAAGGCGCGCCAACATCATAAAAAATGGTGCTCCCGGAGGATGCCCAACCTCTAGTTTAAAGGCAGTTGCAATAAATTCTCCACAATCCCAAAAACTAGTTGTAGGTTCAATGGTAAGTAGGTAAACAGCGGAAGCTATTATCCAAGTAATCCAACCTATGCTTAGGTTTAATTTTTTAAATGTAGTCATGTGCTTTATTTGGTGCTTAATTTAGAAGTGTTGCGAAGATAAAAAAACTACTTCAAATAGGTTCAAATACTTTTCTTAAGAATGTATAAATGTTTGTGAACTTTTTTTTACTTTTGGCACCCGTAACAAAATTGTCCGATGGTGTAACTGGCAACACGTCTGTTTTTGGTACAGAAGAGTCTAGGTTCGAGCCCTAGTCGGACAACAAAAGTTCTTTTAAAAGTAAAGTGTCAATTGACTTGAAAGAACTACATTTGCCGCCCTCTTAAAAGAGAAGTTCTTAAAAGTATCAACGCGAGAGTAGCTCAGCTGGTAGAGCACGACCTTGCCAAGGTCGGGGTCGCGGGTTCGAATCCCGTCTCCCGCTCAAGGTCATCTCTTCGGAGAGGATTTTTTTATGGAAGTGTCTTCTAAACGAAAGTTTGGAATGTACCAATTGCCCGGGTGGTGGAATTGGTAGACACGCAGGACTTAAAATCCTGTGGCCATTGCGGCCGTGCCGGTTCGACCCCGGCTCCGGGTACAAGTCCTCTGAACCATTGTGTTTCAGAGGACTTTTTGGTTTGTTCCCATTTTACCTAAACGGGAATTCTATACAGCTAAACTACTGTATTGTGCTGAAAAAAATTTGTTAGTCCATTGTTATTGAGTTCGATAAATCACAATTTAGCTGGTTGTAATTCTACTTTTATTAAATATACAAGAACACCTTGTTTTATGAGAAAAAGATTAAAATGACTTTTCAAACATTTACCAAAAAGAAAGATTATTGGTAAATGTTTGAAAATAGAATTTCTGCCACTAAACGGAAATCTGTGGCACGGTTAGATAAATGCAATTGCTCATTACTATCGCTTGAAATTCTTAATAAAATAAAATCATATTGTATGGTTTAGATAAGACACAAACAATTGTGCCTAATACTGTCTCTTTTTGAAGCCATACATGTTTTGGCCAATAAAATCAGTGGGGAATTTATCATCTCCTTCAAATCCGATTTCTATGGTTCCGCTTTCTTCAGGAATGTAATTTGTTTTAAAAATGTAATCCCACAGGCTTAGGCTAATTCCATAATTAACACCAGTTGTTCCTTCAGGTAATACTGAAGCATGATGATATAAGTGCATCACAGGATTATTGAAGATGTACTTTAATGGTCCCCATGTAATTTTAACATTAGAATGGTTTAAGTGCCCAATGGCAATTGTGATAAAGTGAATAATATAAGCTTGTTCAGGCTCAAACCCCCCAATTAGCATTACACCAAAAGTTTTAAGTGGTTTATAAAAAATATTTTCCATCCAATGGTATCTTAAGTGGGCAGCAAACCCCATTTCCTTTACACTATGGTGCACTTTATGGAATTTCCATAAAAGGGAGTACTTATGAAGTAAAACATGCGTAAACCACTGTACAAAATCCAAAACGATAAAGAAGACCAATAGTTGTGACCACATAGGCCATTCAGAAATATCAAAAATTGTGAGGCTTTTGATAGTAATATTTACGTGTGAAAACAACAATCCTAGAATATCATAAAAACCGGTAATTACAATAGCGAAGATGAAAAAATTAAAAAACATGTAAAATCCATCTAACCAAAAATCTTTTCTAATGATAGCTTGATTTTTTCGCCAAGGGAATATCATTTCTAAAGTCCATGCAAATAGTGAAATGGCGATAAGACCCAAAAAATAATTCGTATACCATGGTACTTGAAAAAGAATTAATTTCCATGTCCAATCTAACGTGCCCATGAAGGCATTTATAAAGACTTCTGAATATGTTCCCATAATTAATAATTTGTTTGTGTTAAATGATCTATTTCAAATGGTAAATTACTATAATAGCTCCATTCTGTCCATGAACCATCATAATTTTTTACGTTTTTATAATTTAATAATTGTATTAATACAAAAGTAGTATGCGCTGAAAGTACCCCACTATGATAGAGAACAATTATAAGGTCATTTTGTGCTAGTTGCAGTTGACTATAAATAGATTCTAACTCTTCGAGAGATTTTATCTTTTTGTCACTATGAAAATTTATGGCCTCTGCACAATCTATATGCACACTATTCATAATTCTTCCTGCCTTAGCTGCATCTTTTTTTGCCTTTCCCCTGCAAACTCATCGAGGATTCTTGTATCTAAAATAACTGTATTTGTTTTTATAGCCTATTGCATTTATTCTTTTGAGACATAATACTTCATGGAAGAGTTTTCAGAAAGCTTAAATATTGTTTTTTGCAGAACTGGAGTGTCGGTTGAAACCAATCCGCCATTCGCTTCCCATTCAGTCAATCCTCCTTCAAATAATTTTAAATTAGTAAAGTTATAATTTTGCAATATCCACCATAATCTTGTTGCATTAAACAATCCGTTATCGTCATAAATAATAATCGTAGCAGTTGAGGCAATACCCAGATTACTAAACAAACTTTCTATCTGCACCGGACTAGCCAGCATGCCAGCATAAGGATAGAATCGGTCTTAAATATCTGTTCAACAAATAGTTAGTTCACCTTTTGTAGGTCCTATTTCATAATCTTCTTTTTTTCTAAAATCAAGCAGATTAATGTTTGGCCGACTAACCATTTTTTTTAAATTCCTCGACTTCTATTAAGTAGTTGCTTTTAGTTGGCTCTTCACCTCTATTTCCCTTTTCTGATTCGCCTCTATTTTCTGATGTGCATGCAGAAAAAATAAGAAGAAAAAACCTAATCTTAATTTTCCAATTCGTGCCAATCTATATCTGATAAATTTTTACGCCTTCCCTTATCCTCAATAGGATAATTGGCAGGCAGGTAATTGACAATAATTTCTTGAATTTCTCCTAAATCCCAGAGGTTTTGCGTCTCCTGCATCCATTTAATTGTTGTATCCCAACTTTCCGAATTCATTCTATTTTAGAGAATTATTTTGGACGAATAACAACTGATGCTTAATGATACCATTCTCGGTAAATTGGCAGTTAAAGATTAAACAAGTATGCGCGATTTTATTCGTGGGCTCGTTAAGTTCGAATAAAAAAAAAGCCATCTCGATATCTGAGATGGCTTAATTATAAACGTCAGTGTTTACTATTAACTTTTAAAAGCCGAATGACCCGTAATGTCCATTCCGGTAATCAATAGATGAATGTCGTGCGTTCCTTCGTAAGTAATTACAGACTCTAAGTTCATCATGTGGCGCATAATTGGGTATTCTCCTATAATTCCCATACCTCCATGAATTTGACGAGCTTCTCTTGCAATTTTCAATGCCATATCAACATTGTTTCTTTTCGCCATTGAAATTTGCTGCGTCGTAGCTCTGCCTTCATTTTTCAATTGCCCTAATCGATACGTTAACAATTGCGCTTTCGTGATTTCGGTAATCATCTCGGCTAATTTCTTTTGTGTTAACTGATAAGCTGCAATTGGCTTTCCAAACTGAATTCTTTCTTGTGCGTAGCGCAAAGCTGAATCATAACAATCCATTGCTGCTCCAATTACACCCCAAGCAATCCCATATCTAGCAGAATCTAAACAACCTAGTGGTGCTCCTAATCCAGACTTGTTCGGTAATAAATTCTCTTTTGGAATCTTTACGTTATCAAAAACCAATTCTCCTGTTCTTGATGCTCTCAACGACCACTTACCGTGGGTTTCAGGAGTTGTAAATCCTTCCATTCCTCGTTCCACTATTAAACCGTGGATTCTACCTTCTTCATTTTTTGCCCATACAACAGCAACATCACAAATTGGTGAATTGGTAATCCACATTTTTGCTCCGTTCAACAAATAATGGTCTCCCATATCTTTGTAGTTGGTAATCATTCCACTTGGATTTGAGCCATGGTCTGGCTCAGTTAAGCCAAACGAACCTACCCAATCACCTGATGCCAGTTTAGGAAGGTATTTTTTGCGTTGCGCTTCATTTCCATAATTATAAATTGGATACATCACCAATGAGCTCTGAACAGAAGCAGCAGATCTTAAACCTGAGTCACCTCTTTCAAATTCTTGCATAATTAATCCGTAAGAAATCTGGTCTAACCCTGCACCGCCATACTCAGTTGGGATGTACGGTCCAAAACCACCTAACTCGGCAATTCCTTTATTTAAGTGAATTGGATATTCTCCTTTTTGAGCTGCCTCTTCAATAATTGGAGAAACATCTTTTTTTACCCATTCCCTTACCGTATCTCGGATTAACAAGTGCTCTTCCGTTAACAATTCATCTAATAAGTAATAGTCGGGTGCTTGAAATCTATCGCTAGCCATATTGTTTATTATCTATTTGTTCAAAATTAGTCATAAAAAGAAGTTTTTCCCTCTTCAAGAAGACAGTCAAAGCTTAATTTTGTTCATAAAACACACTTCGTGCAAGACACCATTCAATTACTACCTGCAACTAAATTTGCTCCTTTCAAATTCCCCCTGAGAGAGGTCAATGACGATGCGTGGGTAGACAAGTTGATTGCTCATGGCGAAGGGTTTTCCATAAACCCGGTCAGTTATAACGGAACTTATACACAATTACCCTCCACTACTTGGATCGTCATTCTCTTATTAATTGGATTCTCCTGTTTAGCAATTTCTCGTTCCGTTTATCGAAAACGATTTAATATACTTTATAAAACATTAACCAACTGGAAACTATCCAAACAAATCATTAGGTACGAAAAAGTATACACCCACCCTGTAAATATTTTATTGACGTTAAATTTTATATTGATTGTTCCGCTATTTTTTAGCCTAATTTACGTAAAGCTATTTAACCCCGATATTCTTGCAGAAAGTCAATATTTCTTGTTCATGGGTCCGGTCGTGATTTATTCACTGACAAAAATAGGATTATATCAATTTAGTGGGTGGCTGTGGAATGAAAAACCGGTTATTGAAGAATATCTTTTTCAATCTAATTTATTTAACAAGTATTCAGGTGTTGTCTTCCTATTTTTAACATCGTTAATCGTTTATTCACCTGTAGAACTAGTAATTTTAGCCAAAATTGGATTAGGATTATTAGTCTTACTAGTTTTATTTCAATTAATTAGAGGGTTTATAATAGGAATAGAAAATGGGAGGCAATTAATTTTTATAATTGCATATCTTTGCACCCTCGAAATTTTACCCTGGATTGTCATTGCAAAATGGATTAAAATCAGTTTATAATTTCAATCCCTCATAGGTTATTAATATAAAAAAATTTTACATTTTGAAAGTAAAAACAATTTTAGTTTCTCAACCAAAGCCAGAAACGGAAAAGTCTCCTTATTTCGACCTTTCTGACAAATGCAAAGTTAAAGTAGACTTTAGATCATTTATTCACTTAGAAGGTATCGACTCAAAAGAGTTTAGAACTCAAAAAGTGAACATCCAAGATTTTGGCGCAATAATTTTTACGAGCCGAAATGCCGTTGATCATTTTTTCAGAATAGCGGAAGAATTGAGGTATAACGTTTCTGACGATTTGAAATACTTTTGTATATCCGAATCGACAGCTTACTACCTTCAAAAGTATGTGGTCTACAGAAAAAGAAAGATTTTCCACGGAAGACAAACAATGGAAGACTTAATGCCTTTAATCAAGAAACACAAAGGAGAGAAGTTTCTTCTGCCTTGTGCTGATATATTGAAAAAAGATATTCCTGAAGTCTTAGAAAAAAATAGTATAGACTTTAAGCAGGCAGTGTTGTATAGAACAGTTTGTAGCGATTTGTCCGACTTAGCAGATGTAAATTATGATGTACTAGTGTTCTTTAGCCCTGCTGGAATTGCATCTCTTTACGAGAACTTCCCAGAGTTTAAGCAAAACGATACAAGAATTGCAGTTTTTGGAGCAACAACAGCTAAGGCAGCTGAAAATGCAGGTTTAAAAATAAATATTGCTGCGCCAAAACCTGAAACCCCCTCAATGACAATGGCTTTAGAGCAATACATTAAGAAGCAAAGCAAGAAGTAGAGAAGACTTATAAAATTTTTAAAGGGCATTACTCCTCTGAGTCAATGCCTTTTTTTATTTTTAATCTTAATGAAAAGCGAACGTTTTACTCTTAAAAAAGACGAAATTCTATCGAAAAGAGACAATATCAATCTTCTTTTTTCAGAAGGAAAGCACTTCAAGGAATTTCCTTTCAAGGTAATACATCGAATAGTGGACAAAAGCGAGGCTAGTTCTTTGCAGTTTGGAGTGAGTATCCCAAAACGACTTTTTAAAAAAGCAGTTGATAGAAATTTGCTAAAAAGACGATGTAAAGAAGCTTATCGTTTAAATAGAAACAATCTTAAGTTACAATGTGAGAGGCAAAATATTGAACTCCATTTTATGTTGATTTACATTTCTAAGGAGTCTATAGATTATGAAATAATTGAGCAGAAAATAATCTTAACTTTAAAAAGTTTGCAGGCTATATATGCAGAAGATTCTCAGTAAATTTTTAATTTTATTGGTAAAAATCTACCAAGTTGCGTTATCTCCACTTTTAGGAGTAAATTGCAGGTACATGCCAACTTGCTCAGAATATAGTATTGAAGCCATTCAAGTTCATGGCCCTTTTAAAGGCTTTTGGTTGGCGATTAAACGAATTTTATCTTGTCATCCTTTGGGAGGCAGCGGTATTGACCCGGTACCAAAAAAGAAATAAATGAAAAAGACAAAAAAAATTATTATTGCGATAAGCATCTCAATATCAGCATTCCTATCTTATAGTTTTACTGACAACTATTTTGAACTTTCAAAAAATCTAGACATTTTTAGCACTTTACTAAAAGAATTAAACACCTACTATGTTGACGAAACAAAGCCAGGAGAGTTAATGAAAACAGGTATTGATGCCATGCTTCAGTCTCTTGATCCTTACACCAACTACATACCTGAATCAGCCATTGAAGACTATCGTTTTATGACTACAGGCCAATATGGGGGAATCGGGGCATTGATTCATAAAGACAGTAATGAAATTATTGTTTCTGAACCTTATGAAGGTTTTCCTGCATTCAAAGCAGGATTAAAAGCAGGTGATATTATCTTAAAAGTAAATGAAAATGAAGTAGAAGGTAAAAACTCGGGTGATATTTCCAAACTCCTACGAGGCCAGTCGGGAAGCTCTTTGAACGTGACGATCAAACGTCCTAATCTCTCAGAGCCTATGGTAAAGGAGATTGTTCGAGAAAATATAAAAATAAACGATGTCCCCTACTTTAAGATGTTAGACACTGAAGTCGGTTATATTAAACTGTCCAGCTTTACTCAAACCGCTTCGAAAGAATTTATAGCCGCTTTCAATGAATTAAAAGATCAAGGCATGAAAGAGCTGGTATTCGATTTAAGAGGAAACGGCGGAGGCTTGCTAATTGAAGCAGTAGATATTGTAAATATTTTCATCCCGAAAGGGAAGAAAGTAGTTGAAACAAGAGGTAAACTCAAAAAATGGGATGCCACCTACCTTACCAGAAATGAGCCGTTGGATATTAAAATTCCTGTCGCCATTCTAGTAGATGCAGGATCAGCATCTGCTTCTGAAATTGTCTCAGGTACTTTACAAGACTATGATAGAGCTGTAATTGTTGGACGCCAAACATTTGGAAAAGGGTTGGTTCAGCAAACAAGACCATTAAGTTACAATGCGCAACTAAAGGTTACGGTTGCCAAGTATTATATTCCAAGCGGAAGGTGTATTCAACGAATTGATTATTCAAGTAAAGATGAGCGAGGGAAAGCCCAAACAGTTCCTGACTCATTGATTAGTTCATTTAAGACTGTGGTAAACAACCGACCAGTTAAAGATGGGAAAGGAATTAAACCAGACCTATTTACCAAAGAAGAAAGTATGAGTATGATTACAGCCACCTTAATGCGCAGCTATAACATATTCAATTATGCGACATCTTATTACTTAACTCATCCAATGATAGCTTCTGCAAAAGAATTTGAATTGACTGACAAAGAATACGATGAATTTATAGATTACCTAGGAGACAAACGATATAACTATTCAACCCAAAGTGAAGGAATTCTGAAAGACTTAAAAGAAGTTGCTGAAAACGAAAAATATTTTGGTGGTGCTGAAAATGAATACGCGGCACTGCTTGAAAAGTTAACCCCAAATAAGGATAATGATTTAATTAAATTCAAATCAGAGATTAAAATGATTCTCGAAAATGAGATAATTTCTAGGTATTTCTATCAAAACGGAAGAATTGAGCAGTCACTGAACAGCGACCCTGATGTTAAGGAAGCATTGCAGTTATTAAAAAACAAGAAACAGTACAATGAAATCCTTGCTGGTACGTTTGTTCCCAACAAATAGCAACACTTGGGCTTACTTAACATTTTCATAAAACCAGGTCATCCAATTGCAATGTGGTTAAATCACAGGCATTTATATTTGCTTGGTTTAGCCACAATTCTCTGCGGTTTAGGTTGGTCAAATATACTTATGAGCATAGGCCAATTCATTATAATTGGCAATTGGATTATTGAATTTGATTTTAATTGTAAGCTAGCCAAATTAAAAAAGAGCCCTCTTATCTGGATCGTTCTAGGCCTTTTTCTAATCCATGTTGCCGGTTTATTATGGACCTCAGATTTTAAATACGCGTCCAAAGACATAACAACCAAGCTCCCATTACTTGCTTTTCCTATTATTATAGGAACCACAAAGAAATTAAGGCTTGTAGAATGGAAATTACTATTGGGAGTTTATGTTACAACCCTTTTGATTTTAACAATTGCTAGTTTATCTAAATATTTAAGCTTCTGGGGGGCCGAAATCCATGACAAGCGAGAATTGTCCATCTACATTTCACACATTCGTTACGGACTAAACCTTGCATTTGCCCCCATATTGTTGCTTTGGTACAATCCCTTGCCGGCAAGGGTTTTAAATATTCTGTTAGCAATCTGGTTTGCTCTATGTCTTGTCCTATTCCAATTATTCACCGGACTAATAATTCTAGTTCTAATTATTTTTATTCTCTCCATTATTAAGAGAGAAGCAATTTTTAAAAGTTCGCGGTTTATTGGATTATATCTCACGCTGTGCATTTTAATTACTGCTTTTCTGAGCTATCAAGTAATGGCAGTTTATAAATCCTTTAACAGCAACATAGCGCTTAATTACGATCAAGAGGATATGAGTCGTTTGAAGACTTTGAATGGAGAGTTTTACCGCCATGAAGGCTCTGATAAAAGACTCGAAAATGGAGTATACACCAGAAGATATATTGCCAGAATTGAAATAAAAAAAGAGTGGGAGAAGGCAAGTTCACTCCCATTTAAAAATGAGAAAGGTGTCGATAACCCAATTGCGCAAAGACTATATAGATACATGTCTTCAAAAGGTCTAAAGAAAGATTCAGTGGGGTTTTCTACTTTAAGTAAAGATGAGATTACAGCTATAGAAAATGGCGTGGCCAACCATTACTACTTTACACATAATAACCTACAAAACAGATTACATCAAATATTTTATGAAATTCGTGAGTTTCGGCGAACGGGCAATGCGAGCGGCTACTCTATTGCAATGCGTTTAGAGTACTGGAAAACAGGTTTGTCTATTTCCCAAAAAAACCTGCCTTTCGGTGTTGGAACGGGAGACATCAAAGGTGCCTTTAAAAAAGAATACGAGTTATCGGATTCAAAGCTTGACCCTGCTTACCGGAAAAGATCCCATAATCAGTACATTGCCTTTTTAGCTTGTTTTGGAATTATTGGATTTCTAATTATCCTTTTCTCCATCTATTACCCCATGTTTCGACTTCGACCCAACCCAGTTTTAGGAATGACTTTCATGCTATTAATGAGTCTTTCATTTTTAACAGAAGACACGTTAGAGACTCAAGCCGGAGTTACACTTTATGCTTTCTATTATTGCGTCATCTTATTTGGGTTAAATGACTTTAGAGGCAAGACCTCCAAATAGTACTTCAAGGTATTTCTCGCTGTTTGCTTTTTCGAAAACAACAGAACTTTTTGCTTTGATGCTGCAATACAACCCTCCCTTAACTTTGGTTCTGTAATCATCCGCTCAACAGCTTTCGTAATCTGCTCAACGTTTTTCACTTCACAGAGTAACCCTGTTTTTTCATGCTCCACCAACTCCTTAATTCCACCACCTGCTGTGCCCACAACAGGAACATTACATGCAAACGCATCCAATATGGAAGTTCCTAAGCCTTCGGTTTTAGAAGTAATTAAAAACAAATCTAAATCAGCTAATACTTCAGAAATGTCAGTCCTGAACCCGGTAAAAGTAAATTGATTTTTTAACCTCTTTGATTGAGCATATTTCTGAATCTCATCCTTCATTGGCCCATCACCCATAACAACGAAATGGTAATTTTCGTGTTTTTCGATTACTTTCTCGGCCACATCAATAAAGGTGAAATAATCTTTATGATCAGCAAGAGCAGAAGTATTCCCAATTAGGAAAACATCATCCCCAATAGCTAACTCTTTTCTTAAAAGACCGGCAGAAGGTTTGAATTTATCCAGATCAATTCCTGAATAAACCGTTGCTAATTTTGAATTATCTTTAATTCCTGTTGCGGTAATTTGTTTGATGGTATCACTAACGCAAAGAATCTTTTTAATCTGCTTATGGTTGTATTTAAAATGTGAGAATAAGTTATTTTTTATTGGAAAATCAACTCTTCTACTTAATATAATTGGTGTCGTATTTCCAAAAATACTGGCCGCTAAAATAGAAAAAGTGTGCGCATGCGCATCGTTCACGTGAATGAGCTCAACTTGATGTTCAACACAGATTTGCTTGATCCGTTTAGCATACGAAAAATCGATGCTTCCTTTTTTTGATTGAGTAAAATGGGTTATTCCATTTTCTATGCAAAAAGTTTCCATTTTTGACCCGGCAGAACAAAGCACAAAAGTATTTACCTCCTGCTTCAGCTCTTCAATTAAGTACGCCGCCTGTTGCTCTCCGCCTCTCCAACTTAATGCTGTAACTACCTGTAAAACTTTCGCTTTCATTCTAATTACTTTGCTTTTGTAATTGACTCAATTTTTTATATTTTAAATAATTAGCATAAGCTGAAAGCGTGCTAATATCCCATCCGGCCTTCCCGTCTAAAAACCCTAGTCGGACAATATAGTTTTTCACAAACCGAGCCATTGGCTTTATTAAAACCAGCAGTAAGTTCGATCGCTTACCTTTTTCCAATAGGGCCTGAGCTCCAATAGTGGAGAATTTTTCAATTTGCAATAAATGCTCGGCTTTTGTATAAAAAGAGTAGTGTAAAATATCCCCTTCTAAATGCGGAACAGTCTCTGCTATTGGAACCTTGTATTCGTCATGCGGATTTAATCCATCCCACTTCCCCACTCTGCGGTCAAATAATCGAATTTTAGTGTCCGGATACCATGATGAATGTCGCACCCAGTGTCCGCAATAATTTGTCATCCGATTCATTTTGTGGGCACTTGCTTCCCAATTGTGCTTTACACTTAAAATTGATTGCATCAACTTATCATCTAGAGTCTCATCTGCATCTAAAGATAAAATGTAATCAAATTGAGCTTGCCTTTTTGCCCAATTCTTCTGTTGTATGTGGCCCTCAAAAACATGTTCGATAAAACGAACGCCTAATTTCTCGCAAATTGCTTTTGTTTCATCTGCAGAAAATGAATCCACCACTAAAACTTCGTCTGCAACTTTTTGAGCAGAAAGCACACAGCGCTCAATGTTTTTTTCTTCATTGAACGTAATAATAACAGCTGATAGTTGAACCTGCATGCTTCAAAATAACGGAAATTTATTCTTTAAAAGCAATTTGCTTTTAAAGAATTACTTTTGACTAAACTTTTCGTGAATGTCTAAGCTATATATCGTTCCTACACCAATTGGCAATTTAGCCGATATGACTTTTCGCTCAGTCGAAGTATTAAAAAACGTAGATACCATTCTCTGTGAAGACACGAGAACAAGCGGAAAACTGCTAAAGCATTACGAAATTAAGAAACCGCTATTCTCCTATCATCAGCACAATGAACACAAAGTAACAGATGATTTAATTGAGCGCTTGCAATCAGGTGAAAGTATGGCTTGCATTACCGATGCGGGAACGCCAGCTATTTCTGATCCTGCTTTTTTACTGGTTCGTACTTGTACAGAAAATGACATTGAAGTGGATACTCTTCCGGGCTCAACCGCCTTTGTGCCTGCTTTGGTCAACTCTGCATTGCCTTGTGACAAATTCGTTTTTGAGGGTTTTCTTCCGCACAAAAAAGGTCGACAAACTCGATTAAAGTTCTTAGCGAATGAAACGAGAACTATTGTATTTTACGAATCTCCGCATAGACTAATCAAAACGCTTAAACAATTGCTAGAATTTTTTGAAGAAGAACGAAGAGCTAGCATTAGTCGTGAGTTAAGCAAGATGCACGAAGAAACAGTAAGAGGTACTTTTTCTGAATTGATTCAATACTACGAAACGCATATGTTAAAAGGAGAAATTGTACTTGTTGTAGAAGGTTTGGCTGTAAAATAAAACAATGTCTAAAACGCTAACTTCTATTTTTCAAAACCTACTGCAATCAAAGTGGAAAGTTTTTTGGACATTACTAATTGCTAGCCTTTTATTTAGAGCCTTATCGTTCAACTACTCTGTTATAGATCATGACGAGTCCACTTACCTCCTTATTGCGAGTGAATTAAATAAAGGAGCAAAACTTTACACTGATGTAATAGATACGAAGCCACCGGGTATTTTCATCGCCTTTTCCATGGTAGAGAAGGTGATTGGGAAAAGTGTTTTCGGTATCCGAATATTCGGCAGTTTAATCATTAGTCTTTCTGCATTTTTTCTATTCCTCATTTCGCGTCAGTTTAATGTCAATAAATCGCTTGCCTTTTTAGCTGGTCTGTCCTACATAATAGCATTCTCTTTTTATCGCACCGGACTTGCAGTTAATACAGAAATGTTCTTCTCACTGTTTGCCTTAGTCGGGTTACTTGTTTTGCTAAAGGCTGAAAATAAAAATATCCCCAGCTTATGGCTATTGGGAGGATTGTTAATTGGAATAGGTTTTATATTTAAATACGTCGTATTGGCTAGTTTTGGCGCATTCTCCTTATTCTTTCTTGTAGAAAAATCCATTTTTAAAAACTTTCTTAGAAAACTATTAAAATTTACTCTCGGTCTTGTTGGTGTTTTACTCCCCTTTATAGTCATCCACCTCTATTTTAAAGTAAACGGAAAGTTCGATGACTTCTACGAAATAATATATAATGTCACCAGCCGCTATTCTTCTGAATTTTCAATCGCTAATTCGTTAAAATTTTTCTTCAACTTTCATCTATTATACCTCCCATTTGTCATTCTATTCTACTTTGGGGTATTCAGCAAAAGTATAAATTCAAACGTGCGAAAAATAGCAGTTTTATGGTTTATCCTTGCTTGGATCATGGTCATATTACCCGGAAAACCTTTCAAACACTACTACTTGCAATTACTCCCTCCAATGAGCCTGATTGTTACCTTGGCTTTTTCTCGTTTATTAAGCATGAAGTCAGTTGCTACGGATACAAAAAACAAGGTAGCTTACCTATCATTAACCCTTGCATTTGTAATTGGTGTAATCAACCAATCTTATTTCTGGACTCAGCCCGATCGTGTAAAAGAAATTTCCGCAAGATTGGCTTCAACTATTAGCGATGGGGATTTTATTATCACAGATAAACAATTACAATTAACACAGTACATCTTAGATTTATCCCCGCCTTCAAAGTATGTTCACCCTACTTTAATATTTGATCACAGTCAGGCTTTTGCAATTGACACTGAAGCGGAAATGAATAAAATGTTAGATAAAAATCCAAAATATATTATCTATCAAAAGTCCAAAAGTTATTATGAGAGTAATACAAGGATTCAAAGTAATTATCATCTCTTTGATCGCGTAGGCAAGGTGTCCATTTTGCAAATTAATCCTTAGGGCACCCTTGTAATTCACCTGCTATAATTCCTACTTTTAAGGTATGGAAAAACGTTGGACCTTATTGCTACAAGCTGAGAAAGAAACGATTCAAAAGCTATCTTCTTCGCTGAATAACCTCAACGAAACACTTTGCAATATTTTAATCAATAGAGGAATTGACGATTATGAAAAGGCTAAAACATTTTTTCGCCCACACACCAATCAATTGCATTCCCCTTTTTTAATGAAGAATATGGATAAGGCAGTTGCTCGACTTCAAAAAGCCATCGAAAACAATGAAAACATTCTCATTTACGGCGATTATGATGTTGATGGGACCACCTCGGTTGCGTTAGTATACTCCTATATATCTTCCTATTACAAAAACTTAAGCTACTATATTCCAAACCGATATAAAGAAGGTTATGGCATTTCTTATCAAGGAATTGATTTTGCTGAAGAAAACGATATTAGTTTAATAATTGCTTTGGACTGTGGTATCAAGGCAGTTGAAAAAATTGACTACGCCAATAAAAAAAACATTGATTTTATTATTTGCGACCATCACTTACCAGGTGACAAAGTGCCCAATGCAATTGCAGTTTTAGACCCAAAGCAAGCAGACTGTGGTTATCCTTACAAGGAACTTTCAGGCTGCGGTGTAGGTTTCAAATTCATGCAAGCTTGGGTGGAAGAGGAAAAACACGAAGTGGATCAACTATTCTCTTTAGTTGATATTTTAGCTGTGAGTATTTGCGCAGATATTGTTCCAATCACAGGCGAAAACAGAGTGCTCTGTCACTATGGAGTGCAAAAGCTGAACAAGAACCCTCAACCAGGTTTTAAAGCTATGTTGGAAATAGCCAACAACAAAAAGAAAGAGCTTACGGTAACGGATATTGTCTTTACTCTTGCTCCTAGAATTAATGCCGCAGGCAGAATTGAAAGCGGAAACAAAGCTGTAGAAGTGATGCTTTCTAAAAACCCTCAATTGGCAGATGAAGGTGGCAACTACATTGACATACAGAACACAGATCGCAAGGAACTAGACAAAACCATTACCAAAGAAGCTTTGGCGATGATTGAATCGGATGAGAAATTAAAGGCTCAAAAAACAACAGTTTTGTTTAAAAAAGATTGGCATAAAGGGGTTATTGGAATTGTCGCCTCTCGCTGTATCGAAAACTATTATCGGCCTACCATTATCTTAACAGAGAGTAAAGGCATGGCAGCCGGTTCTGCGCGCTCCGTAAAAGGATTTAGTGTATACAATGCCATTGAAGCCTGTTCAGATTTATTGGAGCAATTTGGCGGCCATAAATATGCTGCAGGAATGACAATGCCACTTGAAAATGTTCCTGCTTTTCAGAAAAAGTTTGAAATAGTAGTAGCCAACTCTATTGATGATGATTTGCTTATTCCGGAAATAGAAATTGATGCAGAATTAAACTTAGCTGATATAGAGTCTAAATTTTATCGTGTATTAAAACAATTTGCTCCATTTGGCCCGCTCAACATGAAACCTGCGTTTATAAGCAAAGGGGTCTACGAAAAAGGCCAAGCACGAATTGTAGGTGACAATCACTTAAAACTAGAAGTTGTGGCAAATAAAAATGATGCTAGAGGCATTGCAGGCATTGCTTTTAACATGGGAAAAAAAATGGAGCTTTTAAAAAGTGGAGAACCCTTTGATATGGTGTATCATATAGAAGAAAACGAATGGCAAGGAAGAACTACCTTACAATTGATGGTGCAGGATATTAAAAAGAGTGAAAAAGTTTAACTACAGCCCAAACCCCAACTTCTCCCTCACTTTATTCAGTACAGGTCGTGCAACCTTTCGAGCCTTCTCTGCACCTTGTTTCAACAACTCGTCAATGGCTGATTTGTCTTCCATTAACTCAAAGTATCGTTCTCGTTGATCTGAATATTGTGCCATAATTAATTCAAACAAGGCTTGTTTCGCGTGTCCGTAACCATAGTTACCGCCTTCGTAATTTTTTCTCATTCCCTCTATCTGAGGAGCATTTGCTAACAATGAGTACAAGGCAAAAACATTACACGTATCAGGATTCTTAGGCTCTTCCAAAGGAGTGCTATCCGTTTCTACTTTCATCACCACTTTTCGCAGCTGCTTGTCTGGCAAGAAAATATTAATATAGTTATTATAACTCTTGCTCATCTTTCGCCCATCTGTGCCCGGAACAACCATTACTCGTTCATCAATAAGTGCTTCGGGAACCACAAAGGTTTCTCCAAACTTATGGTTGAAGGAACTTGCCATATCCCTCGTCATTTCCAGGTGCTGCTTTTGGTCTTTCCCTACAGGAACAAATTCTGCATCGTAGAGCAATATGTCGCAAGCCATCAAAACAGGATAATCAAATAGACCTGCATTCACGTCAGCTAAGTTTTCAGCTTTATCTTTAAATGAATGAGCATTCGCCAGCATTGGGAATGGCGTAAAACAGTTCAGGTACCACGTCAATTCACACACTTCAGGCACATCAGATTGTCTGTAAAAAACATTCTTATCCGTATCAAATCCAAATGCCAACCAAGCGGCTGCAACTGCAAATACGTTTGCTTTCCGAACCTCTGAATCTTTTACTGTTGTAAGAGAGTGTAAATCTGCAATAAAGAAAAACGCTTCGTTCTCAGGTTTTTTTGAGAGTTCAATTCCAGGTTGTATTGCACCTAAAATATTACCCAAATGAACCTCTCCACTTTGTCCTGAACTTTGTATTCCCGTTAGTATTCTAGCCATGCTCCAAAAATACCAAATAAACCTATTTTTAAGGTCATGAAATTAATCATCGCCATATTTGCTAATACATGGAAAATTTATTTCCTACTGGTGGCCATTTTGGTGATTCTAATCCTCTACCCCATTCAGGTTGTCTTACTTACAAATGAAAAGTATTTTCAAAAAGGATTTAAGCTCATCCGGTTTCAAGCCAAAGCGATCTTATTTTTAATAGGTGTGCGAAAAGAAGTACACGGTACGATTCCTAACGATGACAAGACGTCCTATATTCTTTGCCCCAACCACAGTTCGTATTTAGATATTTTATTACTGTACGCTGCCTTCCCAACCTACTTCATTTTTCTTGGAAAAAAAGAATTGGGAACTGTTCCTATTTTCAACATCTACTTTAAAAAAATGAACCTATTGGTAGATCGAGCTAATCCAAAAGCAGCTCACAAAGCCATCTTAAATGCTTGTGACAAGTTAAAAAACGGAACCAACTTGGTTATTTTCCCAGAAGGCACAATTCCTACAACTGCACCTAAGATGAAAGCTTTTAAAAATGGGGCTTTTTATGTCGCAACAGAAACCAATAAAGCTATTGTTCCCGTCACATTTAAAGATAACTATAAACTCCTTGAGGATGATTGGGGCTTCTTTGCCAAAATCCAACCAGGTAAAAGTAGAGTGTACATTCACTCACCTGTTTTTCCTAAAAATGGTGAAGTAGATTTATTAACTTTGCGAGACAAAACTAGAAAAGCAATAGAATCTCAATTAGATTCCATTTAAAATACAAACCCATGGCTGTAGATATCAAAACGGTTGAACGAATTGCTACCTTATCAAAATTAGAATTTAGTGATAAAGAGAAGCAGGAAATAACTGGCGACATGAACCGCATGCTAGACTTTGTTGAGCAGCTATCTGCCGTTGATACGGAAGGTGTAAAACCACTTATTTATCTGTTGGAAGAAGAAGCTGAACTGCGAAAAGATGAAGTAGTTGAAACCGTTACTCAGCAGGATGCGTTGAAAAATGCACCGGAAAAAGATTCTGATTTTATTAAGGTGCCTAAAGTTATTAATAAAGACTAAACTGATTGAAATTAAAAGGCTCCATTTGAAATTTTCAAATGGAGCCTTTTGTGTGTTATAATTTTATCTCTAAGGTGTTACTTCAACAGAAGGATAATTAGAAACTGATACAGACTGAATATTTGACCCATATTTAGCGTTAATAGCATCAATGAAACCATTAGCCGCGACAGCTTGACCTCTTGTACTAGGATGAACTCCATCTAAGGAGAACATACCTCCAGAAATGTAGTCTCCATTCAGAGATATTCCATCTTCAATAATTCCTGTGGTAGAAATAACATTAAATGCTGCATCTGCATCAAAATGAGCAAGTCCTCTTGAATCAGCTTCATTCTTTATAACTGAATTGTAATTAGCAGTTGCTGCATTGATTTTAAATAATTCCTCTTGATTTATGTGAAACATCCCTGGAATTGGTTTTCTCGTTCCCCAGCCACCAGCCGTAGCAGAAGAGACAATAAATGAATCTTGAGGTATTCTAAGAATTAAATGCTCACTTGACGTTATTTGCCTTATATTCGGTATACCTGCTAATGTGCGATCCGTTTTTAAAGAGGGATCTGTAACTACGAAATAATTAAACTGGCCAGCAGTGAAAGTAATTGTTCTCTGAGCGATTTCCGCATCCGGAATGCGGAGTAAAGGGTTATTCAATGCAGCATTATACGGAGCGTAACCCACAGTTAGAGAATCCGCTTGTGCAGGAGAAAGGATAGTTCCCAATGGAATAGTGTTAAAATATGCAATACCAGTTACACTTGGTATGTTTGCAATAACACCTTTAGCTCCTGTTCTAGTCAATATGTCTAATGCTTCAATTAAATCTCTTCGGAATTCAGAGGGACTTGTAATTGCCCTTCCACCTTCGTCGCCTCCAGAAGTTGAATAACCCAATACATCATTTGCTCCTATCCACAGGCTAAAAAATGTTGGGTTGTTCTTCATCGCTGCCTCTAAAACAGTCTCGCCTGGACTTGCAAACCTTTTGAACCAATTGTTACGTTTGACAGGGTCAGGGCCACTAAGATCTCGATCATTCAGAGATCCAACTCTTGCTCCAGAAAAGCCAACATTGTTGAATGGCCCTTCTGCGCTAATATTCTCAAAAAACTCTGGCGCAAGGTAAAAGTCCTTTGCTGGATCTGGAAATACCGGTGTAGGACCAGAAGGTGTAGCTTTTAATACCATAGATGGTAGAACCAAATTACTATTTGGGTCAAGAGAGGTAGGATAAAAGGTAGTAAAAACTCCCTTAGTAGCGGACTCTCCTTTTAACAAGGGCTGCTTAAATTCTCCCCCACCAAGTGGTTTTAGTTGGGTGGCAATAATATTTGGATAACAGTATTCTTGACCTTCAAGTGTTAATGATTCCCCTTGTATTCCTGAGGTTAACGAATTACCAACGGCAACGTAGACAGAAAAATCTGCACTCCCTCCATTAGTCGCTACATCTTCTATTTCACGCTCGCATCCAAATGAAAGAGCGGCAGGAAGAAGGTATAATAATTTATATTTTTTCATCTGTATTTATTTTTAAAAATTGTAATTAACTCCTAATCCAACGATTGATGATCTTGAAGCATATGTCCCGCCAAAATTTGCAGGCTGATATTCTGATTCTCTTTCTGTTCCGATAATGTACAAAAAGGAAGCATCAAATCCAAAATGCTCCCCAATGTGACCACTTAGACCTAGTGTCAATCCAATATTATCAGAATTTGGTGTTTCAGGATTAAAATACTCGTCTTGAATTGGAGATTGGTCGTAATAGAATCCTGCTCTGAAATCAAACATTTCACTATACGAATATTGAGCTCCTACTCTAAATATCATAGCATCTTCATACTTTCTAGGATTCTCTGAGTCCTCTAAACTTGATGTGTTTGGACTAAAGTCAAAATCCAAAGATTGATAATCACTCCACTGAACAAAGCTGCCTTCCAATGACAAAAGAAACTTCTCAGAAACGTTGTACGCTATACCTAATGTGGTTGTCCCTGGTAAAGGCAAATTTGATGAAAATTTTCCATCAGGAAAACTCGATGCCAAAACAGGGTCTACAGTATAATCGGCATCTCCGCCATCTAACTCAACATCTACCTTAGATCTATGTGTTAAACCAATACTAAACTCGTCATTCACATCATAATGTATACCTGCATTAAAGCCAAAAGAAGTAGCACTACCTTGCAAATTTGCTGTAGAACTGTTTCCAATAGGTAGTGGGAGGGCCTTGTTAATTTCTACCTGCCCTTGAACAATTGCAAAACCAGCTCCCACTCTCAGTTTATCACTAATGTTGTATGATAAAGTAGGCTGAATAAATATGGCACTTAACGCAATATCTTGAATTAAATACTTCCCTGACCAATCATCTCCCCAAACTACAGTAGTACCGAAGGGTGTATAGACAGCTAATCCTGCAGAAAGTTTTTCGTTAATTTTGTATGTAGCATACAGATAAAAAGGAGTTCCTAATGGATTGTCAGTAAATTCCGAAACTCCAGTTCGCCCATTTTGAAATTGGACACTGGACGAAATAAAATTAGCTCCTGCCTCAATTGAAAATTTATTTGGATCTAAGCCCATCATAGCCGGATTAAAAAAGGCACTGGAAGCCCCTAAATGGAAACTCGTTCCCAAGTGGCCCATTCCGGTTTGCTTTGTTCCTTGGAGGTTTACCTGAAACCCTCCAGCAAAGGAAAGCAAAGGTAGAATGCCTAATAAAGGCAGTAACAGTTTTTTCATATTCGTTAAATTTAAAAAATGAATCATAAAAGTATATAAAAAAATCCGTTTAAACACATCAGTTCGTTATCTGTTATTTATGGTAATTCTAGTTAATTTTACGAAAAGAAAAACCAAGTCTTAATGACAAAAAAAGTCGAAGAAAAACAAGAGGTAACCATCGTATTTGCTGGTGATTCTGGTGATGGAATTCAGTTAACTGGAACTCAATTCACCAATACTAATGCACTGTATGGTAATGATATAAGTACATTTCCAAACTATCCTGCAGAAATTAGAGCACCTCAAGGTACGCTTGCAGGAGTATCAGGATTTCAGCTAAAATTTGGAAGCGTTGAAGTTGCAACACCTGGAGATGATTGTGACGTTTTGGTTGCAATGAACGCTGCAGCTTTTAAAGTCAACATTGCAAGATTGAAGAAACACGGGACTATTATCATCAACTCGGATGGTTTTAATGCCCGAGATTTAAAACTAGCAGGATATGATAAAAGTCCCCTAGAAGACCAATCATTAAACGATTTTAGAACCATTCAAATTGATGTAACCAAAATGACAAGAACAGCATTGGTAGATAGCGGTTTAGGGAAAAAAGAAATGGATCGGTCTAGAAACATGTTTGTTTTAGGGTTTCTATATTACATGTATAATAGAAAGCTAGAAGGAACCATCGAGTTTATTAAACAAAAGTTTACCAAAAAACCGGAGTTAATCGATGCAAACGTTAATGTGCTTAAAGCCGGTTATCATTTTGGTGATACAAGCGAAGTATTTACCTCACGTTATAATGTAAAGGCCGCAAGTTTACCTGCAGGTTCTTATAGAAACATTATGGGTAACCAAGCAGCTGCATTAGGGCTAGTTGCGGCATCAAAAAAATCTGGTTTAGATATATTCTACGGTTCCTACCCTATTACTCCTGCTTCTGACATTCTGCACGAATTGGCGAAGCATAAAAACTTTGGAGTTCGCTCGTTTCAAGCAGAAGACGAAATAGCTGCTATGTGTTCCGTTATAGGGGCAGCATTTGGAGGTAAACTTGGAATTACAGCTTCTTCAGGACCAGGAATAGCATTAAAAGGTGAAGCTATTGGACTTGGAATTATGTTAGAACTACCAATGGTAATTGTAAATGTTCAACGTGGCGGACCATCAACAGGTTTGCCAACTAAAACAGAACAAGCAGATTTGCTACAAGCATACTACGGTAGAAACGGAGAAGCACCGATGCCAATAGTTTCCGCGTCCACCCCATCTGATTGCTTTAATGCGGCTTTTGAGGCATGTAGAATTGCGTTAGAGCACATGACTCCGGTATTTCTTTTATCTGACGGTTACATTGCCAATGGCTCTGAACCATGGAAATTCCCAACAGCCGATGAACTGCCGAGTATTAGACCAAAATTTGTTCCTGTCAAAACAACTGACGAAACATACCTCCCTTACAAAAGAGATGAAAATTTAGTTAGAGACTGGGCTATACCTGGAATGAAAGGTTACGAGCATAGAATTGGTGGTTTGGAAAAAGAAATTGATACAGGAAATGTCTCTTACGATCCTGATAATCACGAAAAAATGGTTAAAATAAGAGAAGAAAAAATTGCTAAAATTGCAGACAATATTCCTCTGCAAATAGTAAACAACGGTGCAGAAAAAGGTGACGTTTTAATGCTTTCTTGGGGTTCGACATACGGCGTGGTAAAAACAGCAGTTAAAGAATGTAATGCAAAAGGTATGGCAGTTGGGCACATCCATTTAACTTACCTCAGCCCATTTCCTAAAAATTTAGGTGATTTACTAAAAAACTACGAGCACATCATTGTGCCAGAAATAAACAATGGGCAACTAGTAAAAATTATAAGAGATCAATTTTTAGTGGACGCGAAAGGCCTAAATAAAATAAAAGGGATCCCATTTTCTACAAAGGAAATCGTGGAAGTCATTGAACAAAAATTTGAAGTAGCATGAGTGAAGTACTAACAAATACGCTGACGGCAAAGGACTTTGCAACCGACCAAGACATAAGATGGTGTCCAGGCTGTGGAGATTATTCAGTTTTAAAACAAGTTCAATCAATTATGCCTGAATTAGGTAGAAAGAAAGAAGATATTGTTTTTATTTCAGGAATTGGCTGCTCTTCTCGTTTTCCATATTACATGAATACCTATGGTATGCACAGCATTCATGGCCGAGCGACAGCTGTTGCGAGTGGTTTGAAAATAAGCCGACCAGAGTTAAGCGTTTGGATTATCACAGGAGATGGAGATGCACTTTCAATTGGTGGAAACCATCTAATTCACATGATTCGTAGAAATTTTGACGTCAACGTTTTATTGTTTAACAATGAAATTTATGGACTTACAAAAGGTCAGTATTCACCTACTTCCCCTGAAGGGAAAGTGACTAAATCTACCCCAATTGGGTCTTTAGATCATCCTTTCAATCCTTTAAAACTTTGCTTAGGAGCTGATTCAACATTCATTGCTCGAACAATGGATCGTGACCCAAAACACCAACGTGAAATTTTATTACGAGGAAGCCATCATGTTGGAACGTCTATGATTGAGATTTACCAAAACTGCAATGTATTTAACGACGGAGCTTTCGAGGTATTTACCGATAAAGGATCTAAACTTCAAGAAACCCTTTTCCTAGAAAGTGGAAAGCCAATGATTTTTGGTGCAGAAAGAGAAAAGGCGATTGCTCTAAATGGCTCAACGCCAAGAATTGTAAATATTTCGGAAGCCAATGAAGGAGATCTTATGATTCATGACGAAATGAATCACTTTCAAGCCCAAGTATTAACAAGCTTTTTCGACAATCCGAAAGACGAGGGGCATTTACCCCGACCATTTGGAGTGTTTTATGCGGAAGACAGGTATCGTTACGAAGAAGCAATGGAAAAGCAAATTGCAGGTGCAACTGAAAGAATGGGAAAAGGAGACTTAGACCAATTATTAAAAGGTAATAATGTTTGGACAGCGAGTTAAGTTAATTAAGAAACACAGAATCTGAAACAAATCTTTAAACTCTGCAGTATAATCACAAAAGAAAGCCCCTAGTAAATCAATTTTACTTGGGACTTTCTTTTTTCGTACTATCTTCTAAGCTAATCTTTTGGTGCCTTGTATTCGAACGTCTCCATAAACTTCGTGGTACAATTCCCTTCTATAAATAAAGGGTCTTGCATTAACTGTCTGTGGAAAGGAATAGTAGTTTTAATTCCTTCAATAACATATTCACTCAATGCTCTTTCCATTTTTAAGATTGCTTCATCTCTTGTTTGCGCAACTGTTATTAGTTTTGAAATCATAGAATCATAGTATGGAGGAATAGCATATCCTGCATATACATGAGTATCAATTCGTATTCCATGTCCACCCGGCGCATGGTATGTAGTGATCGCTCCAGGACTTGGTCTAAACCCATTTTGAGGATCTTCAGCATTTATTCTACATTGAATGGCGTGCATCTTAGGCTCATAGTTCTTACCAGATATTTTCTTTCCAGCGGCAATTTTAATTTGCTCCTTGATCAGGTCAAATCCAATCACTTCTTCCGTAATGGTATGCTCGACTTGTATTCGAGTATTCATTTCCATAAAGTAGAAATTCCGGTCCTTATCTACTAAGTATTCAACAGTTCCAACACCTTCATATTTTACAGCTGCCGCTGCTTTTACAGAAGCGTCTCCCATTGCCTTTCTCAACTTTGCAGTCATAAATGGCGAAGGAGTTTCTTCCACAAGTTTTTGATGTCTTCTTTGAATAGAGCAGTCTCTTTCGGACATGTGGCAATAATTTCCAAACTGGTCGCCAGCAACTTGAATTTCGATATGGCGAGGTTCCTCAATGTACTTTTCCATATACATGCCGTTGTTACCAAAAGCAGCTAGCGACTCTTGACGTGCACTTTCCCAGGCGGCTTCCATGCCTTCTTCGGCACGGATTATTCTCATACCTTTTCCACCGCCGCCTGCTGTTGCTTTCATCATTACAGGATAACCAATTTTCTTTGCAGAATCTTTTGCATGTTGCAAATCTTTCATTAGTCCTTCAACTCCAGGAACTGTGGGCACACCTGCTTTAATCATGGTTGCTTTAGCCGAAGCCTTATCACCCATCCCGTCAATCATTTCAGGAGAAGCTCCAATAAACTTTATGGCATGCTCTGCACAAATCTTAGAAAATTTTGCATTCTCAGATAAGAATCCATATCCAGGGTGAATCGCATCAGCATTTGTAATTTCCGCAGCAGCCATAATATTGGTCATTTTCAAATACGAATCGGTACTTGAAGGAGGTCCAATACAAACTGCCTCATCGGCGAATCGTACATGTAAACTATCAGCATCAGCAGTAGAATAAACAGCTACTGTTTTAATGCCCATTTCTTTACAAGTACGAATTACCCGTAGAGCAAT
>TARA_B110000046_G_scaffold47958_1_pt1 | contig 65697 bp, 54 predicted proteins | sample TARA_B110000046 | Tara Oceans TARA_B110000046 (sample SAMEA4397157) | marine metagenome | biome: Polar Biome; feature: [DCM] deep chlorophyll maximum layer (ENVO:01000326); material: water (ENVO:00002006), including particulate matter (ENVO:01000060) such as... | depth 40 m
ATGACGAGAAAAGTAGTTTGATTGCAGGAGATTTTAGGATTAGTAGGGCGAACAGTTACTTTATGAATTTCAATAAAAAAGTACAAGGTTTGGGCTTTTCAACTGAACTAATTGCCAAAAAGGAGCTCATGGAAAGTGAGAATGGAATTTTTAAAACGTCAGTTAATGCAACTATTTCACGTGGTAAATTTTCACGTAACGTAATAGAAGGAGAAGAGGGTAATCAAGGACCATATAAATTACAGGGCTCCGAAAATGAGCGATTTATAATTGTACTTTCAGGAACTGAGAGAGTTTATGTGAATGGAAGGTTGATGACTAGAGGTCAAGACCGAGATTACGTGATAGACTACAATACTGCGGAGTTAAAGTTTACTCCAAATCAAATTATTAATAAAGATTTAAGAATTGTGGTTGAATTTCAATATTCCGATCAGAATTATTCTCGGTCTGTCGTATTTTTTGAAAATCAGTTTAAAAAAGAAAAGTTGACCGTTAATTTTAACATTTACTCTGAGCAAGACAATAAAAACCAACCCTTGCAACAGGATTTAACAGATGACCAAAAGCGTGTATTATTTAATGCTGGAGATGATATTAATGCCGCTATTGCAACTGGCATTGACTCGGCAGGGTTTGACGATACGCAAGTAAGGTACAAAATAGTGGACTCCTTAGGACAGCAGATTTTGGTGTATTCAAAAAATATGGACAGTGCCATTTATGCCGCTCGTTTTCGATTTGTAGGTGCAGGAAACGGAGACTATGTGCAAATTACCAGTGATGCAAATGGCAGGGTATATGAGTTTGTTGCCCCCAATACTCAAGGGGTTCGTCAAGGGGATCATGACCCATCTGTTCAGTTGGTTACTCCAAAGCAACGACAAATGGTTACACTTGGTGGAAGTTATGCATTTTCAAAAAACACTCAGTTGTCTATTGAAGTAGCGTACACTAATAATGACTTGAATACTTTTTCGACAAGAGACTCGGAAGATGATCGATCGTATGCTTTTTCGTTGGACTTTAAACACCGTCAAAAAATTAATAAGAAGGATTCAGTGCGTGCGACATTTTGGAATTCAGAAGTTTTTGTAGAACAGCGAGATCGCAATTTTCAATTTGTTGAACGTTACCGAGATGTTGAATTTGAGCGAGACTGGAATGTTCAAACGTTACTGTTAACTGGCAATGAATCTCTCGTTCGAGCAAAAACTGGGATTCAAAAAGGGGGTAATTTTTTAAATTATGAGTTAGGTTCATTTTTAAAAGGCGATGACTACGATGGGATTAAGAACGGGTATTCTGCCAATTATCAAAAGAAAGGATTTCGACTTCAATCTAACGGAAGTTTGTTAAGCACCAAAGCAAGAGATAACTCTAGCTTCACTCGACACTACACAACTGCCACTCAAAAGGTAGGTAAAATTACAGTAGGTGGATACTTTGAGCAAGAGCAGTTGGAGTTTTATCAAGGAGAGAGTGACACCTTACAAGCAGCAAGTTTAGACAGACGAATTTGGAGGGCTTTTGCTATAATTGGTGATAGTTCGGCAGGTAAAACTGCCAAAGTTAGTTACGGAGAGACCTACGATTTACTGCCCAAAGTAAATCAATTAAAGCGAGCACAAAAAAGTGAAAACTTTGAATTTGATTTTGCTTTAATAGAGAATCGAAAAAGTCAATTAAGTGGTCGGGCTACCTACCGGAAATTTTTAATCGAAAATGATGAATTGAGTAATCGTCTGAAGGAAAATACACTCTTAGGAAGATTGCAATATGACTTAAAAGCACTAAAGGGATTTATAAATTCTACTACTTTTTATCAGCTCGGTAGCGGATTAGAGTTTAAACGGGAATTCTCTTTTATACAGGTTAACGATGGTCAAGGAACGCATTTGTGGAACGATTACGATGGAAACGGTGTAAAGGAGTTTAATGAATTTGAGGTAACTGGTCTAAACAATCAGTTCGAATCCAACTACATTCGAGTATTTACACCAAGTAATGAAAGGGTAGCGATTTACTCTAATCAATTTAACCAGGTGTTGTTTCTAAAACCAAACGCCATTTTGGACGGAAGTAAAGGCTGGCGTAAAATAGTGGGTAAATTTTCAAATAAAGCGGCATATCGTGCGGAGAGAAAAACTGGAACACAAGAAGCTGTGTACAATCCTTTTGGCATTGATACTGAAGATTCTAATCTCGTATACGTTAACTCTTCATTTGCGAATACCTTCTACTTTAATCGAATCAACCCGAAGTTTGGTGCTGAATTCTTTTACTTGAATAATCGAAATAAGAGCTTGTTAACGAATGGTTTTCGAAGTCGCTCGCTCTTTGAAAATGAACTTCGACTGCGATATAATGTAAACAGTAGTTATTCTGTGGAATTAAAATTGACAGAGTCAAAACGAATTAACCGTGCGGAGAACTTTGCCAATCGGAATTACAACATAAACTCAAGGCAGGTAGAGCCAAAGCTAATTTTTCAGCCCACCGTTAAATTTAGAATTAGTGTTTCTGGAATTTATGCAGAGAAAAAGAATGATTTTGAAACAGAACTGAATGCAGGTAATTTAGAAGAATCGGTGAACTCTAGCTTTTCAACAGAACTTCAATTTAATCAAGCAGGAAAAGGAACATTCTCCGTTACGGCTAGCTATATCAATATAAAATTTAATGCCGCCGAAAACAACTCCCTTGCCTTTGAAATGTTAGACGGTTTAACCAAGGGAAATAATGTCACCTGGGATATAAGGTGGCAGCGGAATTTGGCAAATAACCTTCAATTGAATTTAAATTACGGGGGAAGGAAATCTGGAGATTTAAATATTATACACACCGGAGGAATGACGGTTAGAGCATTTTTCTAATTAGTACAAAAACTTGTGTGGGTAAATTTTTAAATGCAATGCATGAATTTGCTCATACAACATTTCACGAAGTTCCTCGTAATTGATTCTTTTTTGGGCAGAAATAAAGATAGCTGGATAATTTTCTTTGGCCATAAAGGTACGTTTCAGATCTTCTAAGCTCATGTTCTCTTTTGTTTCCGGAGTTAAGTCGTCTTCATCCTTTTTTGTGTATATAAATGCATCCACCTTATTGAAAATCATAATAGTGGGTTTATCCTTCGCTCCTAAAACCTGTAATGTTTGGTTCACCGTCTCAATTTGGTCTTCAAACTGAGCATGTGAAATATCTACCACGTGCAAAAGCACATTTGCTTCTCTAACTTCGTCCAATGTAGATTTAAAAGAATCTACCAAATGGTGAGGAAGTTTGCGAATGAATCCAACAGTATCAGTCAATAGGAATGGTAAGTTCCCGACTACAATTTTTCGAACGGTCGTATCCAAGGTAGCAAAGAGTTTGTTTTCGGCAAATACATCAGACTTGGAAAGGAGGTTCATTAAAGTTGATTTGCCAGCGTTGGTATATCCTACCAATGCTGCTCGAATCATTTGCTCTCTACCACTACGTTGAGTAGCTTTTTGTTTGTCAATTTTAACTAACTTGGCTTTGAGCAACGCAATTTTATCGCGAATAATTCTTCTATCTGTTTCAATTTCTGTTTCTCCAGGTCCTCTCATTCCAATACCACCTTTTTGACGAGAAAGGTGCGTCCACATGCGAGTTAATCGAGGCAGCAAGTATTCATATTGAGCCAATTCAACTTGCGTTTTTGCAGCTGCAGTTCGAGCTCTTTTTGCGAAAATATCTAGGATTAATTTACTTCGATCTAGCACCTTTGTTTCGTTAAAGGCGTTCTCAATATTTCTTGTTTGGGAAGGCGTTAGTTCATCATCGAAAATAACCATTCCAATTTTTTCTTGATTTACGTAGTTGACAATTTCTTGCAATTTTCCTGTTCCAACAAAGGTTTTTGGATGAGGCTTGCCAAGCTTTTGAGTAAACCGTTTTACAGTTTCTGCTCCAGCCGTTTCTGCTAAAAAGGCTAATTCATCTAGATACTCTTCAACTTGATCTTCTCTTTGCTCTTGAGTAATTACTCCAACAAGAACGGCTTTTTCAACTTCCTGATCTAAAGTTTGATGCATATAATTTTATCCCTTTAAATTTAAAACCAAGGTCTAGCAATTCCGGCAACCTTTAATGGCTCAGGCCAAGGGATAGCTGCAAATATAATTACCATTGCAAGAGTACAGTATATGGCCTGTCTTCTGAATTTTGCGCTATCTGTTTTAGCTTTCTTTGCCATAATCCGCCCCAGGGTGATAATTATAATTCCCAAAATCATTGAAGTCAAGTGCTCAACTACCCAAAATCGAGCAACAGCGTCCTTCATAATGTCAACCATAGCAAGGTCTTTGTAGGCAGCAACAATATCGCTAATAAAATACAGTACTAATCCTATAACTAATTGCAGGTGGGCTGAAATGAATAGAAACAAGCTCAGCTTATTGTCGCCGGCAGTGTATTTTTTTTTGCCAAACCAGCCTAAAAATGATTTTACTACATTAATTATTAAAAAGATAACAATTGCGTATCGAAGTAAGTTGTGTAGATGAGTCAATCCTGTTTCCATGGGTATAATTTTTGTAAATGTATCAAACCAAACCTTTATTAGAGCAGCTTGTTTTCTTTATTTTTGGGTTTTCACCAAAATTTATGCAAAAAATACTTTTCTCTCTCGCCTTGCTCTATTCGCTTGGAGCCTTCTCGCAAAGTTGGAAACCAGTAAACGGAATCAAAGATGTCAAAAATCACTACACAGCTTTCACGAATGCAACCATTCATGTAAAAAGTGGACAGGTTCTTGAAAACGCCACATTACTGATTAAAAAAGACAAAATTGTAACTGTTGGCACTTCGGTTGAGTTCCCGGCGAACACTGTCGAAATAAATGCTCAAGGAAAGTTTATTTATCCTTCTTTTATTGATTTACATACGCAGTATGGAATTGAGGCAGCAAAAAATGCTAGGAGTAGCAGAGGTCAAAGGCCGCAGTTAGAGTCTAAAAAAGAAGGGATATTTTATTGGAATGAGGCTGTAAAACCAGAAATTAAGGCTGCCGATATGGTAAGCCCTAAGCAGAAGGAAGCAGAAAAATTCCGAAAAATGGGATTTGGAACGGTTCTTACCCATCAGCATGACGGTATCCTAAGAGGAACCTCTGCGCTTGTTTCATTAAACGAGGGGGATGATTTTAAATTTCTTCAAGCTGAAAGTGCTGCGCATTACTCGTTTAACAAAGGCAGTTCAAAGCAGACCTATCCCTCTTCATTAATGGGAATGATTGCGCTCATTCGCCAGGTACATTTTGATGCGAAATGGTGCATAGAAAATAAAAAAACCACGGAGTACAACAGAAGTTTAGAAGCGATTGAACGAGCTCAAGGTTTGCCTAAAATAATCGAAACCTATGGAACGCTATCTCAGCTTAGAGCTGATAAAATAGGAGATGAGTTTGGTTTTCAGTTTATACTGAAAGGTAATGGGAGAGAGTATGAAAGAATTCAAGACATTAAAGCGACAAATGCTGCTTTAATTGTACCTATAGAGTTTGCAAAAGCATATGATGTAAGCGATCCATTTTTAACGATGCAATTACCTCTTTCAGCTATGAAAGCCTGGGAATTGGCGCCACAAAACTTAAGCTACTTGAGCAATGCTAAAATTGAGTTTGCCATTACCACAGACGGGTTGAAGTCTGAAAAAGAGTTTTATGAAAATTTGAGCACCGCTGTTGAACAAGGGCTATCAAGAGAGTCTGCAATTAAGAGTTTGACTGAAACACCTGCCAAATTAGTTGGCGCTTCAGAAATGATAGGAACGCTAGAAAAAGGGAAGCTGGCCAACTTCGTTATTTTTTCAGATACCGTATTTCAAGGCAAAGCTAAACTTCATTCTAACTGGGTCAATGGGATTCAACATGCATATACACCGATGAGTTTTTTCGACTATGCCGGCAAATACAGCCTTAACATAAATAAAGAAGCTCAATTTGATTTGACGCTGAAAGGGGAAGGAAATACAATGAAGGGTAAAATTGCAAAGAAGAATACAAAGGAAAAAGTAGATGTTAAGGTGGAGGTGGAAAACTATCGAATCAATTTAAGTTTTACAATTGATGAAAAGCTGTTTCGCCTTAGTGGAAGTGTGAGCGATTCAAAAAGTAGAATTTGGAGTGGAAAAACTCTAATAGACGGAGCATGGAAAGATTGGGGAGCAATAAAAAAGATTTCACAACCAATTAAGAAGGACACGTTAAAAGCAGATTCAACGGGCATTAAAAAAGAGGAATTGAAAGGCAAGGTGTTTTTTCCGAACATGGCCTTTGGTTGGGAAGATAGTTTACCAACGCAAAAAGAAAATTTACTGTTTAGGAATGCTACCGTTTGGACTAACGAGTCTGAAGGTATTCTGCGCAATCACGATGTTTTTGTGGTAGAAGGGAAAATTAAAATGGTAGGATATAAAATCAATATGGAAGTGATGTTTCCTGAAATCGGAAATAACTTTAGAGAAATTGATGCTTATAACTTACACCTTACCTCAGGAATTATCGACGAACATTCTCATATTGCGATTCAACGAGGCGTAAACGAATCTGGACAGTCGGTTACGGCAGAAGTTAGTATAGCTGACGTAGTAAACTCAGATGACATTAATATTTACCGTCAATTATCGGGTGGTGTAACCACTTCTCAGTTGCTGCACGGTTCCGCCAATCCTATTGGAGGGCAATCGGCGATTATCAAGTTACGTTGGGGGCAGTCGCCAGAAAAAATGAAAATTGAAGGAGCTGATGGATTTATAAAATTTGCACTGGGTGAAAATGTGAAGCAATCGAATTGGGGAGATTTTAACACGGTTCGTTTTCCGCAGACTAGAATGGGAGTGGAGCAGGTTTTTTACGACGCTTTTGTACGAGCGAGAGAGTACAAGGCTGAATGGACACTTTACGATGCAAAAAACAAAAGAGAAAAGGCGAAGAGTTTTGCTCCGAGGTTTGATTTAGAATTAGATGTGTTGTCTCAAATTTTAGACAGTCAGCGATTTGTAACCTGTCACTCTTATATTCAGTCAGAAATTAACATGCTAATACACGTAGCCGATTCTATGGATTTTAGAATTAACACGTTTACGCACATTTTAGAGGGCTATAAGGTTGCTGATAAATTGAGAGAGCACGGTGCAGCAGGGTCTACCTTTTCAGATTGGTGGGCCTACAAGTTTGAAGTGAACGACGCCATTCCACACAACGGTGCTATTATGCATAAACAAGGGGTGTTAACCGGATTTAATTCAGATGATGCAGAAATGGGAAGGCGATTAAATCAAGAGGCAGCGAAGGCGGTTAAGTACGGAGGTGTCTCAGAAGTGGAAGCATGGAAGTTCGTTACTTTGAATCCGGCTAAAATGCTCCATTTAGATGATCAAATTGGAAGTATAAAAGAAGGGAAAGATGCAGATTTAGTTTTGTGGTCAGATCATCCGCTATCCATTTACGCAAAGGTAGTTACTACTTACATCGACGGTATTCCGTATTACGATGTTAAACGAGATAAAGAACTGCGTAAAAAGGTGCAAGCGGAAAGAGAACGTTTAATTGCGAAAATGTTGAACGAGAAGAAGGTGGGGAAGCCAACACAGCCAATTAAAAAAGAAAAGAAAGTATTGTACGAATGTGATACCTTGGAAGAATAATGAAAAATTTAATTGTAATAATAGCTTGTATTGTAAGCTTTTCAGCGGGAGCTCAAACTCCTGCAACTCGCCAAACAAAATCTATTTTGTTGGTGGGCGCTAAAGCGCATTTAGGTAATGGAAAGGTAATTCCGAATGCTGCCATCGGGTTTAGAGATGGAAAAATCGATATGGTTTTGTCCTCCATCGATATTCGAATGGATTCTACTAAATACGATGAGGTAATTCAATGTAAGGGTAAGCACATTTATCCTGGATTTATTGCTCCAAATAGCAGACTCGGTTTGGTGGAGATAGGAGCTGTGAGAGCAACAAGAGATCAACGAGAGGTGGGGCAATTTAAGCCGCATGTGCGAAGTTTGATTGCGTACAATACAGAATCTAGAATTACATCAACCGTGCGAACAAATGGCGTTTTAATAGCAGAGGTGGCATCTGTCGGAGGAGTGATAACAGGAACGTCCTCTATTTTTAACCTAGACGGTTGGAACTGGGAAGATGCTGTTTTGAAAGAAGATAACGGAATTCATGTCAATTGGCCTCGTATTCGATCTTCGATGGGCACGGATATAAAGAAAGATGGAGAGTGGAAAAAAAGGTATGCTAAAAGTGTAACTGAGATTAAGGATTTTTTTGCGCAGGCGTATGCTTATGATAGAGGTGAATACCATTTAGAAAAGAACATTCGATTTGAAGCAATGCAGCCAGTTTTTTCAAAAAAGAAGAAGGTTTTTGTTCATGCCGACAGAGTTCAAGAAATAACCGATGCCATTTACTTTTTTGATGCTTATGATTTTGAGTTGGTTTTGGTTGGAGGATACGACGCTTGGTTGTTGGCTGATTTATTGAAGGACCGATCAATTCCTGTTGTTCTAAGAAGAGTTCATGAGTTGCCAATGAATCAAGACGACGACGTAGATTTGCCTTATAAAATGCCCAAAATATTGGCCGACAAAGGCATCTTAGTGAGCTTAGAAAACTCAGGGAGTATGGAAGCGATGGGTACTCGAAATTTACCATTTTATGCAGGTACAGCTGCAGCATATGGGGTAGACAAAGAAGCTGCTTTGGCTATGATTACTTTAAATACGGCTAAAATTTTAGGAATTGATGAGATGGTTGGAAGCATTGAGGAAGGGAAATACGCTACTTTATTTATTTCTGAGGGAGATGCAATAGACATGCGTGGCAACCGGGTTACCTTGGCCTTTATTGAAGGCAAGCAAATTGAATTAACCAACCAACAAATTGAGCTTTGGAAAAAGTACGAAGGGAAATATGAGCAGCAGCGGTTATTTTCTAAATAGTGGCAAGTAGAGACTACCCCAAATATATTGCTTTCATAAAGCGTAAATAATTAACTCCAATAATATCAGTAACATAAAATAAAAAATTAAAGCTCTGGTTAAATGTAGAGATGAAAGAGACTGTAAACAATTACATTCTCATATCCATAATCGAATATGGACAAGTTTAACTGCTGATCATTTTTATTTTTTCTCAAAAGCTTTTGAAACTGATGACGCAATTAAATCTGTAGGTACTGCTACAAGACCAAGACCCAGAAACACTATTATAGAAGATCTCCCTTTTTTATTTAAAAACAACTTCTACGCCACCATAATATGCAATTAGTTTCTTCACACCTATTGCTTTAATTCCATACATTAGTGTAATGGGAATTTGATACTTTAACTCTTCTTCGTTCAAGGATTTCAAGTTAATAGTTATTACATTCGTCTAAAGTAGTTAAACATGTGCTCGATGAACTATTAAAAGAATTATTTTATCTACTCTGCACCAACTTTACCAACTTCCTAACGTTCTCCTCAGGTGTTTTCGGTAAAATGCCGTGGCCTAAATTGAAAATGTAACCTGGTTTATTTGGGATAGAATCCAATAGAGTGGTGGCTCTTTTTTCAATTAAACTCCAGTCACCAAAAAGTAAGGTTGGGTCTAAGTTTCCTTGAACGGCTACTTCATAGTTCATGCTTTTCCAAGCTTCTGCAACATCTGTTTTCCAATCAATTCCTACCACATCTGCGTCGGTAGCTTTCATGTCGAGTAAAAGATGAGACGAGTTGGTTCCAAAAATAACTAATGGTACATCTGTTTTACTCTTAACGTACTGCACCATTTTTTGCATGTGTGGGAAAATGAATTCTTTAAAATCTGCTTGACTTAAAATGCCAACCCAACTGTCAAATATTTGAACCGCCATTGCGCCGCTTTCAACTTGGTATAGAAGATAATCAGCCATGTTGCTAGCCAACTTGTCCATTAATAAGTGCCATGCTTCTGTTTGCCCATACATGAAGTTTTTTAGCTTGATGTAGCTTTTAGATGGACCTCCTTCAATCATATAACTTGCCAAGGTAAATGGCGCGCCTACAAAACCTAAACACGGTACGTTTAGTTCGTTCTTTAAAATAGTTAATGAAGCTCCAGTGTATTGCAAATCTTTGCCAAAATCCAAAGGTTTCAAATTTTCAACATCTCTTTTTGAAGTCAGCGGATTTGAAATTACAGGACCTACACCTTCTTTGTAGTGAAAGTCAATTCCCATGGGCTCCAACGGAATCATAATGTCAGAAAACACAATAGCAGCATCAAATCCAAATTGCTGAATAGGCGACAAGGTTATCTGCGCACAAAGTTCAGGGATTTTACAAATGTCAACCAGGGTATGTGTTTTGCGAATTTCTCGATAATCTGCTTGGTAACGGCCTGCTTGTCTCATAAACCACACTGGCGGTCTATCAGTTTCTTCTCTTCTGCAAGCCTTTAGAAATCTATCGTTGAATTGTGTCATGTTCTTTTGTGTTATTGTTTAGTCACGCTGAGCGAAGTATGAAGACTGCAAGTTTTTTACGCTATTATTCGGAATGCTTTATTAATTCTATCTTCCAATACGTCCATTTCAGCATCGGTAATGTTAATGGGTAGAAACCAAGTCTCAAACTGTGAAGGGGGAATGTATAGACCTGCTTCTGCCATGGCCCAAAAGAATTTTCCAAATAATTTTGTATCACAAGTAGAAGCCGTTTCAAAATCTTTAACTGTTACTGAGGTGAAAAAAGGGTTCACCATCAATCCAAATTGATTTACTTGAATTGTAATTCCATTTTCCTTAGCTGCATTCAACAAGGCTGCTTTAGCCCGTTTTCCTAAATGATCAGCTCTGTCATAATCGTAATTTTTAAGCTCTTTTAGAGTAGCTAAACCGCAAGCCATTGCAATTGGACTGCCTGATAAAGTTCCTGCTTGATAAACATCACCTAAAGGTGCAACTCTATCCATAATTGCAGCTTTTGCGCCATAGGCTCCAACAGGCATTCCTCCGCCAATTACTTTTCCCATACAGGTGATGTCCGCTTTAATTCCAAAGTGATCTTGAGCTCCTCCAAACTTCTTTCTAAAACCAGTCATTACTTCATCAATTACCAATAGTATACCGTTCTCTTCTGTCACCTTTCGAAGCTCCTTCATAAAGTCCATTTCTGGAACAACAACTCCCATATTTCCGGCAACTGGTTCAATAAAAATAGCTGCAATTTCGTTTTTGTTGCTAGTAATTATTTCTTTAATACTTTCGATGTTATTGTATTGAGCAATAAGGGTGTCGTTTACTGCTTTTTTAGGAACACCTGCGCTCGAAGGAATTCCCATGGTCATTAAACCTGATCCTGCAGCTACTAGAAGCGCATCGGTATGGCCGTGATAACACCCGGCAAATTTTACAATCTTGTTTTTTCCGGTATAGGCTCGTGCTACTCGAATGGCACTTAAAACAGCTTCTGTTCCAGAGTTGACAAAGCGAACTTTATCTAATTGTGGGTAAGCTTCTTTTACCATTTCAGCCATCTCTATTTCACCAAGAGTTGTGGCACCATAGGCGAAACTTTTATCAATAGCTGCTTTAACGGCTGCCGTAACTTTTGGGTGTGCGTGTCCCAAAATAAGTGGACCGTAAGAACCGATGAGATCAATGTATTCGTTTCCATCTACGTCGAAAATGTGAATGCCTTCACCGTGTTCAATAAAAAGAGGATTACCACCTACTGAATTAAATGCTCGAACAGGGCTATTTACTCCACCCACCATTGATTTTATCGCTCTTTCGAATAGGGCTTTTGATTTACGTAGTTCCATGTAAAATTCTTTTTGCAAAAGTAATGCTTGTGATCAGAATGATTGCTCCAAGTAGTTACAAATTTTGTGATGAAAATTCACACAATTTCAACCGTTAGCTGCATCCAGCTTTTTAGATGGTCCAAGAAATTCTTGTACTCAGAAATTACCCATTCTACTATAATTGCAACAACTTATTGCTAGAGTGGTTTACTCATAAAGCTTAATTTAGAGTTTTATTTTAAGCTTTCTAAAAAACTGTAGCAATTAGAATGAGTACGCAAATTACCACCTTATCTTTTTTCAAATACAACACCCTTAAAACCAAGCTTTGGGGGTTTAAAATGATGCAATTTGCACACAAGGACTTATCTAAAGTGAAGGGGCAATCTTTTTATCGACTTTTGGGAAGCGGTAAAGGCTTAGGGTTTAATCCACTGCCGGACTGGTCTATATATAGCTTATTACAAGTTTGGGACTCTGAAGATGCAGCAAAGGAGTTTTTTTCTAACTCGGAGCTGATGCAGCGATTCGAAGTGAACAGTGCAGAGAAATGCACGATATTCATGAGAAATATTTCTGCAGGAGGAACTTGGATAGGAAAGGTTCCATTTGACAAGGGCGCTGAGTTAGATCCTCATCAACCAATAGCGGTTATTACCAGAGCAACAATAAAGTGGAATTGGCTGCTTCGATTTTGGAAATATGTGCCAACTTCCCAAAAAGGCTTAGAAGGAAATGATGGATTAATTTATACCAAAGGGGTTGGAGAGGTTCCCATTGTTCAGATGGCTACATTTAGTCTTTGGAAAGACTTTGAGTCCGTTAAAAAGTTTGCCTACAACAGTAAAGAACATCAAGAAGCCATTAAAAGAACTCGCAAAAATAAATGGTATTCAGAAGAGCTATTTGCTAGATTTCATCCGTATAAGTTTACAGGAACCTGGGAAGGGAAAATTCTTTTATCAGTGTAATTATTCTGCAATGGGAGTAGCAATAACGGTCATAATACCTAATGAGCTGTTTTTTTGATTCCATTTTTTTGGCAAAAAGCCGATCATTCCTCTTGTAAATGCCCAAAATTCATCTTCCATGTTTTTGTCCCAAGCTATTCCTTTTTGCTCCATTTTACTCATCCAATACAAAGGGTAGGGGTCCATTGTGCCGTAGGTTAGTATTTTAGATACTTCCCAGCCTGCGTTATTAAGCAGAAGTTCGACATTACTAGGAGAAAATAATGAAGTGTGTCTTGGTGTATGCCATCCAGCCCAATCTGCTCCAAACTCCTTTCTACTCGTAGAATCAAAGTTGGGAATCTCTATAATGAGAGTTGTAGAAGGCTTAGAGATAGACTTTAGCGATTTTAGATTTTCCAATGGGGTATAATCGTGCTCCAAGTAATGCCACATGGTAATTACATCCGGCTGTAAGTCCGACGGGAAGTCTTTTATTTCTGCCACTTGTAAGTTTAACTCTCCATAATCTTCTGTTGCATTCTTCCAACCTTCATCACTAAAATCAACGCCTAAGGTATCGCATTTTAGTTCCGTTTTACAAGCTTTTAAGAAACTTGGTTTCCCACAGCCGATATCCAATAGTAAGGCGTCGGAAGTAGTTTTATGCCACTCTTTTACTCGCTCTACGCGTTTTAAATCAAGCTTTTGTTGACTATCTTTTACAAAGTGCTTGTACTTTCCCCAAGCTTCCGAACCTCTGTAAGGTAAGTAGTGAGAGGTGTAGTAATCTTTTAATTTGCTTAACTGAACTCGTGGATTTAAAAATACCAACTGACAATTTTCGCATTGATCAAAATTAAACGACTCTTTGCTGTTATGCATTTGAGCAGTAGTTTTTATGAAGGATGTAAATGTTGATGAATTGCATACCGGGCAATGGGTTAATTGATCCATGGGTGGAAAGTTAGAGAAATTGATAGTTTAAACAACTACAACAGAAAGAGGAATAAAGTTGTTTTGTGAATTAAAAACGTATAGTAAGCAAGAATGGTCTAATCTACCCATGGTACTTTTGCTAATTATTTGCAGATGTATTAGCGCGGGGATAAGGGTTATTGTTCTTTCTTCTTCCGTCGGTCACCAAAATAAACCAAAAACGCTCCAGCTATAATTTTCCCAAAATTTAACGTGTAGGAGAAGTCAGAGTCTCTTCCAAATTCGTCAAATTTCACGTAAAAATTAATTCCACTAATTAGCCCGTATATAATCAGGATAATCCCTAAAATAGAAAGTAATTTACTGATTGTCATGGGTAAAGATAGTTAGATTTTTGAAAAATTTGAAATGGAGGTTTTATTTGGGAGGTTCAAGATCTCCCAAGCTGCAAAACCAATCACTGCTAGATACTCCAGGGCAATCAACCAAAAGTTTTCTTGAAACGCAGGGTTGGAGTATGTCCAATAGGACAGAACCACTAAAAATGACCACAGCATAGGGAAACGAAAACGCGTAAAAACAGCCAAGAAAACTAAGGTAATACTGTACCACGGATGCACAATTAGTGCTAATAAATAGTATGCGCTTATTGCAAAAAGCAAGGCGACAAAAAAGCCGTTCCAAGAAATGATTTTCTTTTTGAGTAGGATAATTAATATAGCTAAATAGGCGGTGTTGGCCAACCAAGGGCCTGCAGTTTCAATAATATTCCAGCCGGTGATTTCAAAACCAATAGCCCGAATTATATAATAGACACTTGCATTGAATTCGAAAGTTTTGGAGTACAGTGAAAAGCTTTTCAGGAAATGGGGTAACAGGGTGGAGTTGTAAAACGGAATCCAAAGGGCAATAAATACAATCCCGAAAATCGAATAAAAGATGGCCGCTTTTTTAAAGCTGAGCTTTCTGAGAACAATGGGTAAGAAGAAAATGGGAATCAGTTTGGTAGCAGCGGCAAACGACCAAGCAATGGCTCCTAATTTCTCTTTGTTAAGTGCAAATAAATAAACCGCTAACAGAAAAAAGAAGATCACAATTCCTTCAAAGTGTAAGTTACCCGTGAGCTCAATAATTACCAATGGATTTAAGGCGTACCAAAGACTATTTAAAGGGTTAATGTTAATTGCTCTTAATAGTTTTGGTAACAAAATGATTAGCCCAATTTCACATATTAGGATAACACTTCGTATCACAACGATGCTCCCAAGGATGGAGTTGGGCGAAAGCCAAGCACCTAAAAAGTAAACAATTTGTGAGATGGGTGGATAAACCGTATAGTAATTAGGGCTATTCATCCCAGCAAACAGTTCTGCCTTGTTGGGAAATTTAATGCTTACTTCCTTTGGCAATAAGTCGAAAGGGTTGATGCCGTTGAGCATTAATTGCCCGTCCCAAACGAATCGAAAATAATCGTCAGAAAGGGTTGGGATGGAAAGAAGAAAAAATAATCGGTACAGTATTGAAACCACTAATAGCTGATTGAATGTTTTCTTTTTTGCGTCTTTTACAAGGGAAAAGTAAACGGCAAATAGAACACTAAAACAAACTAAAAGACCGAAGAAGTTCTCTCGATTAAAATCATAGCCGATATAAAAATAGCAAGCAACAGCAACACTTTGAAAGAATAACGATTTACTAAATAGACTGCTGTTTAATTGCATTTAGAGACTATTCCGTTCTGAACGAATGACTAATGGAGTAAAAGGAAACATATCCAAAACCTAAAACTAGCATGACATGAAACGGAATTAGACCGAAGTCTCCGTAATAAAATGCCAACAAAATTCCACCCATAAAATAAAGGGTGAGCGCTATTTCTAAAATAGTAATTGGGTTAATTTTTCTTTTCAAGTAAACATTGGTGCCCCATTTTTTACTGTTATCATTGTTGAGGTTTAACTTTGGGGTTCGAATGAATTCTGATTTTTTTCCACTATAACCTTCTAAAACAGCCATGGCATTGTGTAACGACAAGCCCATCGAAACCGCTAAAAACATGGGGAAAAGAAATACAAAGTGAAAAAATGCTTTGCTTTTTGAGGCATAGCTTCGAGACATAGAAGTCCAATAAAAAAGCCCTAAGATGGGGAGGGTTACAAGAAAAGCACTTGCAATTAGAAATAGGACTTGGTATTCTTCGAAGGTGTTTTTAATGCTTAAAATGGGAATACTTAGTAAGGCCAGAATAAGGATGCAGATAAAAACTGCTGAATTCATGAGGTGAAAAATTGCATTCATTTTAGTTCCAAAGTTGATGTCTTTGGAACGTAAAACGGCACCTAGGTTCTTTCGAACACATTCCGCTGCCCCTTTATTCCATCTAAATTGCTGCGTTTTAATGGCATTCATAACGGCGGGTAATTCTGCGGGTGCTCCAACTTCTTCTAAAAAGATAAACTCCCATCCTTTCAATTGCGCTCTATAGCTGAGGTCTAAATCTTCCGTTAAGGTATCAGACTGCCAACCACCTGCATCTGTAATAGCAGCTTTTCTCCAAATGCCTGCTGTGCCATTAAAATTGATGAAGTGATGGCCTGCGTTTCTACCACCTTGCTCCACTGAGAAGTGCGCGTCCAATCCAAACGCTTGTAGTTTGGTAAGCATAGAGTAGCGTTCGTTAATGTGCTCCCAACGGCTTTGAACCATGCCTACCCTTTTGTTAGTAAAGGGTTGAACCATTCGTTTAACAAAGTCTTTTTCTGGCAAAAAGTCGGCATCGAAAATGGCAATAAATTCACCTTTCGCCACTTTTGTCCCCTCTGCTAAAGCTCCGGCTTTGTATCCTGCGCGATCCGTTCGGTGAAGGTAAACGATGTCAATTTCCGCTTTTCGAATTTCTTCAACTTTTGCTTTTGTAATTTCTGTCGTTTCATCTGTAGAATCATCTAAAACTTGAATCTCTAATTTCTCCAAAGGGTAATCCAATGCCGCAATGCAATCAATTAATCGTTCGGCAACGTACTTTTCGTTAAAAAGTGGCAACTGGACCGTAACTTTTGGTTCAAAATTTATGGTAGACTGTTCTTTCAAACGCTTTTTTTGCAGCCTTTTGTACCGGTTATATTTTACCACCAACTGAATTTGAATCAGGCTATGGCAAAATATAAATAGCAGTGCTATTCCATAAATAATGATGGGAATTAGTTCCATTTTGAGTTAAGAGAAGTCAAAGGTATTTAAATATGGTGGTTATGATTTTATAGCCGGCTAAAAAGGTTCCTTTAACTGTGCCGCTAATTTTTGAAAAGCCAATACGATTTCTGTAATCTACCGGCATTTCTTGGCAACGTAATTTTTGTTTCAGTGCCTTTACTTGCATCTCAACGGTCCAACCGTACGTGGTGTCTTGCATGTTCAATTCCAAGAGGCTCGAATAGCGAATGGTTCTAAAAGGACCCAAGTCGGTGAATTTGTGGCCATAGAATAAACGCATTAAGCTAGTTGCTAGCCAATTACCAAAAACCTGCGTCACTATCATGGAGCCACCTTCTCGTTTACCAAGAGCACGAGAACCAATGACTAGGTCTGCTTTATCGTCTTGAATCGGTTGCACCATTTCTATCATCTGTTTAGGATAGTCGGAATAATCAGCGTCTAAAAAAACAACAATTTCGGTCGACTCTTTTCTTGTATTTACCAGATAATTCATGCCTTTCAAACATGCCATACCGTACCCTTTTATAGGTTCGAAAAGCACAGTTGCTCCTTGCGCTAAAGCTGCCTCTGAGGTTTGGTCAGTTGAATTATTGTTTACTACAATTACTTCACTTACCAAATGCTTTGGTATTTCAGCGACTACTTTTCCAACGGCGTTTTCTTCGTTAAATGCAGGAATAATTACAACTATATTCAAATCTTATACATTCAATTTAACACCGTCATTCCCAAAAGTAATCGGATTAGAATCGTATCGGCTATCGCCTGAATCTTCTCCATTTTCTAACTTTAGAACTCCTCTAGGGCAAACGGCAGAGCAAACACCACAACCTACGCAAGAGGAACGAACGATGTTTTGTCCTTTTTGAGCATAAGCCTTTACATCAATTCCCATTTCGCAATAGGTGGAGCAGTTTCCACAAGAAATACATTGACCTCCGTTAGTTGTAATTCTGAACTTAGAGAAGAAGCGTTGCTGCATTCCCATAATGGCAGCCATTGGGCAACCAAATCTGCACCAAGCTCTATTTCCTAAAATAGGGTAGAAGCCCGTTCCAATAACACCACTAAAAACAGAGCCGATTAGAAAGCCGTAAGTAGTTCGAAGGGTTTCTGCTTCGAAAATAAATATTCTACTACCTGCTGAATAGTGAATTCCTATCATGGCAACTATTATGACGAAGTAGCCAATAGCTCCAATTTTTGCATCTTTTTTTAATTCGTCTCTTCTGAAAAAGAAAAGTAAACCAATTAGGAAAGTTAAAATTGCGATTACTCCAATCAAGAAAGTTCCTTTGGTGAGCCAATACCTTTGGTCGTCATAACCCAAATAAGTAGATATTACTGCTGTGGTCATAATTACTACAAAAACAACTACAGAATGGACCATCCAACGTTCCATTTTCCACGCCCAAGTACTTTTGTCTGAAAGTTGACGGAAAGGATCTCCCGCTGTTTCCGCTAATCCACCACAACCACAAACCCAAGAGCAATACCAACGTTTGCCATATTTGTAGGTCATTATTGGAGTAACTATTAGAATCGAAGCAACACCGAAAATGAGCAAACCCAACCCGACGTTTCCTGCGCTAATCATTTCATCAACGCGGTATTGCTCAAAATTGTAATAGTTTAAAGGCCATACATTCTTTAAGTCGTAATACGGTAAACTGAATTTATCTGAATTTAATCGAGCCATTAACTCCGGAATGATAAAAGCAAAACCAGTTTGAAAAAACATTACTGAAAAGGTTCTTAGTCGCTCGTATTTATTGTGACGGTATTTCCACATGAATTTAATGCCGAAAGCGATAATAGCCACCGTATACATAGTTCCATAAACAAACCACTGACTGGCTGCATTACCGCTTAGCACTTTGCTTAATGGGTCAAAAAGTGAAACGACTCCGGTGTTTTCACCTCCGGAATTTAATCCTAAAAAGGCGGGAAAGAAGTAAAGTATTATGTAAAAACCAGTCATGGCAATTCCTGCAATCCAGCCCCAAAGACCTCGATTACTTATGCTTTTGAACCAAACTGCATCATTTTTAATTCCTTTTTGTCTGCCGCCATACGCACCTTTAGAATATAAAATTATTCCTCCGGCAATTGCACTTAACGCAATAGTTAACCAAAGACCCTTGTGTGGAAAGTTGACGTTGAAAGCTGCGAGAACTAAAATAAGCAACCCACTCATTCCGATAAGCGTGGCACTTTTTTGAATGTTGTTGATGTCTTTTGGTGGTCCTGAAACCAAGGCGATGTCTTTGTCTATTTTAGTCATGGCTTAAACGGTTTTAGGAAGTTGTGAAAGAAACAGTTGCTTTATTTCTGGGAAACTATTTTCATAAAACTCAGGTTCAAAATTGGCATTTTCCAGGTTTTGAAGCACTTCTTCGATCTTTGTTTCGTTCTTAATCCAATAATCCAACACCTTATGACGAAGCCTTATTCCAAACACATTAGCTGCTAAGAAAGAGCCATCGGCTGAGCTATAGACCAATTTGAGGCATTTTTTACCATCGGGATGTTCCCAATATAAAACTGATTCATTTTCCTTAGGTCGCGCCCAAACCCAACCGTAGGTTTGGTATTCAATGTCAAAAAATTTAGCAGAGTTGAACCATATTCCCGGCTTATAAGCTGTTTTATTACCGCAAATAGTTTGAGCAACGGTTTCTCCCATCATTTTGCCTGTGTACCAAACTTGTTCTAAATTTCTTCTACCTGTTGGGTGCAGGTGAAATTCCGCACAATCGCCAATGGAATAGATGTTTGGGATGTTGGTTTCTAAAAACTCATTCACTAAAACACCTCTATTTAAATCAACAGAACCACCCTTTAAAAAGTCGATGTTTGGTCCTACACCTGCAGTTAAACCAACAAATTCACAAATAATTTCTTCTCCGTCTTTGGTTCGAATGGCTTTTGCCCTGCCGTTCTCATCTGGTATAATTTCTTCTAATTCGGTTTCAAAACGAAGGTCAACGTGGTGAGAAATGATATGTCTGGATATTAATTCTCCTTCCTCTCTTGGTAGAACATTACCCCAAAAACGGGTTTCACGGACTAAAAAAGTCGCTTTTATGCCTCTTGAAAGGAACATTTCTGCCATTTCAACTCCAATTAACCCCCCACCAACTATAACCGCTCTTTCGCAATTGACAGAGTTTTTTTCCATCAATTCCAAATCTTGCCATGAGTATAAGCCCTGAACTCCATCTAAGTCCTGGCCTTTCCAGTCAAACTTATTTGGCTTTGAGCCGCAAGCAATAATTAAATCGTCGTATTGTAATTCTTCTTGATTACCAAAAACTAATTTTTTGTTTCCGACATCTACTTTCGTAACAAAGCCAAATTTCAAATCAATTTGGTTTTTACTCCAAAAATGATCTTCGTACGGTTTCACATGCTCCTGTTTCATGTGTCCCATGTACACATACATTAATGCCGTTCTTGAGAAAAAATGTTCCGTTTCAGCAGAAATAAGGGTGATTTTGTGGTCCGATAATTTACGGATGTGTCTTGCGGCAGTTACGCCAGAAATTCCGTTTCCAATAATCGCAATGTGTTTCATAAATTGATTTGGTGCCCCAAAGATAATTTTTTGGTCGGTGTTCAGGTGTCTAAGTTAGGACAATTCGAGAAGCTGCGAAGATATACACTACATGCTAAACGTCGCCGTCAGCTTAAGTGCAGTATTGTCGATAAGCTCGTCATTCGCATATGCCCCGTATCGATAATATACTCCTACTCCAAAACCCAAATACATACCCTCGTAAATGTATTTCATTCGATAAAGGCTATTGAATTGAATTCCAGATTCAAAAAAGCCTTTTTCAGGAACGCTAAAATCCAAATTGGTGTGTGAATCTCTATTTTGAAGGCTTCCTAACCCAAAAGAACTGACTAAAAGCAACTCTGGTTTAAATTTCGGTTGGTTAAATAGTAAACTACCAAAGTTGTGCTTGAAAAAGAGGCTCATCTGTCGGTCTGCAAAAAATTCGTTGGGAGCCATGGTTTCAAAACTATTGCTCGATGCTACTCGAACATCTTTGTCAAAGATTCCTTTTAGGCTATAAAGAGCACTTAAGGGAATTGAATTATTCACGTAACCAAAGTCTGCTTGTAGTGATGTTGTACCTGCATTTCTTATTGCGAACTTCTTAGAAAAGCTGAGGTCTACTTTTTCGTATTCAAAGTCTCCATCTAACTCCGCTAATCCTTTAGAATATTTAAAATGAATTACGGGGTTATTGGTTTCCAAAGGAATGGTAACCCCCAGCATTTCTCCAAATTTTTCATTGAAAGAAAATCTAAAATTAACACCAACTTCGGTAGTGGAAAAAGTAGAGAGGGGTTCTCCATTGGCACCTATATATTGGTAGTCGGGATAAATATCTCTATTTTGTTGATTGCCGAAGAAGGTAAAGTGAAAATCGCGCAATGCTCTAAATGAAATACTTCCTTCCCACTTTTCTTGTGTATCAAACTGGTCATTAATAAAGTTTTGAAATTCCCCTCCTGAGAAAAACATTGTATTGGCTTTAAAAAAATTGGCTCTTCCAACAGCAATCAAGTCGTTCGAATAGGCAAACTTAGTTTCAAATTGACGCTTATTTTTTGGAATCCAACGAATGTGTGAGCCGTATTTCCACGCTTTGTCTTTAAATCCGTAGCCACCATAAGCAGAGACCCTTACTGGCCCGAATAACCCTTCTCCTGTTTCAACACCGGCGCCTAATCGTACACTTTCGTATTGATTGAATTTGAGAAATTTATCCAACAACAAGTTGAATTTACCAACAGGGATGTAGCCATTTACAAGTCCTTTTGTCAAGAAAACCATGCGGTCTAAATTTTCTTCTTCCCCAATGCTGTCGATAAATTGATAGGTGAGCAATTCTTTTTTGGACAAGGGAATTTCACGAAGTTTTTCCCATTCAACTTCCCCTTTTGGAACAATTTCATCGTCCATGCTTAATGCTAAATTTCCGATTTCCTTTTCTTCGATTTTAGGGTGTAAGCTAATGTTTCTCAAATAAGTTTTACCCTGACCTATAAAGCTAAAATCATCTTGATCTGCGGATGCAAAAACAATGTCGATGTGCAATTGAGTTGGAAACCATTGTGAGCTCTCAATTAATTCGTATCGCTGTTGAACTTTTACCGGAAAACCTGTTGAATCGTGTTGTTTAGAAACGAAATTTTCAACGGCAAAACCGTTCGTATTAATCGTCATTATTCCTTGTAGTGATTTAAAATTTTTGTTCCGTTGCGGACGAAAAGAAATTATAAAACTGGTATCCGTTTCATGAAAAATAGTGTCTTCTAGAACAAACAAATATTTACTATTACTTCCTTTACTTATGGGGCTCAAGTAATTAATTCCATAAATCATAATGTAATCTTGATACAACGAAAAAGACTGTAACTGTGCAGCAAGTAAACTAAAAAAAGGAGTCTTTAATCCCGAAATTCTCGATTCGGTGACAACCTCGTATGATTTAGTTGGGGGATAATGGTTGCGTTGAGAAACCGATTCCATAATGAAACCCACTCTACTATCGGGAAAGCTATCCACGTTATCTTTTTGGATGCTTCTAATGGTAATCGAGTCCAGTTTACTTATAGAGTTGTGGTCCATAGGAGTAGTGAAAACCATTTTGTTATACGATTCATAAAAGAAAGTAGAGGAAAGCTCTGGGTTGTTTTTCTTTCGGTTTTCAATTGCTTTTTTTACAATTCGGTGAGCAGGGTTTTCTCCAGGTAAAATTTCAACTTCATCAATGTTATAGCTGCTCTTCTTTAAATAAACAACGCAGTTCTGTGCTTTCAGCTGTTCAAGATCAATGTATTTGCTTTCGTAACCAATAGAACTGAAGCGTAAGTTATTTGCTTGAAAAGCTATGCTAAATTCATAAAGCCCGTCAATGTCAGTTGCAATTCCAGTTTTACTTTCTTGAAATAAAATAGTTGCAAAAGCAATTCCTTCCTTTGTTTCACTGTCAATTACTCGCCCTTTAGTGTTCACTTGGGCAATCGCACTAAAAGAAAATAGGGGCAATAATAGTACGAAGAGTTTCTTCATAAATGACAAATACTTATTCGATAAAAGTAATACCTCTGTTTTTGAAGCAGCCGTTTTTTTGTCAAACGGAAAGTGATGCAAATAAATTGTGCATTGCAGTAATTCTATAACGATTACTTTTGTTAGGTGAAAATTTACGTAAACGATAGTATTCAAGTCTTAAAAAAGGCTTCTTTTAGAAGATTTAGTAATGCAATGAAAGTTTACGTAAGCTATTATAAATCAAAATGGAGTGGTAAACCAATTCAGAATGGTTTTCCGATGGCAATAGCCATAGAGCCAACCACAGCCTGCAATTTGGGCTGCCCTGAATGCCCAAGTGGGCTTAAACAATTTACTCGACCAACAGGAAATCTGAAAGAAGACTTCTACAAAAAAGTAATTGACCAGGTTTGGAGAGAAACTTTTTATCTTACCTTTTATTTTCAAGGCGAACCATACATTAACCCAAAATTTTTGGACATGGTGAGGTACGCATCTCATCGGAAAATGTACACCACTACTTCAACTAATGCTCACTTTTTAACCCCCGAGAATGCTTTAAAAACTGTAGAGTCTGGTTTAGATCGGTTGATAATTTCGGTAGATGGGACTACACAGAAAACCTATGGGGATTACAGAATTGGAGGAACGCTTGAAAAAGTATTGGAAGGGACTAAAAATATCGTGGCAGCGAAGAAGAGATTGAAATCCAAAACGCCACATGTAATTTTTCAATTTTTAGTAGTGAAACCAAACGAGCATCAAATAGATGAAGTACATGAGTTGGCAAAAAAATATGGAGTAGATGAGGTAAAGCTAAAAACTGCTCAAGTCTACAACTATGAAAATGGGAATAATTTAATTCCTGAAAATGATAAGTATTCTCGTTATAGAAAGTTAAGTAATGGGAAGTATCAAATTAAAAACTCGTTAGAAAACAACTGTTGGAAGCTGTGGCACTCGTGCGTAATTACTTGGGATGGGAAAGTTATTCCTTGTTGTTTCGATAAAGATGCTAATCATCGTTTAGGAGAACTTGAAAAAGATGATTTTAAGAAAATTTGGTTTAGCAGCAGCTACAATAGTTTTCGGGAACAACTTTTTAAAGGAAGAGAGAATATTGATATTTGTAAAAACTGTTCTGAAGGGACGAAGGTTTGGGCATAGAATGAACCTTTCTTTATAAATGCACACTAGCACAATAAACGATACTACGTCGGATAGTTTGTCTAGGCTTCGATACATTTATCGCTCCATGAAATATTCAGTCCGACAAAACTGAGAGGGTGAAACTGTTCCTCGAAATACTCCGCCTGACAGACTAGGGAATGATTCGAGGGAACTCTTAATTCAAATATTTCCCAACTATTGGCATTCTTCTTCCCATTCCAAACGCTTTTGAAGAGACCCTAAGAATTGGAGGAGTCTGATGACGCTTGTATTCATTTATATTAACCAGTTTTAAAATCCTTCTAACAAGAGTTTCATCAAAACCTTTTTCAATCAAGTTCGCGGGACTTTGTCGATTTTCAATGTATTCGAAAAGAATAGTATCTAAAATATCATAATCTGGCAAAGAGTCTGAGTCCAACTGGTCTGGCCTTAATTCGGCAGAAGGAGGTTTGGTAATAATGTTATCAGGAATAATTTCAACCTCTCTGTTGATAAAGCGACACAACTCAAATACTTCAGTTTTATAAACATCCCCAATAACAGAAAGGCCCCCGGCCATATCGCCGTAGAGGGTTCCATAGCCAACTGCAAGTTCACTTTTATTTGATGTATTAAGTAAGATAGAGCCGAATTTGTTGGTTTGAGCCATCAGCAGTGTTCCTCTAATGCGAGATTGTATATTTTCTTCTGCAATTCCAAATTCGGTGCCTTTGAATAAATTAGCAAGCTCTTCGTCGAATGACTTATAAATTTTTTCAATCTCAATGGTGTGATAGTCGCAACCTAAGTTTTCACACAGCGCTACAGAATCAGAAATACTGTGCCCCGAGGAAAATTGAGACGGCATTAGAAGGGGAAATACATTTTCTTTTCCCAAAGCTTTAACTGCAAGTGCCAGTGTTAAAGCAGAGTCAATTCCACCGCTTAAGCCCAATGTTGCAGTTTTGAAGTTTAACTTTTTGAAATAATCTTTAATTCCTAGAACAAGCGCAGCTTCGATCTTTTCGTATTTAGAGAGAGCTGTAAGTTTTTCTTTTACTTTTAAATCCTTTGTGTCAAATATGGAAAAGTACTCTTCGAAGAACGGCAGTTGAGAAATTAGATTACCATCTTGATCGTAGACACAAGATCCACCATCAAAGATTAATTCTGTTTGCGCTCCAACATGATTGATGTAGAAAACAGGCAAATTGTATTTGCTGGTACTCCATTTCAATACTTCGTCTCTATTGTTTGTTTGGCTTACAGCAAATGGCGATGCAGCAATGTTGATCATAAAGTCTGGCGACTCCAAAATCAATTTTCCCATTGGAGAGTTGGGATAGAGTTCTTTTCCATCAATGTTCCACAAATCTTCACAAATGGTTAAGGCAATTTTTTCACCTAAGTATTCAATGCATTGCACTTCTTCTGCAGGTTCAAAATAGCGATATTCGTCAAACACATCATACGTTGGGAGCAGCTGTTTGTAGTGTTTAGAAACAACTTTTCCTTCCGCTAAGAAAAAAGCAGTGTTGTACAATTTTTTACCACCGTTTAAGGTATTCCAAGATGGACCTCCAACAATTGCTGCGATTCCAACACATTGTGCCGCAATTCGTTCTATTGCACTAACACAAAGGCTAATAAAATTTTCAAACTCTAAAAAATCTCTCGGAGGGTAGCCGCAAATCGCTAATTCAGAAAAGATAACCAAGTCAACATTTTCAGCTTTCGCTTTTTGAAGATTCGTTAAAATCTTAGCTTCGTTGGTTTCAAAATTTCCAATGTGGTAATTGAGCTGAGCTAGCGCTATTTTCATGAGAAGAGATGCTTAAAAAAGTAAACCAATGTTTAGAACAATCGTATTGTTTATTGATTTGGCACTTTGGTTTCTCTTAACAGCTTCAGTATTTGCCGGTTTTACAGCGTTTCCATTGGCATCAGCTGCATACACATCTTTGCTGAAAATATTAGTAAACCCGTTGTTAAAACTAACTCCAGCAACTAATGAAGTATTTCCAGAAAGGTTATACTCAACTCCTGCTCCTATAATTAGGGCTGCTCTGAATAAGTTGATTTCATCATTGTAATCCTCTTCTCCATTAGAAATTAGTTGGGTAGCGTTACCATTTGCAGGCTCATATGTAAATTGCTCATCTGCTAGGGCTCTATAATTTGCCGCTAATGCAAGGCCAACTTGACCATAGTATTTCATATAGCCTATTTCGTTGGTTCTTAGTTTTAGAGTTAACGGAATTTCTATGTAATTCAAGCGTATATCCGCCGTAGTAGAGCCGTAACCGTTTTCTAAAACTACTTGAGTATTCGTAACTTCTTGAACGTCCGGCTTAATTAGCGTAAATCCTGTGTTAACCAGTTGAATACCTGTAGAAAAAATGTAGTTGTCAGAGATGTTAAAGTCTCCAATAAGACCAAAGGTATATCCAATTTTAGCACCATCTGCCTCAATATTATCGCCGGTTGGTTTCAACCATCCAATGTTTGGAGAAAATTGTAATCCGAGTTGAAAGTTCTTTTGTGCGAAACTTCCAATTACAAGTGCTAAAAGCACTGCGAGCAACGTAGTCTTTTTCATAATTTTGTTTATATTATTTACTACAAAGCTAAGCTGTTTTTTCAAATGAAGTTAAATTCCATTCTTTCAATTTTCTTACTAGTTGCTTTGGCCTTGTTCTCATGCGATTCTAAAAAGTGGGAAGTAGCAACAGAAAAAATCATGCTAGAGCAGGATTATAGCCGATTTGACTTAGATGTAATGGCGCTCAAAAAAGACGGAATAAGCCAAGATGAGTGGAATTTACTAACTAAGAAGTACCCTAATTTTTTCCCTTTATACATTGAAGGAATTGTTGGTTTTGGGAGAATGACTGATCCCTTGATCTTAACTGTTTTTAATCAATATTTGAGAAATAATGACATTTTGGAAGTGTTAGAGCATGTAAAAAACATATATCCAGAGGAGTCATTAAAGACTGAATTTGAAGTCTTGAAGAATGGATTTAGAAGATATCACTATTATTTTACTGAAAGAATTATTCCCGATGTGGTTACCATGACAGCTGCTTTTAATTATGCTACAGCAGCAGATGATCAAGTGCTAGCAATTGGTTTAGATATGTACTTGGGAGGTGATTTCCAAATTTATCCGAAGATTGGGATTCCTAAATATAAATTTCAAAACTTTAATAGATCATACATCGTTCCAGATGCTATGAAAGCGTGGCTATTAACTGAATTTGAAACTGCTGGAGCCCAAGATTTACTGGATCAAATGGTTTACTATGGGAAGGTAGCCTACCTATCGGAAGCTTTTTTACCCAATCATGCAAAGCATCTTTTTTTTAATTATTCACCACAAGATTTAGCGTGGTGTGAAGACAATGAAGGTCCTATTTGGTTTCATTTTATCGATTTGGAATTGCTTTTTTCTACGGAGAATCAACAAATTAGGAAATACATGGGCGACTCCCCATTTGTTGCAGGTTTTCCGGAAGGTTCGCCTGGTAGAGTAGGGCAATGGGTTGGATACCAATTAGTCAAATCTTTTATGGAAAATAATCAGAATGTAGACTTGGAAGGATTAATGGAAATTCAAGACGCCAATAGAATATTAAGAATGTCAAATTATAAACCACAGCGATAATGTCAAGAGAGTCAGAAATAAATTTCAAAATAAAATTAGACGAAAACCAAGTTCCAGAATCTATCGAATGGAAGGCAGAAGGTTCAGGAAAGGATAAATTAAATCTAAGTAAAGCCATTAATTTGGCTATCTGGGACGAAGAGGAGAATAATACACTTCGCATCGACCTGTGGACTAAAAGAATGATGGTTGATGAGATGAAGAAGTTTGCAGTTCAAAATATCATTACAATGGCAGATTCATTTGAACGATCTACAGGAGAGAAGGCTATTGCCGAAGAGATTCGAGAGTTCGGGAAGAAGATTGCAGTAAAAATGGGTGTCTTGAAATAAATCATACTTGTGTATGATGCGGCTAAATTCTAATTTAGCACAATTGAAAAAGCTATGGCAAAACAAGAAAGTCAGAAATCAGCAATTAAGGTAAGAACCTCTTACGTTTCAACTATTATCAGTATCTCGTTGGTTTTGTTTATGCTGGGTATGTTGGGCATTATTTTGTTAAATGCTAAGCAAATCTCTGATCACGTAAAGGAAAACATAGGATTTTCATTGTACCTGAAAGAAAACCTATCGGAATCAGATATTTCACGATTAAAAAAAGTGTTAGAAGCGAAGGAATACACCAACAGAATCGAATACATAGATAAAGAACAAGCCGCTGAGATCATGAAAAAAGAACTAGGCGAGGACTTTGTTGATTTTTTAGATTTTAATCCACTTTCAGGCAGTATCGATTTGTATTTAAATGCCAAGTTTGCAGAAGAAGGAAGCGCTGCGATAATCGAAAAAGAATTAAAACGCTTGCCCGCGGTAAGAATGGTAGATTATCAAATGGATTTGATAGCAGCAGTGAATAAAAATGTCCGAAAAATAGGACTTGTGTTGTTGGGGTTTAGCTTGTTGCTGTTAATTGTTGTGATTGCACTGATAAATAACACAATTCGATTAGCAATTTATTCTAAACGCTTCTTAATTAAGACAATGCAGTTGGTAGGAGCTACTGGCGGATTTATTAGAAGACCATTTGTTGCAAGAGGTGTGTTTAATGGTTTTTTAAGCGGATTAATTGCTATTATCTTACTCTCTGGAGTTATGTACAGCATCAAGAGTAATTTGGCTGAATTTTTTGAATTACAAAACTTTAACTTTTACGGAATTTTGTTTGGTTTGATAGTTATACTAGGAATCTTAATTTCGTGGGTGTCAACCTCTCTTGCAGTGCGCAAATTTTTAAGAATGCAAAGCGGAGATTTATATTAAAACTATGAGTGAATCAACAAAAAACGAATTAGCTTTCGGTAAAGAAAATTACAAATTGTTTATTGCAGCAATCGTTGTAGTTGCAATTGGTTATTTACTGATGGTTGGAGGAGGCTCTGATGACCCAACTGTATTTAATGGAGATGAGTTGTTTTCTCCAATTCGAATTACTGTTGCTCCAATTATAGTCCTTTTTGGATTTGGAATTGGAGTATATGCTATTATGAAGAAATCGAAAGATTAACTCAAGCATCTTCTCATGCCGAATTTTATTGAAGGGGAAGTTCTCCTGATTGACAAGCCACTTACTTGGACGTCATTTGACGCAGTAAATAAACTAAAATACGCCTTGCAACGATCAACCGGAGTGAAGAAAGTTAAAGTTGGGCACGCAGGCACACTAGATCCTCTAGCTTCAGGTTTATTAATTGTTTGTACGGGTAAAAAAACAAAAACCATAGAATCCATTCAAGGATTAAAGAAGGAATATACCGGAATTATAAAGTTGGGAGCAACAACACCTTCATATGATTTGGAAACAGAACCTGAAAATTTTCAAGAAACAAGTCACTTAAAAAAGGCACATTTATATGAAGTTGCGAAAAGCATGGAAGTCGAATTTGACCAGTTACCTCCAATTTTTTCAGCTAAAAAAATTGACGGGAAAAGAGCGTATAATTTAGCAAGAGCTGGGAAAAACCCTGAGATGAAAACGAAAAGAGTTTCAATTCATTCCTTTGAAATTGAAAAATTTGAGGCTTCGGAGGTGCATGTTAAAATTTCTTGTTCAAAAGGAACTTATATTCGGTCTATCGCCCATGATTTTGGGAAAGTCGTAGGTGTTGGAGGGTACTTAAAAGCCCTTCGCAGAACAAAAATTGGGGACTTTAATGTTGATGCTGCAATGACGATTGATGCCGCTACTTCTTACGTTGAACAGCATTCGTTAGTTTAGTCCATTTTTTGTAACTTCGCACCTTATTTTTCGGAACGATTCTAATCACTCAAGCACAATGAAATTATCAAAGTTCAAATTCGATTTACCTGAAGAATTAATTGCTCAACGACCTACTACAAATCGAGATGAATCTCGCATGATGGTCGTTAACAGAAAAGAGGGTACCATTAAACACAGAGAGTTCAAAGACATTATGGACTATTTAGACGAAGGGGACGTAATGGTAATGAACGATACCAAGGTATTTCCGGCTAGGATGTATGGTAATAAAGAAAAAACCGGAGCAAAAATCGAAGTATTCTTATTACGAGAATTGAACGGAGAAAATTTGCTTTGGGATGTTTTAGTAGATCCGGCAAGGAAAATAAGAATTGGCAATAAGCTGTATTTTGGAGACGACGATTTAGTAGCTGAGGTTATTGACAATACCACATCAAGAGGAAGAACATTAAGGTTTTTGTTTGATGGAACCCATGATGAATTTAAAGCAATTATAGAACGTTTGGGAGAAACTCCAATTCCCAAATATATTGATCGCCCAGCTGAACCAGAGGATGAAGATCGTTATCAAACTGTTTATGCTAAGAATGAAGGAGCAGTTGCGGCTCCAACTGCAGGGCTTCATTTTAGTAAACACTTGATGAAAAAATGTGAAATTTTGGGAGTAGAATTTGCCCCAGTTACCCTTCACGTTGGTTTAGGAACATTTAGGAATGTTGAAGTAGAAGATTTAACTAAACACAAAATGGATTCTGAGGAAATAGAAATTCTAGAGTCTACTTGCGATATGGTAAATAGTGCGAAGAAGAATAAAAAGAAAATTTTAGCTGTTGGTACAACAAGTATGCGTTGTTTAGAAACTTCTGTTTCTACCAATGGAGAGTTGAAGCCATATAAGGGTTGGACAAATAAGTTTGTCTTCCCAAAATATAAGTTTAGTATTGCGGATTTGATGGTGACGAACTTTCATGGTCCAGAGTCTACACTTTTAATGATGACCGCTGCGTTCGGAGGCTACGACTTGATTATGAAAGCATATAAAATAGCAATTAAAGAGAAATATAGATTCTCAAGTTATGGTGATGCGATGTTAATTATCTAGTTTTGAAACAGTACGCAATTATAGTTGCTGGAGGGAAAGGCTTGAGAATGGGAGCGACCATTCCAAAGCAATTTTTTGAAATTAATGGCAAAGCTATTATTTTATATACGTTAGAGAAATTTAGAGAAGCTTTGCCCTTGGCAGAGCTTCTTTTGGTTTTGCCAAAATCCGAAGCACCTCGTTGGCAAGAGATAGCAAAAGGCACTGCATTTGAAAGAATAAGAACAGCAGAAGGCGGAGATACAAGGTTTGAATCTGTGCAAGCCGGATTGCGTTTGATCGAATCTGAAGGAGTTGTTGGGGTGCATGATGCAGTTCGACCATTCGTATCTATAGACACGATTAGAGGGGTTTTTAAAGAGGCACAAATAAAAGGAGCAGCTATTCCTGTAGTTAAATTAAAAGATAGCATTCGAAAAGTCGATTCGGACCATTCAGAAGCAGTGAACAGGTCTAATTTTAGAATGGTTCAAACACCTCAATGTTTTGAAGTTAATTTGCTGAAAAAAGCTTACAAACAAGTATTCAATTCAAGCTTTACAGACGATGCCTCAGTGGTAGAAGCTGATGGGAAAAAGGTCAGTTTGGTAGAAGGGAATTACTCCAACATTAAAATTACAACGGTTGAAGACTTAAAGATTGGGGAAGTATTGGTTTAAGTTTACTTGTTTTAGTTACAGTTGTCTATTTATGGCTTAGCTGAAGAGTCGTTTATTCCTAAATATTTACGGAGTACGTCCATCCCAATATTTTCTCTAGTCAACGCAAAAACCTTACTTTCGATGATCAAATGGTTATTTGTAATTATCAATTAACGTTATATTTGTTAAGGTAAAAAAATCACATTCATGGCAGAAAGAATAGGAGTATTGAAAACATTCAAAATATACATCAACGGAAAGTTTCCTAGAACTGAATCAGGTCGTTACTATGTGCCTTCAAACCCTAAAGGAGAAAGCTTAGGAAATATTTGTTTGTCCTCTAGAAAAGACGTAAAAAATGCTGTGGTTGCGGCTCGAAAAGCTCAAGACGCTTGGGCAGGAAGGTCTGCATACAATAACAGTCAAATTTTATACAGGATTGCTGAAAATTTAGAAAGCAGAAAATTTGAATTCGTAGAATTGGTGGCTAAAGAAGAAGCGCTTGCAACGAATAAAGCTAAAATAATTGTAGAGTCTTCAATTGATCGATTAATTTATTTTGCGGGCTGGAGTGATAAGTTTCAGCAATTATTTAGTAGTGTGAATCCGGTAGCAAGTAGTCACTTTAATTTTTCTATGGCGGAGGCAACAGGAGTTGTTACCTCTATCTGTGGGGAAGGAGTCAAGTTTAAAGGGTTAATTTCTGCAATTACCGCAACAATTTGTGGAGGGAATACCATAGTTATTTTAGCAAATGAAAATGCTCCATTATCAGCAATAAGTTTTGCTGAAGTGCTACAACATTCAGATGTTCCAGCAGGAGTAGTTAATATTTTAACTGGTAAAAAAGCAGAGTTGGAGAATCATATGGCTTCTCACATGGATGTGAACGCTTTGTTACTTTTGGGTTATTCAACAAAACAAGGTATTCAGCTTGAAGAACTAGCAACCGAAAATTTAAAAAGAGTTCGTTCTTGGTCTTCAGAAAAGGTAAATTCAGATAAAGTGGAGAACCCATACTCTATACAAGACTTTCTAGAAACAAAGACTACTTGGCACCCGGTGGAGCAAATTGGTGGTGCAACTGCAGGGTATTAAATGTTAACTACTCAGGTAATATTGCTTTTAGCAACAATTGGTTTTTTGTTGTCAGCCCTTTATTTGGAGTGGTTTAAACCTACTGTTTCTTTTTTTATAGCAATTTTAGTTTTCATATTCGGTGGAATCTTAACTCCCTCTGAAGCTTTAAATGGCTTTGCCAATGAGCAGTTAGCTGTAATTGTATTGCTATTAATTATTAGTGATATTTTTAAAAAATCGTCCGTTGTTAATGTATTGTTTCATCGCCTTTTTGGCAGAAGTGAGAACATAAGTTCCTTTAAATTAGGAATGATGACTGTAGTTGCTACCTTTTCTGCCTTCTTTAATAATACTCCTTTGGTGGCTATGATGATGCCTTATACCAATAACTGGGCAATTAAGAACAAAGTTCCACCCTCTAAACTACTCATTCCGTTGTCTTACGCAGCTATTCTAGGAGGTTGTGTTACTTTGGTCGGAACGAGCACCAACTTAATAGTAAATGGCTTAGCAATTGATGCTGGTTTCGAATCGCTTTCGATTTTTGATTTTACGGCCGTAGGTTTGCCAATGATGGCAATAGGAATTATCTACCTGCTAGTATTTGGAAATAAATTATTGCCAGACACCCGTTCTAATAAAGAAGACGGAAATAAAGTGAGCCGAGAATTTTTTGTTGAAACACAAATTAAATCAAATTCTAAGTTAATAGATCAAACGGTAGAATCTTCTGGTTTTAGAGCGCTTAAAGGCTTGTATTTGGTTGAGGTGGTGAGAAACGACTTGAGTTTTAGCCCTGTCGCTCCAGACTTTGTTTTACTACAAGACGATGCTTTATTTTTTGCTGGAGAGACCAAGGCTTTAGAAGAAATAAAAGAAGGCAGCCTAGGTTTAACACTTCCAAAAATTGTAGATCGTTTGGTTGGAGAGAAGGCCAGTACCAATGAAGTGGTGGTATCGTTTAATTCATTTTTAATCGGAAAGAAAGTGAAGGAAACAGATTTTAGAGCTCGATTTGATGCTGCAATTGTTGCCATACATAGAAATGGAGAACGGTTGTCAGGTAAAATTGGCGATATGGAATTAAAGGCCGGGGATGTATTATTGGTCTTTAGCGGCAGCAATTTTATTTCTAGGGCTAAGAACAACAGATCTTTCTACATTTTGAGTCACACGGAAGAGACGGAGGACATTAATGTCCATAAAGTATCATTGGTCTTTTTCGGATTGGTCTTTTCAGTTATGTTTTCTGCCCTAACCTCAGTCTCATTATTGTTGTGCTTGGCGTGCGTATTGTTATTGGGAATTTTGCTTAAAATAATGCCATTAAATGAGATTCGTAAAGGGCTCGATTTTGATTTAATAATTTTGATTGCCTTTGGATTGGCTTTCGGAAAGGCAATGATTAATTCAGGAGCATCTATCTATATAGCCGAAGGTTTCTTGTTGTTGAAGAACTACTTGAGCCCAACTTTATTTTTGATGCTTATTTTTGTAATCACGAACATTTTGGCAGCATACATTACCAATAAGGCTGCAGTAGCTATTCTGATCCCAATTTCTGTTTCTATTGCGTTGCAACTGGGTTTAAACCCCATTCCATTTATTTTAATTGTTTCATTCGGAGCTGCAGCCAATTTTATTACTCCAATTGGTTATCAAACTAACCTAATGGTGTATGGGTCTGGAGGGTACAGCTTTAAAGACTTTATGAGAATAGGCTGGCCGTTGACGTTGATTTATATGGTGGTGAGTGCGGTTATTTTACGCGCTATTTATTTTTGAATTAGAGATACATTACAAACAAAATTAGAATCGCAGAAAGGATCTATTAATCTAACCTTTCATTTTAGCTAAACAATAGTATAGTTTTATGAGATGTGAGGGATAAAAAAAGGGCTTAAACATTTGTTTAAGCCCTTGCTATTTTAATATAAACGTTATTAGAGGGTTTGTTTCACTTCTACTTCTTCGTAAGCTTCAATGATATCACCTTCTATAATGTCGTTAAACTTATCAATGTTCAATCCACATTCATAACCTTTTGCAACTTCTTTCACATCGTCTTTAAATCGTTTTAACGATCCTAACATTCCTGTGAAAACTACAATTCCGTCTCGAATAACTCGAATCTTATTGTTTCGATTTACTTTACCGTCAGTTACCATACAACCTGCAATAGTTCCTACTTTTGATATTTTGAATGTCTCTCTAATCTCGACAGTTGCAGTTACCTGCTCTTCAATTTTAGCTTTTAACATTCCTTCCATCGCCGATTTTAATTCTTCAATTGCATCGTAAATAATAGAATATAATCTAATGTCGATTTCTTCAACTTCAGCAATCTTTCTCGCACTAACTGAAGGTCTGACTTGGAAACCAATAACAATCGCGTCAGAAGCGGCGGCTAACATAATATCTGACTCTGAAATTGCCCCTACAGACTTGTGAATAATGTTCACTTGAATTTGTTCCGTAGAGAGTTTCAACAATGAATCGGACAGTGCTTCAATAGAACCATCAACATCACCTTTTACAATAACGTTCAATTCTTGGAAATCACCGATTGCAATTCTTCTTCCAATTTCATCTAATGTAATGTGTTTCTTAACTCTTGTACCTTGCTCTCTTTGCAATTGAAGTCGTTTAGTAGCAATGATTCTTGCTTCTCTTTCGTCACTCATTATGTTAAACGTGTCACCTGCACTAGGAGCACCACTCAAACCAAGAACAGATACAGGAATAGATGGTCCTGCAATCTTAACTTCTTGACCTCGTTCGTTAAACATTGCTTTTACTTTACCTGAATGTGGTCCTGCTAAAATAACATCACCTACTTTCATGGTGCCACTTTGAATTAACAATGTAGAAACGTAACCTCTACCTTTGTCTAATTCAGATTCAATAACAGCACCTTTGGCATTTTTGTCTGGATTTGCTTTTAACTCTAATATCTCAGCTTCAAGTAATACTTTTTCAAGCAACTCTTCAACACCTTGTCCTGTTTTAGCAGAAACTTCTTGTGATTGGAATTTTCCTCCCCATTCTTCAACCAATATATCCATTTGAGAAAGTTCATTTCTTAAATTGTCTGTATTAGCCGCGTCGCGATCTACTTTGTTGAATGCAAAAATGATAGGCACACCAGCAGCTTGAGCATGGTTAATAGCCTCTTTTGTTTGAGGCATTACATTATCATCAGCTGCAATAACAACAATAACAACATCTGTTACTTGCGCACCCCTTGCTCTCATTGCTGTAAATGCCTCGTGACCAGGTGTATCTAAAAAGGTAATTCTTTTACCATTCTTAAGACCTACGTTATAAGCTCCAATGTGCTGTGTAATTCCACCTGCTTCGCCAGCAATTACATTAGCTTCTCGAATGTAATCCAATAACGAAGTTTTACCATGATCAACGTGACCCATTACCGTAACAATCGGATAACGATCAACTAGGTCTTCTAGGATATCTTCAACTTCTTCTACATCTTCTTGTGAATCAGCTTTTATAAACTCTAGTTCAAAGCCAAACTCTTCAGCAACTATTGTTAATGTTTCAGCATCTAATCGTTGGTTAATCGAGACGAAAAGTCCCAATGACATACAAGCTGAAATTACTTCATTTACGTTCACATCCATCATAGATGCTAATTCATTTGCAGTAACAAACTCCGTTACCTTAAGAATGCTTTTTTGTAATTCTGCCTCTTCTGCCTCTTGTTGAGCAACATCTGCTGCCGCATCTCTTTTTTGTCTTCTGTATTTAGAGCCTTTCGATTTTCCACCACCTGTTAATCTTGCTAAGGTTTCTTTAATCTGCTCTTGAATTTGCTTATCAGTTAATTCAACATCTGGAGCTTTCTTCTGACCTGGCCCACCTCTTCGGTTGCTTTCGCTAGTTCCGCCACCGCCGCCTTTGACAGGTCTTCCGACACCACCACCAGCTGGAGCAATTCTTTTTCTTTTGCGTTTTGGTTTCTGAGTTTCTTTATTCTGAGATGAAGAAGCCACTGGTTTTTTCTCAACAGGTAGTTCAATTTTCCCAAGAACCTTGATTCCTTCTAATTTTCCTATGTCTGTTTTAATTTCTTGAGGCTTTGCAGTTTCTATTGCTTCAAGTCTCTTTTTCTCCGTTTCTTCAGCTGTTTGCTTTGCGGCAACGTCCTTTTCTTCCTTCTTCTTTACTGCAGCCTGTTTACTAGCTAACTTATCAGCTTCTTTCTTCGCTTTTTCTTGTTCTGTTTTAGCAAGTTTCTCTGCTTTCGCATCCGCTTCTTGTTCCTTTTTAGACTTTTTATCTGGGCGGGTCTTTAAGTTCATCGACGATAAGTCGATTTTACCTAAAACTTTTACTTTCCCATCTTCATCTATATTGTTGTCTGCAGGAAGAATCTCAACTTCGTTTGATTCCTGTTCATCTTTAACCTTTACAGGAGTTGTTTCAGCAACAATCTCGTCGGCAGGAATATTTTTAATAAGAATACTTTTATCGTCAATCTCTGCTGCAGGAGTTTCTTCTATATCAGCTTTGCTGCTTTCTATAGAAACTCTTTCTCTGTCATTGGATGGCATGCTGACATTCTTAGACTCTTCCATTGCTCCTTTATCAGAGGCAAATTCTTGACTAACTATGTTATACACCTCAGCATCCAACTTAGTATTTGGTTTAGCGTCAATTGTTACTCCCTTTGTTTCAAGGAATTCAACAAGAGTGCTAATACCAACGTTGAGCTCTCTGGCAACTTTACTCAGTCTTTGTACGGCCATATAATTTTTACTCTAGTTTACTTATTATTCTTGAGTTTATTCAAACTCAGACTTAAATATATTTCGAACTTCCTTAATCGTTTCTTCTTCTAAGTCAGTTCTTTTCAATAGTTCTTCTTCCGACAATTCTAAAACATTTTTTGCGGTGTCGCAACCAATTGCTTTTAATTCATCAATAATCCAAACTTCTATTTCGTCAGCAAATTCGTCTATCAAAACATCATCATCTGGCTCATTTTCAACATTGTCACGGTAAACATCAATTTCATAACCGGTTAATTTTCCAGCTAATTTAATGTTGTGTCCACCTCTACCAATTGCTAATGAAACTTGATCAGGTGAAAGATAAACTTCGGCTTTCCCATTTTCGTCGTCTAATTTAATAGAAGAAACTTTCGCAGGGCTAAGCGCTCTTGTAATGTATAATTGGTTGTTTGAAGTAAAATTAATTACATCAATATTCTCATTTTTCAATTCACGAACAATCCCATGAATCCTAGATCCTTTCATCCCAACACAAGCTCCAACAGGATCGATTCGATCATCATAAGATTCAACTGCTACCTTAGCTCTTTCTCCCGGCTCACGAACAATATTTTTAATGGTAATTAGGCCATCGAAAATTTCAGGAACTTCCATTTCGAACAACCTTTCTAAAAAGACTGGTGATGTTCGTGAAAGGGTAATCAACGGTTTGTTGTTGCGCATTTCAACTTGTTTCACAACTGCCCTTATATTGTCACCTTTTTTGAAATAATCATTTGGAATTTGTTCCGTTTTTGGTAAAATTAATTCATTGCTTTCATCATCTAAAATCAACAATTCTCTCTTCCAAATTTGGTAAACTTCTCCTGTTATGATGTCTCCGACTCTATCTTCATATTTCTTGAAAATATTGTCTTTTTCTAACTCTAAAACTTTAGAAATAAGGTTTTGACGCAATGCTAAGACTGCTCTTCTTCCAAAATCATTTAATTTCACTTCTTCAGAAGCTTCTTCTCCAACTTCAAAGTCAGGCTCAATTTTAGTTGCTTCGGAAAGTTCAATTTGACTGTTTTCGTCTTCGACTTGTCCGTTTTCAACAATTTCTCTGTTTCTCCAAACTTCTAAATCTCCCTTATCTATGTTCAGGATGATGTCAAAATTTTCATCTGAACCATATTTCTTGATGATCATATTTCTGAATACACTTTCCAGAATGTTCATCATGGTTGGTCGGTCAATGTCTTTGAATTCTTTAAATTCAGAAAACGATTCGCTTAAATTTATCTTATCCATAGTTCTTATTTGAAAGATATTACCACTTTAGCTTCTTTTACTTGCTCCATGGGAACGGTTTTATTATCTATTACTATTTGCTTTTTCTTTTTTCCTTCAATCTTCTCTTTTCGAGTAACTTCAAGCACTACTTCCTTATCATCTGCGGATACTAGTATGCCTTTAATTTTATCGCCCTCAGTAGTTTTCATTTCTACTTCTCGTCCAACGTAACGTTGATATTGGCGTAAAATCTTGAATGGCTGGTCCATTCCTGCAGAACTTACAGTAAGCTCAAAGTCTACTTCCTCTCTGTCAAAGTTGTCTTCTATGTGCCTGCTTATTTGAATGCAGTCATTAATCTTAACTCCTTTATCTCCATCAATTTCAACTCTAATCTGATTAGAGGGACTTACTGAAATATCTACAATGTAGTATTCGGTTCTTTCTATTTTCTCTTCTACTAATCTTACAATTTCAGACTTCGTAATCATCTCCAACAATTGTTTTTATAAAAAGAGGGGACGTATGTCCCCTCTTTTTTAATTCCAACTAAATTCTCTGCAAAAGTAATGAATTTTATTCGATTATTCTTAGTTCGACATTAAATCTTGAAGCTTGTTCCTATAGTTATTCCAACCATTTCGACATTTTGGTTGAATTCGAAGAATTGGGTAGGGGCCGACCTGGTTCCTTTGAGAGACTTCTTTACAGCGATATCTTTAAATTTGTGAGTGGCTCTGAGATAGTCTATGCCGATGCTGAAAAAAGCAGTTTGGCCAATTGCTGCTTCGATGGAGGCGGCTAGGGTAAAGTGCAATGAGTTTGAGGTTGAGCTGCTCTGACTTATAACTTCAGTTGTTATGCCATCAGTCAATGTAACAGTATAGCTAGGAGCAGACATACTTTGAACTCCTAGTCCAGATTTTGTTAGAAAATAAGTCTTCGAATCAATCGCTGTTCTCCTTCCTAAGGCGGCATTTGCAGTTTTTTCCATTCCAATTCTTACTTGTTTCTGAAATTCGCACAAAAGCGGGCACCAAGTTTTTGACAGGAAGTAGCAATTCATCCTCATCTAATGCGTTCGAGGAATAACCTCCTTCAACTATCAAGTAAAAGCTTTCAGTAAATAGATATTGTAAGTTGGCATTTAATTGAAGACCAGTTTTTGCCAGTCCTGTTTTTTGTTATTAAAGTCAATTTCACCAAATTCTCCGACAGGTATAGTGGGCCCTATTTTAAAGCCAAATCGAAATTGCGCATCAGTTAAAGTGTATAATGATTTAGCTTCTTCAAAACCTGTGTTTTCTCTACTTTGGCTCATTCCCAATTGACACGAGAGAAGAAATAAAATGAAGCCTGTCAAGTTTTTCTTCATCCTTTAATTAATTTTCATCTGCATTACTAATCCTTAGACCCTTTTTATATTTTACAATTTGCTTTACTTTCCCTGCTTGCTTTTCGTAAAAAATAAAATTTCCGTGAGGGATTCCATTTACATAATTCTTCTCACTCTCTAGGGTCCCGATGTCGTAATAGCTAGTTACTTTGCCATTAATTCTTCCTTTGTCATAGTTTGTTTCCATCATCTTTTGACTGTTATCATGATAGTAAATCCACATTCCATCTTGCTTGCCTTCAGCGTAGTTGCCTTGATCTCTCAGATTACCATTTCCATGCCAGCTTTTTCGAATTCCATGAAGCAATCCCTTTTGATAAGATTCCTCTAGTTCTTTTGACGCGTTGTCGTTCCAATAGGTCCAAGTGCCGTTTTTTTTATTAGCCAGATACACGCCTACATAACGTTGATTGCCATTTGGAAACCAACCTTTCCAAGATCCCGACATTTCTCCGTTTACATAAAACCCTTCATCTTGAGCGCTTTTGTCAGAAAAGTAGGTATTCCATTTGCCATCCTCCAGGCCATTATTGTACTTTCCTGTAATGATCAGCGTTCCATTTTCATGAAAAATGTTCCAAAGTCCATTTTTTTTATCGCTTAAGAAACTACCATTTTTCCACTCTTCCCCAGATTCGTAGTAGTATAGCCATACTCCATCACGTTTCCCACCTTTAAAGTTTCCAACAGATAATATTTGGTCTTTATTGGCATAATAGTATACCCATCTTCCATCTTGAGTGTCCTCTTTGAACTCACCCTTCATATCAGCCAAACCATTCTCATGAAACCATTCCCATTTACCGGTTTTTTTGCCATTTAAAAAGTCCCCCTTTTTAACGATTAAACTGTCGATAAACCATGCAGTATAGTGTCCGGTTAGCTTTCCACCTGTGTATTCCTTTTTGGCTTTTTTAATACCATTTTCATAATAATCTTGCCAAACGCCATGCTTTTGACCAGAATTGTAGTTTCTAACCTGACTTAATTTTCCATTTTCTTGGTAGTACTTCCAAGTCTTATCTTCCTCTCCTTTGGTATAGTTAATCTCTGATTTTAACTTGCCATTTTCATAAAATTCCTTCCAAATACCATGTTTTCTGCCTTCGGTGAAAGCCCCAGTAGCTCTAACTTTTTTATTTTCATAAAACTCAGACCAATTTCCTTCGCCGTCTTTTACCAGTATTTTTCCTGCTGAATCAAAGAAATTAAGAGTTCTCTCACCCTTATTATAACTCACTGTTTTTTTCAGTTGAGTGTTTTCGTACCAATACTTCCAATCATCAATCCTAACATCGGTATTATAGACGCCTTCCCACTCTTTGGTCCCGTTTTCGTAGTAACTTGTCCATAAACTATCTTTATAGCCATTGGTGTAATAGCCTTTAAGAGAGGGTTTCCCGTTTTCAAAAGCCGTTAGAAGACTACCGTCTCTTTTGGCATTTTTAAAACTGCCTTTTTCGCTGAGTTTCCCATTCTTAAAATAGTGCTCGTAATCTCCATCAATAGTCCCGAAGTCGTAGTTTACCTTTTGAATTAAGACACCTTCTTGGCTGTAATAGCTCCATTCACCATCTTCAATTCCGCCTTGTACAAGTCGACCTTCTGCTTTTGTTTTTCCATTTTCCCAAGTATAGGTAGTGAATTCTTGGGCGTTAAGGGTAATTTGAAGGGAAAGGAGACCGATTATGAATAGAATTAGTTTCATTTTTTATAGCTATTTAAAGCAAATTTATAGCTAATATTCTGTGAAAATTGGGAGTGACGAATTGAATTATAAACATTGAATTTTTACTGCTTTATGTGTAACAAGAGAATTAATTTTATATTTACCGACCGTGAAAACTAAACCACTGATTATCGCTCATAGGGGAGTTTCAGGCTTAGTGCCTGAAAACACTTTAGTTGCTTTCGAAAAAGCGATTGAGATAGGAGTGGACAGAATTGAAATGGATTTGCGTCAAACGCTGGATGGGGTAGTCATTGTATTGCACGACAAAACAATAAGAAGAACTACAAATGGCTGGGGCAGTGCACGTAAGATGCCGCTTGCAAAAATTCAACGGTATTCAGCTGGTTCTTGGTTTCATTATAACTTTAGTAACGAAAAGGTTCCAACATTTCGTCAAGTGTTAGAGTTGGTGAACGGCAGGACTACACTGTTGTTGGAAATTAAAGATGGGAGCCCATATCATCATGGAATTGAGAAGAATGTGATTGACTTGATTAACGAATACAATGCACAAGATTGGTGTATCGTGCAGTCATTCAATGATAAAGTGTTGAAAAATTTTAGAGCAATCCCTAGATTAAATAGTCATGTTCAAAAACTTTTTGAAATTGTTATTCCTGTTGCACCGTTTATTGGCGGTAGTCGGTTTGCTTACAAATCGCTGAGGCATTACGATTTTGCCCAAGAGGTAAATGTGAATTTTAAAAACGTTACTCCGTTGGTCGTTAAAAAAGTGCACAAAATGGGAAAGAAAATCAACGTTTGGACAGTAAATGATGAATACGATTTGCGCCTCTTTGTCGAGATGGGAGTTGATGGAATTATTACCGATTATCCCGATCGGTTAAAGAGAATTCTCGAAGAGGAGTGATTTCTTTTTTCTTCATGTTGTTTATTGAAAACTGAAGGAATTGACTTTTAAGTTTGTATTTTAGAGCTATGATAGAGCGGATACAACAAGAATTTGCAGAATGGTGGGAGAGTATATTAGAAATATCTCCATCTATTTTATTAGGGACTATTTTTCTTATTCTTTTTATCCTACTTGGAAAATTCTCTCAAGGCATTTTTGTTAAAAGATCTGGTGTAAAAACAGACGATTCCCTGCTTACTAACTTTTTAGGAAACTTTATTTTGGATTTTTGCTTCCATAGGCATTTCAATTTTTTTAAATAAAGTTGGCCTCAGTGGTGCTGTTTCCGGGTTGTTGGCCGGTGCCGGTGTTACAGCTATTCTTCTTGGATTTGCTTTTAAAGATATTGGAGAAAATTTATTGGCAGGAATTATGCTCGCATTTAATCGGCCTTTTACCATTGGAAACGTAATCGAATTAGATGGATTTCTTGTTACGGGAAAAGCTCTTCAATTAAGGAGCACACACCTAAGAACCTTTGATGGGCGGGATATATATTTCAAACTCAAGTTTGATCAAAAACCCACTCATTAATTAAACGCAAGATGGTTTGTTACGGCACGATTTTATAGTAGGTTTAGACTACGGCGAGTCAATCAAAGAGGTTATGGACGAAATAGATTATACCTTAACCAATATTGATGAAATTCTTCACGCAAAGGAGTTAGAACCATTTGTAACCATCGCTGAATTTGCCACGATTACCATCAATCTAAAAATTCACTTTTGGATTAACTCCAAAGATTTTGTTGGTTCAACCCTATTCTTAAAGTCAAAAGTAATGCCAAAAGTGGTGGTTGCTTTAATCGCAAAAGGGGTCGAAATGCCTGCATATATTCTAGAACTTAAAATTTACCAAGAAGGTAAACCTATACCAATCTTCTTGAAGAAAGAATTGTAGATTTTCGGATTGAAGTTTACATTAACCTTGCAGCTTCTTTAGCATGGTAGGTTAATATAATATCAGCACCCGCTCTCTTCATAGAAATTAATTTTTCCATCATCACTTTCTCGCCATCAATCCAGCCGTTTTGGGCAGCTGCCTTTAGCATGGCATACTCTCCACTTACATTGTATGCTGCTAGAGGTAAATCATGAGTGTCTTTTAATTCTCTTATTATATCTAAGTAAGAAAGAGCAGGTTTTACCATTAAAATGTCAGCACCTTCCGCAACATCCAAAGCAGCTTCTTTGAGCGCCTCGATTCTGTTGGAAGGGTCCATTTGGTAGGTTTTCCGATCACCTAAGCTCGGTGTAGAATCTGCTGCATCTCTAAAAGGACCGTAAAATGCAGACGCATATTTAACGGCGTAAGACATAATTGGGATATTCGAAAAGTCATTCAAATCTAACGCATCTCTCATGGTTGCAATCATTCCATCCATCATGCCAGATGGAGCTAATAAATCTACCCCGGCTTTCGCCATTGATAAGCTTTGTTTTTCTAGGTTGTTTAGCGTTTGGACGTTATCCACATCCACTCCATCTTTTGCGCCAATAGAGGGAACTAAAATTCCACAATGCCCGTGGGTGGTGTATTCGCAAAAACACACATCAGCGATAACATAAATTTGAGGGTAATTTTGTTTGATATAGCGAATAGCTGTTTGAACCACCGCTTCATCGTTCCATGATTCACTGCCTATTTCATCTTTGTGCTTTGGTATGCCAAAAAGCATAATGGAAGGAATCCCCAATTCAACAATTTCTTTTAATTCGACATCTAGCTGATCTAAAGAGTATCGAGAAACACCGGGCATTGTTGCGATTTCTTTTTTAATATTTTCTCCTTCTTCCACAAAAAGAGGGGAAATAAAATCAGTAACATTTAAGTGATTTTCTCTTACCATAGAGCGAATCATTTCATTTCTGCGAAGTCTTCTCGGTCTAAACATGTTCTTCTAAATTTTCAATGGCTTTAATCATTCCTTCCGTGGTATGCGGCGCTGCAATGCATGAAACATTCATTCCTCTTTCTTCTACAACTTTTGAAGTGCTCGGTCCGATGCAAATAATCTTTTCAGCCGTTAATTCGACCTCTGCTTCCTGCATATTTTGATAAAATGCTTCAAAAGTTGAACCGCTCGTAAAGATAAGATAATCGATTTTTTGGTTCATTACAGCTTTAAAGATTTCAGTCTCATGTTTTACGGGAATTGTTTTGTAAATTCTTGCGGGTATTGGTATTGCTCCTCTTTTCTCAAAAACTTTGAAGTATTCTTTGCTTGCTAAATTTGACTGAGGTATTAAAATTCTCTTTCCTTCAACATTTTCGTCCATGTTTTCTGCAAGAACCTCTGCCGAATATTGAATGGGAACAAAGTTGGTTCTATAACCTAGTTGCTCTAACTTTATTTTAGTTTTTTCGCCAACTGTGGCAATCTTTAAATCTGGATAATAATAAAGTTTGATTCCTTTACTTTCTGCAATTTGAAAGAAATATTCCACAGTTTTGGTTGAGGTGAAAACAATCCAATCAATTGTTTCTAATCGTTCAAGTTGCTGGTGAATTAAGGTTAAGTCTTCTGACAAATTAAACTGAATCATAGGTAGCTGAATAACCTCGGCTCCTTTTCTTTCTAGTTGTTCTCTAAAATCTTTATTATCCTCTGTTGACCGAGTAATAAGCACTTTTTTACCTTTCATGGTTCTATTTAGAAGTAGTTTCTGCGGCCAACCTTCTGTCTCTTACTTTCTGCATTAAGTTATTCGCCAATTGTTCCGCCAATCTGTTAGCACCATTCTTATGGCCTTGTATGGTATCAATTTCAACAACAGTTCCATCTCCAGAGGCATACAATCCTTTAATGTGGATTGAATTCCCATCTATTTGAGCATAGGCAGCTAATGGAAAATTACATCCACCTCCGCATGCTGTTAAAAAGCTTCTCTCGGCATCGGTTGCCAAGTGAACATCTTTATCTTCTAGCTTTCCTACTAACCCAGCTGTTACATCATCATCTTCCCTAATTTCAAGCGCCAAAGCACCTTGACAAACTGCAGGAATCATTTCCTCTTCGGTTAAGAATTCCGTTACTATATCTAACATTCCCAATCGCTTCAATCCTGCAACCGCTAAAATAATAGCATCATATCCGCCATCTTTCATCTTCTTAATTCGACCATCTAGGTTCCCTTGAATAAACCTCACCTCCAGGTCAGGTCTAATTTGTTGAATTTGAATTTGTCTTCTTAAACTTCCTGTGCCAATAACAGCTCCTGCCGGTAAGTCCCTTAATGACTTTTTTGAATTAGAAATAAATGCATCTCTAACATCTTCACGTTCAGAAATTGCAGCAATGCTCAAGCCGGGCACTTGTTCAATTGGTAAATCTTTATAGCTATGCACGGCAATGTCAACCGTTTTGTCCAATAATGCTCGTTGAATTGCAGAGGTGAAAGCACCCATTACTTCTATGTTCCCATCGTCCCCGCTAGTGCGAATTACTTTGGTGACAAACTCTACTTGAGGGTCGAAAACTTTTAGTTGCTCAATAATATGAGTGGTCTGCGTTAAGGCGAGTTTACTGCCTCTGGTGCCGATAATTACTCGGCGATTTGGTACAAACAATTCTACTTCATCCAAATCAAAAACTTTTTTTACGGTGTTAATCGGGTTGTCTGTGAAGTGCAGGTTTTGAGCCATTTTGTGCACTTGTTCAATGGGCTTTTTTGAAATTTTTCGAATCATCCGGTGAGCGAATTTCTCAATCAATCTCTTTTGTTCGGCCGTTACTTCTCCCATTTTTGGCATTAGCCATTTCAGTTCTTTGTCTTTCGTTTCATTTAGGCCATTCCAAAATGCTTCAACTACTGGAGCTGCTTTTCTGTGATAATAAGCTTCAGTAAACTTGGTAACCTCTTCTTGGATTATTTCTTTAACCTGTGGTATTTCGTTGTGGCGTTTTAACAACCCTTCGAAAGTCATTTTCTTTATGTCATCTAAATCGTATAAATGGATATTGTCTAGCTTCTTGAGGCTTGGATTAAAGTTTCTAGGTAAACCAAAGTCAATTAATAGTTTCTGTTTTTCAGGAGATGCAGCAAATTGCGCTCGAGTGCACTTCGAGTTTTCTATTTCTTTCTCTGCCAGTAAATTTACTTCTCCTTGAGTACCGCCAATAATAATGTCAACTTCAGCTAACAGATGAGGGAGTTTACTTACATGAACTGCATCACCTTCCCATTCGGCAGCCATTTCATTGGCTCTTTCTAAATTATGACTTGCAATGAAGAGTTTATTGATCGAAGACCGGTCTAAAACGGTATTTACCAAGTTTGCCATATTCCCTGTACCTATAACTAATAAGTTACATTGTTTTAAATTGAAATTGTGCTTGTTAATCAATTCAAACCCAACCGTTGCTAGCGAGGCAGAATGTTTACCAATGTTCGTTTCTAATCGAGTTCTCTTTCCAACGTGAATTGCTTGTCGAATAAATTCGTCCAAAATGGGGCCAATGGTTTTATTCTTTCTTGCGAGATCCAGAGCATCTCTAATCTGACCTACAATTTGATGTTCTCCAATTGCTTGAGATTCCAGACCAGCAGCGGTTGAAAAAAGATTTTGAACTGCAATTTTGGTATCTGGCAAAACGGTTAAGTACTGGCTGTATCTTCCGAATAGTTCTAAATACTCCTCCAAGGGAAGGTAGCTGTCTCCAAAAGCATATAGTGACAATCTATTGCAAGTAGAAATAATAAAGACTTCCTGATATACCTTCTTTAATGCCTGCAGTGCTTGTTCAGTTTGCTCTGAATTTAATGCCATTTGTTCCCGAACTTCGATTGGAGCATAGCGATGGCTCAATTCAATACCTACAATTTTGTTCATTCAAGCTATTTAAAAAGTTAAGCAAATTTAACCAATAAAGGTTCGCATATAATGTTAAAAGTCACGTTTAACTTTCGAAAACTTATTGGAAAGTTTGAGAAAATGAGTTAACATTTATTCCTCACACAAAAATGCCTTGCTAAAAGTTCAATTGTTGAAAAAAAAGGCAAAAGATGCTTGAACAAGTGATGAAATCTAGCGCTAAAATTTTCTGGGTTTTGTTAATAAAAGTAAATTGAGATTATTGTGAAAAGTCCATCTTACATCTACTTTAGATGAAGGAAAAGAACATTTAACACTTTCTATAATAAAAATGCCAATTAATTGAAAATGAAAGAAACAGCCACAAGAATAGCAGCCGACCAAACAATCATTTCTGTTGGAGACAACCAGCAAAACAGCCAAACAAGAGTAAATTATACTTACGAAGACGTAATTCAAAGTGCCACAGAATATTTTAGTGGAGATGAATTAGCAGCAAGTGTTTGGTTAAACAAATATGCACTGAAAGATTCAGCCGGAAACTTATATGAAAGAACCCCTGATGATATGCATAAAAGGTTAGCCTCAGAAATTGCTAGAGTGGAAGTTAAATATTCTAATTCATTATCTGAAAGTGAAGTTTACGATTTACTGAAAGACTTTAAATACATTGTTCCGCAAGGTGGACCAATGACAGGAATTGGAAACCCTTTCCAAATTGCTTCATTGTCTAATTGTTTCGTAATTGGTAATAAGGGTGTGGCTGACTCTTATGGTGGTGTTATGAAAATAGATGAGGAACAAGTTCAATTGATGAAGAGAAGAGGCGGTGTTGGGCATGATTTATCTCACATTAGACCAAAAGGAAGTCCTGTAATGAATAGTGCTTTAACTTCCACAGGTATTGTCCCATTCATGGAGCGTTATTCTAATTCTACTAGAGAGGTTGCTCAAGATGGGAGAAGAGGTGCTTTGATGTTAAGTGTTTCTGTAAAACATCCTGATGCAGAACATTTCGTTGATGCAAAAATGGATGGAACGAAAGTAACTGGAGCTAATGTTTCTGTAAAAATTACAGACGACTTTATGAAAGCTGTTAAGGAAAATAAAAATTTCCCACAGCAATATCCAATTGAAAGTGCAAACCCAACATATACCTCTGAAACAAATGCAATAAAATTGTGGGATAAAATTATTCACAATGCATGGAAATCAGCTGAGCCAGGAATTTTATTCTGGGACACGGTAATTAATGAATCAGTGGCAGACTGTTACGCCGACTTAGGGTTTAAGACGGTTTCAACTAACCCATGTGGTGAAATTCCATTATGCCCATATGATTCTTGTCGTTTGTTGGCTATCAATTTATTCAGCTATGTAGAAAATCCTTTTACACCGGAAGCGACATTTAACATGCAGTTATTCAAAAAGCATGCAGCACACGCTCAAAGAATAATGGATGATATTGTTGATCTAGAAATGGAAAAAATCGACGCAATTATTAAGAAAATTGAGGACGATCCAGAAGGTTTAGATGTTAAAAGAACAGAATTAACACTTTGGAAAAAAATTAAGCAAAAGTGTACTGAAGGAAGAAGAACAGGAGTGGGTATTACTGCAGAAGGTGACATGTTAGCTGCTCTAGGGAAGAAATATGGAACGGATGAAGCATTAGATGTTTCGGTAAAAGTTCACAAGACCTTAGCAATTGAGGCATATCGTTCTTCAGTTGAATTAGCAAAAGATAGAGGTTCTTTTCCTATATACGATTCAATTCGAGAAGAGAAAAACCCAATGGTGAATAGAATTAAGGAGGTTGATCCAGCGCTATATGCAGACATGGTAAAATATGGCAGAAGAAATATTGCCTTATTAACAATTGCTCCAACAGGAACCACGTCTATCATGACGCAAACGTCTTCAGGGATCGAGCCAGTATTTATGGTTTCTTATAAGAGAAGGAAGAAAATTAATCCTAACGATCAAAATTCTAGAGTTGATTTTGTGGATGAAGTTGGTGATTCTTGGGAAGAGTACAATGTATTTCACCACCACTTTAAGACTTGGTTAACTGCTAACGGATATGATGCTAATGAAGTATCAACATATAGCCAAGAGGAGTTAGATAAAATAATCGCAAAAACACCTTATTACGGAGCTACAGCAAATGATGTAGATTGGGTAAATAAGGTGAAGATGCAAGGTGCTATTCAAAAATGGGTAGATCACTCTATTTCAGTAACCGTAAACATTCCGGAAGAAGCGACTGAAGAAATGGTTTCTAAGATATACATGACTGGCTGGGAAAGCGGTTGTAAAGGAATAACAGTTTACCGTGATGGTTCAAGATCTGGAGTATTAGTTAGCAACGACGATAAGGGCAAAAAAGACGAAGCAGCAGCTGGGGCCTTTATGGAAACTCAGGCGCCGCCAAGACCAAAGGTATTGGAAGCTGACATTGTAAAATTCAATAACAATCACGAAAAATGGGTGGCAATTGTAGGAACAATTGATGGAAGACCATATGAGATTTTTACCGGTAGAGCTGAGGACTCATTTTCAATTCTAGGTCATGTTGACAAAGGATGGGTAATCAGAAGTAAATCTCAGGATGGAAGAGCTCGTTATGACTTCCAATATGAAGATAAGGATGGTTACAAAACCACAATCGAAGGACTTTCAAGAACCTTCAACCAAGAGTACTGGAATTATGCTAAATTAATTTCAGGTGTATTAAGACACGGAATGCCAATCGCATTTGTTGTGGAAATGGTAGCTAATTTGCACTTAAGTGACGAGAGTTTAAATACTTGGAAAAATGGAGTTCAAAGAGCGTTGAAGAGATATATTCCTGATGGAACTAAGGTTGACGGAAGGGCTTGCCCTGATTGTTCCTCTGAGGAAGGATTAATGTTTAAGGAAGGTTGTTTGACATGTTTTAACTGCGGTTACAGTAAATGTGGCTAATTAAATAGAGCAGAATAATCAAACTAAAAAAGCCTCAACAATATTGTTGAGGCTTTTTTAGTTTATCAAAGAAGCTGTGTCTAACTTTGAGTATGCGGAAACGTTATTATGTATTCTTTATAATTATTTTGTCAAGTTTAATGGCTTGCAAAACCAATGGGGCAGTATCGCACAAAAAAAGGAAATCCAAGCCTAAAAGCAAAAAGAAATGCCACTGCCCTACTTTTGGTTACCTAGAACAAATGATACCTACAAAAAATTCCGAAATGCACTATTCCTTTAGCTAGATGAGTATTTTTAACGTTATCTTTGCTATTTAGATTTAATCTAAATAATCATCATGAAGAGCAGCTTAGCAGACTATAAAGTCGGGGATAGAGTCATCTTAAAAGAGGTGTTAGACGCGCAGTTAACCATTCAACTATATAGTATGGGATGTGTTTTAGGGGAAGAACTACTAGTTGAGCGAAAAGCACCATTTGGAGATCCCATTATTATAAGTGTAGAAGATAGTTTTATCAGCTTGCGAGAGGATGATGCTCAAAAAATGCAAGTAGAACTAAGCGAATAGATTTGGACAAGAAAGTATTTAAAGTAGAGGATAAAGTTCGTTTAGTTTTAGTAGGGAATCCAAATTCTGGAAAATCTACACTTTTCAATTCTCTTACAGGTTTAAACCAAAGAATTGGGAATTTCCCTGGAGTAACGGTAGAAAAGAAGACAGGCTCTGTTCGAATTAATGAGCAAGTAGTTGCTGAAGCAATAGATCTTCCTGGAACTTATAGTCTAAGTCCTCGATCAGAGGATGAAAGAGTAACATTTGATTACTTAAATGATAGCACAAGAACTGATTTACCAGAATTAATTATAGTTGTTGCTGATGCTTCAAATTTAAAGCGGAACCTGCTACTTGCAACGCAGTTAATTGATTCGGAACAACCGACAATCTTAGTATTGAATATGATGGATGTTGTAGAGCGCAACAAACAAAGTATCAATATAGAAACGTTACAAAAGCGATTAGGAATACCCGTAGTGCCTATGAACGCTCGCTTGGGTAAGGGAACTAAAGAATTAAAATCGGTTATAGCAAATTACCAATACATAAAGGCAAATAAATTCATTGAAGATCATGAGTCAAAAGATGCTTTAGAAAACACGATTAATCGGTTTGATAAGATAAAGGGTATTATTGCTGAGACATTGAGGAAGAGTGGAGAGTCAAGAACAGCGACGATTACCAGAAAGATAGATAGTGTATTTACCCATCCGGTTTGGGGCTTTTCAATCTTCTTATTTATCTTATTTCTCATCTTTCAAGCTATTTTCTCTTGGTCTTCATTCCCAATGGAGTGGATTGAAGGAGGCTTTTTAGTCTTAGGGAATTGGCTTGCAGAAACGTTACCGCAAGGGGTATTGAATGACTTACTTGTAGATGGTGTATTAGCTGGACTAGGGGGTATTATCATATTTATTCCTCAAATTGCCATGTTGTTCATGTTTATTGCAATTTTGGAGGATACTGGCTACTTATCTCGAGTTAGTTTTTTAACAGATGCTTTGCTGAAAAGATTTGGACTTAATGGACGCTCTATAATACCACTTCTTGGAGGTGCAGCTTGTGCTGTTCCTGCTATAATGAGCGCTCGAACCATAGCCAACAAGAAAGAGAGGTTACTTACAATTTTTGTAACACCACTGATTAGTTGTTCTGCAAGAATTCCGGTCTACACCTTGTTAATTGCGCTGGTTATTCCTGCAGACAAACAATTTTTAAGTTTCAATTTACAAGGAATTGTAATGATGGGGCTTTACTTGTTAGGATTTCTTGCAGCCATGATTACGGCATTCGTCATGAAATATATTGTTAAAACAGAAGAGCGAAGTCACTTTGTAATGGAGTTACCTATTTATCGAACGCCACGATGGAGTAACGTTGCCATGACAATTTTGAATAAAACAAAGTTGTTTCTTTTTGAAGCCGGCAAAATTATTATTGCTGTTTCTATCGTGCTTTGGGTGCTTTCTTCGTATGGGCCTGGTGATGAAATGGCAAAGGTGGATGCGAAGTATAAAACTGGACTAGCTGATTCTAATGTTGACCTAACGGCAGTTAATGAGAAAATAGCAACAGACAAGTTAGAAGTTTCTTATGCTGGGCATATTGGGAAATTCATAGAGCCAGCTATTCGCCCATTAGGGTTTGATTGGAAAATAGGGATATCCATCATTACATCCTTTGCAGCACGTGAAGTATTTGTAGGAACCATGGCTACTTTGTATACAGTCGGAGATGAAGAGAATACGGAGGGAATAAAAGCAAAGATGCAACGAGCTACTTTTTCAGACACAGGAGAGAAAGTATACACAAGAGCGACTGGATATTCTTTGTTGATTTTTTATGCATTTGCCTTGCAATGCATGGCTACGGTAGCTATCGTGGTGAAAGAAACCGGAGGTTGGAAGTGGCCAATTATTCAATTGGTATACATGGGAGCGTTGGCATATCTCTCCAGTTTGTTGATTTACCAAATTTTTTCATAAACCTTGTCGAAGGTTCTTCTAAAATATATCCCTCAGGGGGCAATGCCATTGATACAAGAATGGTATGGGCAGTTGCCTTTTCATTTAAGAATAACAAAAGCGAGAAAGACTAAATTTGGAGATTTTAGACCCGCCTATAAAGGAAAGCCAAATCGTGTTTCGGTAAACGGTAATTTAAATCAGTTCCATTTCCTTATCACCCTAACACATGAAATTGCACACGTCGCATGTTGGGAGCAGTTCAAAGGGAAAGTGAACCCACATGGAGTGGAATGGAAGACGATTTATTCAGACATGCTAAAGCAGCTAATGACGGCAACGGAATTTCCTGAAGATGTTTCAATAGCACTTAGAAAACATTTAAAGCGACCAAAAGCTTCTGGTTGCTCAGACCCCGAGCTGTTCAAAATATTAAAACGATATGACCCTCATTCTCCTACTGTTTTTTTAGATTCATTAAGCGAAGGAGAAGAATTTATATTTCAAGAGCGGGTTTTTAAGAGAGGAAGTAAAAGAAGAACTAGGATAGAATGCTCCGAGCTTAAAAGTGGCAAGATCTACTTAATCATTGGGCATGCTGAGGTAGGGAAAATTGTGAATTCTTAGGACTGATTTCAGGCATATAGCTCAAATCACAGTCTTTGAATTAAGTACATTTGTGAAGATACAACAACAGAGATGAAAAAAGAAAACAACTATTGTGTGATTATGGCGGGTGGCATCGGAAGCCGATTTTGGCCGATGAGTAGAACTGTCTTTCCAAAGCAATTCATAGATATATTAGGAACCGGACAAACATTGATTCAACAAACATTTGACCGCCTACTTAAATTGGCTCCAAAAGAGAATATTTATATTGTCACGAATGACTTATACAAAGACCTTGTCTTAAAGCAGCTAGATGTCACGGAAAATCAGGTTTTGTGTGAACCTAGTAGACGAAATACAGCACCTTGTATTGCTTATGCAAATTATAAGATTGGCACTAAAAACCCCAAAGCAAACATTATTGTTGCACCCGCCGATCATTTGATATTGAAAGAAGATAAGTTTGTGGAAGTAATGACGACTGCATTAAATTATACGGCAACAAATAACGCATTGGTTACTTTGGGAATTAAACCAAGCAGACCTGATACAGGTTACGGGTATATCCAATTTGATGACAGTGGAAAATCTGAATTAAAAAAAGTTAAGACTTTTACTGAAAAACCGGACCTAATATTGGCAAAACAGTTTTTAGATAGCGGGGATTTTAGTTGGAATTCGGGAATGTTTATTTGGAGTTTGTCTTCAATAAATGAGTCTTTTGAGAAATTATTGCCCGAGATGGATTCGCTCTTCAAGGAGCAAGAACATGCTTTTGGAACAGATCAGGAGGTCCAAGCTATTGATTCTATTTATTCTGAATGCAAGAGTGTAAGTATCGATTATGGCATAATGGAAAAAGCAAAGAACGTATTTGTTCTTTCCGCAGATATAGGTTGGTCTGATTTAGGAACTTGGGGTTCTATTTATACTCACTTAGACCATGACGACAATGGTAACGCAATTGCAGGTAAAAACATAATGTTATATGATTCTGAGGATTGTATTGTTAGCGTTCCTAAAAATAAATTAGTGGTGCTTCAAGGATTGAAAGATTATATTGTTGTTGAATCAAATGATACCTTACTGGTTTGCAAGAAAGAAGATGAGCAGAAAATCAAACAGTTTGTAACAGACATTAAAATCGAAAAAGGGGACAAGTTCGTTTAAAGTGTTACTCAAAACGAATTAGGCTATATTAGAGGGTGATTTTCAATGTATCGAAGATCACCTTTTTGGTTAATAATCAACGGTGTCATAACTCGTGTCACTTTTAACAATTACCTTTATGTTTCGATCAATTGCAGAGTTTTTTCGAAAATTATCAATGATTTCATAAACGTCATAGTCAACACGCACTGATTTACGAATGTCAATGATAATCTCTGTGCCGTCTGGTAGGTCATTTAATTCTTGCAGTATTGCTCCCTTATTTAAGAAGGTTACTTCTTCAGAAAGTGTCATTTCCACTTTATGACTGTCTTCGTCCGTTTCTTTAATGTGCATAAAGTGTGAGTTGCTATAATTGTTTTTTATGATGAAGAAAATAGCAACTCCAACACCCAAGGCTATACCTGTCAATAAATCAGTGAAAACGATTCCAACTAAAGTTATAACAAATGGGAGGAACTGTTTTGGACCAAGGTTATACATTGCCTTAAAAAGGCTAGGCTTGGCTAATTTATATCCTACCACTAACAAAATGCTCGCTAATACGGCTAAAGGAATTTGATTTAATATTTTAGGAACAATTATTACGCTGACTAATAACAGAATTCCATGTAATATTCCAGAAAGTTTTGTCTTTCCACCTGATTGGATATTGGCAGAACTACGCACAATAACTTGGGTTACTGGCAAGCCACCAATCATACCTGAAACTACGTTTCCTGCACCTTGAGCAATTAGTTCACGATTAGTAGGAGTAACTCTCTTCTTAGGGTCTAGTTTGTCTGTAGCTTCAACGCTTAGTAATGTTTCCAAACTTGCAACAACCGCCATGGTTAATGCAATAACATAGAGGTTATAATTTCCAAGTTGTGAAAAATCTGGGGTGCTGAATTGACCTATAAAGTTTGAAAAGTTTTCTGCTACAGGGACACTAACAAGATGCTCGCTTGAAATGCTCCAATTTGGTAGATAGGCATTGGTAAGTAGTTCAAAAGCGATTCCAAACGCCACTGCTACAAGAGGTCCTGGAACGAATGAAAATACTTTAGATTTCTTTGAGAGAACATTGTCCCATAGCAGTAAAATGACCATGGAAATAACTGCAACTGTTAGAGAAGGAGTGGAAATGTTATCGAATATATTTAGTAATTCTGAAAAAGTATTTTCTCCATCAGCTTGAACGAAATCCATGTCACCTTCATAATCCGCGTCGTAACCAAAGGCGTGGGGGATTTGCTTTAGAATTATAATAACCCCAATCCCTGATAACATTCCCTTAATAACTGAGGAAGGGAAGTAATAACCAATAAAACCTGCTTTTAAAAAGCCTAGGATTAGTTGGAAAATTCCAGTGAAAACAACGGCAAGTAAAAATGCTTCGAATGTACCTAGTTCTTGAATTGAGCTTAATACAATTACAGCTAAACCTGCAGCAGGTCCGCTTACCCCAAGTGCGGATCCGCTTAAGGAGCCCACTACTATGCCACCCACAATACCTGCAATTAATCCTGAAAACAAAGGAGCACCTGAAGCTAATGCTATTCCTAAGCACAAAGGAAGTGCTACAAAAAATACAATTATACTTGAGGGTATGTCACTTTTTAGCTCGTGGAAAAGACTCATGTGGGAAAGGGTTGTTGGCTGCGTTATCTAAGCAATAAAATTAATTAATTTCTACGAGTTCTTAATTTGAAAATCAAACAAAAAGATTTCTCCTTTAATATTTGCTCCAACGGCTATAGTTGTTTGTGGTAGGAACCTTAAGGTGTTAATGTCTTGTAATGAAAAGGTAGTCCAAGTAGCACCATTATCTGTGCTCATATCTAAGCCATTTGTGCCACCGGTAACCCAAAATTTTCCCTGTTTAGAATAATTAATGACTGACCGGTATCCATTCACTTTTCCCTTCGCTTTGATCCAACTCTTCCCGTCATTCATAGAAATGATAGGGTAGTGGCTTGAATCTACTTGTGTAAAATCACCACCTACAGCCATAATTTTACCGGTGCCGCAAGCATGCACGGAATATATGCCTGAGGTAGATTTTCCATGAACCAATGGGGTAGTTTTTCCTTTCCACTTGTACCCATTTATTGAACTGAATATTCTTGCTTGTTCGCCACCTAACCCAATAAAAAACCTTCCTGATTTGCTCACCGTAATACAGGTGCCGCTGGCCGCAAAACCATTTTCAATCTTTAATGGCCTAGGAACGTCAGCAGAGTCGATTTGTTGCCAAGTAACACCCCCATTCCCTGTTCTTAAAATCAAATGCCTTCCCTTGATTTGATCGCCAATAATAATTCCTTCCAAGTCATTCTTGAAGGTAATGGAATTCATAAAAGCAGAGGAATCTTTATTTTCATAGACCAAACTCCAACTAATTCCTCCGTCGTTGGTTTTGTATGCTCTTGCCGGAAAACCAGCGCTAACGATAATAGCAGAGCTTTTTGAGAAGGCATGTACGGATCGAAAATCTAAAGAGTCAAGATCTGGGATACTAAGTTGCTGCCAAGTTTCTCCTTGATCGATTGTTCGCAAAATAGTTTCGTTTGCGCCGGTGAGCCAAACTGTGTTAGAGTCTACCACAGATATTCCCCGAATACTGGATTTCGCAGGACTGGGCAAATTTTTGATTTCAATTGTTAGGTTGTCAAACTGAGAATACTCGACTGGTGCTTGGTTGCATGCAACAAGAAAAGCAGCTATAAAAAACACTAATATAGGTTGAATGGGCTTCATGGGATCTACGGTTACAACTTTAAAAATACACAAAACAAAACCCTCCAAGAATTCGGCCTTTTTGCCAAAACCTTGAAGGGTTCTTCTAACTAATTAGAATTGTATTTTACAAACTCCCAGTCATTTTACTTGGGTCAACCCAAGCATCAAACTCATCAGCGGTCAAGTAACCTAAGTTAATAGACTCTTCCTTTAGTGTGGTGCCATTTTGGTGAGCTGTTTTAGCAATTTTTGAAGCTTTGTCATACCCAATGTGAGTATTTAGTGCAGTTACCAGCATCAAAGAGTTGTTCAAGTTTTGTTTGATATTTGCTTTATTTGGTACAATTCCAACGGCGCAATTATTATTGAATGATACACACGCATCTCCTATTAAGCGAGCAGATTCTAATAAATTTTGCGCCATCATTGGTTTAAAAACGTTCAATTCAAAGTGCCCATTCATGCCACCAGCAGCAACTGCCATGTCGTTTCCAACTATCTGGGCACAAACCATCGTTAAAGCTTCGGCTTGCGTTGGATTTACCTTTCCTGGCATAATAGACGAACCAGGTTCATTAGCGGGAATATCTAACTCTCCTATACCACATCTAGGTCCAGAAGCTAATAATCTGATATCGTTGCCAATTTTCATTAAGCTCACCGCGAGTTGTTTTAAAGCTCCATGTGTTTCAACAATTGCATCGTGGGCAGCCAATGCTTCAAACTTGTTCTCCGCAGAGATAAACGGTAATTCCGTGAACTCTGCAATTTTCTTAGCCACTAATTCTGCGTAGCCTTTGGGAGTATTAATTCCTGTTCCAACAGCAGTGCCACCCAAGGCCAGCTCAGATAAATGCTCTAAGGTATTTCTTAATGCTTTTAATCCATGATTTAATTGAGAAACATATCCAGAGAACTCTTGACCAACTGTTAATGGAGTGGCATCCATTAAATGTGTTCGCCCTATTTTAACGACATTCATATATTTTTCAGATTTCGCTGCCAAAGTATCTCGTAATTTTTCAACTCCTGGAATCGTAGTTTCTACGACCATCTTGTAGCAAGCGATGTGCATACCCGTTGGGAAAGTATCGTTTGAAGATTGCGATTTATTTACGTCGTCATTTGGATGAATTGCAGTCGTCTCTTCGCCCAATTTATTGCCTGAAATTACGTGTGCTCTATTGGCAATCACTTCATTGGTATTCATATTGCTCTGTGTTCCTGAGCCTGTTTGCCAAATCACTAAAGGAAACTGATCGTCTAATTTTCCCGCTAAAATTTCATCACAAACAACAGAAATAGCATCTCTTTTTTCCGCTGCTAAAACCCCCAATTCACAATTGGCATGTGCCGCCGCTTTTTTTAAATAGGCAAAGCCATAAATTATTTCTAGGGGCATTTGTTGTTTGCTTCCACCAATTTTGAAATTGTTTCTTGAGCGTTCAGTTTGTGCTCCCCAATACTTTTCAGCGGGGACCTTTACTTCGCCCATGGTGTCTTTTTCAATTCTATAGTCCATGTTTTTTGTTTTATATTTTTCTTAATCGGCTAAATTTTGCGTAAAATTGCAAAGAATTTTATTTAGAAACTATGTATACAACGGGTTTTTTATTGTTTGTTGGAATTTTTGGATTAGCTTTTTGGGTATTAATATTTCTTTCTGCTTTTGCTTTACCTTACGCAATTACAATGTATGTTATTGAAATGTTGAAAGGTAAAAAAGCGGCTAAGGCAGCTCACTAAAATAATTCCTCTACATTTTCAGGCGGTCTCCCTAAAACTGCTTTGTTTCCTCTTACCACAATTGGACGTTCAATTAATTTAGGATTTTCAATCATTATCTGAATTAATTCCTCGTCTCCAAAGTTTTTACCTTTAATTATTTTTTTGTAGGCAGTTTCTCTTTTTCTTAATAAATCAACAGGCTTTAAATTCAACTTCATTAATAAATCGAGTAGTTCTGCTTTAGAAGGAACGTTTTCCAAATAATTAATGATCTCTGGTGTAATTCCGGCAGCTTCAATTAAAGCTAAGGTTTGTCTGCTTTTTGTGCAGCGGGGGTTGTGATATATTTTCATTTTTCTTCTTTAAACCAACTTGAATATGTTAAGTAATTGTCCGCAATTCGCTCAATCTCTCCGGTCTTTAAATCCTTACTTAATTCTTTGATTTTTTTAGCAGGTGTGCCAGCATAAATAAATCCGGATTCTAATCGACTATTTTGGGTGACAACTGCTCCCGCTGCAACGATTACGTTGCTTTCAATAATAACATTGTCCATTACAATTGAGCCCATTCCAATAAGTACATTGTCATGAACTTCACATCCATGTACAATTGCATTGTGTCCAACAGAAACGTTGTTTCCAATAATAGTTTTTGATTTTTTATAGGTGCAGTGAATGACTGCCCCGTCTTGGATGTTTACCTTGTTTCCTAATGAAATGGTATTTACATCTCCGCGAACAACAGCACTGTGCCAAATACTGCAATTATCTCCGGTGATCACGTCGCCAATAAGGGTTGCATTTTCTGCTAGAAAGCAGTTTTTTCCCAATTTTGGAGTAAAACCGCGAACCGTTTTAATCAATGCCATGTTTAGTAGGTTAATTATCGAACGAACAAAGCTAACCATCATTTAAGAATGTCGCTTAAATAATTTGTGACTACGAAATGTTTCATTTTAGATAGGTTCTGATTTGTTGAGTAATTTTGAACCATGGAAAAAACAATTGCACCACACAATATATACGCTGAAAGCACTCCCAATCCGGCAACAATGAAGTTCGTTTCTAACCGCTATATGGTAGTTGATGGACAGATTTATGAATATGGATTAGATGACGATGCTGACAACTCTCCTATGGCAATGAAACTGCTGAACTTCCCATTTATTTCAAAAGTTTTTATAGCGAGTAATTTTGTTGCTATCACAAAGACTGACATTATTGAATGGGAGGATGTTATCCACCAATTGAGAGATTTTTTGGGAGATTATTTGAATAACGATGGAATAGTTGTGAAAGTTTCTTCATTGGAAATGGATCAAGTAGAAGAAAAGAAAGAAACGGTTGCTACTCCAAAACGAACCGATTTAGAAGGAATAGATGCTAAGATTGCGGATATTTTAGATGAATATATTCGCCCGGCGGTGGAGAGTGATGGCGGAGCCATAGATTTTCACTCCTTTGAGGATGGAAAGGTTAATGTAGTCTTAAGAGGAGCTTGTAGTGGTTGTCCTTCTTCCACGATGACGCTAAAAGGAGGAATAGAAAGTATGCTAAAAGAAATGCTACCCAACCAAATTTCAGAGGTTGTAGCGATTAATGGCTAACTTTAGGAAATTAAACCAAATATAAATGAAAAAAACCCTATTTGCTTTAAGTGTTTTATTTGCTTCGCAAGCATTTGCGCAAATTACAATTACAAGTGCTAACATGCCTAACACAGGAGATACACTACGTTTTAGTAGTGCGGTACTTGAGCCGTATGTTTTAAACGAATATCAGCGCAGTGGACCAAATCAAGTTTGGAATTTCGATACGCTTAGGGTAATTGGGCAGTCAGTGCGAAGCTTTATTAGCCCAAGTCAAACTCCATATAGCTCAGTTCCACTCAATAGAATTGGAGTTTTATTCGCCGATACATTGACGTTAGGAGCGAATTCTGTTAATGCGGTATACAATTTTGTAAACTCCAGCGTCAGTGATTTTTCCGTAGATTATAGAGCCGCTTCAATTCCAATTCCAATTCCAATTTTACCAATTTTAAGAATTCAAGATCCGTATTCAGATAAAGATGAACTGTTTCAATTTCCATTGAACTTCAATGACAGAGATAGTTCCACTTTTAATTTTGTATACACCTTTAACAATCCTTTAGCTAATATTTATTATGGTTCTAGTGGATACCGAATTAACGATGTTGACGCTTGGGGAAAGGTTTCTACCCCTTATGGTACTTTCGATGCTCTTAGAATTGTTTCTGATATGGTTTCACTAGATACGATTGACGCCTTGGGGCAAGCAATAGGAATTCCTAGCCACGTGAGACAATACCAATGGTTAGCATTGGAGGAAAAAATACCGGTTATGGAAGTGAACGGACTAGTAAGTTTTGGAGTTTTCGTTCCGAATCAAGTGCAATTTAGAGATATTTCTAGGGACGACGGTAGAACTCAATTAACAGAAGCAAAATTCGAGGCCTCAGATACGATCACACAGGCGAACACAACCGTAAATTTTACAAATAACTCTACCGGAAGTTCTTCTTATCAATGGGATTTCACACCCAATAGAGTGCGTTACGAAACCGGATCAGCTACTTCAAGAGATATTTCAGTTTCATTTTTAGATACGGGTAAATTTACCGTTCGCTTAATTGTATCAGAAGGTTATAAAAGAGACACCTTAGAAAGGGGGGATTACATTTCTATTAATCTAGGAGTGCCAATTGTAGAATTTGAATTAGAAAACGATTCAACAATTGTGAACGAGGACTTTGTAGTACAGAATATTTCGCAATTCGGGGATAGTTTCTCATGGTCCGTTAGTCCCTCTAGCTTTGAGTATCGCAATGGTACAAGTTCATCTTCAGCCGATAGTATAGTGCTTAGGTTTTCTAAAGTCGGTTTCTATGCAATTAGTCTTAGCTCAACAAATGTGTCTGGAACAAGATCTTTTACCCAAAATGATGCAGTAAAAGTTCATTTTCCTGTAGGCATTCAAGAGAGCTCGGCATATTTAGATAATCTACTTACGATATCTCCAAACCCTTCGAGTAAAGGCAGCGAAGTTACATTTCAAGCAGACGTTTCTTTAAAACTTCACTCCTTACAAATTTTAGATATTGATGGTAAGCTAATACATCAACAAGAAATTCATAGTACAAATACGGTTTCTTTTGTTTTGCCTGAAGTAACAGGCATTTACTTCTTTAAGGTTCATACTAACAAGGGGTTGATTACGAAAAAAGTTATTGTTGAATAAGACGAGTTTTATTTTTCTTGTTATTTCAATTCTGTCGGGAGGGTGCTTCATTGCGCAGAATAGCACGATGCACTCAAAAAACCAAACCTATGCTTACGCTGAATTAATTGAAACCTACCAAGCTATTGCATCTAAAAGCAAGTATGCACAATTCTCTGAGTTTGGCAAATCGGATATAGGTAAGCCGATTCATTTGGTGGTTATCGCTAAGAATGGAGATTTTTCTCCTGAAAAAGCGAGAAAAAATAGAAAATCCATTTTGCTAATTAATAATGGCATTCATGCTGGAGAAGCTTGTGGAATAGACGCATCGGTAGAATTAGTTAATAAGCTAACCGACCCGAAACATGAATTTCATGGAATGTTAGATTCTGTTGTGGTTTTAATTATCCCTGTCTATAATGTAGGTGGTATGTTAAATCGAGGCTCATTTTCAAGAGCAAATCAAAATGGACCAGAGGAGCATGGTTTTCGAGGAAATGCAAAAAATCTGGATTTAAACCGAGATTTTATAAAGTTGGATTCAAGGAACGCAAAGACGTTTACGAAACTATTCAGAGCATGGGATCCTGATATTTTCATTGATACGCACACTACCAATGGGTCAGATCATCAGTATACCTTAACATTAATCAATACGCAGAAGGATAAGCTAAATCCAGTTTTATCTCAATATGCAGAGCAAAATATGGTTCCGGCCTTTTATCAAGCAATGGAGAATAAGAGCATGAATATAATTCCTTATGTCTCTAACTATAAGTCTTCTCCTGATCAAGGAATTAAAGCATTTTTAGAAACTCCAAGGTACTCTTCGGGATACACAGCATTATTTGATTGCTTCAGTTTTATAACTGAAGCTCATGTTTACAAATCATTTACCCAAAGGGTTCAGCACACATTGGCGTTTTTAGAAACGGTCATAACGTATAGCGCCGAAAATGCAACTGCCTTGCAGAAAAAGAGGAGAGAAGCTAAAGAATACACAGAAAGGCAATCAAAGTATACATTGGAGTGGGAATTAGATACAATGACTTTGGAGAAAATTTCATTCAGCGGTTATGAAAGCGTTATACGGGAAAGCGAGTTGACCGAGCAGGAAATGATGTTTTACAACAGAGAAGAACCATTTAGCAGAAAGGTCCCTTATTACAATTCTTTCAAGACAAAAATTCAAATAGAGAAGCCAAAATTTTACATTGTACCGCAAGCATACGAGCGAGTAATTGATCGATTGTTGTTGAATGATGTTAGAATTAGAGTTATGGAGATAGACTCTTTGGTTAGCGTTTACGTGTACTACATTAAAGATTACGTATCGCCTAAAACACCTTATGAGGGTCACTTCTTACATACAAATATCGAGGTTGAGAAAAGGCTACAGCAAGTTCAATTGTATAAGGGAGATTATTGGATTGAAGTAAACCAAGAATCTAATAGATATATTGTTGAAACGTTGGAGCCTCAGTCTGTAGATGGGTTTTTTGCATGGAATTTCTTCGATGGTATTGTGCAGCAAAAAGAGTGGTTTTCTGATTATTCTTTTGAGCCGAAGGCGATTCAATTTTTAAAGGATAATCCTCAAGTAAAGGAAGAATTTGAAAACAAAAAAGCAACTGATAGAGTGTTTGCAAATAACTCCTGGGCTCAGTTATATTACATTTATAAAAAATCGCCTTACTACGAAAAAACAGTTAACCGCTACCCAGTATATCGAATTGAATAAAGGAAAGTAAGGATATAACAAATAGTGAAAACCCTGCAAATCAATTAGAAAAGGAGCGCAGTTATCCGATTGACAAATTGTTGCAACCCGTTGACAACTTGCTTCCGAATAAGCCAGTATCCGGAGTGTTGCTATTTTTAGCAGTTATCATTTCAATGGTTTGGGCAAACTCTCCTTGGAGTGTATCCTAGCATTATTTTTGGGAAACTTCCTTTTCTGTAGTATTTGGGGGAGGTCATTTAATTAGCAAAGATTTGCACCATTGGATTAATGGCCGGTTTCTTTTTTGTAGTGGGTTTAGAAATTAAGCGAGAGGTAATGGCTGGAGATCTTTCTAATGGGGAAAAAGCGTCGTTGTCGGCTGCTGCTGCTTTAGGAGGAATGATTTTCCCGGCATTTATTTATACCATCTTTAATTTAGGAAAACCTACTGAAGGTGTTTGGGGAGTGCCAATGGCTACCGATATTGCATTTACATTAGGAGTCCTGTCCTTATTAGGGAATCTGGTTCCTTTAAGTTTAAAGCTGTTTTTAACGGCACTCGCAATTGCAGATGACCTAGGCGCGGTGTTGGCGACAGCACTTTTTTACACCGATAATTTATTACTACTTTACTTGGAGTATGGAGCAGGGTTTCTAGCATTTTTGTTGTTACTGAATTATTTAGGTGTGAGAAAGACAAGAATTTATGGCATTGTTGGTATCTGCGGTTTGTGGTATGCCTTTTTATTACCTGGTGTTCATGCAACCATCGCGGGAGTTCTTCTCGCCTTTACGATTCCTGCAAAAACTCGAATAAATAAAAGAGACCTTGTTCGTCAAGTCCAAACGTTATTGAATAAGCTACAACGAACTAAATCTATTGATGGACAGTATCTAAGTGATGAGCAATATGAGATTATAGAAGATATAAAAGTGCAGCGTGAGAAAGTTGAAACGCCATTACAGAAACTAGAGTACAATTTAAATCCGGTTGTATCGTTTTTCATATTACCACTATTTGCGTTAAACAACTCTATTGAAATATCGAACATAAGTTTTACTCCAAGAGATTTTATTGAGACCTATTATCATATTCAGCTCTTGAGCTTAAAATAATATTCATTTCATCTTGAGCCCATTCTGAAATCACCAAAAGGTTTTTTAAATAACTCAAACCAAATTTTGTTAATTTATATTCAACACGAACAGTAACTTCCGCATATGACTTTCTGGTCAAATAACCATCTCGTTCAAGTCTTTTCAACCTTTCT
>TARA_B110000046_G_scaffold108222_1_pt1 | contig 62329 bp, 60 predicted proteins | sample TARA_B110000046 | Tara Oceans TARA_B110000046 (sample SAMEA4397157) | marine metagenome | biome: Polar Biome; feature: [DCM] deep chlorophyll maximum layer (ENVO:01000326); material: water (ENVO:00002006), including particulate matter (ENVO:01000060) such as... | depth 40 m
CCACAATAATAACTTCTCAGTAAACTATCCCTACTTTTTTCGGGACGGCAAAGGTACCAAAGATTACTATTGCAAATGCAAATAAATTGAATCTTTTTTTAAGTTTTTTACCTCATATAATAACGCAATACTATCGACTCATTACTAATAACTTAAAATACTGTCTAAGAAATAAATTATACGCCAAATATTATTTTAATGCAGGTCGTATTAAGCAAGCAACAAACCTTTTGGTATTGTCAAAAAAAAGGCCTCGCAAATGCGAGGCCTTTTAGATATAATTTAAAGATAGAAGATTACTTTTTCTTGCTCTCTCCAGCTTCTAATTTATCTTTTAAAGCAGCTAATCCATCTAAATCACCAAGTGTAGATTTCTCTTGCTTATTATTCATGCTCTTAATTGCTTTAGAAGTTGCAGCATTATCAGCTCTTGCTGCTGCTCTTTTAACTGTCTTCTCTTCGTACTCTTCATCCTTATGGATTTGAGTATGAGAAACTGCAATTTTCTTAGCATTTTTATTGAATTCCATGATTTTGAAATCTAACTCTTCATCCTTAACGGCAAGAGCTTCATTCTCTTTAATCAAGTTACGCTTTGTAGCAAACGCTTCTACACCGTAAGGCAAGATAATCGTTGCTCCTTTTGCATTAACCTCAGAGATTGTTCCTTTATGCACAGATCCGATTTCAAATACAGTTTCGAAAGTCTCCCAAGGGTTTTCTTCAAGCTGCTTGTAACCTAAACTTAATCTTCTGTTCTCTTTGTCGATTTCCAAAATGATTACTTCCATTTCTTCTCCCACAGAAACAACTTCTTTTGGATGATTGATTTTCTTTTGCCAAGAAAGGTCAGAAATATGAACTAATCCATCTACTCCATCAGCTAATTCTACGAATACACCAAAGTCAGAGATATTTGTCACTTTTCCTTTTTGCTTAGATTCAATTGGGAATCTAGTTTCAATACCTTCCCATGGATCTGCAGTCAATTGTTTTACACCAAGAGACATCTTTCTTTCTTCTCTATCTAAGGTCAAGATCTCTGCCTCTACCTCATCATTAACTTTAAAGAATGCCTGAGCCGGTTGTAATTGGTTAGACCAAGAGATTTCAGAAACGTGAATTAGACCTTCAACACCAGGCTGAATTTCTACAAACGCACCGTAATCAGCAACAACAACTACTTTTCCTTTTACTTTATCTCCAACTTGTAGTTTGTCATCTAATTTATCCCATGGATGACCTTCTAATTGCTTCATACCTAAAGCAATTCTCTTCTTGTCATCATCAAAATCAAGAATTACAACTTTAACTTTCTCATCTAAAGTAACCACCTCTTCTGGGTGATTAACTCTACCCCAAGAAAGATCAGTTATGTGAACTAAACCGTCAACACCACCTAAGTCAATAAATACACCGTAAGACGTTACATTCTTAACAGTTCCTTCTAATACTTGACCTTTCTCTAATTGAGAAATGATTTCACGTTTCTGAACTTCAAGTTCAGCTTCAATTAACGCTTTGTGAGAAACTACAACGTTCTTAAATTCCTTGTTAATTTTAACAACTTTGAATTCCATTGTTTTGTCAACATAGATATCATAATCTCTAATTGGCTTCACATCAATTTGAGAACCTGGCAAGAATGCTTCAATTCCAAATACATCTACAATTAAACCACCTTTTGTTCTGCACTTTACGTGACCTTTGATGATTTCTTGTGTAGCTAATGCATCATTTACTCTCTCCCAAGCTCTTAATGCTCTTGCTTTTCTGTGAGAAAGAACCAATTGCCCATTTCGATCTTCTTGGCTTTCAATGAAAACCTCAACTTGATCTCCGATTTTTAAATCGTCCTTGTATCTTAATTCAGACTTAGTAATAATACCGTCTGATTTATAACCAATATTAACAACAACTTCTCTTGGAGTAATACTTACAACCTCGCCATCAATTACATCTTGTTCAGATATAGAATTGATTGTTTCGTCATACATTTCTTCCATTTGCTTCTGATCTTCATCAGAATATTTGTCATCATACTTACCAATAGCATCCCAATCGAAGTCTTTTCTAAAGTCTTCCATTTCTTTAAAACGCTCTTCCTTAGTTTTTGGAGCTTCAATAACAGGAGCTTCAGAAGTAGAATCGTCTACCGCTAACTCTGCGTTTTTAGCCTCAGCCTTAGGAGCAGTCTTTCTTGGTCTTGTTTTGGTAGGTTTTTTAGCAGCAGCTTTTTCCTCAAAAGGAGCTTTTTCTGCAACCTTCGCTTCTTTAGCTTTCTCAGCTTTTGCTTTAATTGGAACTTCTACCGGTGTCACCTTAGGCTTAGTAATTTTTTTTGCTTTTGTTTTCTTTGCTTCAGGAGTTGAAGCCTTTTTAGCAGCAGGTGCTGCTTTTTTTGTCTCTTCTGCTTTAGTAGCAGCGTCTTTTTTAGATTCGGCCATGAATCGTATTTTTTGTATTTCGTTCTTTAATCGATATGAAAACGAAAGTTGTTATTAAAAGTACCCGAAATATCGATGTTCGGGCTTCTCAAAAAAGAGGGCGCAAATATACTAAAAATCGCAATGCAAAAATCCTTAAATTTAGTTTAAAAATATATCTCTTTTTATATCGTTAACCTTCTAGAACCATTCGTTAATTTTGAGCAACCAACAATGCTATGAAACAATTCGATATACCTACCACCTACCGCAGTTCTTTTATATCCACCATTAAACAAAGTAGAAAAGAAACTGACCCAAGAAAAAAAGATTTCACTCCTACCCTTTTAGATTTTGGTACGATTCAATTCTTAGTTGCTAGACATTTTGGATTTTGCTTTGGGGTAGAAAATGCAATTGAAATCGCGTACAAAGCAGTTGAAGAAAATCCAGGAAAACGTATTTACCTATTGAGTCAAATGATTCACAATCCATCCGTAAATACAGACCTAAGATCAATGGGCATCCAGTTTATAATGGATACCCAAGGCAACCAATTTGTAGAATGGGAAGAACTAAGCAAAGGAGACATAGTTATTATCCCAGCATTTGGAACAACATTAGAAATAGAGGCTATACTTGAATCAATTGGAATAGAAATCCAAAAATACAATACGACTTGTCCTTTTGTAACGAAAGTTTGGAAACAATCAGAAAAGTTAGGTAAAGAGGATTATACTATAATTATCCATGGCAAGCACAAACATGAAGAAACGAGAGCAACGTTTTCTCACAGTTCTGAATTTTCTCCTTCTATAGTGGTAAAGGATATGGAGGAAGCTAAACAACTTGGAGAGTATATTGAAGGCAAAATGACAGTTGAGGGGTTTCACCTTATATTCAATGGAAACTATTCAAAAGGGTTTGATCCAGAAAAGCATCTATCAAGAGTTGGTGTTGTAAACCAGACTACCATGCTAGCTTCTGACACCCAAGCTATAGCTGATTATTTCAAGGAGATGATGATACGAATGCATGGCTACGACAACTTAGATTTGCACTTTGCCGACACTAGAGATACACTATGTTATGCTACAAATGATAATCAGCAAGCAACTTTTGGGCTATTAGAAAAAGAAGCTGATTTAGCAATTGTTGTTGGGGGGTTTAACAGCTCAAACACGTCGCACCTTGTGGAGTTATGCGAAGAGAAATTACCGACCTACTTTATTTCTAGTGATGAAGAGATATTAGATGCAACCAAAATAAGACATTTCAGCTTCCATGAGAAGCAAATGTTAATGACAAAAAATTTTTTAACAGATAAAAACCCTTTCCGAATAATTTTGACTTCTGGAGCCTCATGTCCTGATGCTGTTGTAGATGGTGTAATGGACAAGCTACTTACTTTTTACCCTGGACACAAATCAAAAGAGCAAATTCTGATTGAAATGGGCATTAAATAAGCTTCTTTTCTTGTAGCACTCCTAACACCCAATTTAATTGCTCTCCTTGGTCTAAATAAGAGTTGTCCAATTCAATGGCGTCTGGTGCTTTTCTCAATGGATTTTCTTTACGATGTGTATCGTTGTAATCCCTAGAAGCTAGGTTACTTTCAATCTCTTCTAATGTCAGAGGCTTTCCATTTGCTTTCAACTCATTAAACCTTCGTTGAGCACGAATTTTCGGATCTGCAGTCATGAATATTTTTAACTCAGCATTTGGAAAAACCTGAGTCCCGATATCTCGCCCGTCCATCACTAACCCTTTTATAACACCGGCTTTTTGTTGCAAGCTCACCATTCTTTTACGAATAGCTTTTACTTGACTGATTTCACTCACTACCTCAGAAACTGCTTTACCACGAATCTCTTCTTCCACATTCTCTCCATTCAAGTAAGTATTAGATTTCTGCGAATCCGAATCATATTTGAAAGTTATGGTGGTTTCATCTACGATATCTTCCATTTCTTGTACTGAACTATTTTTCCAGTCAATATCATTACGAAGAATATATAGACTTACCGCTCGATACATTGCACCGGTATCTATAAAGACATAATTTAGACGCTTTGCAAGCGCTTTTGCAATTGTGCTTTTCCCGCAAGAGGAATAACCGTCAATGGCAATTATAATAGGCTGGTTCATTCTCCAAAATTAGTTGATAAAATCGGAAAGTCGGGTAGAAACTGAAAAGGTATTTGTTGCTGCCGCTTGGTGAAAAGCAGATCTGCCATAACTCAAATGAAATTTATTAACCCTAAAACCAAGGCCCCAACTAAAGCCCACTCCTCCTAACTTTTCGTCAATTCTCAAATCAGTTCTTCTCATATAATTATACCCAAAGCGAATATTGAAGTTTTCACTAACTAATAACTCGGTATTAAGTATTATATGGCGACCGAGATTTTCTAAAAATTTATTATCCTTTTTCTGTTCCTCTGCAGTAGTGTTTATAATAGTAGATTCTTTTTCGTCATTGGGATTATCATACCTTAAGTCCCATTGCTGTAGATTATGAAAAACTACACCCAGTCTAATTGGTATATTTTCAAAACTTTTGGTTAGACCGTATTGGATCTCAAACGGTAATTCCTCGTCTTTACCAATATTATAAGTTGTAATTTGTCTACCTATGTTTTTGACCACCATTGCCATAGTAAATCTTTTATTCAGACTTAAATAATTAGCACTTAAATCTACTGCTGCACCTAATGAATTATAATCGTAAAAATTTGAATATATTGCTTTAACGTTTGCACCAATTGAAAAGTTAGTGTCAATTTCTCTAGCATAGCCAATTACAAAAGCATATTCTCCAGCAGAAAAATCTCCAATCTCGTTCCCTGCGTTATCCGTTTCCTTGAACGTACCGTAGTCTATAAATTTAACTGCTCCTGAAAACGTACCAACATCTTTGTATGACTTAGTGTAAGAGGCAAAGCCTGAGCCAATATCGGATATGTAATTAAGGTAAGTTAAAGCTAATTTATTATTCATTTCTTTATTCAACAAGCTTGGATTATCAAATGCTAAGAAAGGGTCATTATCTTTAACTGCAATTTGAGCACCACCCAGCGCTGCTATCCTTGCAGAAGAGGCGATATTTAAGAACTCATATGTATTGTTCCCACCACTTTGAGCTTGTGCTAGAATACACGAAATAGTACAGATTAAGAATCCTATTTTTTTAACCATAAATTGAAAATATCTTCAATTACGCTAAGTTAAGCGATTTATTGTTGCACAAAGAGCATGATTAAATTAATTCAAAAAAAGCCCCTTTTCATATATGAAAAGGGGCTCAACAATTAAGTCATCTTTAACTTAGTATAGTACAATTACTCCTTCTGCAAGAAAAGAAGTACTAATTTCTGGTTCAGTAATAGCTTCAATCTCTTCTTCAGACTGACCACCATCCATTGCATAATGCATTAAATCTTCAACTGTGGTGGTATCTTTAAACGCCACGCCTTCAAAAATTACATTTTTCCCTGTAATATCCATAGGCACGAAGAAGCCATAGTCTTTGAATTTAATTCTCATCATACTACCATCAGCAGTCTCAACCTTCATCCAACAACCCTTATTCTGACAAACATCAGCAGCGACTGCTTGAATTTTTACATTCAATGAATCTTTACCGTCCATTAAAGAAGCAAACTCATCAATAAATTTAGCTCCTTCTGCCACGATAATTTTTCCAAAATATCCTTCTGGGTTATCTGCAAACTGATTAGATTCTTCAGCTTCAGCTTCTAATGCTTCTTCTGAATTTTCAGTTGTTTCTTCAGCAACCTCTTCCGCTGCTTCTACCTTTTTTGTGTCACAAGCAGTAGAAAATAACATAGCTCCTACAGCAAATAATAATAAACTCTTTCTCATCTTTTGATTTAATTTAATTTGATGCAAATTTAACTAGATTACTTGGAAAGAATCACGAATTCTGTTCTTCTATTATTACCCCTTCCCTCACTTGTGTTATTAGTAGCTATTGGTTTGGTTGAACCAAACCCTTTAAATTTCAATCGAGTCGGATCTACATCTTGTATAATCAAATAATTAAACACAGCCTTTGCTCGATTCATTGATAGCAATAAGTTCTCTTCTGCGTCACCAATATTATCAGTATGGCCATGAATAGCAACTTCAACTGAAGCATTATCCTCTAAAAAGACAATAAATTCGTTTAAGATATTTACCACCTGAGAATTCAATTCATATGAATCAGTTGCAAAATTGATATTATTTATTTGATACGTTTGTCCTGTTTCTATAGGTTTAAGTTCGACTGTTTCTACTCTCTTTGGTCTTCCAATTACGTCTTGATCTGAATTAATATACTGTGAAGTAAAGGCGTAACCATTTTTCTTGGCCATCATCATAACATCTTCTCTTTCTTTAGCTCGAATTACGGCTACATATTCTCCTGTTTTTTCATCTATAACTCCTTTCGTTGATTCATTTGTTGCTGTGTTCTTTAATTCAATCTTCATCCCTTTTGCAGCATTTGGGTCTTTTGAACTTACTGCTCCTTTTATGAAAGCCACCTCATCTGGCCGTGCAAATTCAGGTAATTCAAAATTATAGATATCTAATCCCTCGCCAAGAGTATTGGAAGAAAAGTACCCATACTTCCCGTCGGTGCTAACCATAAAACCAACTTCATCCCCTTCAGTGTTTACGGGAATACCTATATTCACAGGGGAAGTAAATTCTTTAAATTTATCTATGCGTGCAAAAAATATGTCTTGTCCTCCTACCCCCGGATGACCATCAGAAGAAAAATATAAGGTGTAACTATCAGAATGCATGAAAGGAGATTTTTCATTTCCTGAAGTGTTAATTTTCGGACCTAAGTTGATTGGGCTCCCCCAATTTCCATTTGGCAATCGTTCTACTTTGTACAAATCCATTCCACCAAAATATGTTTCACTAATCTCTCCGGCGCTAGAAAAATAAAGTGTTTGGTTATCGGCAGAGATAGAAGGTTGACCTTCCCAAGTAAATTGGCCATTAATATGATCGCCTATACTTTTTAATGCGCTCCAAGTTCCGTCATAAAAATTGGAGTAATAAATATCCCCATTCGAAAAAGAACGCCCATCTCTTGTATAACTTGGACTCACGATGGTAATAAAAAGCAACTTATTATCTATCGAAATACTCGACCCTCCTTGATAGGAGGTGCCAGAATTAAATGGAGTCTCCATTGGTATACCTTTGGAGTACGTACCATCATATCGTTTTCGGCTTTGAAAAAATAACTCTTTTTCCTGCTCTCCAAAAACACTCTTTGAATCGACTGTTGTTTTACGAGTAAAAAACAAGAATTGATTGTCAGGTGACAACATCGGCAAATATTCATCTTCTTTTGTAGAAACTCCTGGGACCTTATTTGGATTAAAGGGCACCATTTTCTTAAACAATTCTTTATACTGCTCTATTCTTTTCTTAATACTTTCAGCCTCTTCAATTTCTTTTCTTTTCTTAGACTTTGAATTGGACAAATACTCGATTACATATGTGTAAGCTTTATCATATTCTCTTTCATTATAACAAAACTTAGCTAACCAAAAGTTTGCTTCGTAATTCCGATATGCAGGACAAGCACCTCTTGTTTTTTCGTAATAAGATTTAACTCGGTTTCGAATTCTTAAATTTTCGGGATACTGTTCAAACTCCCTACCATTTATGTAGGCTAAAACAGAGAGTGCTTCAGCATAATTTCCTTGAACTTTTACCGCTTCAATTAAATCACGGTAACTATCCTCACCCTCAAAATTTAGCTGTTGAGCTTTATCGTAAAGTTTTTGAGCTTTTTTCCTGGGTTTTGAGCAACCCCAATCTTCCTGTGCAAAAGCAGTTGAAAAAGCGAAAAGCAACATCATTAATGCAGCTATCTTTTTCATTAAAATCAAATTAAGTTCTCTATTCATCCAAATTTCAATCAATTCGCAAAGAAAGGTAAAAGCTTACTTCCCGAGAAGTCCTTTTAATTTTTTCTTCGCTTCTTCTTCTAACTTTTTCTTGGCTGCCTCTTTCTGCTTCTGAAGTTCTTCTTCTGCCTTTTTCTTTTGCTTTTCTAACTCGTCTTTTGCCTTCTGTTTTTGTTTATCCAATTCCTCTTTCCCCTGATTTTCTAGCTCCTTTTTCTTCTTCTCTAATTCTTCTTTGGCTTTTTGCTTTGCTGCAACTAACTCCGCCTTGGCTTTGGCTTTCAATGCATCTTTGGCGTCACCAGCACTTTTCTTAAAGTTTGTACCAATTTTTGGATTGGTTGCAGGACCTTTTAATGTTACATCAACATTCACAATATCAACAGCACCGATTAAATCAACACCATTCGCTGCAGCTTTAGACAATAATCCATCTATAGCTTGATTAGCATTTCCTCCAAACTCTTCTCTTGGAATTGCAAATGCAAAGACATAATCAATAGTTTGGTCGAGTGAATTACTTCCGGAAATAATCATATCAGTTTTACCAATCTTATTAGTGAAAGGATCAACAAAAACTTTTCCTTGAATTATTTGAAACGTAATACTAACATCATTAATCATAAGTGGAGTTAATTGTTCATACTTTAATAGCTCTGCAACTTTTGTAAACGGTTTGTAGCCCTCAATGGCGATAGTCTTTGTTTTTATTTCCCCGTTACCTGACATGGAATCAAAATTTGGCTCCATGTGTTCATCTAACTTCCCTATTACGCCTAGCTTTGTTGAATACAATCCAGTACCATATTTCGCAATTGCAGCTAGTTGTTCAACAGTTTTAAAATTTTTAATTGTTTCCTGCAGGTCAAAATCCTTAATATTCATGGTAAAATCATATGCAGGCGCTAAAGAATCTGTCGTCTCATAAAAACCATTCATGACCATACTTCCTTTCAACAAGTTCATTGAAACGTCTTTCATAGAAATTCTTTGGTCTTTCAAATTCATCGCGCCATTTATATTTTCCGCAACTAAGTCATCATATAATACCTTTCCTATGATAGTTGACATTGAAAAGTCAATATTTTTGGGAACCAAAACCACTTCCATAAGACTAGAACCTTCAGAAGTTGAAGTATTACTTTCTTCATCAGAACCGGCTAACTCGTCTAAGTTCATATATGTTGATGTCATGACCAAATTCCCTCTTAGAATCTCATCATTTTTCAATGCATACCCTATGAAATTCTCCAACCTTCCAGTCGCCTGAATATCTGATTCGCCAAGTTTCACGCTCATTTTATTTAACGCCACAAATTGAGGTGAAAATACCATTTCAACTTCATTTAAATTAATTGGATAATTTGTCACATCCGTAGCATAATGTATATTTCGGATATTTAACTTCCCTTGCGCTTTGAAATTTTCGTACTCTTCTTTTTCAATGGTTGATAGGTTTCCTTCAAAGGCTAAATCCGCTTCAAATTCACCAGATATCTCATCACCCTCTCCTAGTGGTATTATATCTTTAATGTTATCCAGTATAATTTTCCCTTTCATTCCTGTCTTGATAAACGGATCAGAAATTGGAGTTTTAAGTAATATATTAATGTCAAATGGATTGTTAGCCAATTTCATATGAAATTTTGGCACTTCAACTATAGTATGATCTAAGTTTCCGTCAGGGTTTTGGACTGAAGCAACAATTTGTATCTCCTCTACTGATTTTGGCAAATCAGGATGGTTAATTCTAGCATGATCAACTTGTAAATCCATTCCGAATGAAGGATAGTCATCATTCAAGTAGGTTCCTTTTGCATAGCCACTTAAGGCCATCTTTCCTGAGGTTTCAACCCCCTCCAAATCCTCAGCAAATATAGCGGGAATAAGTGACAAGATATCCTTAAAATCAGTTTGTTTTGTATTGAATTTCAAATCCATTTCAATTGCATCAGAGGGAGTTGCTATCCAACCGTCAAAACCAAGGCCTAATTCATTAATTCTAAATTCGCTCTTGTTGAAAGTATATTTCGTCTCCTCTAAATTCATTTCCAATATCATATCCAGTATTACGTTAGCCTGTTTCATGTATTGAATTCCATCGTAATCTAAACTAAACTGCTGTATTTGGGCGGTGATATCTATATTGGTAAGGTTCTCGGTAAAATCTCCATTAAGATTTAAATCAAGGTCATTAATATTTAATGACATAGGGAATGTGGCATCATTATATTTTATGACAGCATCAACAATTTCAAACTGTTGTAGCTCCATTTTAAATGCGGTAGAGCCTTTTGTATCGTTTGTTTCTTCGACTGCGGTGGAGTCTGTTTTTGCAGTATCATAATTTGCGGAACCGTTTGCCAATACTAGCGTATTTATAACCGGTTTGATGATAGAGATCCTTTTCACATTAATAGACTCTCCATTAATAACAGACATTACGTCAACTACAAAATCAATTTCTTGAATATTTGCCATTTGAACGCCTTCAAACTCTGCTACTCCATCTACTTTAATATCTTCAATTGAAAAATAAAAATCGGGGAAACTTTTAATCAAACTCAAATCAAAATTGCCAAAGTCAATATTAGCATTTACAGATTTATTAGCCTCATTTTTAACAATCTTAACAATATCATCTTTAAATATGTAAGGAACCGCTATTAAAGTTCCTACTATGAGTAGCAGGAATATAATTAGTCCTGTGAAGATTTTTTTTATCATTTTACTTTTATTTATATTCCTCTTCTAAATGGTTTGATTAGCTATTAACGTTCCACTGGATGGGAAATTAATTCATTTTCAGTTTTTGCAACTATTGTAGCAACTGTTGCATCACCTGTCACATTTACTACTGTTCTGCACATGTCTAAAATTCGATCTACCGCAAAGATTAAACTAATGCCTTCTAACGGTATACCTACTGCACCTAATACTATTGCTAACATTATTATTCCAGCACCTGGCACTGCTGCTGAACCAATAGACGCTAAAGTAGCTGTTAGTACAATTGTTAATTGCTCCGACAGTCCCAAATCCATGCCATAAACTTGTGCTATAAAGACTGCAGCTACCGCCTGATAACAGCTTGTTCCGTCCATATTGATAGTTGCGCCTAAGGGTAAAACGAAAGACGCGACCTTATTCGAAATACCTAATTTTTCTTCGCAACGTTCCATGGTTAACGGCAGTGTTGCCGCAGAGGAACTTGTTGAGAATGCTAATAATTGAGCAGGTGCAATACCTTGAAAAAAGCGTTTGTATGAATAACCGGCAAAAGACTTAAATATTAGAGGATACATCACGAAAACCATGAGTGCTAAACTGAGAATAACAGTAAAAGAATATACACCCAAGCCTTTTAATATTTCAACCGCAGCGGTAGGATCATCACCTGCTAACTCCACCATAATATTTCCCAATAAAGCAAAAACACCGATAGGAGCGAAATACATAATAATGTCGACCATCTTTAAAATTACTTCATTTGCGCCATCAAAAAACTTCTTGATGGGCTCGACTTTAGATTGGTCTGGGGAGATTATTAAAGCAATTCCGAACATTAGCGCAAAGAAAATGACCTGCAACATATTTCGGTTGTTTCCTGCAGCGAGAAAGATATTATCTGGAACCATATCTACCAAAAATTGTAATGGTCCTGAATTCTTTTGCGCGGTAGCTTGTTCTTCTGCTGATTGTGCTCTTGCAGCATTTTGACTAATTAGTTCTTGCTTCACTTCGTCGGAAAAGGAATTACCTGGTTTAATAACGTTGACCATAACTAAACCAATGGTAATAGCCATTACCGTTGTGGCAATATAAATACCGATAGTTTTCCCCCCCATAGAAGAGAGCTGAGAAACGTCTTTTAACCCTGATATACCGTTAATCAATGAAATTAGTACCAAGGGTACTGCAATCATTTTTAACATATTGATAAATATCTTTCCCAAAGGAGCAATCCAATGAGCAGTAAATTCTTGCCAACCGGCATTTGCAGCAATTAATCCGAAAATAAGACCTAGAACAAGTCCAATAATAATTTGCCAATGTAATGCTAGTTTCTTCATTCTTTTTTTTTCACCCTCAACTCTGTGGGAGATTCTTACATTTTACTCGTTTTACTCCTTAACAAATGATCAACTAAAACCAAAGCGGTCATAGCAGTTACAATTGGCACTGCTCGTGGCACTACGCAAGCATCGTGCCTTCCTTTTCCTTCAATTTTAGTTGCTACACCAAGTTTTGTAACACTGCCTTGCTTGCGCATTGTGGTGGCAATTGGCTTGAAGGCAGTTCGAAAATAGATGTCTTCTCCGTTTGAAATGCCTCCTTGTATACCTCCTGAAAAGTTTGTTTTTGTGCGAATACCATCTTTGGTTGACACAAATTCATCGTTGTGCTGTGAGCCTAGCATTTCTGAGGCACAGAAACCTGAGCCATATTCAAAACCTTTCACTGCATTAATGCTAAGCATCGCTTTCCCTAAATCTGCATGTAACTTATCAAAAACTGGCTCACCTAATCCAATTGGACAGCTTTTTACTAACGTTTGAATTGCTCCACCAACTGTATCTCCATTTTTCTTTATTTTTAGAATAAAATCGAACATTTTCTTAGCTATCGTAGCGTCTGGACAACGAACTTCATTCTCAAAAGTTTGGGCAAAATCAATTTCATTGAACTCTTTCAACAAAGTGATACTTCCAACTTGCTGAACGTAGGAATGAATTTCTACTCCATGGTATTTCAAAATCAACTGAGCTATGGCTCCTGCCAATACTCGACAAGCGGTTTCTCTTGCAGAAGACCTTCCTCCACCTCTATAATCTCGATTACCATACTTTTTCTCGTAGGTATAATCAGCATGTGAAGGGCGAAATTTATCTTCTATATGACTATAGTCTTTGGATTTTTGGTCTTGATTTTGAATTTGAAATCCAATAGGAGTGCCTGTTGTTTTCCCTTCAAAAATTCCCGACAAAAATTCTACTTTATCCTCCTCCTTTCGCTGCGTAGTTAATTTTGACTGACCGGGTTTTCGAAGATCCAACTCTCGCTGAATAAACTCAAAATCTAACTCTACTCCCGCCGGACAACCATCAATAATTCCACCAATGGCAACACCGTGAGATTCACCGAAAGAAGTTAACCGAAAGACTTTACCAAAGGTATTCCCTGCCATGAAAACAAAAATAGCGTTTTTGAGTGGTTTTTTAGAGAGAAAGCATAGTAGATGTAAACTTAATTTACATAATAAAAGAATTGAATTATAACTTTGAATTAAATTAACTAAATTTAAACAAAAGACTTATAATGAATAAACTAGCTTCTTTCATAATAATACTTCTGTTGACTTCAATCCAGCTATCCGTTCAAAACTCCTTATACAAATGGGTAAAAACATTAGGAGGAAGTAATGCTGATCAAATCCAAGATATTGTTATTAGGAATAATAATAACCTGTACATCACCGATTCATTCTACCAAACTGTAGATGCAGATCCGGGTGCAGGAATTACTAAAAAACTTCTTTAGGAGACGAGAATATTTTCACGAGTAAACTCACAAACAATGGAGATTTATTATGAACAGAACAAATAGGAGGTTTAAGCACTGATCGTAGTTATGCGATCGCACTAGATAATTCAGGAACAGAAGATTTTGACACGGGAACTTCAAATTTCTCGTTAACCTCTGCTAACAACTCCCCTGACATATTTATCTGTAAATTAAACCCTCAAGATAACTTCTTGTGGGCAAAGCAGTTTTCAGGTCTTACTCCCAATTATGGTTACGCAGTTACTACAGACTCTCAAGGTTCGATTTACATTACAGGAGAATTTAGTGTATCTGTAGACTTCGACCCTAATGTTGGAACACAAAATTTAATTACGACTGGCGGTCCTGATGCCTTTATCGCGAAACTTAATTCACAAGGTGACTTTAGGTCGGCAAATCAGTTAGGTAGTTCCTCATCATCTGTAACAGTTACTAACATTGTACTAGACAACAATGAGAACTTATTTGCACCCGGACGTTTTGGAGGAGGAAGTGTTGATTTTGATTCAGGCATGGGCATCAATAACATCAGCAGTAACAGTGGGCTAGATGCTTATATCTATAAAATCAACTCTAGCCAAACAGTAAGCATTTCAGAATTAAACAAACGCTAATTAGACATAGAAATATACGGTAATCCTACTTCCAACTTTGTAATTATTATTTCAGATGATAAATTAGATCTAGCTTATAGGTGAACCAATCTATCAGGAAAATTAATTGATGAGGGGTTTGTAAACAGGCCTAATTTTCAGTTAGAGTTAAAAGGTTATTCTGGACTTTACTTATTGCAATTGTATAATTCCAATTCTTCAAGAACTATTAAGCTAATAAAAGAATAAAAATCTTTTCACATTTTTAGCGAAATGAGTTAATTTACATTTCAATATTACATTAAGAAAATATGGGAAGAGCGTTTGAGTACCGAAGAGCAGCAAAAGAGAAACGCTGGGACAAGATGTCAAAAGTGTTTCCGAAGTTGGCCAAGAAAATTACCTTAACGGCAAAAGAAGGAGGAATGGACCCGGAAACTAATGCAGCTTTAAGAACTGCTATTCAAAATGCGAAGGGCGAGAACATGCCCAAAGACAATATTGACAATGCTATTAAAAGAGCTGAGGCAAAAGATCTTGCAGCCTTTGAAGAAGTAAACTATGAAGGAAAAGGGCCTCATGGTGTTCAGGTATTTATAGAGTGTGCGACTGACAATACAACAAGAACAGTAGCTGATGTGAAATCTTATTTTAACAAAGCGGGTGGTGCTACCGTGCCCACAGGTTCCTTAGAATATATGTTCACTAGAAGAGCAGTAATAGAATTCGAATTAACTGAGGGCTTAGACCCTGAAGAGCTAGAATTGGAATTAATTGATGCTGGATTGGAAGAAATTGAAGTAGACGAAACAACGGCTTATGCTTATGCAGCTTGGACAGATTTTGGCACACTCACCTCAGCATTTGAAGAAAAAGGAATAGAAGTAACCAAAGCGGACTTACGGCGTTTTCCAACATCACCTGTGGAGTTTGACAATGAACAGATGAAAGATATTGATAAAATGCTAGACAAGTTTGAAGATAACGACGACGTCCAAGCGGTTTACACGAACATCGCATAAAATTAAAGCCACTTAAACGTGGCTTTTTTTATGTTCCATTTTGTAAGTTTGAAAAAATACAAAATCACTTATGCTGATAAAAAATATTAAATCGCTACTCCAAACTAGCTCACCGAAAAAAGCACTTCGTGGAACACTCTTATCCGAATTGACAAGTGTAGAAAATGCTTGGTTACTAATTGAAAAAGATACGATTAAAAACTACGGAAGCATGGATACCTGTCCAGATTTTGACGGCAAAATAATTGATGCTTCAGGAAAAATGATATTACCAACCTGGTGCGATTCACACACCCATTTAGTTTTTGCAACAAGTAGAGAAGAGGAATTTGAAATGCGCTTGAAAGGTAAAAGCTACCAAGAAATTGCCGAATCGGGTGGAGGAATCTTAAACTCAGCAAAAAAGCTCCAAAACACATCTGAAGATGATCTTTTCGAATCGGCTTGGGAAAGACTAAACGAAGTTATAAAAATGGGAACGGGAGCCATCGAAATTAAAAGTGGTTATGGCCTTTCAGTAGAGGGTGAATTAAAGATGCTGCGAGTTATTAAACGCTTAAAAGCAAAGAGCCCAATCCCGATAAAGGCTAACTTTTTAGGAGCCCACTCCTTCCCTGCTGAATACAAAGACAATCACCAAGGATATATTGATTTAATTGTAAATGAAATGTTACCCCAAATTGCCAAAGAAGGTTTGGCAGATTACATTGATGCATTTTGCGAAAAAGTAGCATTTTCAGTAGCTGAAACGGAACAAATTATTGAAGCAGGAGCGAAATATGGTTTAAAAGCTAAAATACATACCAATCAATTTAATTGCATGGGTGGAATTGAGTTATGTGTAAAACGCAAAGCTCTATCGGTTGACCATTTAGAAGTAGTCAATGACTACGAAATTGAATGTTTGAAAAACTCAGAAACTATAGCAACCTTATTACCATCTGCTCCTTTCTTTTTAAGTGACCCCTACCAACCAGGTAGAAAATTAGTTGATGAAGGAGTTGCAGTGGCTTTGGCATCAGATTACAATCCGGGTTCCTCTCCTTCAGGCAACATGAATTTTGTAGTTTCACTGGCTTGTGTGAAGTTAAAAATGACACCTGCTGAGGCTATAAACGCGGCAACTATAAATGGTGCATGTGCATTGGAGTTAAATGAAGAATACGGCAGTATTTCTAAGGGTAAAAAAGCTAATTTTATCCTCACAAAAAAAATCCCCTCAATAGTATATATCCCTTATGCATTTGGAAGTAATCTAGTTGATCAAGTGATTATTAACGGAAAAATATTTTAAAATTTAACAACCCTATGAGCAAACAATTAATTGAATGTGTTCCGAACATTAGCGAAGGAAGAGACTCTGTAAAAATAAAACAAGTAACAGACGTTATTGAGACAGTTGAAGGTGTTAAATTATTAGATGTCGATCCTGGTAAAGCAACCAACAGAACTGTAATCACATTTGTTGGTGAACCCGAGCAAGTTATAAAAGCTGCATTTTTAGTAATTAAAAAGGCCAGTGAACTGATTGATATGAGTAAACAGAGCGGGGAACACCCAAGGATGGGAGCTACTGATGTTTGCCCATTAGTCCCTATTTCTGGCATCTCAATGGAAGAGACTGCCGCTTATGCTCATAAGCTGGGAAAAAGAGTTGGAGATGAGTTAAATATTCCAATCTATTTCTATGAAAATGCTGCTACTAGCGAAGAAAGAAAAAATTTGGCCAACTGCCGTTCAGGAGAATATGAAGGACTAAATCAAAAGCTTTCAGATCCACATTGGAGACCCGATGCAGGGCCTGCAGAGTTTAATGATTATGTAAAACACACTGGAGCAACAGCAATAAGCGCAAGAGATTTCTTGGTAGCTTATAACGTGAATTTGAATACCACTTCTGCGCGCCGAGCAAATGCAATAGCATTCGACATTAGAGAAGGCGGCAGGGTAAAAAGAGAAGGAAACCCAATTACTGGAAAAGTTGCAGAAGATGAAAATGGAGAGCCTATTAGAATCCCCGGCACATTAAAATCTGTAAAAGGAATTGGTTGGTATATTGAAGAATATGGAATAGCCCAACTATCTCTTAACCTTACAAACATCAGTATTACTCCTGTTCACATAGCCTTTGATGAAGCTTGCAAAAAATCTAACGAAAGAGGCATTCGAGTTACAGGCTCCGAATTAGTAGGATTGATTCCGTTAAAATCAATGCTAGATGCTGGAAAATATTTTCTTCGCAAACAGAACAGGTCATTAGGCGTTTCTGAAAGTGAATTGATAAAAATTGCAATTAAGTCTATGGGTCTTGATAATCTTGCACCTTTTATTCCTGAGGAAAAAATAATTGAATACGTTCTTTCGGCAGGAGAGCCTGCGAAACTTATTGATTTAGAATTAGTTGAATTTGCTAACGAGACTGCTTCTGAGTCACCAGCTCCAGGAGGAGGATCAATTGCAGCCTATGTGGGTGTGCTTGGTGTTTCACTTGGCACAATGGTAGCAAATCTTTCTTCCCACAAAAGAGGATGGGATGATAAGTGGGAGGAATACTCTATTTGGGCAGAAAAAGGGGAAGCGCACAAGAACAAACTATTATACCTTGTTGACGAGGATACTAAGGCATTTAATAAAATAATGGAGGCTTTCAGGTTACCTAAAGGCAATGATGAAGAGAAAGCTGCTAGGAAACAAGCTTTGCAAGATGCTACTAAATATGCAATTGAAATTCCGTTTCAGGTTTTAGAAACTTCTTATCAGTCAATGGAAGTTATGAAAGCAATGGCTGATTCAGGCTTAAAGAGTTCTATTTCTGACGCAGGGGTTGGTGCATTGTGCGCGCGAACTGCAGTTATGGGAGCTTTCCTAAATGTAAAAATTAATGTATCTGGATTAACCGACCAAGCATTTGTCAACGATGTACTTTCAAAAGGAGAACAAATCCAAAGAAAAGCGATAGAATTAGAATCTGAGATATTAAAAATCGTTGAAGCTAAACTCTAATTTTAAACTACGTCAGGACGAGAAAAGCCGGTAGCATTGTTTGTTGCTACTAGTGGCGAAGGATTTCGAGCTTCAATGTGGTCTTATTTGGCAATACAACATTTATATAAAAAACAAATGGTATATTGATGCGGCAGATGAATTTAAGTGCGGGTTCATCGGGAGGTATCATAGGTTTAGCTTATTTTAGAGAACTGCGTATGCAAAACCTAATTACTGAAGATAAAGTGATGGACATGGGCAAGGATATTATAAATCCAGTTATTTTCAACCTAGCAGCGAACGATCTTCTAATTAGAAGTCACAAATTTGAGCAAAACGGAGAATAGCATTGGAAAGATAGGGGGTATATTTTTGAGAAACAGTTACACCTAACACAGATTCATTGCTTATCAAAAAACTTGGTGATTACAAAGCGGCTGAATTAAGTGCTGTTGCTCCTAGCCTTATTTTAACTCCTTATGTACCTAATGATAGTCGCAGACTTATTGTTTCCAATTTTCCGCTTCGATTCTTATGCACCAATAATAATGAGAATATTGATTTTCAAAGTTCCTTTTCTGCCAATGATCCCAACGAAATAAACTACGCCACCTTATTGCGAACGAATTCCTCTTTCCCTTACGTTTTGCCTTCTGTAAGCTTGCCTACGGAGGCCCAAATTGAGGTTTTTGATTCTGGCTTAAAAGATAATTTTGGTATGAAAATTACCTTAAATTACATCAACCAATTAAAGGAATGGTTTTTAGAAAACACTTCCCAACTTATAATACTGCAAATTAAAGATGGACTGAGTACAAGAAATAAACCCAAAAATAAATCACAAAGTATAGTAAGTGAATTAATGAGTCTTTTTGGCGGTCTATACGGCAACTGGTTTGAAATTTAAAGGTATAATCACGAGGAATTACTGCATTTTTTAAGAGAAGATTATGATGGAACAATTGACGTTTTAGAATACAACCTTAACAAAAGTGAAGATCATTACATTTCTTTAAGCTGCCATTTAAATTCAAAAGAAAAGCAACAAATATTAAATTCTGTATTTTTAAAAGAGAATAGAGTTAAAAACCCTATTAAGTAAAGACTTATGAAAAAGATAAAAATATTGCCTGCTTTTGCACTATTTGTTGCACTTATCTCATGTAATCAGAATACGAAGAAAGATTATCATGCCGAGCACGATAATTTTAAAGAAGAAATAGAGCAAATGAAAACAAAGATGGAAGCAACTGAAGCTCAACTTTTGAATGTAAGTGCTGAATTGTCTGAACTTAAAAATGAATTAAAAACAGATACTACAGCTATCGAAGCTAAATAAATTAATCTCTTTTATTATTCTTATTACCAATCCGAGTATTACAATAAAGAATTAGGATGCGACAAATATTTATTTCGAAAATTACCTGTTGCCGCAATATATTCGATTTAGATACTTTATAGTAAATAACACTTATTTTACAACCATATGTTATTTCATGGGTTTACCTTTGTAAAAACAATCAAACATGGATTTGAATACCATAGAAGAGGCAATTGATGCCATAAAAAACGGAGAGATTATCATTGTAGTTGACGATGAAGATCGTGAGAACGAAGGTGATTTATTAATTGCAGCCGAAAAAGTCAACCCTCAAGTAATCAACTTTATGGCAACTCATGGCCGTGGGTTAATTTGTGCCCCATTGGTAGAAGAGCGTTGTGATGAGTTGGGATTGAATCTAATGGTAGATCAAAATACCGCAGCGTACGAAACACCTTTTACAGTTTCCATTGACCTTGTAGGCTATGGAACTTCTACAGGTATTTCTGCAAGCGATCGTTCAAAAACAGTACTCGCTTTGGTTAATCCAGATACACGACCTGAAGAATTAGGCAAACCTGGTCATATCTTTCCACTTCGAGCAAAGAAAGGTGGTGTATTGCGAAGAGCAGGACATACAGAGGCTGCAATTGACTTCGCTAGGTTAGCAGGTATGCAACCTGCCGGCGTAATTGTTGAAATCATGAATGAAGACGGCACAATGGCGCGGCTTCCGGATTTGATAAAGATTGCTAAGAAACACGACCTAAAGTTAGTCACTATAAAAGACCTAATTGCGTATAGAATAAAGCACGAGACTTTAGTAACAAGAGAAATTGAAATCAATTTACCTACTGAGTACGGAAATTTCAACATGGTACATTACACCCAAACAACTACGGGCGAAGAGCATTTAGCATTAGTTAAAGGAGAATGGGAAAAGGATGAGCCTGTTTTCGTAAGAGTTCACTCCTCCTGTATGACAGGTGATATTTTTGGATCTTGTAGATGTGATTGTGGACCACAATTACAAGAATCGATGCGCTCCATTGAAAAGGCAGGCAAGGGCGTAATTGTGTACATGAACCAAGAAGGACGTGGAATTGGTTTGTTGAATAAGTTAAAAGCCTACAAGCTCCAAGAAGAAGGTTACGATACTGTTGATGCAAACCTAAAATTAGGTTTCAACATGGATAATCGAGATTATGGAATTGGCGCACAAATTTTGAGAGACTTAGGCGTTAGCAAAATGAAATTAATGACCAACAACCCTAAGAAACGAACTGGTTTAATCGGTTATGGTCTAGAGATTGTAGAAAATGTGGCATTAGAAATTGAATCTAATGAACACAATGCCAATTATCTAAAAACAAAGAAAGATAAAATGGGACATTCACTCAAACTTAACAACTAAGCTTTCTTTTCGACCTATATATCATTAATTTTCACCTACTTTGAAAAAAAATAGTCTTCTTAGTCGTTTACTCTTTGGTGCAAACCTAACTGTCGTGATTTTCACAATCCTTGGCTACATGTAGCCTATTATTAGCCCTACTAGCGTTTGGCCTTTAGCTTTTATAGGTCTAGGTATGCCATATCTGCTGTTCCTGAAGCTAATTTTTACAATTTATTGGATATTTCGAGGCCAAGTGTGGTTTTTGGTTTCCCTACTATTGATTGGCATAGGCTACCAATTCATCCCAAAATACTTACAATTCAATTTTGAGAATAAAGAATTAAGTGAGAAGTCATTTAAAGTAATGTCCTTTAAAATTCGAGTCTTTGATTTATATCTGTGGACAAAGGAGAAAAGTGCTAGAAATTTAATCTTTGACTTCTAAGAAAAAGAAAACCCCGATATTCTGAGTCTGCAAGAATCTTATCATCGTAATGAGCAATTGAAGAACTATGAATTTAAAACCTTGGTTACCTTGGTAAAGATTTTAAGTGCTAAGAATTAACATGTCCATTATACCACCACGCTTTGAAAAACCGATCATTTGGGCTTAATCGCCTTCTCAAAATTTCCGATTACGAACAAAGGAGTAGTTCCTTTTGAAAACCAGGGTGATAATGCCTCAATTTACACGGATGTAAATATTGACGGAAAAACGTTAAGGGTGTACAATAACCATTTAGCATCGATTAAACTAGAAAAGAGATATTACAAAACTATGAAAACCATAAATGAGCAGGACTATTCTAACCTCTTTAACAAGAGTTTGAGTCTTTTAGAAGAGGTAAAAAATGGATTCGTAAAACGTTCTGTGCAAACAGATTTAATACAGAATAGCATTTCAACCTCACCTTTTCCTGTTCTTGTTTGTGGAGATTTTAACGACAGCCCCACGTCATATACATACAATACCATCAAAGGCGATTTACAAGATACATACATGAACAGTGGTTCAGGTTCAGGTAGAACGTACATTGGAGAGTTTCCTTTCTTCCGAATCGATTATATTTTTGCTGACAGCACCTTAGAAAGTTCCAATTATAGAACTCACCCTGAAGAACTTTCAAATCACCATCCGATTAGTGTTAATTTGAACTGGAACTAAAACCATTGCCTCAATTCCTTGTTCTATTTTCATGAAAGTCATAGAAAACCACCAATTAGACAAGCATGCTATTGACCGAATAATTGAAATGGCGTGGGAAGACCGCACACCTTTCGAGGCAATTAAATTCCAATTTGGCGTTACAGAGAAAGAAGTAATTCAGTTGATGAAAAATCAGATGAAGCTACGAAACTGGAAAAAGTGGCGAGCTAGAGTTCAAGGAAGAAAAACAAAGCATGCATTTTTGCGAAGTGATGAGGTTGGCCGATTTAAGTGCACCATGCAGCGACAAATTACTCGAAACAAAATCTCCAAACGTTAAACTATTGTCTTAGGGTGATAGTAGAATGTTAATTCTTTGAATCCTCGACTACAAATAAAATTTACTCTCCTGACTCATTTACACCTGGCATATAGTAGGTTACATCTAACTCGTAAAAATTATCCCCATTTATACTAACTAAGTCATAACATTCTGGTAAGGAATCTACCTCAGCTCCAATTATTGAATCTATAACTTCAAATTCCTCATCGACTTGAAAATAGTAAGTGCCATAATAGTAATAATATTTTCTTGGGTTTACCATTACTTTTCTATACCCAACAGGCAAAGTATTAATTCTCAAACATCTTACAAGTCTAATAACTCGCAATTCATTTCTTATTGGTTTGTACCATATCCCTAAATCATACCTAAAAGCTGCACCACTAAAATTAATTGTTCCAGCGCTAGCGTTTAAACTTTTCACCATAGATCCTCGCCTTGGAAGACCTTTATAATGGTGGTGATGTACCACATTAGTTCTTGCAACTCTAACACGCTTAACTTTTGTAACTCTCACCTTGGTATTTCTTACCGCAGCCGGTTTTCCTTTCCTCGACTTAACTGCTGTAGTTCTTCTCTTTTGCGCTTCTATTCTAAATTTTTCTGGCGCTGTCTACCTTAGTCTCTAGTAAAGCTTGGTCAATTACCTCGTTCATTTCTTTTACATATATAAATTTGAGGCCTTTCAAATAACTCTTGTCTATTTCTAAAATGTCTTTCTTATTCGATTCTGACAAGATAATTTCTTTTATTCCTGCTCTTTTTGCAGCCAAGATTTTCTCTTTAATTCCACCAACTGGCAGAACTCTTCCTCTCAGGGTGATTTCACCCGTCATGGCTAAGTTTTTCTTTACTTTTCTTTGAGTGAAGGCCGAGATAATAGCCGTTAACATAGTTATACCTGCAGAAGGGCCATCTTTCGGAGTAGCGCCTTCTGGAACGTGAATGTGGACATTCCAATTTTCAAAGGCTTCTGTCTTAATCCCGAATTCTTCATTGTGTGCTTTAATGTATTCCAAAGCAATGGTTGCCGACTCCTTCATTACATCACCTAGATTTCCCGTTAACGTAAATTTTCCTTTCCCTTTACTTAAACTAGTTTCAATGAATAGAATATCTCCACCTACCGAAGTCCATGCTAAACCAGTTACTACTCCCGCAACATCGTTTCCTTGGTACTTATCTTTTGAATGACCCGGTCCCAAAATTTCATACACCTTTTCCACAGAAATTGAAGTATCATACTCCTCTTCCAATGCTAAAGACTTTGCTGCAAATCGCACAACTTTTCCTAAACGCTTCTCTAACGTTCTTACACCAGACTCTCTTGTGTATTCATCGCAAACAATTTCAATTGTCTTCTCAGGAATTGAAATTTGCTTGGTAGTTAAACCGTTCTCCTTTATCAACTTTGGAATTAAGTGCTTTTTAGCAATTTGAACTTTTTCTTCTATTGTGTAACCATTAATTTCGATCATCTCCATCCGGTCGCGCAATGCTGGTTGAATAGTCGATAAAGAGTTTGCAGTTGCAATGAATAAAATTTTAGACAAGTCGTAATCTAACTCAATGAAGTTATCGTTAAAAGCTTCATTTTGCTCAGGGTCTAACACTTCTAACAAAGCAGAGGAAGGATCTCCTTGGTGAGAATTACCAACCTTGTCAATCTCGTCTAAAACAAAAACAGGGTTCGAGGTTTTCACCTTTTTCAAGTTTTGTAAAATCCTACCGGGCATAGCGCCTATGTATGTTTTTCTGTGTCCTCTAATTTCGGCTTCATCCCTCAAACCTCCTAAGCTCATACGAATGTACTTTCTGCCAATAGCCTCGGCAACTGACTTTCCTAAAGAAGTTTTTCCAACTCCAGGAGGGCCATACAAACAAAGGATAGGTGATTTCATATTTCTCTTCAGTTTCAATACTGCCAGGTGCTCAATAATTCGCTCTTTTACATCCTTTAGACCAAAGTGATCTCGATCTAATATCCCCTTTGCTTCCTTTAAATCGAATTTATCTTTTGAAACCTCGTTCCACGGCAAATCCAATAAGGTTTCTACATAATTCAACTGAACTGAGTACTCTGCCGATGCAGAATGCATGCGCTGTAATTTTGCTAATTCTTTTTCGAACCTTTCTTTTACAACCTTACTCCACTTTTTCTTTTTCGCTTGCTTTTCGAATTCTTTGATTTCTAGGTCTTGTGGCGAACCTCCTAATTCCTCTTGAATCAACTTCATTTGCTGATTCAGGAAGTATTCCTTCTGTTGCTTATTAATATCAGTTTTGACCTTCGATTGAATATCGTTTTTCAACTCTAATAACTTTAAATCTTTGCTCAATAATCGCAATAGAATTTGAGCTCGCTTTCGGCAACTAGTTTCTCTTAAAACTTCTTGCTTTTGCTGTACCTTCGCATTCATATTAGAAGCTATAAAGTTGATTAAAAAAGAGTTGCTCTCGATATTTTTTATAGCAAAAGAAGCTTCTGAAGGAATGTTTGGAGATTGCTCAATAATACGCAATGCCATGTCTTTTATAGAGTCGACCAATGCGTTGAACTTGGCATCTTTTGGCACTTTACTTACATCGTATTTCTCAGCGGCAGCTCTGATGTACGGTTCGTATTCCGTAATCTCATCTAATTTGAAACGCTTCTTACCTTGAATAATGGCGGTTGTATTACCATCAGGCATTTTGAATATTTTCAATATTCTTGCAACAGTTCCAACCTCAAACAATTGATCTTTATTCGGATCTTCCACTGTATCATCGGTTTGTGAAATAACCCCAATAATTTTATCTCCTTTATTGGCATCTTGAATTAAGCTAATAGACTTATCTCTACCAACCGTAATTGGAATAACAACACCAGGAAAAAGCACCGTATTTCTTAAAGGAAGAATTGGCAGGGATTCGGGAGTTTCCTCCTTCTCCATTTCCTCTTCATCTTCGCTTGTCATTAATGGAATAAATTCCGCTCCTTCATCAATGGCACTCTCTAATTCTAGTTTATCAAATTTAAATGAACTCATATCTCTAGTGTCAAATTGTCAGTTAATAGAAAATCACTCCTTATTTCGGAAGTAATGCAAAACTATTCAAGCCTTATGCCAAAATACTTTGCTGCTTATCTGGCAGCCTAAAAATTACGGTGTTTAGTTGTTTCCTCAAAAACATATTTTAAGATAAACTTTTCCTCTTCATCTAATTCTTTAGAACGCCGTTCCATTGCTTTCTCAGCTACTTTCATAGCTTTCTCGAATCGGAAGACCATCCATTTTTCAGAACCACCCCAAGCGAAAGATGGAATAAAGTTTCGAGGAAAACCACCTCCGTAAATGTTGGCAGAAACGCCTACAACAGTTGCTGTATTGAACATGGTGTTAATGCCACTTTTGGAGTGATCACCCATCATCATTCCGCAAAATTGAAGACCTGTTGGTTTAAAGCCCATTTTTTCAAAGTTCCAAAGCTTTATTTCATCATAGTTGTTTTTCAAATTGGAAACGTTTGTATCTGCTCCTAAATTACACCACTCCCCCAACACAGAGTTTCCTAAAAAGCCATCATGTCCTTTGTTTGAATAACCGAAAAGAACAGAATTATTTACCTCTCCGCCTACCTTCGAGTGAGGGCCTATTGTTGTAGGACCGTAAATTTTTGTTGCTAATTTCAAAACAGCACCTTCGCACATCGCTAAAGCTCCTCGAACAACTGACCCTTCCATTACCTCAGCATTTTTACCAATATAAATTGAACCTGAAGTAGAGTTGAGTATTGCAGCTTGCACTTTAGCGCCTTCTTCAATAAATAATCGGTTACCAATATGCGTGCAGGTATGATCCAACGGTTGCGACTTTCTTCCTTCTGTTAGCAACTGAAAATCCTCTTCAATTGCTTCCCCATTTAAAGCAAAAATATCCCAAATATTATTGATGCTTAAATATGCTTCTTTAAAAAGTACTTGCTTACCGTCTTGAGTATTTAAATCTTCAAATGAATAATTTCTAGCACTGCAAAAAACCAATACTTGATCAGTTGTAGCATCAACCAATCGCTCTCCTTCTTTTAGAGATTGGGTTGCTTCAAACAATTTATTATTCACAAGGATACTCCCATTCACGTAGTAGTTTAATTCCTTATGGTTAGTAGGGTATTTTTGAGCTAAATAATGCTCTGTTAAATAGGAAACGGTTTTCCCATTTAATCTTTTCGACCACTTTTCAGATAAGGTTAGAATACCACATCTAAACTCTGCAATTGGTCTTGTATAAGTGAAGGGTAGTAAATTTTGTCTGTTTTGATCGAAAAGGATGATATTCATAGGTAAAATTTAATTAGACAAATTTAATTGAAAATCTGCAGCTCATGGTTATTTTAGTAAAATGAACAAGAAAGACCAAACGAAAGTAATAGTTGCCCTAATTACCTTCGGTAGTATTTTTGTCAGCTATTTTATTTGGGGGAAGGGAATAGCCAAATACGCTGCATTGGTAGGGTTTTCGATTTGGATGGCAGCCATGTACTTTTTAAATAAGAAAGATTAGCTTACTTACTTTTTTTCTTTAAAAGCATCATAGGCAGCAATGTAAGGTCGGTAATTACTGCAAAGACCAGGGTCATACAAACAAATAATCCAATGTAAAAAGTACTTAGAAAATCTGAAAAGATTAAGCTTCCAAACCCTCCTAAAAGAATTATTGTAGTAATAATTATTGCTTTTCCCGTTGAAATAAATGTTCTTCTCAAAGCAAACAGGTTTGTCCTTCCTTGTGCCATTTCTTGCCGATAACGACTTAAAAAATGAATAGTATCATCAACTGCGATTCCAAAGGCTATAGTAAAAACAATAGCAGTGGACATATTTAAATCTATTCCTGCAAAGCCAATGAAACCGGCTGTTAAAAAAATTGGGAATACATTTGGAACAAGCGAAATAAAACCCATTTTCACGGATTTAAAAAGAATAGCCATGCTTATACCAATTAATAAAAAAGCGAATAATAATCCAATTACAATATTCTCGGATACGTGTCGCCCTGCTTCATCAATAATAACCGGCGTTCCTGTTAATTTATAACTAATTATAGACGCATCAATATTGTTCGTGTAAAAAATTTCAAGGCTGTCATTTAAATCTAGCATTGTTCCGCTGCCAGGATCAATCATTCGGCCAAATATTCGACCTACTTTTTTATCAGCTGAAACAATTTGTTGAAACTCTTCTCTTCCTTCGAACTTTTGCATTTGACGTTTCAAATAATCAAATCGCTTCTCATTCTCTGGTATTTTGTAAAATTCATCTCGGCCATTTCTTAAAGCCTTATTGGCAAACTTAAAAGGCACAGTCGGACTTATCATTTGGTTTACGCCATAATTTAAGTTTAGAAATTTTTCTAATTTATCAGTTTCCCGAATTACATCGTAATCGGTTACCTCCTTCCCTTCGGCAGCAATCACTGCCATTTCAAACGGGCGAATACCTCCAAACTGTTTTTGAAAGTACCTCAAATCCTTCATTAACAGCTGATCTTCTCCCAAGTCTTGCATTAAAAAATAATCGAACTTAATTTGCAATGCACCTGCAACACATATTACAGTTAGTATTGAATAAGCAACTAATACAGCTTTTTGATTCCTACACAATTGAATAAAAAACTTTCCTAATCCTCGCTCCCAACCATTTTGGACTTTGGTTGAATCTGTGATTTTTGGTTTTTTTATATTTAAGAAAATGGAAGGAATGAATAATATAGAAAGGACAAATGCCAACAATACTCCTACGGCGGTGAATATTCCAAAGTCTTGAATTGGTTCCATACCAACTCCAATTAACGTAACAAAACCCAAGGCAGTTGTCAGCGAAGTAAGTAAAGTGGCAACTCCAACCTTATTTAACATGTTTTTTATGGCAACGGTTTTGGTTCTTCCGTATCGGATTTCTTCTAAATATTTTGAAACTAAATGCACTACATCAGACATGCCAACTACCAGCATAATGACAGGTAAAAGCGTGGTCATCATGTTCAAAGGAGTGCCGTTTAACTGCATAAAACCTAAGCTGCCAATTACAGCGAGTAATACTGTTGCTAGGGGAATCAAAACTCCCCATAATGCTCGATAAGCGATAATAAGAAAAATGATAAGGACAAAAATGGAAATAGAAGCAAACGTTAAAAATTCAACTTGCATTACAGCAATGTATTCTTGCTGTCCCATGATTTTACCCATTACGTGAATTTCTTTAAAACCCTCTGCATTTATTAATTCCTGCAACGCAGTCGCGAGTTCATCTGAATCATCCTTATTGATAAGTTGCTTGTTTTTAATTACGAGAATCAAGGAGTTGTTCTCCAAATTCACCATTTCTGCAACTGGCTCTTTACTTGTTTCCAACTTCGCTTGATCTAAATAATACTTGTCAGGATTGTCAACATGGAAAACAGGACTCTTCTTAAACCCCATGCCGCCAGGAGTCAATTCAAAATAGCTCATTTCTAGAGGGGAAACAATCTCTCTCAGATGAGGTAACTCTCTCAATTTTATTGTAAAACCTTGTATTTTTTGTAAAAATTGTTGATCAAAAACTCCATCTTCATTAGTAAAACCCAATAAAATAAAATCGTTGTCATTTTCGAATTTTTCTCGAAAATCCTCGTAAAACGCTAAATCACTGTCTTCTTGAGGAAAGAATTTCTCAAAATCATAATCAAACTCTAGCTTACTAGAGCTGTAACCTAAAAATAGTAACACTAAGGTTAAGCCTGCTAAAATGTAACGGCTGTATTTTCTCCACTTAATCTCGTCCTTAACGTGTTCTTCCAAAACTCTTATTCAGTTGATTTCTTTGCGTATTTCAACACCAAAAGGTTCATTGGGTTCACTCCAAGACCAGAAATTGTAGGTTTCGTAAACCGCACCACCTCATCGTAAAACAAAGGCACTACCGGAGCTTCTGAAATAACCAAGCTATCCATTTGTTGATATAAACTTACTCTAAGACTGTCGTTCGTTTCTGACAATGCTTGATTGTACCAATCATCAAACTGTTGGTTCTTGAAATGAGTATAGTTTGGCCCATTCGGTGAAAAGTTCTGGCTTTTAAAAAGCGACAAATAATTCTCAGCATCGGGATAATCCGCCACCCAAGATTTTCTAAAGAATTGCGCCTTTGAATTAGCAATCAATTCGTTGTTAGTTGCAGCTTGGTTTACTTCAATCTTAATTTTAATTCCATATTCAGCTAACTGCGATTGCAAATATTCACAGATATCTAGGTATTGAGCTGTTGTGCTTAAGTTAATTACCGGCAGCCCCTTCCCATTTGGATAGCCCGCCTTTTCTAACAAGGAACGAACAGAATCTGGCTGAAATGTATAACCTACAGTGCTCTCGCTAAAACCAGGCAGCCCTTTAGGTATAAATCCTTGGTTCGCAGCAATTCCAATTCCACTGCGTAAATACTTCAACATTTTCTCCCGTTCGAAGCCATAGTTGATAGCACGCCTTACCTCCCTTTGCACCGGCTGTTTTGTTTCGTCTACTAATAAACCTAAATACTCAGTATTTAAATAAGGTGAGGTGGTAAAAATAACTTGCTCCGTGTACTTCTTCCTTAATTGACCATCAGAGGTTAGTAATTCATCTTTATATGACCCTTTGAGACCGGTTAAATAATCTAATTCCTTTTTCAAGAACTTTAAAAATGTTACCTCTAAATCTTTTATGAATGTAATTGATACTGCATCCAAATAAGGTAAGGAAATCCCAAAATCATCTTTTTCAAAATAATTGTCATTTTTTAGCAGCACTAACTTTACATTCTCTTTCCAATATTGAAATTTAAAAGGGCCTGTTCCTATTGGATGTGCTCGAAAATTTATGCCGTAAAAATCAACAGCTTCTTTTGGCACTGCACTAAAGTATTGCATGCTTAATATGCCTAAAAATGGTGGAAACGCTCGTTTTAAATGAATGTCCATTGTATAATCATTTACCACCTGAATATCCAACTTCTCATTAGGCTTTCTTCCGACCTCATTCAACAGCCACTTGCCTGGCGAAATTATTTTAGGGTCAATCAACCGATTAAAAGAATAGACAAAATCTTTAGCTATTAACTCTCTAGTCGAGTCTATTCCAAAAGCTTCACTTTTATGAAAATAGATTCCTTTTTGTAAATGAAAACGATACGTTTTCCCACTATCTAAAATTTCCCAATTGGTTGCTAAACAGGGCTTCAAATTCAAATTATCATCTGTTTGAACTAAGCCATTAAAAATTTGATTTACAGCCGAAATATTATCGATACTTCTTGAGAATGCAGGATCAAGAGAAGTTATTCCGTCCGAAACATTATAACGAAAAATACTTTTCCCATCATAGCGTTGCGCTGTTTGGCAAGCTGCAAAAAAACTAATGATTATTAATAGTAAGAGATACTTCCTAATCATACTGCAATGTTACTTGAAAAGTGCGATATTCACTCAATTTAAACTTATAATTGGATAATTTTAACTCATTAAAAATCCTGCAAGTCATATTCTTCTTTCTATTGCAATTGTCATTGCGTCCTTTTTAATTTCTAATGCGGTAATTGAGCGAAACAGCAAAGAAGATGTCGTTTGGGTGAAAGGTTTAGGCAAGACCCACTTTACCTCTGACTTAATTGTATGGGAAGGTTATTTCACGAGAAAAAACGTTAACCTTCAAAATGCTTATCAACAACTAGATAGTGATAGAGCTATAATAAATGAGTATTTAAACAATAAAGGAATTAAACCCGATAAAATCGTTTTTCAAACCGTAAACATTAACGAACAATACGTGTCCAGTTACAATCAAAATGGACAATCCAATCGAATTTTTGATGGTTATCAATTGGAGCAAAGTATAAAAATAGAATCATTAGAAGCAGATAACATTGAAAACATTTCAAGACAAGTAACGGACTTAATTAATAAAGGTGTTCTGTTTAATTCAAGGGCTCCTCAATATTACTTTTCAGGACTGTCTGATTTAACACTAGAGATGATTGCCACAACAACCGAAGATGCTAAATTACGAGCAGAAAAAATAGCACTTAATGCGAGCTCCACTTTTAGGTGATTTAAAAAATGCTAGAATGGGAGTTTTTCAAATTACAGCCCAAAACTCAAATGATGAATATAGTTGGGGAGGTTCGTATAATACCGGATCAAAGAAGAAAACCGCAAGTATTACCATGACATAAGAGTACAACCTCAATTAATCTCAAATTCTTGAATAATCCGAAAGAAGAATGAAAGCAAAACTCCTTTTGCATTATGCCTTGGGTCCACTTACATGTATCTCAAAATGGCAATGTAATACCTTGCAGTCAAGCTCCACCGCATAAGATGCACCGCTTTGGCAATGCGAACGAACAAAGCATTACTGAAATTTGGGAAGGTCAAGCGATTAACTCCTTTGGGCAAAAAATGCTAAACAATGAGCAAGATTATCGTTGCAAGCAGTGCTACCTCAAAGAGGAAAGTGGAGCTAAAAGTTTAAGAGGAATTACCAATTAAAAATTTTCTACTGAAGTTTCAACGGTCCAAGAGAAAGGCATGTCTTACGAGTCTGTTCCCATCCATTTTGACGTGCGCTTTTCGAATGCTTGTAATTTAAAGTGTCGTATTTGCGGACCCTGGGCTAGTTCTCAGTGGCACAAAGACTTTATTGCTATGGGAATGCGAAAGAAAGACTCAAAAGCCTTGAGCGTTGCCCTTTAAGATGAGGCTTCGTTTTTCGAGCAAATACTTCCCCTTTTACACGAAGCCAAAGAGTTCTATTTTGCAGGAGGAGAACTATTAATGATTGAACAGCATTGCAAAGTGTTAGATGCACTAATTGCTTGTGGTAACACTTCAATTCGACTCAGCTACAATACCAATTTTTCTACCTTGGAATTCAAACATCATAAGGTTATGGAAAATTGGAAACAATTCAAAAACATACACGTTACTGCCCGCTTGGATGGAGAAGCGGAGCAAGGAGAGTTTTTAAGAAAAAATATAAAGTGGAGTTAGGTGATTCAAAACAGGGAATTGTGCTTGAAGGAATTGCCTCACATGATATTCCAAATTGCTCCAAGGGCCTGAGTTTTTAATGTTTCTCAATTACCTAATTTCAATAAGAACTGGGCAGACCGCGGCTATATAAAAGTACAAGATTTTATTCCAAACATCTTAATTCATCCAAAGGAGTATCAGATAAATGTGTTGTCTATAACGGAACAAAAGACGCTAATTCCAATTTACGAAGCACACATTTTGTGGATTAAAAGTCAGGAATTATTTGTCCACGAAAGCGGTGCGGAATGCCTGCAACAGTTCCAAGATATTTTAGCCCAATTGGGAAACATTGCTGAGCTAACAATTATAGATTCGTTCAGAGAAAAAAGCCTGTTATTGGATTCATTAAGATAGGAATACACCCCTCAGTTGTTTAAAAAACTTGGTAATCTTTTTTAGAATTCTACAACTATTATGGTCCTTTCTTTTCCTGCTCTTAATGATGCGCACTTGATAATTTTACCATCGTATAATGCCATTGGCAGATAAAACAAGAAGTCATAAATTGCTACTAATTATTTAAAATATCTTTTATAATCTTGTACCTATGAATTGGAAATTTATTTTGATTTTATTTCTATCACTTAATTTATTGGTTTGCGCCGACAAAGAACATGCAGGGAATAGTCTTGAAACAGGTGCTGAAGATTTATGGGTAAAGATGTTAGTTGAAATTCCAGCAGGAACCATTGAAAAATATGAACTCAATAAAAGCTCAGGAATAATCCAAATGGATTCAGTTGACGGTAAACCACGTTTGATTGATTACCTAGGTTACCCGGCCAACTATGGTATGATACCCAATACTGTTTTGCCAAAGAGCGAAGGTGGAGATGGAGACCCACTAGATATCCTAGCAATTGGACCTTCTGCCAAAAAAGGAAGTATGATTGAATGCAAGGTTATTGGTGTCTTAAAATTGAAAGATCGAGGAGAGCAAGACGACAAACTCATTGCCATATCAAAAAATAGTAGCTTAAACCACATCAACTCTATAGCAGAATTACAAGAAAACTATCCAGGTATTTCTGAAATTATTGAAACTTGGTTTACGAACTACAAAGGGAAAGACAAGGTGATCAGCAAGGGTTACCAGGACAAAAAAATAGCGAACAATATCTATACTAACGCTAAACAGTCTTTTCAATAGATAAGGTAAGTCATACCTCGTGCTTTTACCTTATAATATTAGCCTGAAATTAATTTAATAACATTAATTTTGGCGACCTAATTTTTTATGAATGGAAAATAAATGGAATCTCTTCGAAAAGTTTCTCATAACTGAGAATAGTAATATCTCTTTAGTGGATTTTATAATCAGCTCAGTAACGATTATTGTTCTTTGCTGGCTGTTAGGTATCACTTACCAAAAAGTTGCTAAGAGCCTTTCTAACAGGAAAGACTTCTCAGCTAATTTTATGATTTTAGCATTTACCACTATGCTTATTATAACGATTGTAAAATCGTCTTTGGCATTATCTTTAGGTTTAGTAGGAGCACTTTCTATTGTGCGTTTTAGAGCAGCGATTAAAGAGCCCGAAGAGTTAGCATTCATCTTTTTTTCTATAGCAATAGGTTTAGGACTAGGAGCAAATCAGCTACCTATCGTATTAACTGCTTTTGTAGTATTTATGGCAGTGCTATGGGGTAGATTCTTTATTCAAGGAAAAAGCGAAAACCAAAATATCTTTGTAAGTATCAATTCCAACCAAGACAAAGTAGAATTAAGTGTAGTGCGGGAATTAATGAACAAACATTTTAGTCAGCCTCTGCTAAAGCGTTTTGATCAAGTGGACGGAACTTCTGAGATTTCTTATGTTGCCAACGTCCAAAAGAGTAATAATCTAGAACTTTTCAGGAATGAATTACTAACAGCTTATCCCAACACAAACATCTCCTTCTTAGACAGTAAGGCTTACTAGACATGTCTACTCCTGCCAATTACACTTTATTGGAGTCCGCTCGATTTGAGCGAAAGTTTGTTTTAGAAAACAGTAGCTTGTCGTATGCTAGAATGTTAATTAAAACGAGTGCAGGCATATTTTCACCAATCTATCAAAAGAGAAGAGTCAACAACGTTTACTTTGACACACCCAACTTAACAAGCTACTACGAAAATCACTTTGGTAAAAGTGACAGAACTAAAATAAGAGTTCGTTGGTACGGAGAAACATTTGGAGATATGAATGATCCAATCCTTGAGATTAAAATAAAACATGGTGCTGCTGGTAAAAAGAAATCTTATCCTTTAAAATCATTCCATTTAAAAGAAGGATTTTCCCGCCAAGATTGGAATCAAATATTTGAGATTTCAAATTTACCTGACATCGTTAGGGGCGAGTTGAAAAGATCCATTCCAACCCTATTAAATTGTTACGAACGTGAGTATTTTCAATCTTTCAATAAGGTTTTCCGATTTACGTTAGATTACAACTTAAAATTCTTCAATGTAAAATCAATAACAAGCTCCTTCAGAGAAAAGTCTCTACCTGAGAAAACCATCATTTTAGAATTAAAATATGATTTCAAGAAGGACAAGGAAGTAAAAAAAATTACGAATGCATTACCTATTCGACTTGGTAAATTTTCAAAATACATTCGAGGAGTCGAAATTTTTAATCCACACTTAGCTGTTTAGTTTTGTTTATGAACCTCAAAAAGCTAACATATTTTTTAATCATAACACTCTTTCTAGGAGCATGTGATCAAAATAACTTAGGCTTAACGGATACAACAGCCTTATCTTGTTCGGTAAATTGCAAGGCTGCAGATTCAACTGAAAAAATTCACTACCACCGCTTGAACGACGATGATAAAGTAGAAGTTATACTTGGTGGTGCAATCTCTACGAAAGAGGGTCACAGCGGAACAAGCAGCATTTTACTGACAAAAGGCTCGCCTTATGGTTTGACCGCTCACCTAGAAGGTGTTAAAGTAAACGAGTATTACAAGGCGAGTATGTGGAGAAAGGATAACTCCAAGAAGGCTGTATTGGTCGTTCAGGGAGACAAAACAAGCATATTTCATAAGATCGAAAAACATGCATCTCCTAACACGTTAGAAAACGGTTGGGAAAAATTAGAACTAGAATTTGAAGTCCCTCCTTTTATTGAAAAAATAAAAGTGTTTGGTTGGCTGGCGAATGGCAATGAAGCATATATTGACGATCTAAGAATTGAAAAAATTGACAAAAAGGAATATTTTCAACACCAAAGAGGAGACGCTATAAACCTTTATTTCACAGACAAAAAGATTAACAATTTTGAAAAAGCGAAAGAAGATGCTTACGCTGAAGGTGTGCATTTTAGCGATGGTAATTGGAATAAAGGAATCTTATCATTTGATCAAGGTCAAATTCCAATAAAAGCGCGGTTTAAAGGAGATTGGCTCGATCATTTAATTGGGGATAAATGGTCTCTTAGAATTAAAACTAGAAAGGGAAATACCTTCAAAAGAATGAAGGAATTTTCAGTTCAAACACCGGAAAGTAGATATTTTCTGCATGAATATTTAGCGCACCAATTATTCTTCGAAGAAGGCCTATTAACAACACGCTACGATTTTGCATCCTTGTATTTTAATCAAACAAGCAGAGGTGTTTATGCGATAGAGGAGCATTTTACCAAACAACTAATAGAATATAATCTAAGGCGTGAAGGGCCAATTTTGAAGTTTGATGAAAATCCAATGTGGAGAGGGTTTGCCCTTCATAAAGGTTTGAGTGCTATTCCTGGATGGAAAGCCTTTCCAAATTATGAAACCAGTAGGATTTTAGCATTTGGATCTTCTCAAATAGTAAAAGATGAATCGTTCCGGCAAAAATTTCTAATAGGGCACAGTTTATTGTATCAATTTAAAAATAGACTTGCACCAATTGATGACCTTTTTGAAATTGATAAACTCGCTAAGTTTTTAGCACTTTCAGAACTGCATCAAGGAAAACATGGAGCAACTTGGCACAATCTTCGCTTTTATTACAACCCTATTAGCTGCAAGCTAGAAATTATCAATTACGACAATTTTACAACTGAATTCCAGTCTAGAGGAAGAGGGACTAACATGGCACTTAACTTCCTTCAAAAAACCAAAAAAAATAAATACAAGCATTTCTACACCTACTTTTTTACTTCTAAGAAATTAAGAGAAGCTTATATTAAAGCGATAGAATATTATTCTAGCGAATCGTACGTCAACTCCTTCTATGACAAAATAGAACCAAAACTAAAAGCGTATCAGAAGCTAATCAATGTAGAGTTTCCTCAATACAGCATTGAAAGGAGTTTCCTTTTAGAGAATGCAAGGTTGTTTAGAGAAGACTTAGTTAAGATAAAAGAGAGGAACGATAAAGGCTTTTACGATAGTTTGGTAATCATTGACCACATACCAAATTTTTCCTTTGACTATTTCCCTTCCCTCTTTCCTTATTACTTAAATGCATATTATCATGCGGAAGGAAATCAAGGCGTACTTAACATAGAAAATAATAATGTAGCGGGAATTATTCCAACCCGTTTGACGAATAATTCTAAAACACTGTATGAATTTCAAGATAAAAGTATTGTTTCAAAATTTGGCGAAGAAGATCAATTGCGGGAATACAATATCCCGTATTTTAAGGAAGCAACGCACATTGAATTCAAAGATGTAGATTCCAATAAATTCTACAAAACAGAACTTACTCTCTGGAAAAAAAACATCGAACCTTCACCGTATCAAAAGTTAAAGAGCAGTCCAACATCTAATCCGTTACAACTTTTTACCGTCAAGAATGACACCTTAATATTGAAAAAAGGCAACTATCAGCTTGCTGAGAAAATTCTTATTGGGAAGGACAAAATAGTAGTTTTTGAGGCAGGAGTTCAGTTAGATTTAGTAAACGAAGCATCAATTGTTTGTGAAAGTCCAGTCTTTTTTATGGGTTCAATAGTAGGTCCAATAGTTATTAATTCTTCTGACAGATCAGCGAACGGAATTGTAGTATTGCAAGCAAAGGGCAAGAGTGAAGTTCATTATACTCAATTTAAAAACTTAAACACTTTCTCATACGAAGGATGGTCCCATTCTGGAGCTGTTAATTTTTATGAATCAAACGTGCATATCGATTACTCGACCTTTGAAAGCAACTTATGTGAAGATGCATTAAACATTGTTAAATCTCATTTTTACGTGAATAAGTGCCAATTCAAGGACATTTTTGCAGATGCGTTTGATTCTGACTTTTGCACTGGAACACTTTCTAATACCGAATTCAATTTCGTTGGAAATGACGCAATTGATTTTAGCACTAGTCGAATAAAAATTGACAGCTGCACCATCCAAAACATCAGCGACAAAGGAATTAGCGGTGGCGAAAGCTCTACTCTTTGGGTTAGCAATACCACCATTGACTTATGCAACATAGGTGTCGCTTCAAAAGACTTATCTCAAGTTACTTTAACGAATGTTTGCGTATCTAATTCAAAATATGGACTTGTTGCACTTCAAAAGAAACCTGAATACGGAACTGCTAAACTGATTACCAAAAAATTTAGCATGAAAAATTGTGAATTAGAACTGCTCATTGAAAAAGGTTCTTCAGTGAATCTAAATGGAAAAGTAACTGAAGGAACGAAGAAAAAAGTAGCAGAAATGTTCTACTAATTTTTAATGTTGTTCCTCTTCCGCTTACCTTTGTGTTGTGGAAAATCTAATAGCTAAATACAACATACCAGGCCCCCGTTATACATCCTACCCTACTGTTCCTTTCTGGGACAAGGGAGGTGTTGAAAAGTCCGTTTGGATCGAATCTGTAAAACAATCGTTTACTGAAAGCAATACCAAAGAAGGAATTAGCTTATACATTCACTTACCTTTTTGCGAAAACTTGTGCACTTTTTGCGGTTGCAACAAACGCATTACTAAGAATCACGGAGTTGAATCACCTTACATCACCGCCGTTTTAAAAGAATGGGATTTGTACTTAGAGTTATTTAGTTTGAAACCTATTATAAGCGAATTGCACTTTGGTGGTGGTACTCCTACTTTTTTCAGGCCAGAAAGTTTGGACACCTTACTTACTGGAATATTAGGCAAAGGCATAATACCAGAAAAACACTCGTATAGTTTTGAAGGTCATCCGAACAATACCAAAAGAGAACACTTGGAAGTGATGGCCCAACACGGATTCAAGAGGGTAAGTTATGGCGTCCAAGATTTTGATGAAAAAGTTCAACGATCAATTAATCGAATTCAACCGTATAAAAATGTTGCGGAAGTCACTGAAATTAGCCGTGAGTTAGGGTATAATTCTACAAGCTTCGATTTAGTTTATGGACTGCCGTTCCAGACCATTGGAAGCATTAAAGATACCATTGAGCAAGTCAAAAAATTAATGCCCGAACGGATTGCATTTTATAGTTATGCACACGTGCCTTGGATTAAAGGCAACGGACAACGCGGATTTGATGAAAACGACTTGCCCGCACCTGAAGTAAAAAGAGCCATGTACGAAACTGGTTATCGCCTGCTACTAGAGGCAGGTTACAAAGAAGTTGGAATGGATCATTTCGCTTTGGAAACAGACGAAATGTACCAATCTTATGATGCAAAAACCTTGCATCGCAACTTCATGGGCTACACAGCTTCTAAAACTCAACTGATGGTTGGCTTGGGAGTTTCTAGTATTAGTGATAGTTGGTATGCTTTTGCGCAGAATGTAAAAACGGTGGAAGAGTATTACGAAGAATTAGGAAAAAACGAGATTCCTATTTTTAAAGGTCATTTATTAACCGAGGAAGACTTGATTATCAGAAAGCACATTTTAAACATTATGTGCCACTTTGAAACCGATTGGAAAGACAAAGCGCTACAACACAAATTAGTGTTTGAAGCTGAAGGCCATTTAGAAGAAATGATTCAGGATGATTTGTTAATCATCAAAGACAATTCACTTATGGTAACTGAAAAAGGCAAACCTTTTGTGCGAAACATTTGCATGGCATTTGATTCCAAACTTTTAGGCATAAAACCGGGCACACAACTTTTTTCCATGACCATATGATTGCTATACTCGGGGGCGGAATCAGCGGTTTATCTGCTGCGTTTGAGCTTAAAAAAGCCGGAAAAGAATTCTTTCTACTGGAAGCTACCCCTGCCTTTGGTGGTAAAGTTCAATCTTCACAAAAACAAGGCTTCACGCTAGAGCATGGACCCAATACGGTTTTAATCAACAATCCCGAAATTAAAAAACTGATCGAAGAATTGGGACTGTGGGAGGAACTCATTTTTCCGGAAGAAAAGGCTTCAAGCAATCGCTTTGTCTTAAAAAATGGCAAAATTGAAGGCTTTCCGAATGGCTTCAAAAAGATGTTAAAGAGCAAGCTTTTTAGCTTTTCTACTTTGCTTTCAGTTTTAAAAGAGCCCTTTAATACTTCTGCAAGTGCAACCAAAGACGAAAGTTTAGCCACCTTTGTGGAACGCCGTTTGGGCAAGCAAATTCTAGACGATTTTATTACACCTTTTGTTACTGGGATTTATGCAGGAGACCCTTATAAAATGAGCGCTAGGTACACCATGAACGTACTAATAGAGGCGGAAGGAAAATACGGATCCATTGTAAAAGGCGCATTCAAAATAATGAAGGCGAAGAAGTTGGAGAACGAAAAAAATGGATTACCTAAACAGAAAATTTTTACTTTTAAAAATGGACTTCAGCAACTCATTACTGCGCTGCACGAACAAGTGAAAGAAAATGTTCAGTGGGGAGCAATTTGCAGCAAAATTGAATACACCAATAAAGAATATACCATTCACTTCGAGCAAAACGGAGGGCAAAAATCGGTTACAGCATCTCACGTTATTTCCGCTTTACCTGCATTTGCTTTGGCGGAGTTAGTTAACAATTTTGCTTTTGGCTTAAGCAGTAATTTATACAAAATCAATTACGAACCTGCCATGGCAGTTCACTTGGGCTTTGACTCGAAAAAAATGGCATTTTCCGAAAAGGCATTTGGCATTTTGAGCCGCAATGCAGAGAAAGTTCCCTTTTTAGGCGTTTTGTTCAATAGCCACTTTTTCCCGCACACGGCGCCTGACGGAAAAGACTTAATTACGGTCATTTGCGGAGGAGCTCGCTACCCAGAAATTGTAGACAAAAGCGACGAAGAAGTACTAGAAGAAGTAACTGATTGCTTAAGAGAATTGCTTGGAATAAAAGGCGACTTTGAACTCACCTACATTGTCCGTTGGAAAAGGGGAATTCCACAGTACGAAGTAGGTTACCGAAAAATTGAAACCGAAATAGACCTATTTCTTGGTGCACACCATAACTTCAAAATTGCTTCTAACTTTTACAAAGGCATCTCCGTAAGCGATTGTGTGAAAAATGGTAACTTAGTAGCTAAATCCTTGATTTAATGTTCTTCATCCTTTCCAAAGTGCTATTTTTACTACTTCAACCCTTGGTTTGGGTGGTAACACTTTTAATTCTTTCACTTGGCTCAAAAGTGGCAAAGAGAAGAAAAACATATCGAATTGCTGCGTTAGTTGTTTTACTTTTCTTCTCCAATCAGTTTATTTTAAATGAAGTGTGCCGAGTTTGGGAATACCAAATTCCAATTTTTCACGCCACTGAAAAATTCGATGTTGCCGTTGTTTTGGGAGGTATATCCAACTACGATGAATTCCACAGTCAACCAGCCTTTCACGGGAACAGTGAACGCTTAATGAATGTGTTACCACTCTATTTTAGTGGCCAAGTGAAAAAAATTCTTTTCGCCGGAGGTTCTGGAAGGCTTGATAAAGAAAACGTAGAAGCCTTGCACATTGAAAAATACTTGTTGAGTTTAGGTGTAAAGCAAAACGATATAATGCTCGACACCAATTCCCGAAACACTTATGAAAATGCAAAATTTGCAGTGGAGTTGGTCAACAAAGATGATCGGATGTTGCTCTCTACCTCAGCAACCCATATGGTGCGCAGCTTAGCCTGTTTTAAAAAATTAGGCCGTTCTCCTACTCCTTTTTCGGTAGACTATATGAGTTATGAAGACAACCGCTTTGAGCTCGATAAACTTCTAGCACCAAGTCCAAGAGTAATTATGCAGTGGTATTGGTTGCTGCACGAATGGGTTGGAATATTGAGTTACAAAGTGAAGGGATATTGTTGATCTAAGTGACCTCATGTAAAGTTAATTTGCTATAATTCCATCCTTAAGAATACCTATAATCAAAAAGCCCGTTTCAACTTGCGTTGAAACGGACTTTTTATATTTTCAAACTGTCAATTGAACCTTGACAATTGTTTTCTTACTTCATCAAACCGGCCATTAATTTGCCAATTTCAGCAGGAGAATCAGCAACAGTAATTCCACAAGCTCTCATAATTTTCATTTTTGCTTCAGCAGTATCGTCAGCTCCACCAACAATTGCACCGGCGTGGCCCATTGTTCTTCCTTCAGGAGCAGTTTGACCAGCAATAAATCCTACAACTGGCTTCGTTCCGTTTGCTTTAATCCAATTGGCAGCATCTGCTTCCATATTTCCACCAATCTCACCAATCATAATCATTCCTTTGGTTTCAGGATCGTTCATTAGCAACTCTACTGCTTCCTTTGTTGTTGTTCCAATAATTGGATCTCCACCAATACCGATAGCTGTTGTAATTCCTAAACCAGCTTTTACCACTTGGTCAGCTGCTTCGTATGTTAGTGTTCCTGATTTAGACACAATACCGATATTTCCTTTCTTGAAAACAAACCCTGGCATAATCCCAACTTTCGCTTCGCCTGGAGTGATTACACCTGGACAGTTAGGACCAACTAAAGTGCATGCCTTGTCAGCCAAGTATTGCTTTACCATAATCATGTCTTTGGTTGGAATACCTTCCGTAATACAAATGATTACTTTGATACCTGCCTCAGCAGCTTCCATAATTGCGTCAGCAGCAAATGCTGGCGGCACAAAAATGATAGATACGTTCGCTCCAGCTTTTGTAACAGCTTCAGAAACGGTATTAAAAACAGGACGATTTAAATGGGATTGACCACCTTTACCGGGAGTAACACCACCAACTACATTCGTTCCATATTCAATCATTTGACCTGCGTGAAAAGCACCTTCACTACCGGTAAATCCTTGTACAATTACTTTTGAATCTTTGTTTACTAAAACACTCATTTTATATCTTGTTTAGTTCTTTTTATAAGGGTTCCAAAATTAGTTTTTATCCTTTTGCCAAACAACAGTTCCTCTGTAGAATTTTCTAAAAATCAAGAGTCATCTGATAGCCCTGCAATTCTTTCATTTTATCAACATTATCTAATTGCGATAGCGTGATGCCCAACAAGCGAACTTCTTTCTCCAAATATCCGGGTTGGTTTAATAATTCTAGCACTACCATCCATATTTCTTCTGAAGTATTGGTAAAATGGTCCAACGTTTTAGACCTGGTTTTCACTGTAAAATCATGATATTTTATTTTCAGTGTCACCGTTCTGCCTTTACGCTCTGTTTTTTCAATTCTTAGCATCAAGGTTTCATGAATGTGCTGCAGCGCCTCTAGCACTTCATGCTCCATAAACAAGTCTTTTGAGAATGTATTTTCCGATCCTATCGACTTTCGAATACGATCCGGTTTCACTTGTCTAAGGTCATTCGCAGTAACTATGTTATAGTAATGCTTACCCGCTTTTCCATACCGTCTAATTAATTCGCTGCGCTCCAACTTCATCAAATCAGCACCATTAAAAATTCCTTGACTGTTCATTTTTTTAGCGGTTACTTTTCCTATACCATGAAACTTTTCTATGGGTAGTTCCTCCATAAATGGAATTGCTTGTTCCAGTAAAATCACACTCAGTCCGTCGGGTTTATCCAAATCGGAAGCCGTTTTGGCTAAAAATTTATTAAAAGAAATTCCTGCAGATGCTGTTAATCCAACTTTATCTTTGATTTCTTCTCGAATGAGCATAGCAATCTTAATCGCCGATTTTAACCCTTTCTTATTAAATGTTACATCCAAAAAAGCTTCGTCAAGCGAAAGAGGTTCCACCAAATCAGTGTAGCTTGTAAAAATTTCCATGATTTGAAAGGAGATTTCCTTATAACGATCAAAACGCGGTTTCACAAAAATCAAATTCGGACATCTTCTTGCAGCGATACTTGAGGCTAATGCAGAGTGAACGCCAAATGCACGTGCTTCGTAACTCGCAGCAGCTACTACTCCCCTTTGTCTACAACCACCTACAGCCAGAGGTTTCCCTTTTAATTCCGGATGGTCCATTTGCTCTACCGACGCATAAAACGCATCCATATCGATGTGAATTATTTTACGGAAATCAGGCAACTCTTCAGACATTACTTCAAAAGTAAATACAACGCTTTACAATTGATTTCGTTTTTAACTTGTTAATTATTATAAAATAAGTGGAAAACGTTTCCAGGTCTTGATTTAAACACACTACATTTGGTCATAAAACCATCAACACCATGAAAATGAAAAAAATAACCCTCCCTCTATTGGCATTAGCTTTTACCGCCATTACAAGTATAGCCCAAGAAAATTATAAAGTAAACACAGAAATTAGCTCGGTGGAATGGATTGGTCGCAAAGTCACCGGACAGCACAATGGAGTAATTGAATTAAAAAATGGCAGTTATGTATTCGAAAATAACTTGATTACCAAAGGTGAGTTTATCATCGACATGCAAAGCATAAAAATCAATGACATTGAAGATAAGGGACAAAATGAAAAATTGCGAAATCATTTAATTTCTCCCGATTTCTTCGCAGTAAAAAAACACTCTACAGGTAAATTAACAATTCTTAAAAGTGAAAAGATTGATGCCGAAAGATTAAGAGTATTTGCAGATTTTGAAATTAAAGTAATTTCTAAGCGTATCGAATTTGAAGTTGTACTGCTTAAAGATGGGACAAATATGGTAGCTGTTGGGGAAGTGGACATTAACCGAACTGAATATGACATCCGATATGGTTCCGGTTCATTTTTCGATAACCTTGGCGACAAAGCCATTAAAGACCATTTCACAATTAAATTTAAGGTAGCAGCAGTTCAGCAATAAGTAATCAAAGGAACTCCTTACTTTTGAAAAAAAGTTGAAGAGATATTCCCTTTTTCGCTTCATTACCTTATTGGGTGCAATTGTTTTTATGTTGTGCTTCTATGGAAAGGCTGTTCTAAGTTCTAACAACTATTTATTTAGTGGCAATGGAGATGGAATAAAGAATTACTTTACCCATGCCTATCAAATCAAGAACAATGAAAGTCTAACCAACTTTGAGGGCTTCAATTATCCTTACGGAGAAAACTTTTTGTACACCGATGGCCATCTTTTACTCATCAGTATTTTAAAACCACTCCACTCCATTTTTCCGGGTATTCCAATTTATTCCATTGGCATTCTTAATTCGTTGATGCTGATTTCATTTTTAATTTCAGCATTAGTACTTTTTTAAATCTTACGCGAACTAAAAATTAATGCTTTTTTAGCCATGCTAGGGGCCTTGGGGAATTTTAGTATTAGCACCATAAGTTTTCAGGTTAGAAGGCCATTTTGCCCTCTCTTATTCTTTTGTTATTACTCTTTGTTTTTTGTGGTTGCTAAAATTTATCGGCCAAAAACGGTCTAGAAAATACCTCATTTCCGCTGGCATTTTTAATGCAGCATTGCTTTTTGTGCATGCCTATCTGGGTGTTATTTCCATCTCAATTTTAATCACACACTTTTTAATTGATGGAGCATACAACGAATTCAAAAACAGCAATTCTTGGTCAATTTTAGGCAGCGTATTTTTTTCTTTAATCCCATTTTTAACCGTTAAAGCATTTAGCGATGTTCACGAATTCAGAATAGATAACACTTATGGATTTTTAGAGTATTATGCTGATTTTGACACCGTGCTTTTACCAAATCATGGCGCATTCAAAGACTTCATTTTTAACCAACTCCCGAGCTTCGGACAAATATGGGAAGGATAGGCATACATTGGCTTAGGCACGATTATTCTAATCCCATTTATAGCCTTTTTCTTTCTTCGAAATTTCACCAAACAAAAAAACCAACCCATTAATAAAGTTTTATTAGCAGCTTTGGTGCTTTTAGTTCTTTCTTTTGGAATTCCATTTCGTTTCGGTTTGGAAGGTGTTTTAGAATATGTTCCCATCTTAAAACAATTTAGAGCCATTGGCCGATTTGCTTGGGTATTCTATTTTGCCATTTCAATTTACGCTGTTTACTTAATCAATTTTTGGTTACAAAGTATTCAATCAAAGACTAGAAAAGTATTGCTAATGCTACTACTCCCTGTTATAATGATAGCTGAAGGATTACCTTACCACACAGAAGTCGGCAATAAAATAAGTCAGGTTAAAAACAGTTTCAACAAAAAGAATCTCGATTCACAAATATCATCCGTCATTGAAAATATTGATCCTTCAAAATTTCAAGCAATTGTTCCTATTCCATTTTACAATATTGGAAGTGAAAACTATGAAAAAGAATCTTCAAATGAAACCTATGTGAATTCTATGCTACTTTCATATCATACTGGATTACATATAACAGCAAGCTATTTAACGAGAATTTCACTGCAGAAAAGTAGAAATTCGATGCAATTTTTTGCGCCGAAATTTTATAACAACCCAATCGAATCTAATTATGTATCTACTTTAACGTTCTTGGTGATTTGGAATAAAAAAAGAGCACCTAGAAAATGAAGAAAAACATGTGCTTCAATTAGTAAATTGGGTAGAAAAATCCGATAGCCTTTCAATAGAAATAATGCCCTACCGTATGATTTTTAAAAATACCACCCAAAAAGAAATAGCGGCTTTTCAATCAGATTCTACACTCCTTTATCAGGATGGTTTTAACATATCAGATTAATCGAAGCTTTTTGACCATCATGAATTTAAAGAAGGTGAACCACCGCTTGCCAATAAAAGGTTAACTTCACAAACAACAGCTTCGAAATTGATCAACAAGAAAAAAATAATTTACTGAGCATCATTTCATCCTCCTTAAAAGTTGGAACAACTTATGAGGCATCTATCTGGCTGAGCAATACTTCTGCCAATGAAGGGCAAGATGATTTAAACCACTTAGAATTTGTGGTAGAAGAGATTACTAGAAACGGCGATACATTGCAATCCGTTCGAAAAGTCGTTATGTCCACTTTTACTCACTTCGAAGGTTGGAGTTTGATTCAATTGGAATTCTCGTCTATTTCGACCACTAGCGAACTGGGGTTCTTTATCAAAGGAAACTCTCCCAGCTCGAAAACAACCTTAGTAGCTGACTTTTTATTGAGAGAGATAGACTTAGATGTGTTCAAAATAATAGACAGCGATAAGACTAAACCGATTGTTTTATATAAAAACAATCAACGTATCAAAACCGCAGATTAAACCAGCTATTTTCGATTAAAGTCCTAACATTGCGGAATCAAAATTGAAGATTAACATTGGAAAATCAAGGCTTTTTATCGTTTATAAATCGGGTTTTACTACAGACTGCATTTTTCATAAGTTCTATTGCGGTACTGGCTGTTTTTTACGACTTTGGTTTTGATCAAAATGCAAACGTAGAGTTTTGGTTAAATTATCTATACGCATCTGCATTGATCGTTGGAGTTGTAGCAACCATCATCCGTTACTCCAAAAAGACAGAACAACCTGCTCTTCAAGTGCTATTTTTTGATGTGTTAAGTGTTTCTCTCTTTAGCCTTCTCTTAATTGATAAATTTAAACTACTCTCTAATATTTCATTCTTCTCATTTTTCAATTCTGGACCTTGGTTCTATGCCGCTATATTTTTAGCTTTTATTAGAGAGTTGGCATCTAAAAAACTAAACTTAAATAGAGCTTATTTTAATCCTGCACAGCTATTCATTCTGAGTTTTTTAGGAATAATTATGCTTGGTACAACCCTTCTAATGCTTCCAAATGCTACACACGAAGGAATTCGATTAATAGACGCACTATTTACTTCTACTTCGGCGGTTTGCGTAACCGGATTGGTTGTGGTTGATACGGGAACCTACTTCACCTTATTTGGTCAATGCATTATTTTAGCACTAATTCAAATTGGTGGTTTAGGAATCATGACCTTCGCCAGTTATTTTGGCTATTTCTTTCGAGGTGGGACTACTTATGAAAACCAATTGATGCTAAGCGATATGACTAGCTCAAACAAGCTTGGCGAAGTTTTCAATACCCTTAAAAACATAATTTTAATTACAATCAGTATTGAAATTGCCGGCGCAATCATCATTTTTAGCAGCTTGACCACAATCGAAATACCATCCTTCTTAGATCGTTTATTTTTCTCTATGTTTCATTCAGTTTCGGCTTTTTGTAATGCAGGTTTTAGCACCTTACCAGACAGTTTACACACTGGCTTTTTCAGGTTCAAATATGGAATTCATTCCATTGCCATGGTGCTCTTCATTTTTGGAGGTCTTGGTTTTCCCATTGTTTTTAACCTTTTTAAATACCTCCGCTATTTGGTAACTCAACGGTTACTCCCTTTCTTGTTAAAAGAGAAAAATGAAACTACTGTAACTCCGTGGGTAATAAACTTAAGTTCTAGAATTACCCTAATTACCAGTTTAACCCTATTCGTTCTTGGCTCAGTTGTCTTCTACATTTTCGAATATAACAATACCCTAGCTGAGCACAATGGCTTTGGGAAAGTAATTACTGCTATGTTTGGCGCCGCTACTCCAAGAACGGCCGGATTTAATACCGTAGATACTTCCGCATTGAACTTCTCTACACTGATGCTCGTATTTCTGCTCATGTGGATAGGAGCCTCCCCTGCTTCAACAGGTGGTGGAATTAAAACAAGCACCTTTGCCATCGCAACCCTTAACTTTTGGAGCTTAGCAAGAGGGAAATCAAGAATTGAAATCTTTAGAAGAGAGGTCGCAGACATCACCGTGAGGCGTTCATTTGCCATTATTTCCCTCTCACTCGTAATTATAGGATCAGGAGTTTTTGCAATAACCTATTTCGACAGCGACAAAGACCTGTTAGGAATTGCATTTGAATGCTTTTCAGCGTATAGCACTGTTGGCCTGAGTATCGGTCTAACACCGCAATTGAGCGATCCTAGTAGGCTCATAATTATAGGGATAATGTTTGTAGGTAGGGTAAGTATGTTGACTATATTGATAGCGGTAATCCGAAAGGAGAGGTATAAAAACTACCGCTATTCTAAAGAAGAGATTCTGATTAATTAAATATTTTATTCATTCCCAATTAGTAATTTAAAAATTCATAATTCGTAATTCATAATTTTACCTGATGAAATACATTATTTTCGGATTGGGAAACTTTGGAGCTTCATTAGCCCAGAAACTAACAGAAGCAGGAAACGAAGTAATTGGTGTTGACAATGATATGGACAAAGTTGACAGTTTAAAAGAATCTGTTTCCCACATTGTTTGCATGGACTCTACGGATCAGTTTACCGTTTCGGGTTTGCCATTAAAAGAAACCGACGTGGTCATTGTTGCCATTGGAGAGCATCAAGGTGCCAATGTAATGACAACCGCTGTGTTGAAAAACTTGAAAGTAAAACGACTCATTGCTAGAGCAATTACACCGCTTCATGAAACTGTTTTAGAAGCTATTGGGGTTGATGATATAGTTCACCCAGAAGAAGAAACAGCTGAACGATGGGCAAAAAAATTAACCTTAAAAGGAGTAGTTGAGTCATTTGAATTGAGCAGCCAATACAGTATTGTAGAAGTGAACGTTCCTAAACGATATGCCGGAAAAACAATAGCCGAAGTAGGCTTCAGAAAGCAATACAACGTTGTAGTGCTCACTACAATTAAGCGTGAAGAACAAAAGAATTTATTAGGTTCAAACAGAATGGTGAATACCGTGCAAGGCGTTGCGTCGCCGAAGACCGTTTTAGAAGAAGATGACATCATGGTAATTTACGGTGACAACAAAGACATTAAAGGCCTGCTAAAAGAGTAAAAAAATCTTGTAAGTATTCAACACGTTAAAACAGCAGACTAGTAAAGTTATAGTGTTTGCGATTACTTCTTTTGCTTCATCGCTTCTCGATAAACTTCAAAATTTAGTTTATATTCTTTCTTCAGAAGCTTGGCATCGAACCAATCATGGAAAAGGATCAATTCAAGTGAATCAGTATTCCAAGCCTTATCTCATTTACAATTGCTATTGTTGTTTAAACAATATTGCCAAAGCTCCAACTCCCGCTCCAACGCTTATCACTACGTTCAAAATTGCAATCGTAAAATTTCCCTGTTTTAATAGCTCAAATGTTTCTATACTAAAGGTAGAAAAAGTACTCAACCCACCACAAAACCCAATTATTAGAAATAAATACAGGGTCTTCTGAGTGGCATCTAGTCTGAGGTTGAACTGATATACAAGTACACCCAATAATAAAGAAGCAATAATATTGGACACCAAGGTGCCTATTGGTAAATTACTTTCGAAAAGTTGAATCGAAAACTTCGCAATTAAAAAGCGAACTACTGCTCCTAATCCACCACCAAGAAATACAAAAAGCAAACTTTTAAGCATGGTGTAAATCTTTTAAAATTGGAGATGCAATACGATAAACAAGAAAAGCTACAATTAGTCCAAGAATAGCTCCCCCCAAGATATCAGAAGGATAATGTACTCCTAAATAAATTCGGCTATACGACACAAATCCAGCCCAAATAATCAATAAAATAAGCGCTTTTCGATTGAGAAATAAGCCCAACATACATGCAGTTGCAAATGAATTAGTAGCATGACTTGATACAAAACCATATCGGCCACCACATTTATTATTTACCAAATGAACCATTTCTTTCAAATCCAAATTATGGCAAGGTCTCCATCGTTCGAAAACCTCTTTAAAAAGCTGCACCGAAAACTGATCTGCTAACGTTACCGTTACAGCAGTTGATATTAAAATCACCCAAATTGATTTGCCATATTTTTTGGTAAGAATGAATAATAGAAATAAATACAAGGGAATCCATTGCAACTTGCCAGAAACATGCCACATGATAAAGTCTAAATTTTCTGAGTGGAATCCATTCAAAAAGACAAACAATTCACGATCCCATTGTTCTAAAGTTTCAACCATTTGACTCGTTTATCTTTTTCCAAAGCAAATCTTTCAGCTCCATAATGTTCACTTGAACGATGGAAGAAATAAAAATGCATTCCTGTGGAGCAATTTCTTTGCGTATTTCGTCTTTTAACTCATCGTCTAACAAATCAGATTTGGAAATCGCCAGAATTCTATTTTTATCTAACAATTCAGGATTATGTTGCTGCAATTCGTTTAGTAAGATTTGAAACTCCTTTATAATGTCATCGCTATCGGCAGGTACCAAGAAAAGTAAAACTGCATTACGCTCAATATGGCGTAAAAAACGAAGTCCTAACCCTTTTCCCTCATGAGCCCCTTCTATTATACCTGGAATATCGGCCATCACAAATGAACGGTGATCGCGGTAGGCTACAATGCCCAAGTTGGGAGTTAAAGTAGTAAAGGAATAGTTTGCAATTTCTGGCTTTGCTGCAGAAACTACTGATAGTAAGGTAGATTTACCTGCATTTGGAAAACCCACCAAACCAACATCGGCTAATACTTTCAATTCCAAAACCTTCCATTCTTCCCTTCCATCTTCGCCAGTTTGAGCATATCGTGGAGTTTGATTTGTAGAAGATTTAAAGTGAGAATTTCCTAATCCCCCTCTACCTCCTTTTAAGATAACTTGCTCCTCTCCGTCTTCCATAATTTCAAAAAGCACCTCACCGGTTTCTACATCTTTAGCGATTGTTCCAATTGGTACGTCTACAACCTGATCTTCACCTTCTTTTCCCGAACTGTTGCTATCTCCACCATTTTCTCCATGCTTAGCAATTACATGCTTCTTGTATTTTAAATGAAGGAGGGTCCAAAGTTGTTTATTTCCTCGAACAATTATATGACCGCCTCTTCCTCCATCTCCTCCATCAGGTCCGCCTTTAGCAGTCAAACGGTCTCTTCTCAAATGATGAGAACCCGAGCCTCCTCTTCCTGATCTGCAACAAATTTTGACGTAATCGATAAAGTTGCTATTGGCCATGTTTATTTTTTTTCAAAGGTATTGAATCTACGTCGATTTGGATAAACTAATAGCTCAAGTTTAAATGGAAGTCATCTGCTATTGAACCAAACATATAGTATACTTGCGGACGAAGAGAAAAAGTTGCTGTTCGTCGAAAAATGATGCAAGTATGTAAATAACATTTGTTTTTTATTAAACTAATAAATACTAGCTCATTGGATAAAATCAATTTGCTTTTAGTTGAAAACGCAGAAGAAGAAACTCTTCAAGTGGCCGAATACTTGGGAGGGATTTATTCTCTAAATATTGACATTCATTTTTGTCAGAATTTAGGAGAAAGCTATGAGCTTATAGGAAAAGAACAGATTGACATAATTCTACTCAATCTATTTTTACCAGATGGTTACGGGCTCCAATCTTATACGAGTCTTTTTTCAGAACTGCCGGACATTCCATGCATCGTACTGACTGAGTTAGATGATAGTTATATCGCTGCCGAGGCTGTTAAAAATGGGGCTCAAGATTACATTCCTAAAGAAAAAATGAACAGTGAAATATTGTTCCGGTCCATGACCTACGCAATTGAAAGAAAGCAATTTGAAAAAGAACTAAGGAAGAGTGAAATTTTAAGAGAATTGGATAAGAGAGTGAAAACCGCTCTGAACCAAAATTCCATGAACAATAAGAATAGTAAAGATGGGATGACGTTAGGATTAATTCACATCGACTACACTCAAAACAAATTAGAATTTGCAGGAGCTATGCGTCCACTCTATCTTGTTCGGAATGGGGAGTTAGAAATTTTCAAAGGCTCCAAATTTTCGATCGGAGGTGTTTCTCTTCGAAACAAGGAATTCACAACTATATATATAGATATACAAAAAGGAGACTCTATTTACTTATTATCCGATGGTTATCCAGACCAATTCGGTAGGCCTAATGGTAAAAAATTTATGAAAAGAAGCGCTGGTGATATACTACGAAATATCGCTCATTTACCTATGAACAAGCAAAATAAGATTATCAAACAAAACATTAAGAGATGGATGAAAAATGAAGAACAGGTGGACGTTATACTTATCTGTGGTATTAAGTTTTAAGATTTAATTGAAGTCGTTAAACGCTCAAAAACATCATCAACTGAACCTACTCCGGCAATTACATGATATTTCCCCTGCTCGTCGTAATAACTTTTTAATGGTGCCGTCTTTTTGTTATAGGTAATTATTCGATTAAAAATAACAGACTCATTTTTATCATCTTCCCTCCCACTTTCTTGCCCACGCTTAATAATTCGGTCAACTAATTCTTCATCATCTACTTCTAATGAAAGCATCGTATCAATTTCTGTGCTATGCTCTTCTAGAAGATTATCTAATGCCAGAGCTTGCTCAGTAGTCCTTGGAAACCCATCAAAAATGAAACCTTTAGCATCACTATATCCCTTTAAGCAATTACCAATCATGTCAATCACTACTTCATCAGGCACCAATTCGCCTTTGTTCATAAATGACTTGGCTAAAGTTCCTAATTCTGTTTCATTGCTAATTTCGTTTCTCAAAATATCTCCTGTAGAAAGATGAATCAAATCATACTTCTCTTTTAACTTAATAGCTTGAGTTCCTTTACCTGCTCCAGGAGGTCCGAATAATACAATGTTTAACATATCTTCATTCGATTTCAAATTTTCTGCTTGTGAAAGTACGTAAAGTTGATTCAAATTTCTACCAAATCCATCATAATCCAGTCCATAACCTACTACAAAGGCCGGATCAATGTCTATGGCTACATAGTCAATTTTAACTTTTTTATCGTACACATCAGGCTTCATTAATAAAGTTGCCACCGCAACACTTGATGCGCCCATGTCGGTAATAATATCCGTTACCGCTTCAATTGTGTTTCCGGTATCAACAATGTCTTCAATAATGATTACATCTCTTCCAGAAACCTTTTGATCTAAACCCAATAACTGCCGCACGTTGCCCATAGTTTGGGTGCCAACATAAGAGGCAACTTTTACAAAAGAAATTTCACAACTAAAGTTGATTTTCTTCATTAAGTCTGCTGCAAAATAAAAGCAACCGTTCAAAACGCCAATAAAAACAGGCTTTTTCCCTCTATATTTCTTGGTGATATTCTCAGCTACTACCGCAACTGCTTTATCAATATCTTCTGCCGAAATGAATGGCTCAAAGATTTTGTCGTGAATTTTTATTCGGCTCACACTAACTGTTTTGATTTTGAAAAACGTAAATGTATCCATATTTGAGGAATCAAAGCAGCTAAACAATGTTAATTCTCTCGTTAATTCCATTTATCTTTGTAACCTTAAAAGAGCAAAGCAAAATGAAAAACATTCATTCTCAAAATTTCAAAATTGGTATTCTTGGCGGTGGTCAATTAGGCCGGATGACTCTACAAGAAGGGTACAACTTAAACCTACACATCGACATTTTAGACCCTTCTCCAAATGCTCCTTGTAAAAACTTAGCCAACAATTTTGTAGTGGGCGACTTTAAAAACTTCGACGATGTATATGCATTTGGCCAAGATAAAGATGTCGTAAGCATTGAATTTGAAGATGTAAATTCTGACGCCTTAGCCAAATTGGAAAAAGAAGGTGTTAAAGTATATCCTCAGCCACATATCTTGAAAATAATTCAAGACAAAGGATTGCAAAAACAGTTTTATGCGGATCATAAATTACCAACTTCTAAGTTTGAATTAATAGAAGGAAAAAATGATATTGCAAACACAACTTTAGACTTCCCTGTTTTTCAAAAATTGAGAACTTCAGGCTATGATGGATATGGAGTTCAACAGATTGATTCAAAGGAAGACCTTGAAAAAGCTTTTGAGAAACCTTCAGTTATTGAAGAGGGTGTTGATCTAGAGAAAGAGCTCTCCGTAGTTATTGCCCGAAATGAAAGTGGCGAAATCAAACATTTTCCCTTGGTTGAGCTAGAGTTCAATCCAAAAGCGAACATGGTAGAGTTTTTATTTTCACCGGCAAATGTGAGCGACTCGATTGCTTCAAAGGCTTACGAATTGGCTACCAACTTAATTCAAAAACTAGAAATGGTTGGTTTGCTTGCCGTTGAGTTATTCTTGAACAAAGAAGGTGAAGTAATGATAAACGAAATCGCACCTAGAGCTCACAATTCAGGTCATCAAAGTATTGAAGGAAATTACACCTCTCAATTTGCACAGCATTTGAGGGCGATTTTAAATTTACCATTGGGTAATACAGACATTAAAGTTCCATCAGTAATGCTCAACTTACTAGGGGCAGAAGACGCCAATGGAATGGCTCACTACCAAGGTTTTCATGAAATTTTGGAGGAAAAGGGAGTTTATCCGCATCTTTACGGAAAAGAACAGGTTAAACCTTTCAGAAAAATGGGACACATTACCATTTTAGACGAAGATTTAGAGCAAGCAAAAGTGAAAGCAAAAAAGATAAAAACGATTGTTAAAGTAACTTCAAAATAATATGGCAGCAAAAATTGGAATCATCATGGGTAGTATCTCTGACTTGAAAGTAATGCAAGTTGGATTGGACTTTTTGAAAAAGCAAAATATCGACTTTGAAGTTGAAATCGTTTCGGCGCACCGAACTCCGGAAAAAATGTTGACGTACGCTAAAACTGCTAAAGACCGTGGATTGAAAGTAATTGTCGCAGCTGCAGGCGGTGCTGCTCATCTACCTGGAATGGTCGCGGCTTCAACTCCACTTCCGGTAATTGGTGTTCCTATAAAGTCTTCTAATTCAATTGACGGTTGGGACTCAATTCTATCCATTTTACAAATGCCGGGTGGCGTGCCAGTTGCAACAGTAGCGTTAGATGGTGCTAAAAATGCAGCAATTTTAGCAGCGCAAATTTTAGCTACCTCAGACGATAACATTGCTGCAAAAATGGACCAATTTAAAATTGATTTGATAAAGAAAGTGGACAAAATGAATGAAGAGCTTAATCCAAAATAATAGAAAAACATGAACTCAACTAATTTATTTTCAAAAGAAAAAGTAGTTGATGCACACGAAAGAATAAAGCCTTTTATTCACAATACCCCAGTTCTCGAATCTTCTGCCATTAATGAAATGGCAGCCTGTGAAATCTATTTCAAATGCGAGAACTTTCAAAAAATTGGTGCTTTTAAAATGAGAGGTGCGACCAATGCGGTGCTTCAATTAAGTGACCAACAAAAAGCAAACGGTGTAGTAACGCATTCTTCCGGAAACCATGCACAAGCTTTGGCAAAAGCAGCTCAAAGTTTAGGCATAAAGGCATACATAGTGATGCCCGAAACGGCTCCTAAAGTAAAAGTGGCAGCGGTAAAAGAGTATGGCGGTCAAATTACATTTTGTCCACCAACTTTAATTGCACGAGAAACATCAGCTAAAAAAATTATCGATGAAAAGGGTGCTACTTTCATTCACCCTTATGACAATGCCAAAGTAATTCTTGGTCAAAGTTCTTGCGCCAAGGAAGTATTTGAAGACCACCAAAACTTGGACGTATTCGTTTGCCCTGTTGGTGGAGGAGGATTATTAGCCGGCAGTATTTTAGCAAGAGATTATTATTCTCCCCGAACAACCATTTTTGCTGCAGAACCTGAAGGAGCCGATGACGCTTTTCAATCTTTTCAAGCAAAGAAACTTATTCCTCAAACCTCTCCAAACACCATAACTGACGGCTTATTGACTTCCTTGGGTGAATTGAATTTTACCATTATGCTGAATGGTATTGAAAATGTACTCACCTGTAACGATGAAGCAATAATAGCTGCTATGCGAATAATATGGGAGCGAATGAAGATTATTATTGAACCTTCTTGCGCAGTTTCACTAGGCGTTATTCTTAAAAACAAAGCACTTTTTAAAGGTAAAAGAGTAGGTGTTATTCTAACTGGAGGAAATGTAGATTTAGCAAAGTTGCCGTTTTAACTCAAATCGTAACAACTGCAAATCATCTGTAGTATTCGAGTTAAGAGGTGCAACCTTTCCCCATTATTTTGATTAATTTTCTAACTCGGTTTACGCCGTTATTAAAGCCAATACAACTATATTAAAACCCCTAAGAAGCAAATCAAATGGACGATAACAAAACCAAGCTGATAACCGATTTAAAAGTTAAATACGATAAAATTGGACAGAATGTAGATACTCATCTTAGTGGATTACTACATGCAAAACCGATTACCTATTGGGACTATATTCAACCAGAGGCCTTATTGAACCTTCAAGTTCAAAGAACTACGCTGCCAGACGAAATGGTGTTCATAATATACCACCAAATCAATGAGTTATTGTTTAAAATGATTCTTTGGGAAATTGAGCAAATTGCCATGAACGAAGAATTAACTACGAAGTTCTTTGCAACTAGATTAGATCGTATTAGCCGTTATTTCGACATGCTTTCTTCCTCTTTTGAAATTATGGGCGACGGAATGGAAGTGGAACAGTACATGAAATTTAGAGATACATTGACCCCTGCAAGTGGTTTCCAAAGCGCTCAGTATAGAAAAATTGAATTTGCTTCAACAGAATTAATCAACCTAATTGATATTCGTTTTAGAGCAACAATTGATAGAGACACTCCGTTTAGCCATGCTTTTGATCATTTGTACTGGCAAGCGGCTGGTAAAAATTATAAAACAGGAAAAAAGTCTGCTTTACTAAGTTTGTTTGAAGACAAATACATGGAAGAGTTTATCAGCTTCATGAAAACATACAATACACTTAACCTTTGGACTAAATTTAAATCACTTCCAACAGAAGACCAACAAGACGTTGAATTAATCAATGCCATGCGACATTACGACCACACGGTAAATGTATTATGGGTAATTGCGCATTTTGATGCAGCAGGAAAATACCTCAACAGCGAAAAGGGAAAAGCAGAAGCTACTGGCGGAAGTGAATGGCAGAAATACATGCACCCACGGTATCAAAAACGAATTTTCTTTCCAGAATTATGGACGGAAAATGAGCTAGAAAATTGGGGAATTAACAACCTAGAAGGTCACGAGATTGTAGAGAATTCATCGATAGTATAGGAAACATCAAGTACCTCTCAACATGGTTTTCTGGTATACAACTCCTTTTAATAGATGGATTAATTTCCTAAATCCTAAACCTTTCTTTAATTGCTCGTTCCAATACTATCGGCACAAGCTTGGCCAGTTCTGTCAATCTCAATAGCACTGTTGATAGCAATCACCTTCGGGTTCTTCCGAATATTCTCAGTATCATTTGTAAATGAAGCCTTTTAAAAGCGATTCTTGGGTTATCGTCAATGGGTTGATACAATCGTTTTGATCCAATGGCAAAACAGCTCGTAATTTTCCCTGGTAAAACCTTTTCAAACTTACCTTTGATAACACCACTTTCTACCAAAGGCAAAACCCCGTCGGAAAACATCTCAGTGTGAATACCTAAGTCTTTATGATTGGTAAGCTGCGCTAAAACGGCATCGGGCACACCGACAATTTCCATTTGAAGTGTTGAACCGTCTTCAATCAGTTCGGTTATGTGAGCGCGTATTCTAATTTCTTGCTCTGTTAATACTTTTGGCGCAGGGTTAAACATCGGTTCGGTAGTTTCCACGGCAAAGTCAATATCATTCACATGAATCCAGCAATCTCCGTGCACCCTTGGAACATGAGGATTAAATTCTACAATAACTTTTTTAGCCGCCTTAATTGCTGCCGTAGTCACGTCCAACGAAACTCCCAAAGAACAACAGCCGTGAGCATCTGGAGGAGAAACTCTCAGCAAAGCTATGTCAGCTTTCTTGCCGCCCTCTAGGAGCACCTTTTCTACTTCACTTAAAAAAAGAGTAATATAGTTCGCTCTTCGGCTGGTATTGATCTGCTTTCTAATATTTCCGACAACAAAACAAGAATAGGTATGAAAATTACTAGGTACATCAGAAACATAACCAGCAGTCCCTTCTGTATGGATATGTATTAAACTAATGTCATCTTGTTTACAGTTATGTAGTAAGGGCATTCACCAAAATAGATGGCGTCATTGCTGCACTATGAATGAAAACATTGGAATTATTTTCAATGGTATCAAGAGCTTCTTTGGCACTAACTATTTGCATAAGGATGGGTCTTTATAATACTGCTAGTTTACAATTCGATATGATATAAGTCACTTTTACAGTAATTTTCACTTCGTTATTCAGTACTGCTATAACTTATTTTCACTGACTAACTTTTCGATATGATTAAAGATGAAAAAAACGATGATTATAGGCTTGGCTCTAATAGCTCTTCCGCTAATTTTAGGGCGCTCAACAAAGATGGCAGCCTTAATGTAAAAAAAGTCAATGCCCCATTTTTAGAACGAATTAATCTTTTCCATACCCTAATCTCAGTTTCATGGCCCCGTTTTTTAGGCTTTATTTGGCTGCTTATTTAATGGTAAACTTAATTTTTGCCACCGCTTTTTATCTTACTGGCGTGGAGAATTTGACAGGAATAACAACTAAAACAGCATTAAATCAGTTTATAGAAGCCTTCTTCTTTATCGCACAAACCATAACCACTTTAGGATATGGAAGAGCAGCGCCCATTGGGAATTTAGCAAATGTGGTAGCCGCCATTGAATTCATGTTGGATTTGCTCTGTTTTGCGCTTGCTACAGGTTTGGTTTATGGAAGGTTCTCTAAATTCATCAGCAACTATTAAACACAGCGAGAAGGCGGTAATTTCTCCCTACCAAGGAATCAATGCCTTTGTGTTCAAAATTGTAAATCCTCAAAGCAATCACTTATCGGAACTAGAGGTGAATGTTTCTGTTTCCTTTCGGAAGATATATTCTGACTTACGAGAATTCTATTCGCTTTCATTGGAACGACACAAAGTAGCATTCTTACCATACACATGGACCATTGTTCTTCCCATCGACCATGACAGCCCTTTACCTAACATGAGCGAAAAGGACCTTTCTCAGAGCGATGTATAGTTCATTTCGCTCATCAAAGCTTTTGATGAATCTGCCTCTCAGGTTGTTTATTCCCGCTCTTTTTATAAAGCATCTGAAGTTGCATTTGGAGAAAAGTTCATAAACGTTATACAACCAAAAGAAGATGGAATGCAAATAGATATTAGCCGACAAGCAGAAACAGAAAAGGTAGAATTAATTTAAACCAATCGTCCTATTTGCAATTTCAGACGAATGAATTTTAACCTCTAGAAGGCATTATCCATAATGTCTTGAACTACTTCAGGGTTTAATAAAGTACTTGTATCACCTAAATTACTGGTATCCTTCTCTGCTATTTTTCTTAGAATTCTACGCATAATTTTTCCACTTCTTGTTTTCGGCAAACCATTGGTAAATTGAATTTTATTCAACTTTGCAATAGGCCCTATTCTATCCGTAATTAATTGATTGATCTCCTTTCTTAAGTTGTCAGGATTTCTCCCCTCTCCTATTTCTTTTAGTGTGATATATCCATAAAGGGCATTTCCCTTAATGTCGTGCGGAAATCCAACAATGGCACTTTCTGCAACTGCAGGGTGTTCGTTTATGGCATCTTCAATAGGTGCTGTACCTAAATTATGGCCACTTACAATAATAACGTCATCTACTCTTCCAGTAATTCGGTAATACCCTACTGCATCTCTGCGAGCACCATCACCGGTAAAATACATGTCTTTAAACGCACTAAAATAAGTTTCTCGGTATCTGTCATGATTGCCATAAATCGTTCTCGCCATAGAAGGCCAAGGAAACTTAACAGTTAATCTACCTTCTACCTGATTACCTTTCATTTCAATTCCTTGTTCGTCCATTAGTGCAGGCTGAATTCCCGGCAAGGGCAATGTTGCAAAAGTTGGAATGGTTGGAGTAGAATATGGTATAGGACTAATCATAATTCCTCCTGTTTCAGTTTGCCACCAGGTATCTACAATCGGACTTTTCTGCTTGCCTACATGATCATTGTACCAATGCCAAGCCTCTTCATTAATTGGCTCTCCAACAGTTCCCAATACTTTTAAACTACTCAAGTCGTGCTTGTCTACAAAGTCCAACTTCTCTTTTGCCAATGCACGTATTGCAGTGGGAGCAGTATAAAACTGTGTTACTTTATGTTTCTCTATAATTTCCCAAAAACGACCACAATCAGGGTAAGAAGGAACACCTTCAAACATAACTGTTGTTGCCCCATTGCCCAACGGGCCATACACAATGTAACTGTGCCCTGTAATCCAACCAATATCGGCAGTGCACCAATACACATCATTTTCGCGGTATTGAAATACATTTTTAAAGGTATAAGCCGAATACACCATGTAACCTGCCGTTGTATGCACCATTCCTTTTGGCTTTCCGGTTGAACCAGATGTATATAAAATAAATAGTGGGTCCTCTGCATCAACAATTGTGGCCTCACATTCTGCAGAAGAGCTATCTAACAAGGGTTGAACCCAAAGATCCCTGCCATCTTTCATTGTTACCGCCCCTCCAGTTCTATTGACTACTAAACTTTTCTCAACCCCCGGGCATGTTTCCAATGCCTCATCAACTATTCCTTTCAAGTCAATGGTTTTAGCTCCACGATAAGATCCATCCGAACATATCACCATTTTACAATCACAATCGTTTATTCTAGTAGCTAACGCCGATGAGCTGAAGCCAGCAAAAACAACTGAATGAACGGCTCCAATTCGAGCACATGCCAAAACAGAAACTGCCAATTCAGGAATCATGGGTAAGTAAATACAAACCCGATCTCCTTTCTCAATTCCTTGAGATTTGAGCACATTCGCAAACTTGCAAACTTTTTTATACAACTCTCTGTAACTAATATGCTGTGCTGCCTCCTTCGGGTCATTTGGCTCAAATAGAATGGCAGTTTTATCTGCTCTTGTAGTTAAGTGCCGATCAATACAGTTTTCAGTTATGTTCAATTTTGCACCCTTATACCATGTTACTTCCGGTTTCGAAAAATCCCATTCCAATACCTTATGCCATTTTTTCCTCCATAAAAAATGCTCTTCAGCTATTTCTTCCCAAAAACTCTCAGGATTTCGAACGGACTTTCGGTAAACTTGCCAGTATTCTTCTAAATTCTTGATGTGATAATTGCTCATTGTAATTTGTTTTTTCTGTTCTTCTAATGTTTTTTAGGCATCGAAAACCTACTTTCTAAAATTAACTATTTCGTTTTTCAAATTGAGGAAAGCAGGTTCTTTTCAATCTACTTTTCGCTAAAGTAATTCATCCAAGTATTTACAGATTCATTATCTAATGATTGAATCAAAACCCACCTAAAAAATAAACCGTGTTTTTAATAGTCAGTTCTATCTATTTTTCTACTTTTGCAGCAATAAATGGCCTCGTAGCATAACTGAATAGTGCACCACATTACGGCTGTGGAGG
>TARA_B110000046_G_scaffold164711_1_pt1 | contig 61837 bp, 55 predicted proteins | sample TARA_B110000046 | Tara Oceans TARA_B110000046 (sample SAMEA4397157) | marine metagenome | biome: Polar Biome; feature: [DCM] deep chlorophyll maximum layer (ENVO:01000326); material: water (ENVO:00002006), including particulate matter (ENVO:01000060) such as... | depth 40 m
AAAAACATCTACAGTACTTTTCCCATAGTTTGAATAGCTAGCAACCAAGGAAGAACCATATTTAGGACCATTTGAGCCGACCTTCAAAAAGGTGTTTGAAACCTCAGTTCCATTGTTTATTTGATCATTTGGGAAGTAATTTTTCAGATCGGTGTTTTTACCATCATTTCCTGAAGCCGCTACAATTAACACATCGTTTTCAGCAGCATAAGCAATAGCATTTCTTACCCAATCGCTGTGAGGTGAAAAGCTTTTTCCAAAACTCATATTAATCACTTTAGCACCATTATCAACGGCGTAATACACACCTAAAGCGACATCCTTATCGTATTCGTCGCCGCTTGGTGTGTTGCGGATTGCCATAATTTTTACATTATTAGCAGCACCATTTATGCCAATACCATTGTTGCGTTTAGCAGCGATTATCCCAGAAACGTGCGTTCCATGAGTGCGACCATTTTTCGCCCTGACATCACTATTTCCATAGTTCCGGTCATTTAAGTCATTGGGATTATCTCCAACAATTTTTCTTCCATCAAAACCTATATTGAGTTTATAGTCCAAGCGCTCATTAAACGCTTTTAAACCAGTTTTTAAATCTTTCATTAGAGCCTCAATACTATCAAACCCAAAACCGTAGGACTGCTTAATGATCCTAGCATGTTTAAGTAGATCCCAGTCAGTTGTAAAGATTCCATCAACATCTTCTTTGGTATAGTGCGTCTTTTTTAGATACTTTGCTACTGCAGCATCTGATGTTGTCAACTGTGTTAAGATTTCATCGTATTGCTTCTTGTTTTTATTGGTCTTTTCGTATTCTTTAGAGAGCAGCTCTTTCGCTTCCGTAAATCGTGGGTTGCTTGTGTCGCCACTCGCTACCAACCTTACGTATTCTAATTGTTCATTGCTTGCATTTCCCAAAAAATTCCAACCATTAATATCGTCAATATAGCCATTAGCGTCATCGTCTTTTCCATTGTTTGGTATTTCACCTGAGTTGACCCAGATATTCTCTTTAAGATCTTCATGATCAATATCGATTCCAGAGTCAATAACCGCCACAATAATGGTTTTACTTTTAGGCTTCACCAGTTCTTTGTAGGCCCTCTGTAAACTAACACCGGGAATTGTATCCGTTTTGAGATCCAAATGACTCCATTCTTTTTCTTCGGTATCAGTAAGTTCTACTGCTTTAAGAGGCGTTAAATCAATATTCCCAATAGGAGTTGATAAGACAGCAGATCGAGATCCGCAACTTAAGATCAAGAATACCCCTAAAAAATAGGTGGATTTTAGAAACTGTTTGTGTAGGGCTTGTTTCATCTTTTTGGGATTAAAATAGATTATTAAAATCGTGAATATCACCGAGACGCACTCCTTTTTCGGTATGCTTGACAGTAATTAATTCGTTGTGCGCGTCATGCTCCAAAAATAAAAAATAATTTTTATCTGCAGCCAGTTTTAAAAAACGATCTTTTTCATCTAAGGTTAGCAAAGGTCTTGTGTCGTATCCCATCACAAACGGCAGGGAGATATGCCCAACGGTTGGTAGTAAATCCGCCATAAAACATATGGTTTTTCCTTTGTAAGAAATCATAGGTATCATTTGTTTGTCCGTGTGACCGTTTGCAAAAAACACATCAAATCCCAAATTAGTGTTGTGTAATATATCTCCGTTAGGAACAGTGAGGTGTTTCAAGTGCCCACTAGCTTCTATAGGCCTAATATTTTCAGACAAAAATGACGCACTCTCTCTCTTGTTTGGATTTATTGCCCACTTCCAGTGGTCCTCATTACTCCAAAAAGTAGCATTTTTAAAGGCAATTTCATAGCCTGTTTTATCAGAATTCCACTGCACACACCCGCCACAATGATCAAAATGTAAGTGAGTCAAAAACACATCCGTGACATCATCTTTACAAAACCCGTGCGAAGCAAGTGCCCCATCCAATGTGTGTGTTCCCCAGCGGTAATAGTAATTAAAAAACTTATCACTTTGCTTGGTCCCCATTCCTGTATCTATCAAAATCAAACGGTTTCCATCTTCAATTAATAAACAGCGAGACGCTATGTCAATCATGTTATTTTCGTCGGCAGGGTTTGTCTTACTCCAAATAGATTTTGGAACCACACCAAACATCGCGCCACCGTCTAACTTAAAATTACCAACATTGATGGGGTATAGTTTCATGTTAAACCTTGTTTATGATTGCGTTAAGTCGAACCCCAAAGTCTAGTAATGCTTTAATCTCCTTAATACTTGCGATGCGTTCTTTGCTAAAAACCAACAAACCATCTTTACTAGATTCTATATGATAATAGGCATTGCTTTCAAAAAACAGCACAAGTTCATCTGTAAAAAGCGTTTTGATAGCGCGCGCATTTTCGCCTCTTAAATAAAATCGGTTAGAAAAATCAGCATGGTTTTTAATAGCAATATCCCTATATCCCGCCAATGCATACAGCCGCTCTAGCAACCCCTCTTTGTCTAATGTAAACACCGGAACACTCGAAGATGTTTTGATGTAAAGCATGGTGGATCGCACAACTTCCTTGGCGATAAACTCTCCTTCAGAATACGTAATGTCAAATAAACGGCAGGGGTTGTTTTTTGCTGAAAGTTGATTAAAAACATGCTCCACCTTTTTTGTTTTAAAGTAAATGAAGTTTTCTAAAAACAGACTGCTTTTGCGCTTTAAGGGGTCAAACTTTAATTCAAAATCACCCGCTACTAATTCAAGGTTTTTTTGACGTTTTGTTTTATTGTTTGGAATAATATTTTGAAGTGGTAACAAGCGCCTCAAAGCAAAAGGATGTTCGGATTTTGTCCCTAAAATATCTAAGCCTATCACACCTATATTACCTCCTTTTTTATGAAACAACTCTTGATAGTCATGGACGTTTTCCATAACAGAATGATCCACAAAACCACACAATGAAAAATCCAAAATAACATCACTTTTTTCAGGAATTGCCTCTAATTTACTCTTCAGGATGTTGAAATTCAGAAAACTACAGAAATGTTTCACACTAATGAAATAGTTTCCATTTTCCTCTTTGAACATTAAAACATTAGGCTTTAGAATATTTTTTATAAATAAACTAAGACTTTTTGTGACTACAATATGAATAATAAACGTCGCAATCAACCCAGCGATAATACCAGAAATCAAACCAACTTTTAAGGTTACAAAAAGTGTGGCAAAGAATATGATTAGCTGCTCTTTACCTATCGTAAAAATCCGCCGGACAACGTCTGGGGAGGCTAATTTATAGCCTGTATACACAAGTATCGCCATCAAAGCGGTGAGTGGAATTCTTGTAAGTTCGGTACTAAAAAGCACAATAAATACAACCAAAAATAAGGCATGAAATAAGTTGGACGAACGATTACTTCCGCCGTTGTTTACATTGACAGAGCTTCTTGCAATAACAGTAACAACATTTAATCCACCCAAAAACCCACTTACGACAGTTGCCAGTCCAAGAGCTTTAATGTCCTTGTTTACGTTGGAGCGTCTTTTAAGAACATCTAATTTATCAACAGCCTTAATACTTAACAACGACTCGATACTAGCAATTAACGTCAAAGCTACGACGCTTGACCAAAATGAGAGCGTCCCTACCATGTCAAAGTTGGGCGTTGGAATGTCCGTTATTATTTCTTGAATATTTGGAATTCCAGGGATCATGTAGGCGTCCGAAATAGGGTTCGTCGTTTTTAAGATAAACTCATAATAATAACTAAACCCAACAGACACAATTACAATCCACATCGGTGCAGGAATCAGTTGCAGATATTTGTTTCGAATTTTTGAATAAAAAACCATGATAGCCAAGCTTAAAATACCCGCAACCGCCGCATAAATCAACCCCTTGTCTTGATAATTAAAGACCGCAATCAAAGTATTAGGTATTTCTAACAAATAATCAATCCCACTTTCTCTAACAATTTTATTTCCAAGCATTATATGGAATTGCTTTCCTAAAATAATAAGCCCAATCGCTGCTAACATCCCCTGAATTGCTGAGGACGGAAAGTAGTCTGCCAACTTCCCGAGCCTTAAAAAGCCAAGGATTACTAAGATTACACCAGAGCAGATAATTGCGGCGTAAGTAGCGGTGAGACCAAGCGTTGTAATCGCCACCAACACAACCCCTACCAGGCCGTTTCCTGGCCCAGAAATAGTCACATGGCTTCCACCTAAAATAGAGACAATAATACCGCCAACGATTGCTGTGATAACCCCAGCAATAGGGGGCGCCTCACTAGCCATGGCCAACCCCAAGCCTAATGGAAGGGCGATTAGACTGACGACTAAGCCAGAAAACATATTTTTTGGAAGGTTCTTTATAAACCCAACAAATGAAGTTTCTTTTGTTCTCATTGTACAATTAATACATCGGTTGGTAATTCAGTTAAAATGTGTTCGATATCGTGTGGAAATAAGCGGTCCCAAAACGTCATTTTAGATGGTGCATTCATTACTAATAAATCTGCCCGTGCTACTTGTGCGTAATGCCCTATTGAATACCCTCGTTTTCCAAAAATTGGCTGGGATTTTATAGTCATATCTTTTGTATAATTAGCAGGAATCGTATCTAACACTACCTTAACACGCGCTTCTTCTCTTAAACGCAATCGTTCTTTGATGATAGTTGACTTTCTGAGGGATTTATCGTCATCAACATTCACACTCACTTCTTCCTGATCAATTTCTTCAACTACTGTAATTTTATCCGCCCCTAATTTGTGGCCTACTAAAAATGCAGTTGTGACAGTTTCTTTTGTTTTTGGGTCTTTTAGGCCGTTGACAACAATATGCTTACAGGGAATGCGCTCTATTGAAGGGTTGATCAAAAGAAGTACAGAGCATTTTGCCTGTCGCGTAATTTTCCGAGCGATAGACCCGAGGTAGTATTTAAGAAAATTCTCTTTTTTGAGCGCTCCAATAATGAGTAAGTCTACTTTTTTTTCTTCTGTAGAACCTAGAATTACGTTCACAGGGTCTCCAGACTTGAAAAACAATTCAAACTCCAAGCCTTTACTTTCAAATGGGCTTAAAAACTTTAAGAAAGAGCTTGATTTTTTTTCAGAAGCTTCGCCGACATGGATTAGCACTAATTTACTGCCAAAACACAACGCTAAACGTGCCGCCTCATTAATATTAGCCTCTAGGTTAGGAGAAAAAGTAACTCCAATCCCGATCGTTTTAAATGTAATAGCGCTCAATCAATTTTATGTTTAAAGATTATCCTGAAATATAAGACTTTCTTTAAAAATATAAAAACCTAAAATTAGTTTAATCGTTAAGCTTTAGGACAGCCATAAATGCCTCTTGTGGGATTTCAACACTCCCTACTTGACGCATACGTTTTTTACCTTTTTTCTGATTTTCTAAAAGCTTTCGTTTTCTGGATATATCTCCACCGTAACACTTGGCAGTGACATCCTTACGGACGGCTTTTACGGTCTCTCTCGAAATAATTTTCGCACCAATTGCAGCCTGAATAGGAATATCAAACTGTTGTCTCGGAATAAGCTCTTTTAGTTTGGCACACATTTTTTTACCAATAGTCACCGAATTATCTATGTGGATTAGAGCTGAAAGCGCATCTACAGTTTGTCCGTTTAGTAACACATCAACTCTGACGAGTTTTGAAACTCGCATCCCGATAGGTGAATAATCAAACGATGCATAGCCTTTAGAAACAGTTTTTAATCGGTCATAAAAATCAAATACAATTTCAGCTAATGGCATATCAAAGGTTAACTCTACACGTTCTGGCGTTAAGTAATTTTGGCTTGTAATCTGTCCACGTTTTTCAATACATAACGACATGACATTTCCAACAAAATCAGACTTTGTAATGATAGAAGCCTTAATGTAAGGCTCCTCAATTCGGTCCAGTCCAGATGGATCTGGTAAATCTGTTGGATTGTTGAGTATTACAACGGTATCAGGATCTTTTCTGGTAAAAGCGTGGTAAGACACATTGGGAACGGTTGTTATTACCGTCATATTAAATTCACGTTCTAAGCGTTCCTGGATAATTTCTAAATGCAACATTCCTAAAAATCCACATCTAAATCCAAACCCTAAGGCAGCGGAACTTTCAGCTTGAAATACCAAGGAAGCGTCGTTCAGTTGGAGTTTTTCCATAGAGGCACGCAATTCTTCGTATTCTTCGGTATCTACAGGATACAATCCTGCAAAAACCATAGGCTTCACATCTTCAAACCCTTCGACTGCTTCGGTTGTTGGGTATTTTGCATCTGTAATGGTATCCCCAACTTTAACTTCGCGCGCATCTTTTATGCCTGTTATTAGGTATCCAACATCGCCGGTTTTAATTTCTTTTTTTGGTGTTTGGGTTAGATTCAGTGTTCCCACCTCATCGGCTCCATATACTTTTCCAGTTGCTATAAATTTTACCTGTTGATTTTTTTTAATACTCCCATTAACGATTTTAAAATACGTTTCAACCCCTCTAAACGAGTTGTAAACGGAATCAAAAACAAGCGCTTGTAAAGGAGCTTCAGGATCCCCTTTTGGTGGTGGAATCGTTTCTATTATAGCCGTTAAAATTGCTTCAATTCCAATACCTGTTTTAGCACTTGCAGGAATGACTTCTGAAGGATCACACCCCAGAAGCTCCACAATATCATCAGTCACCTCTTCGGGGTTTGCACTTGGTAAATCAACTTTATTCAAAACGGGAATAATTTCTAGATCATTTTCCAGTGCCAAGTATAAGTTTGAAATGGTTTGTGCTTGTATGCTTTGTGCGGCATCGACAATCAATAGCGCCCCTTCACAAGCAGCAATCGATCGAGAGACCTCATAGCTAAAATCAACATGACCAGGAGTGTCAATTAAATTTAAGGTGTATTCTTGCCCTTTATAGGTGTAGTCCATTTGTATTGCATGCGACTTGATCGTAATTCCGCGTTCGCGTTCCAAATCCATCGAGTCGAGTAATTGGCTTTGCTTTTCGCGCTCAGTAACAGCGCCAGTAAAGTCCAACAAACGATCTGCCAAGGTACTTTTACCGTGGTCAATATGGGCGATGATACAAAAGTTTCTAATATGCTTCATTTACTCTAGTTCAAGATGCGTTGTATGCAAAGGCAAAAGTAATCAAATTTACCACACAACATTCAGATTAATTAATGACGGTCAATGAGGGATCGAATCCGTTTGATTGTTTCGGTTTTTCCTATTAGATAGATGATATCAAAAACATCAACACCCTCTAGTGCGCCTACAAGCGCCACCCTTAATGGCATCATTATTTTCCCAAAGCCGATTTCGTTTTTGGTGATCCATCCTTTTACGGCGGTTTGAAGGGTGTCTACACTGGTATCGTCAGCGGCTTCAAGTTCGCTAATTAGTTGAATCATTAAATCTTTAGAATGTTCTTTCCAGGCTTTTTTAAGTGCTGCCTCCGCGAAATTTTCAGGGGCCTTAAAAAAGTAATGACTCAATCCCCAAAATTCTGATGGGAAGGTTGCACGTTCTTTGATAAGGTTTACAACAAGCTCTACATAACCAGGGTCGATAGACTCAAGCTCTGGCGCTGTGTTTATAAATGTTTCGGTTAATGTTTCAACTGTTGCCTTTTGCATGTATTGGTGGTTAAACCATTTTGTCTTATCTGGGTCAAAGCGTGCACCTGCTTTATTGACATTTTTTAAATCAAAGGCTTCAACGAGTTCACTTAATGAAAAAAGTTCTTGTTCTGTACCAGGATTCCAGCCTAAGAAAGCTAAGAAATTGACCACAGCTTCCGGAAAGTAGCCGCTTTCTTTGTAGCCTTTTGACACACTGTTGGTTGCAGGATCTTCCCAATCTAATGGAAATACTGGAAATCCTAGCTTATCGCCATCGCGCTTGCTTAGCTTTCCTTTTCCTGTTGGTTTTAATATGAGGGGCAAGTGCGCAAATTCAGGTGCTTCCCACCCAAACGCATTGTAAAGTAATTGGTGCAGCGCTAAGGAAGGCAACCACTCTTCTCCACGAATGACGTGTGATATTTTCATTAAATAATCATCTACGACATTGGCAAGGTGATAGGTGGGCATGCCATCTGATTTGAACAATACTTTATCGTCAAGGGTATTGGTGTCAATTTTTATTGTGCCTCTAATCAAGTCGGTAAGCTCCAGAGTTTCATCTTGAGGTGCTAAAAACCGCACCACATAATCCTCTCCATTTGCTATCTTTTCAGCGACTTCTTCTTTGGATAAGACCAATGAATTTATGAGTCTGCCTCGGGTTCTGTTGTGCCAGTTATAGATAAAGGTTTTGCCCTTTGCTTCATGATTTTTACGCTCCAAGTCCAGTGCCTCAGCCGTGTCAAAAGCATAATAGGCTTTGTTGTTTTCAATCAGTAAATCTACATATTGCCTGTACAAATGCTTGCGCTCACTTTGTCTGTACGGACCAAAACCACCGTCTTTTCCGGGGCCTTCATCAAAAGGAATGTTGCACCAGTTGAGTGCGTTTGTTATATAGTCTTCAGCACTGTCAACATAGCGTTTTTGATCGGTATCTTCGATACGAAGCACAAAAGTCCCGCCGTGTTTTTTAGCAAATAGATAATTAAAAAGAGCAGTTCGCACTCCTCCAATATGGAGTGGCCCTGTAGGGCTTGGTGCAAATCGTACGCGAATCGGTGTATTCATGGTCTTGTATTAGTGCCACAAAGATAGAATTGCTGAACGCATTCCCCAAAGAAATAGCCGGCGTTTTTGATCTGCTTAAATCAACGAGTATTTAAGAGTTTTTCAAGGCGGGTGTTTTTTTTAAACTTTTGTGTTTTGCCTAACGTCTCGGCTATGGTTAGTACGGGAATTAAAATTACTTAATTACCGATTAAGGACTTAGCCAAAACTTTTTATTTTGTTTTATCTTTTTTGTTCTAAAGCCAAATCAAAAGGTTTGGCGGACTTGGTTTAAAGCTCTAAACTTTGGTTAAGCACAAAACCCGTATTAATTATAGCCATTGTTAGCCACTGGCTTTTTATTTTCCGAATATTTTTCCTGCAATATCGTTTGGCATTGTAGGTCCAGAATCATCTTTTAGCAATCCTGTGTCTGCTCGACTAAATAATGTTTGCATTATTAAATTTTTATCTTTTTCATCAACTGCTTTGTCCTTTATTAATGCTAAATAAAAGTAAGTCAATTGTTCACGCTCTTCTGAATCTCGAGCTAAATGAAATGAACTGAAAGCAACTTTATGCAATGCTTTTATTCCGTATGCTAAGAATGAAATAAAAGTCACATAGATAACAGACCATTTAATTGCTTGAGCATTTCCTTTTATGAAACTTAAAAGCATACCATCAGGTGTAAGCCATAAAAGTAAATAAAGAGTTATACAAGCAAATGCAACTAAACCAATTAACCAATAAATAGCTTTCCAACCTTCTTTCTTTAACGTTACTGCTCTTGTTTTCCAATATTCGGCTGGTTTTTTAAGTCTCAATAACTCCTCATAGGTTTTTTCAAGGTCAGCAATTTTTGTTTGAGAATCTGAGTCAAAACTTGAAAAATTAGTTTTTGAATTTTCAAACCACTCGTTAAATAGAGACTCTTTTGACTCTTTGAATTCATCTATTTTATCTACATATTCTTTATAATCATTTGAAGAATTTGTTAGATGTTCAGTTAGTTGTGTTTCAGAATCGTTTAGTTGTTCTCTGAATTCATTTCTTAGCTTGCTAATCGAACTCTTTTCTTTATTTCGCCTGTTTATTAACTCTGTGAAGTCTTTATTCTCAAATTCATAAGCCAATAAAGCTCCGATAAACTCGTGTTTGTTATTTGTTCTGTGCGACCCAATTATGAAATGATAAGCACCTTGAAAAGAATTAGGTTGTTCTTTCTTAATTTTAAGTAAAAATTCAGTCTGTGGTGAATCGTACGTAAAGTAATTTGAGTTACTAGCTAATTGATTTGATTCTTGTCTCCAACAACTATTTAAATTAGGTTCGCTTGCTTGATTATAATGCGAGTTTAGAAAATTTTCTATTCTTATTTTTAAGTTTACAAAATGTCTTTTAGATTGCTCAAATTCGTTTGGTATATTTTCGGATTTTTCCCAACCGTTTATTTGTTGTGTCAGAAATTTATGTATTGAACTTAGTCCTTTTAATTTAATACTGAAATTAATATTTGGATAACTAATAGAGGCTTCCACAGAATTAAACCATTCAGGTAATTCAGCTTCCGTAATTTTCTTTCTTAATTCAGTTGTTGTCATTTTTCTTTTTTCAGCTTGTGGCTAACTAGTGTATATAAACCACTAGTGGTGCATATTTCCATTATAATCAGTGTTTTGTTCAATAATACATCCCAAATTGGCATGTATTGTGTCACTCTGGTTTCCCAAGGTTCACCTAAAATTCAAATAAAATAATCGCTTAAACTTCGGTTAAGTTGCTTTTGAAGATTTAGACTTGGGGTCAAAATCAGTGTTAAACTTATAGTTTTTTTTTGAGCTATCCAAAAAAGAGCCCTTTCATATGGATTATTATTGTAATTTTAGTTTCTTAAATCAAACCTCAGTTGAACAGCTTTCAAATTATAGAACAAAAATTAAAACACTTCATCAGGCGCTATTACCTAAGTGCTCTTTTGAAAGGGTTGCTATTGTTTTTTGCGACTGGATTGCTTTACGCATTATTACTTTTGAGTATTGAGTATTTCTTTTGGCTTGGCCCTACCGGTCGCTTGTTTTTGTTTTGGTGTGTTTTTGGTTTTGAAGCAGTGCTGTTTTATGGTTTTATTTTCATCCCCCTCGCTAAGTATTTTAAGATTCAAAAAGGCATTGACTTTGAAACCGCTTCTAAAATTGTCGGAGATCATTTTCCAGAAGTAAAAGACAAACTTTTAAATGTTCTTCAGCTCAATCAACAATCAGAACACACCGAATTTCTTTTAGCAAGTATCGAACAAAAATCTAATAATTTAAGTCTTATTCCCTTCAAAAGTGCGGTTAACTTTTCTGAGAACCTTAAATATTTAAGATATGCGGCAATTCCTGTGCTCATCCTTTTTGTTTGTATCGCATTTGGCAAACAAGCGATTTTTACCGACAGTCTAAAACGAGTTGTCAACTACAACACTGCTTATTCGCCGCCCGCCCCCTTTGAATTTTTTGTCATTAATTCCACTCTCGAAGCTGTCGAAAACACTCCTTTTACTCTAGTCGTCAAAACCGTGGGGTCTGTTGTTCCAGAGTCTGTTCAGATTGTATTTAATCAAGAAGCATATATTTTAAAGCAAACTAAATTAGGGGTTTTTGAGTACGTTTTCTCACAGCCAAAAGTCCCTATAGATTTCAAGTTGGAATCTGCGAAGGTGGTTTCTAAACCCTACCGCCTTAATGTGTTGCCGATTCCAGTCTTGTTGAGCTTTGACATGTATTTGGACTTTCCTTCCTATACAGGAAAGTCAGATCAAAAAATTGTGAATAATGGAAATGCTACAATCCCCGAAGGCACCAAATTAAAATGGGAGTTGATTACCAAGGCTACAGACTCCGTTGCATTTTCTTATAAAGACAAGCGCTTGTCTTTTGAGATGTCCAACCAAAAATTTCAGTTTAAGAAACAGGTCTTTGAAACGCTAAACTACACCATCCAAACAAGTAACGACAAGCTCAAAAACTATGAAAACCTTTCGTTTTCATTACAAACAATCAAAGACCAGATGCCCGCTATAAAGGTTGAAATGAAACAAGATTCTACTTATCAGGCTTCTCTTTATTTTTACGGTCAAATTTCAGATGACTATGGCATTAACGCTTTAAAGCTCTTTTATTATCCTGTCTCAGATATAACCAATATTAAGGAATTAGTTTTACCTTCTAATGCCACAACTTTTCAAGAGTTTACACAGGTGTTTCCTTCTGACTTAGAGCTTATAGACGATACGGCGTACGCACTCTACTTTGAAGTTTTCGACAATGATCCCTTTCATAAAAACAAATCCACTAGAAGCCGCGTTTTTAACTATAACTCAAAGAGTGAAGACACTATTCAAGAGCTTCAATTAGAAGAGCAAAGCGAACTGACTACGGCGTTTCAAAAAGCATTGAACACCCTGTCTGAACAAGACAAGAATCTCAACGAAATATCTCAAAACCAAAAAGAAAAGGAACAACTTAATTTTAGCGATCAACAAAAATTAAAATCTTTTTTAGAACGCCAGCAGGCGCAAGACAAGCTGTTAAAAGACTTCAATAAAAAAATGAAGGAGAATCTAAATCAGTTTGAAAAATCCAAAGAAAAAGATTCTTTTAAGGAGCAACTGGAAAAGAGGCTTGAAGCACAAAAAGAAGCTTTAGAAAAGGACGAAAAACTATTGGAGGAATTAAAAAAAATCACAGAAAAAATTAATAAAGAAGACTTGGCCGAAAAATTAGAAAAAATGGCAAAGCAAAACAAAAACAAACAGCGCAGCTTAGAACAGTTGTTGGAGTTAACAAAGCGCTATTATGTGTCCAAAAAAGCAGAGCAGCTTCAAAACACCTTAGACCAACTATCTAAAGAACAGTTGCAATTAGCCGAAGAATCCGAAGATAAAAACAGCAAAGCAGCTCAAGATCAGCTAAGCAAAGAATTTAAGGAGCTAACCGAAGCGCTAGAAAAGTTAAGAAAAGACAATGACGCTTTGTCCAAACCCCTTGAACTCCCTGACGACTCAAACTTAGAAGATTCAATTGAGAGGGATCAAGATAATGCAAGCGATAATTTAGGAGACAAAGAAGAATCCTCCGATCCTCAAGATCAAAATGAGAAACTCTCTAATGCTCAAAAAAGTCAAAAGAAAGCAGCTCAAAAAATGCAACAGATGGGTCAGAAAATGGCTCAACAAATGAGTGGTCGTGGCGGTCAACAAATGAGTGAAGACATTGAAGTACTTCGTCAAATTTTGGATAATTTATTATTATTTTCGTTTGATCAAGAAGCCCTTATGAAGCGTTTTCAGTCTTCCACGACAAACACCACAGGGCATGCAAAGCGTCTTGTAAGGCAAAGTAATTTACGCGAACACTTTGAACATGTTGATGACAGCCTGTTCTCTTTGTCATTACGTCAACCTATGATTTCTGAGTCCATCAACAAAGAGATCACAGAAGTTTTTTTTAATATTGACAAGAGTCTTGAGCTCCTCTCAGAAAACAGTTTCCGAGAAGCAATAGGTACCCAGCAATTTACTGTTACAGCCACTAATAAACTAGCTGACATGCTAAGCAATACCCTAGATAATATGGAAATGCAGATGCAAATGGCACCCGGACAAGGTAAAGGCGAAATGCAACTCCCCGACATTATTATGAGTCAAGAAGCGTTGAGTAAGCAAATGGAAAAACAACTCGGTAAAAAAGGTGAAAACCCCGAAGGAGATCAAGAGGGTTCCGAAAAAGGAGAAGGAGAGTCTAAAAAAGAAGGTCAAGAAGGTAAGGGTGGAGAAAACGGTCAAGAGGGTAGTGAGGGTCGACCCGGAAAACAAGGGTCACAAGGCCGTCAAAGTCTTCAAGGCGAAGACCCTGAAGGAGACAACGGCGAACTGTTTGAGATTTTTAAAAAGCAACAAGAGTTGCGAAACGCTTTACAGGATTTGATAGACAAAAAAGGCATTGGAGGTGAGGGCCAAAAACTATTAGATTCTATGGAGAAAATAGAGCAAAACCTTATAAATCAAGGCGTTACAGAAGCTTCTTTACAGAAAATGCAAGCTCTTAAACATCAACTTTTAAAACTTGAAAAGGCTGTTCAGCAGCAGGGTGAAGATACAAAGCGGGTTTCAAACACCAGCAAAGCAGAGCGTTCACAGGCGCCCCCTGCAAGCGTTGAAACCATCAAACAATATTTCAACACTATTGAAATATTGAACCGACAAAGCTTACCTTTGCGTCAAGAATTTAAGCAAAAAGTTCAAGAATATTTTAAATTAAAAAATGATTAGTTTTCTTTCCGAAGTACCCTTTGAAATTTCCAGCCGTGACGCTACAGCTTCTTGGCTCAGTTCTATTATTTCACAAGAAAACCATAACGAAGGAGAGGTTTCTATAGTGTTTTGTGACGACGCCTTCCTCCACAAATTAAATGTTGAGTTTCTAAACCACGACACACTTACGGATGTGATTAGTTTTGACTACTCTGTTGGTAAAGAAATTCATGGCGAAATATTTATTTCTATAGAACGCGTTCGTGAAAACGCTCATGAATTCAATCAAAGTTTCGACACAGAGCTCTCTAGGGTTATGGCTCATGGAATACTACATTATTGTGGTTATAAAGACAAATCCTCTTCAGAGGAGGTTATTATGCGCTCTAAAGAAGAGTTCTATCTTCAACAACGTGTCAATTAATTTTCTAAAGTATTATATTTGCATTTGCAAATGATTTGTTCCACGTGGAACATTAACAATGTAATCAATGTTTGATAAAATATATGACGTTATTGTAGTTGGGGGCGGCCACGCAGGAAGCGAGGCTGCTGCTGCTGCTGCCAACATGGGCAGCAACACCTTGTTGGTCACAATGAACCTTCAAAACATAGCCCAAATGTCGTGTAATCCAGCTATGGGTGGAATTGCTAAAGGACAAATCGTTCGTGAAATTGATGCTCTTGGAGGGTATAGCGGGATTGTAAGCGACACCTCTGCCATTCAGTTTAAGATGCTTAACAAGTCTAAAGGACCCGCTATGTGGAGTCCTCGAGTGCAGAGTGATCGCATGCGATTTGCAGAAGACTGGAGGTTGTTACTAGAGCAAACGAAAAACCTTGATTTTTATCAAGAAATGGTTACTGGACTTGTGGTTGAAGGCGACGAGGTAAAAGGGGTCAAAACCTCTTTAGGATTAGAGATTCGAGCAAAAACTGTGGTGCTTACAAATGGTACCTTTTTGAATGGTTTGATCCATATAGGTAATAAGAATTTTGGCGGTGGTCGTGCTGGTGAAAAGGCAGCTACTGGCATCACCGAACAACTCGTTGATTTAGGTTTTGAGTCTGGAAGAATGAAAACAGGAACGCCCCCAAGAGTAGATGGCCGTTCCTTGGATTTTTCTAAAATGATTGAACAGCCAGGGGATTCAGCACCTGAGAAGTTTTCTTATTCAGACATTACAAAGCCCCTAACAAATCAGCGGCCTTGTCATATGTCTTACACGAGTTTAGAAGTCCATAATTTATTAAGAGAAGGTTTTGATCGTTCTCCTATGTTTAATGGACGTATCCAAAGTCTAGGCCCACGATACTGCCCCTCTATAGAAGATAAAATAAATCGTTTTGCAGATAAAGACCGCCATCAGATCTTTGTAGAACCTGAAGGTTGGAATACTGTAGAATATTATATTAATGGGTTCTCAACCTCCTTACCAGAAGATGTCCAATTTAAAGCATTAAGTGCTGTTAAAGGTTTTGAAAACGTAAAGTTTTTTAGACCGGGATACGCTATTGAATACGACTACTTCCCTCCTACTCAGCTGTTACATTCTTTAGAAACCAAGTTGGTTAAAGGTTTATATTTTGCGGGTCAAATCAATGGAACGACAGGTTACGAAGAAGCGGCATCGCAAGGACTGATGGCTGGAATTAATGCCAGCTTAAAAGTCCAAGAAAAAGAGCCTTTTGTGTTGAAAAGAAATGAAGCTTATATTGGTGTACTCATTGACGACCTTATTACCAAAGGCACTGAAGAACCTTATAGAATGTTTACCTCTAGAGCTGAATATCGCACCCTTCTTCGTCAAGATAATGCGGACATTAGGTTGACACCTAAAGGTTATGAGCTTGGTATTGCAAGTGAAAAACGTCTCAAAAGAATGGAGGAAAAACTATCAAAAGCTGAAGCATTTGTCGGTTTTTTTAGAACACAAAGCGTCAAGCCAGAAGAAGCAAATCCTGTTTTAGAAAGCAAAAACTCACAACCCATTCGTCAGTCTGACAAAATGTTTAAAATATTTTCAAGACCCAATATTGGCATCGAAGATGTTCGAAAGTTTGAAGCTGTTGAAGCCTATATACAATCCAATGATTTGGACAATGAGGTAATTGAGCAGGCTGAAATACAAGTGAAGTATTCTGGATATATAGCCAAAGAAAAGAATAACGCTGACAAACTTACTAGGTTAGAATATGTCAAAATTCCTGACGGATTTGATTATTCTCAAATTAAATCTATGAGTTATGAAGCGCGTGAAAAACTAAAAAAAATACAACCTACAACGGTCGCACAAGCTTCTCGAATTAGTGGGGTTTCCCCAAACGACATTTCAGTGCTACTCGTCTATATGGGACGTTAGTTAACCTAATTGTTCCACGTGGAACGTCACTATGAAATTGCATAAGAGCCATCTGAAACTTAAAGACTACTCCGTAAGCGGAGACTCCTTTGAGCTCTTTTATGACGCATCAAAAGAGTTACTTTACACGCACCCTAAGCCGTCAGATTCCGAGCTTTCAAACTACTACTCTGACACCAATTATATTTCTCACACCAATCAGCGAAAGTCTCTTTTCGATCTTTTGTACCATGCCGTTCGTTCTATTTCAGTACGAAGAAAACTACGGCTTTTAAAACCGTATCAATCAAAACAGGCTGCGTTATTGGATGTCGGGGCCGGCACAGGTTTTTTCTTACGAGCTGCTAAAAAAAGAGGTTGGGATGTAACAGGGATAGAGCCTAATCCGACTGCGCGAAATCTCGCAAATTTAAAAGCTTCTAAGACTGTCTTTGATACCGCTACCCTGCACACGCTCCCTGAAAAATCGTTTGATGTTATTACCCTTTGGCATGTATTAGAGCATCTCCCAAACTTAGAAGATGATATAAAAACGTTCCGGAAACTTTTGAAGCCAAATGGCCGCATTGTCGTTGCAGTCCCAAATTTTAAAAGCTTTGATGCACATTATTTTAAAAACTTTTGGGCGGCTTATGACGTCCCAAGACACTTGTGGCACTTTTCCCAGCAATCAATTTCACACCTTTTTTCTGAAGTTCAAATGAAGTTAGATGTTACCCACCCTTTAGTTATGGACGCTTATTATGTCAGCTTGCTTTCCAACAAACTAAAAACAGGGTCTCTTAAAATTCTTAATAGTATGTGGGTGGGATTTCTTTCAAATTTAAAGGCATTAAAGTCTGGAGAGTATTCGTCGCTTATTTATGTCCTTAAAAACAAGGATTAGCGTTTTAAAGCTCTCTCAGCGTCTTTTCTCCTTAAACCCCCTGCAATGACACTCTGTTTTCATTTTTGACGATTTAAGCACCGCCTAATTAAGTCAAAAACAATAGCTTTTCACAATTGAAAGTAAATAAAACTATAGTTTTTTATTATAAGGCAAGTCAAGCATTTATTTTTATACTATTGTAATTAGTTTTTTTACTTTTGCATTCAGAAACAAACTAAAACCATCATGAAAAAATTAGCGATTGTATTTTTAACGATTATAAGTCTAACAGCCTGCCAACAACAAAAAATTGGCTTTGTGGACAACGGAGTTTTAATAAATGAGTACCAAGAACGAAAAGATGTTGAAGCGACCTTGAACACTAAAATTGAAGCTTTCAAAATACGTACAGATAGTTTACGGTCTGCATTTGAATTAGAAATTAAAGAAGCCGAGTTAAAAGCAAGAAAAATGTCGCAATCTGCCATTCAGAAACTATCTCAAGAACTTCAACAAAAAGAACAAGTATTATCTCAACGTGTCCAGTTTGAACAACAGCAAATTGCACAAGAAAGCCAAACACTCAACGATTCTATTATTAATAGAGTTAAAGAGTTTGTTCAAGCCTATGGCAAATCAAATAGCTACAATTATATTTTAGGAAGTAACGAGGCTGGAAGTGTTTTGTATGGTGAAGAAACATCAGACCTAACGCAAGAAATCTTAAAGGCGCTTAATGAAAGCTATAGTAGCAAAAACTAGGCTTTCTTAAGATGTAATAGTCTTGTTAGTTTGATTGATAAATCCGTTAGTACAATCTTAGGGTTCGCATTGCGCTCAATGTGGTAGTTTGCAAGTTCAATTTCTTTTGTAATTTCAGCAATGTTGGAAGCGTCAATAAAAGGAGCAAAGTTTTCAAACTTAAAGGATTTATCATTTAAGTTCATGAATACCAAGTTTTTAGCTCCATAGTTATATAGCATTGCTTGTCTAAAAAATCGCAAACTGTAGTCTAAAAATTGTTTTTGAATTTCTCGACCAGCTTTTGATATTTCGGCGCTCCAAGCCATTAAACTATTGATAGACTGCTTATTGCTTTTTGCTTGAAATGCTGTCCGAACCCAAGCGATAAACCAGGCTTCAAACTTAAGGTCCTCAGGCTCTTGACTTAACAAGTCTAACGCTCTACTATAGCTTCCCTCCGATTGGTGGGCAATGTTTTGTGCTAAATCACTTTCGGTGTTATGAGCGTTAATCAATGTGCTTTTTAGAGTCTCTTCCGAAAGCGGGTTTAAGTGAACTACTTGACAACGTGAGCGAATGGTATTAATGAGTTGCTCTTCGTCTTCTGCAACAAGGATGATTACTGTTTTATCCGCAGGCTCCTCAATTAGTTTCAGTAACTTATTGGCACACATGGAATTCATCTTTTCCGCCATCCAAACAATCATCACTTTATAACCGCCGTTAAATGCTTTTAATGACATTTTAGATACAACATCATTTGCTTCCTCGACCCCAATATTTCCTTGTTTATTACCCACGCCAACTAGGTCATACCAATCGTTTATGGATCCATATGGATTTGTTTCTATAAAGTTGCGCCATTCTGTAAGGTAGTTGGATGAGATGGGTTTTGATTTAACCTTATCGCTCGTAGTTACAGGATAAACAAAGTGTATGTTTGGATGAGTGAGGGGGTTCATTGTCCCAACCCCTTCTTGTTGTTGTTTCATTAAATAGTCGGCATAGGCAATCGCCATAGGGAGTGCGCCTACACCACGTTTACCAACGTAAAGTTGTGCATGTGGAATACGTCCAGAATTTATACTTTGTGTTAAGTGTGTTTTTAAAAAAGATTGCCCTATAATATCCTCAAAAGTCATAAAACAAAGATAGCAGATTTAATTGAATCTCCTCATGAAATCTAGTTCTCCAAAGCCACTTCTAGCTACAAATTTTGAAACTTTAATTTTTTCGACTCCTAGTCTGAACTTTCCTAAACGGTTTTTCCTTAGGCTAAAAGAATTACTTACCTTTGATTTTTTATAAATTAAACAATATTATCTCGAAGAAATGAAAAGTATACAGAACTTAAATTTTAATAATACCAAAGCATTAATACGTGTAGATTTTAATGTGCCTTTAAATTCTCAATTTGAAGTTACTGATGACACTAGAATTGTTTCAGCAAAACCAACTATTTTAAAGGTCTTGGAAGATGGCGGTAGCTGTATCTTAATGTCTCACCTAGGCCGCCCTACTGCTCAAGAACCTGAATTTTCATTGCGTCATATTGTAAGTACACTTGAAACTATTTTAGGGGTTCAGGTTTTGTTTTCTAGCGATTGTATTGGAGAAGAAGCCCAAGCTGCAGCCGACAACTTAGAGCCTGGTCAGGTGTTGTTATTGGAAAACTTAAGATACCATAGCGAAGAAACAAAAGGAGATCTTGGCTTTGCTGAGGCGCTTTCTAAGTTAGGAGATTTTTATATCAATGATGCTTTTGGAACTGCGCACAGAGCCCATGCATCAACAACTATTATTGCTCAGTTTTTTCCAGAAAGCAAGTGTTTTGGAAGCTTATTAGCTCAAGAAATTGACAGTATTGGTAAAGTAATGCAAACGGGAGAAAAGCCAGTTTTAGCAATTTTGGGAGGCGCTAAAGTCTCTTCAAAAATTACAATCATATATAATATTTTAGATAAAGTAGACCATTTAATTATAGGTGGCGGAATGACATTTACATTTGTAAAAGCATTAGGCGGACATGTTGGTGATTCTATTTGTGAGGATGATAAAATGGATTTGGCCCTTGAAATTCTTGAAAAAGCTAAGTCTAAAAATGTTCAAATTCACATCCCTGTAGATGTATTGGCAGCAGATGATTTTAGTAATGATGCTAACACACAAATAGTAGATGTTAGAGCCATTCCAGAAAACTGGCAAGGTTTGGATTGTGGTCCAAAATCAAAGGTGATATTTAATGAAGTTGTACAGCAATGTAAAACTATTTTATGGAACGGTCCATTAGGTGTTTTTGAAATGGAAACATTTTCTAGCGGAACAATTGCATTAGGAGATTCTATTGCTGAAGCAACAAAAAACGGTGCTTTTTCACTTGTTGGCGGAGGCGACTCTGTAGCAGCTGTAAAGCAGTTTGGTTTTGAAAACAAAGTGAGCTATGTAAGTACAGGGGGTGGCGCTATGCTTGAAAGTTTAGAAGGGAAAATTCTTCCGGGGATTGCAGCTATTTCTGAGTAAGTTCCACTGAGTGCGTTTAAAGATGGTATTAACAGAAATAGGGGTCTTATAGAATGAAATTAAGTGTTTTTTTATTTTTCGGAATATTAAGTAGTGGTCTTTTACACAGTCAAAGTATTGACAGCTTGAACGTGGAGACTACACGACCGACTGACTCTGATTCACTAAGCCTTAAAAGGGTTCAGAAGATTGAAAAGCGTTGGTATAATGAAGTGTACAACAATTCATTGTATGATACGCTATTAAATAGCGTTTCCAACCAGTCTTATGAGCCAATCTATTATCCAGAGTTACCAACGGATACACTCAAAAAACGATTGGCTTTTCTTGATGCAAAAAGTCCTTTCAATATCGAATACAACCCTGCTTTGGAAAGTGTTATAAAGCGCTATTTAAAAAGTCGGAAACGTTCTACAGAAACCTTAATTAATCGTAGCCAGTATTATTTTCCAATGTTTGAGGAAGTTTTAGACAAGTACAATCTCCCTTTAGAAATTAAATATTTGGCTGTTGTTGAATCGGCTTTAAAACCGCGAGCAAAATCGCGCGTGGGGGCTACAGGGCTTTGGCAGTTTATGTTTGCCACAGGCAAGCAATATGGACTTGAAGTCAGTAGTTATGTCGATGAACGGTGCGACCCTTTACGCTCTACCAATGCTGCTGCGAAATACTTAGCATCCCTGTATAAAACGTTTGGTGACTGGGACCTTGCTTTAGCGGCCTATAATTCAGGCCCTGGAAATGTCACGAAGGCAATTCGAAGATCTGGAGGCTATCAAAACTATTGGAACATTCGACCGTTTCTTCCAAGTGAAACCGCAGGCTATCTCCCTGCTTTTTTAGCAACTCTTTATCTTTTTGAATATGCGGAAGCTCACGGATTTCAAGTTGAAAGCAATCAACTTCCAATTATAGCAACGGATACCATTCACGTCAAACAAATGATTTCTTTGGATCAGGTTGCTGAGTTTACGGAGATCAAAATAGAAACACTACAACACCTCAATCCATCTTATAAATTAGATCTTATTCCTGTTTTAGATAATAAATCCTATACGCTTAGGCTTCCTCTTTCCAAAATTGGTGATTTTGTTCAAAATGAAACCCAAATTTATGCCGCAGCCAAAGCGGAGCTTGAAGCGCGCGAGAAACCTTTGCCGCAATTTTTTAAAATCGATTCTAAAATTAGATATAAAGTTAAATCAGGGGATTATTTAGGAAAAATTGCACGTAAATTTAGAGTCAGAGTGAGTCAAATAAAAAAATGGAACGGATTGCGAACCAATGATTTAAAAATAGGTCAACGACTGACAATTTATTCCCGAAACCCGACCGCAGACGACTCTTTTAAAAATTCAAAATCTATTACCAAAAGCATTAAAAATTCCTCAAAAAAATCAACATATTTAGTAAAGTCTGGCGATTCCCTTTGGAGTATTTCAAATAAACTAAAAGGTATTTCTATTCAAAACCTCAAAGAATGGAATGATATTTGGGACAGTAATTTAAAACCAGGGATGACTTTGATTATTTCTAACTAAAACACAGCTCGATGAGACATTTTTTAAAAGCGTTATGTTTATTGTTCCTTTTATCTGCTTGTGAGGACTCGAACACCACCAAAGTTTATAAGCCAAAATCTTCAGGAAACATCAATGATTTATCGGTGGTAATTGATAATGATTTATGGGAATCATCTGTTGGTGAGACCATTCGATCTACCATTGGCGCCCCTTTATATGGTTTGCCTCAAGACGAGCCTCAACTTACATTACGACAAATTCCCTCTTCAGTTTTCACAGGGTTTGTAAAAAATACACGACTCGTTTTAAAAATAAAGAAAGGAGTCCCAGCCGCCACAAAATTTTATAAAGATCCTTATGCGTCACCTCAAAGGATGGTTACGGTTGGTGGAATGACCAATCAAGAAATTAAAGATCAATTTATAACAAATCAGGGTAAGATTGTTAAAGTTTTCAAATCTCAAGAGATTCAAGAAAAGCAACGTCGAACCAGAAAGACGCTTTATAATTCAACGACCCTCTCCGAGCAGTTTGGGATTAACATTCAGTTTTCGTCGCTTTATCGCGTTGCCAAACAGGCAGATAATTTTTCTTGGATACGAAGAGATATTAAAACAGGGACGGTGAATTTATTACTATACACACTTCCTTTTGATGCAAAAATGACCAAAGAGGCTCTTGCAAAAAGGGTAATTACAGTGCGAGATTCTATTGGGAAGCGCTACATTCCAGGACCTGTAGACGGCAGCTATATGACGACAGAAAATGCATATACGCCCTTTTTTGGTGACACTAAAGTAGCGAATTTAACTAGCTATGAAACAAAAAGTATTTGGCAAGTAAAAGACGCTTTTATGTCTGGCCCCTTTATAAATTATTGGATAGAAGACAAAGTAAACAATCGCTATTTGATTGCTGAAGGATTCGTGTTTGCGCCCTCTGTTGGAAAACGCGATTACATCTTTGAATTAGAAGCGATTATACGATCGATAACCATAAAACAATAAATCCCAGCGTGTCCAGGATTTATTTAGTCTTTTTTATCTTCGATATTTTCAGTGTCTTTTGTTTCGTCTTGACTGGCTTTTTTGAATTCTTTAATACCACCCCCTAAACCCTTCATAAGTTCAGGAATTTTTTTGCCGCCAAACAACAAAAGAACAACGACCACAATTAAAATGATTTGTGGAGCACCAATAGCTAAGGGTAACATATACATGTTCATAATGTTATAAATTTTAGATTACAAAGTTAATAATTATCCTTTAAATAACGGGTTATTTTAAACTTTAGTCCGTTATAAACACACGAATCGCTTAATTTTTAATTAATTTTGTCTTGTAATGACCAGAAACAAAACACATAAAAAGAAACTTCATAAAAAGTTACTTCATAAATACCGTTTAGTGGTATTAAACGAAGATACTTTTGAAGAGCGATTAGCATTCAAGTTAACACGCCTCAATGTTTTTGTTTTAGGCTCTCTAATTGCAATTTTATTGGTAGCAATCACCACTGTTTTTATTGCGTTTACACCTGTTCGGGAATACATTCCCGGCTATTCTTCAACAGCCCTTCAAAAGCAAGCATTGGAGCTGGACTTTAAGACCGACTCTTTACTCGATGTGATTAATATGAATGACGCTTATATCACATCTGTTAAAAGAGTGTTGCGAGGAGAGGTGAGCGCAGTTGTCATAAATAAAGATTCTATCTTTAAGGCTGCTCAAGCGGACACAGATATTTTGGATTTAAACCCTTCAAAAGCGGATTCTATATTAAGAGCTAAAGTGAGTAATGAGGATAAATATAATTTATTTGAAACTGCGACAACGGTCACAGACTTTGTGTTCTTCCCCCCTGTCAATGGCTCCATCAGCGCTGGTTTTGATACAAAAGAAAAACATTATGCGGTTGATGTTGTCATTCCAAAAAATACGCCAGTTAAAGCAACTGCAGATGGGCGTGTTTTGTTTGCCTCTTGGACTTCAGACGCGAGCTATGTGATCATTATAGATCACGGTGATGAATTAATTTCTGTGTATAAGCATAATTCCTCGCTTACAAAATCACAAGGCGAATATGTGAAATCACGAGAAGTCATCGCTATTTCTGGATCTTCAGGAGAGTTAAGCACAGGACCACATTTACACTTTGAACTTTGGAACAATGGCATCCCATTGAATCCATCGACCTTTATTGACTTTTAAAACCGATTAAAATGCCATCAATTAAAGCTTTTGCTGCAAAAATTTATGCGGCTAGAATTTATAATAAAATTAATAAGTGGGCCTCAAACCCTATTGCAACCCAAGAACGGGTTTTTCAATCTTTGATTGCCGATGCTTCTTCGACCCAATTTGGAAGGGACCACAACTTTAATAACATTAAGACTCACCAAGGTTATGTGAAGAATGTTCCTGTAAGGGACTATGAAGCTTTGAAACCTTATGTTGAAAAAGTGGTTGCTGGCGAAGCAAATATTTTATGGAAAGGCAAGCCTTTATATTTTGCCAAAACATCTGGAACAACTTCAGGTGCTAAGTACATTCCTATTACAAAAGACAGTATGCCGGGTCACATTGAGGCCGCCAAAAACGCTATTTTACTCTATATTCATCAAACAGGAAACACCAAAATTGTAACGGGTAAAATGATTTTCTTACAAGGAAGTCCAGTTTTAGAAACTAAAAATGGCATTCAACTCGGGCGCTTGTCAGGGATTGTAGCACACTATGTGCCTAAATACCTTCAAAAAAACCGATTACCTTCTTTGGAAACCAATTGTATTGAAGATTGGGAAACCAAGGTGAATATGATTGTTCAAGAGACTTTGAACGAAGATATGTCTGTAATTGCAGGGATTCCATCTTGGGTTCAAATGTATTTTGAAAAACTCATCGAAGAAAAAGGGCAAAAGGTTGGAGACCTATTTAAAAACTTCAGTCTTTTTATTTTTGGAGGGGTGAACTATGAACCCTATCGTTCCAAATTTGAAAGTTTAATAGGAAGAAAAATAGACAGTGTAGAGCTTTACCCTGCCAGTGAAGGATTTTTTGCTTTTCAAGATCAGCAGAATAAACCAGGGATGTTGCTTCAACTAGATTCTGGGATGTTTTACGAATTTATAGTCGCGGATACTTTTTTTGACGTCTCTCCCACTCGATTGACTCTAAAAGATGTTAAAATAGGGATAAACTATGTTATTATTATCTCAACGAACGCAGGACTTTGGGCTTATAATATTGGTGATACGATACAGTTTACATCGCTAGCTCCTTTCAGGGTGATTGTCAGCGGTCGTATCAAACACTTTATTTCCGCTTTTGGTGAACACGTCATAGCAAAAGAAGTTGAGCACGCCCTTTTAAGTGCCTTAAAATCAACAGAATTAAGTGTGAGTGAATTTACGGTTGCACCTCAAATAGCACCTTCAGAAGGGTTGCCCTATCACGAATGGTTTATTGAATTTGAAAATTCTCCATCTGATATTGAAGCGTTCGCAGCTCAAATCGACACTGCACTTCAACTCCAAAACAGTTATTATTTGGATTTGATACAAGGAAAAGTTCTGCAACCATTAAAAATTACACGGGTTCAGAAAGGGGGCTTTCAGACTTATATGAAAACTATTGGCAAGTTGGGAGGACAGAATAAAACACCTCGATTATCTAACGATCGAAAAATCGCAGATGTTTTGACTAAAAATATTCAGACTAATTAATGTATATTTGTAGTACTTATGCAAAAACCTCAAATAAAAAATATCAATCGTACCCGAGCCCAAGAAAGTTCTCACGCAATAGAGCGTATGTATTTGACCATGCGTCATTTATTTAATCGAGGGTTTTATAAACCAATGGGTGTTTCAGGGGAAACCTTACGTCAAGCATTGCTCCAATTACGTCCCGAAATCTACGGCTCTATTGGCGGGGACAAAACAGAACTAGAAGGCTTGCTTTATGTGGTGGATCGATTGCCAGTAGGCATCGAAGAGTGTATTTTGATAAACTTAACGAGTGCTGAAGGTTTTGGAAACTCTCATTTTGAAGTAATCGTACCTTCCAAACGCCGTCGCAATTGTTATCGAATTGATTTTGAGCAAATGAATATTGAAATCACTAGAGGACGTTCAGAGATTTATGATATTTTGACCCATTTGACATTTATGTTTATTGAGTCACACAAAATTGCAAAACGTGTCGTTATTGACGACAAAGGAACGACGACTAGAGATTGGGTTAAGCTGGAGTCTGCTGTACTTTCTAAGAAAAAGCTAAATCAAAAAGAACGCGAATTAGCGATCACACATACAGGAAATATTCTGGGCAGAACTTTCGAAGAAATTTTAGAGGTTTATGACCAGTTTTCAACTCCAAAACAACCGGATCACTTTTTGCATCTGATTTATTGGTTAGGTAAGCGTGCGATTGAAGAAATTATAGACAATTCAAAACGAACCATCAACTTTAGCCCTGTTTTAAGAGAACGATTGGGGCACCATATTCACGGAGAAGTTTGGGCAAATACAATAAAAGAGACGCTCCAGAAGCATCAATTAATTAATCGCCCAATTCATATTATTTCCGCCAATTTACACAGTGTGATGAACACTATTCATGCGCCTAAAGCTCTTAAAGATTTGTGTGCCAAGCAGGATATTTTTACGGTATATGAATTATTGAGTAAAGAAGAAAACAAGCTACTTCGCAATAAAACGAAACAAGTCGCGTTGCAAGAAGGCATGATTTTTATAGAAGACAAGTCTGGAACCAATATAGATGTTCAAATTTTCGATTCCTCTAAGATTGATTTTTCTAACACAGAATTTGAGTTTGAGACATCAAATGAAGCTCCCGTAATTATTGTTATGGACTATGCTTTCGGCGAGCAAGCTTACGAAACGATTGACGAACTATTAAAGCCGTTTAAAACAACAGAAAAAAACATCCACCTTAACGTGGATTCTATTTCTATAATGGGGAAAGCAGGTATTTTAGAAGGCTCTAAAGGGGATATCATGATTCCATCGGCACATATTTTTGAAGGAACTGCCGATAATTACCCTTTTAAAAACGAGTTAACACTTAAGGATTTTGACACGAAAGACTTGAAAGCTTGTGAAGGTACAATGGTAACTGTTTTGGGTACTTCGCTTCAAAACAAGGACCTTTTAAAGTTTTTCCATGATTCTACATGGAATGTTATTGGTCTGGAGATGGAAGGCGCCCATTATCAAAAAGCAATACAAGCGGCCTCAAAGGTTCGTCACAGTATCAACCCCAATGTTAAGGTTCGATATGCTTACTATGCAAGTGATAATCCTCTAGAAACAGGCAGTACTTTAGCATCGGGAGGACTCGGTTCAAGTGGCGTAAAACCAACTTATTTAATTACGAAACAAATTTTACATCAGATATTTAATTAATAATACATTATGAGCACTAATTCTAACACCCCCAACAATTCTGAAGAAGTTGATTTAGGACAGCTTTTTAAGCTTATAGGAAATGTTTTTGATCGCTTTTTTAATTTTATTCTTAGAATTTTCAAGAGTCTTTTTTTAGCTGTTATATGGGTCATTTTCCTTGTGAAGAAGCGAATCATTATTCTTGCATTGGCAACGATTTCGGGGCTTACAATTGGTGCTTTTAGCAAAAAAACGGCAACCCCTAAGTATGAATCCTCCGTGACGGTGGTGCAAAACTATCCAACGGGTGAGAACCTCTACAACTCGGTGGGCTATTATAATGACTTATTAAGACAAGGAGATTATCAAATACTAGGAACAGTTTTAAATTTAGATGTCGAGAAAACGAAGTCTATTTTAGCATTTGACGTGAAACCTGTTGTTAGTGAAAACAACAAACTCGTAGCGTTTAATAAGTATGTCAAGCAATTAGACTCTTTGGCAGCGACCAAAATTGAATATGAAGATTTCTTAGAAAACAACGAAGATTATACTCATAAATATCAGCAAATTAGAATTGAGTCTTCAGAACGAAACAGTTTCAAATCCGTTTTTGAAAACATTGTTGAGTCGATTAATTTAAACACATTTTTCGTCAATGAGCAGCGCAAAGATATTGTGGAGCTTACCCAAACCAAAGAAGCGCTGGAGCTTGCCCTGGTTAAATCAGAGTCCCTTCAGGACACTTACAAGAAAGTTTTGGAACAGGGGATAGATGCGGACCAAAGTGCTAAACCCTCTGATATTGGAATTACCTTTGAAGGGTCTAGCGAAGTAGAAAAAACTAAAGAATTTGATTTATATCAAAGCGATTTAGGATTGAGAAGTCAATTGGTAGAAATAGAAAGAGAGCTTTTAGACAAGCAATATATTATTGAAATGATTTCGAACAAGCAGGATTCAGGGTTTGCGAGCACTACAAGGACATTTCTGGGTATAGAATTGAATACGACCATGTTTCTAGGTGTTTTAGCGTTTTTAGTAGCCCTTGCCATTATGTTTGGGATAGAATTTTTAAAATTTATAGAAAAGTTTAAAATGAGTGTATGAAAATCTTAATTACTGGAGGAGCTGGTTTTATAGGGTCCCATGTCCTATGCTTATTTGTTAAAAACTACCCCCAACACACTGTTTTTAATTTAGACGCCCTGACCTATGCGGGTAACTTAGAGAACCTGAAAGAGATTGAGTCTAAGCCAAATTACACCTTCATAAAAGGTGATATAACCGACGAAGAGCTCATCAATAAGCTGTTCGAACAACACCAATTTGATAGTGTCATCCATTTAGCAGCAGAGTCTCATGTTGATCGGTCGATAAAAGATCCTTTAGCTTTTATTAAAACAAATATTGTAGGCACCACGATTTTATTAAACGCTTTTAAAAAGACGTGGGAAAATGACTTTCAAGGCAAATTATTTTATCATGTAAGTACGGATGAGGTCTATGGCACATTAGGGCAAACAGGGTTGTTCACGGAGACCACCCCATATGACCCAAACTCACCTTATTCTGCCTCAAAAGCAAGTTCTGACCACATAGTAAGGGCTTATGGCGAAACGTACGGATTGCCGTATGTAATCTCGAACTGCTCAAACAATTACGGGCAGAATCAATTTCCAGAAAAGTTAATCCCGTTATTTATTAATAATATTATAAACAGAGCCCCCCTTCCAGTTTATGGAAATGGAGAATATACAAGAGATTGGCTGTACGTAAAAGACCATGCAGAGGCGATCAATTTGGTGTTTCATAAAGGAAAAAACAAAGAAACTTATAATATTGGAGGTTTCAATGAATGGAAAAACATCGACTTAATCAAGGAGTTATGTAAACAAATGGACGTGAAGCTTGGTCGACCTCAGGGGGATTCAGAAAATCTCATAACATTTGTTAAAGACCGTCCAGGGCATGACCTACGTTACGCAATTGATGCCTCAAAAATAAATAAAGAATTGGGTTGGAAGCCGTCAGTTACTTTTGAAGAGGGTTTAGCCATCACCATTGATTGGTATTTAAATAATAATACATGGCTTAAGAATGTTACTTCGGGAGCTTATCAGTCCTATTACAATAAACAATACAATAAAGTTAAATGAAACGAGCATGCTAAAATCAATATTACCCAAGAAAATGACTATTAGCGAACAGCATGTGACCTTTTTAAAAATAATAGATATAGACACATGAAAGGAATCATTCTCGCTGGTGGATCTGGAACACGACTTCACCCCTTAACACTTTCCGTAAGTAAGCAGTTGATGCCTATTTATGATAAGCCTATGATTTACTACCCGTTGTCAACATTAATGTATGCGGGCATAAACGAGGTGTTGATTATTTCAACTCCAAAAGATTTACCATTATTTCAAAAGTTATTAGGGGATGGTAAAAAATACGGATGTTCTTTTGAATATGCGGAGCAGGAACACCCAAATGGATTGGCTGAGGCTTTTTTAATAGGTGAAGCGTTTATTGGCAGCGATAAAGTGGCGCTTATTTTAGGAGACAATATTTTTTATGGAACAGGCTTAGAAAAACTTTTACAAGCAAACAATGACCCTGAAGGGGGAATTATTTATGCCTACAGAGTTAATGATCCAGAACGCTACGGAGTTGTTGAATTTAACGATGAAGGAAAAGCGGTCTCTATTGAAGAGAAACCAGAACATCCAAAATCAAACTATGCCGTCCCAGGGATTTATTTTTATGACAACACGGTCGTAGAAATTGCTAAAAACATCAAGCCGAGTCACAGGGGTGAGTTAGAAATAACAGACGTAAATAAAGCATATCTTAAGCAAGGCAAACTTAGTGTCAGTATTTTAGACAGAGGAACAGCGTGGTTAGATACAGGGACATTTCAGTCGTTAATGCAGGCTTCTCAGTTCGTAGAGGTAATTGAGCAAAGACAAGGATTAAAAGTAGGCGCCATTGAAGGAGTTGCATTCGAAATGGGGTATATAGATGAAGCCCAATTAAAAAGATTAGCAGAGCCTTTATTAAAAAGCGGGTACAGTAAAAATTTAATGGAATTACTGAACAAAGAATAATGAAAGCCACAGAAACAAAACTTAAAGGTTGCTTTTTTATAGAGCCCACCGTCTTTAAAGATACTAGAGGGTATTTTTTTGAAAGTTTCAATCAAAATAAGTTTAATGAATTAATTGGAAAGGATATTAATTTTGTTCAAGACAACGAATCTTTCTCTTCTAAAGGTGTTCTAAGGGGGCTACACTTTCAAACAGGCGATTATGCACAGGCTAAACTTGTAAGGGTTATTAAAGGAAAGGTCTTAGATGTAGTTGTAGATATGAGAAAAAACTCGCCCACTTTTGGTGAGCATTTTTCAATTGAGTTATCCGAAGACAACAAAAAACAACTGTTTGTACCAAGAGGATTCGCACACGGGTTTATAGTGCTTAGTGATACCGCTATTTTTTCTTATAAATGTGATAATTTTTACAATAAAGCTTCGGAGCAAGGGCTTCGATATGACGACCCTTCTCTAGAAATTGACTGGAGGCTGCCGTCTAATGAATTTATTATTTCTGAGAAAGATCTCATATTGCCAACACTTTCAACGATAACTGTATGATAAATGTATTGGTAACAGGGGGCAACGGACAATTAGCAAGTTCTATTAAGAATCTTGCAAAGCAATATGAAGGGTTACATTTGATTTATACCGATTATAAAGAACTAGATATTTGTGATTTGAATCAAATAGATGGGTTTTTTAAAACCCATCCAAAAATAGATTATTGCATAAATTGTGCAGCTTATACAGCAGTTGATAAGGCAGAAACAGATGTTGAGAAAGCATTTGAAATAAACGCACAAGGCCCAAAAAATTTAGCGCTTGTTTGTAACGCTCAGGATACTATTCTAATTCATGTTTCGACTGATTTTGTGTTCGATGGAAATAGGAGTGAGCCTTACACCGAAACAGATATTCCTAATCCAATAAGCGTGTATGGAGCTTCTAAACTGAAAGGAGAAATTGAAATACAAAAAGGACTCAAAAAACATTTTATTATCAGAACCTCTTGGTTATATTCTGAGCATGGGACTAATTTTATGAAAACGATGCTTCGGCTTGCCGAAACACGTGATGAAATTAGCGTTGTTTCTGATCAAACAGGTACGCCAACATACGCAGGAGATTTAGCAGACGTTATATTAAAAATTATCAGTTCTAAAGACAAGAATTTTGGTTTATATCACTACAGTAATGAAGGCGTCGCTAGTTGGTACGATTTTGCTAAAGAAATTTTTAAAGTTTCAAAGTTAAAAATAAAAACCAACCCCATCGCAACTGTGGCTTATCCAACCCCAGCAAAACGACCCGTTTTTAGTGTTATGGATAAAACAAAAATCAAGAAAACACTTAACATTAAAATCCCTCATTGGAGAGAGCCTATAAACACAAGTCTAAAGTATCTATTAGAAGATTAAATATAAGAAAATGAATAAAAAGTTTGAATTAAGAGGGAAATCAATATTAATCACCGGAGGAACCGGGTCTCTTGGGAAAGCACTCACAAGACATATCCTTGCTACACACCCCGAAACAAGGAAACTCATTATTTATTCCAGAGATGAGCAGAAACAGTTTCAAATGGCTCAAGAATTTCCAGTAGATAAATATCCACAAATCCGTTATTTTATTGGAGATGTAAGAGACAAGGATCGTTTAACAAGAGCCTTTCAAGACGTTGATTACGTAATTCACGCAGCAGCCATGAAACATGTCCATATAGCAGAGTACAACCCTGGGGAGTGTATAAAAACAAATATCGGAGGTGCTGAAAATGTAGTAGAAGCTTGCCTTCAAACAAATGTTCAACGCGTTGTAGCGTTGTCTACTGATAAAGCATGTGCGCCAATAAATTTATACGGAGCTACAAAACTTACATCAGATAAGCTATTTATCGCGGCAAATAATATAAAAGGAAATAACCCCATTCGTTTTTCTGTCGTTAGATATGGGAACGTTATGGGGTCTAACGGCTCTGTAATTCCATTTTTTATCAATAAAAAGAAAGAAGAAAACAAACTGCCAATCACGGACCCAAACATGACCAGATTTAATATCTCATTGCAAGGTGGTGTTGGTATGGTGATGCACGCCCTTGAACATGCGTGGGGAGGGGAGTTATTTGTCCCTAAAATACCGTCATATAAAATAATGGATGTAGCAAATGCTATAGGTCCAGATTGTGAAAAACCTTTAGTCGGCATTAGACCAGGTGAAAAAGTTCATGAGGAGATGATTACGCCTTCAGATTCATTTTACACCTATGACCTAGGCAAATATTATGTTATATTGCCCGCAACACATATGTGGAAATTAAGTGACTTTTTAGATACTTTTGATGCTAAAAAAGCACCTCTAGGGTTCAGCTATAATTCAGGTGACAATGATCAATGGGAAACGGTAGAAAGCCTAAGGAATTTAATTAAAGAACATGTAGACTCAAACTTTATAGTATAATGAAAGCGATTCCCTACGGAAGACAATATATAGACCAAGAAGACATTGATACGGTTGTAAAAACACTTTCCGCAGATTTTCTAACGCAAGGACCTAAGGTTAAAGAGTTTGAAGACAAGTTTGCTGAATATGTAGGAGCAAAATATGCGGTTGCTGTAAACAATGCCACTTCAGGACTGCATTTAGCAGTTTTGGCGCTTGGTTTAAAAAAAGGAGAACGTGTTATTACAACGCCAATCACTTTTGCCGCTTCAGCTAATTGTGTTCGATATGCGGGAGGAAAAGTTTGGTTTGCTGATATAGACCCAGATTCCTACACATTATCCTTAGAGAGCACGAGAAAGCTTATTGAGAGCAAGCCTAAAGGGTTTTTTAAAGGAATTGTCCCTGTTGATTTTGCGGGACTTCCAGTAGATTTAGAAGCGTTTAGAGCTTTAGCTAATAAACATGACCTATGGATTATTGAAGACGCTTGCCATGCTCCGGGAGGGTATTTCACGGATTCAAAAAACGTAAAACAAAATTGTGGTAATGGTAATTATGCTGATATAGGAATATTTTCATTTCACCCTGTAAAGCATATCGCATGTGGCGAAGGAGGGATGATTACCACAAATTCCGAAACACTTTACAAAAAACTAGCATCCTTAAGATCACATGGGATTACCAAAGAACACATGGCTGAAAATCATGGTGGTTGGTTTTATGAAATGCAGGAACTAGGGTTTAATTATAGATTAACAGATATCCAGTCTGCTTTAGGAGTCACACAGCTTGCAAAAAACAATTTGGGTGTTGCCAGAAGAAATATCATAGCAAAGACCTACAAAGATGCTTTTCAAGGAAATATAAAATTTCAAAATCTTCAAGAAGGCGTTTTAAATGCACATCATTTATTTGTCATAGAAGTTGAAGACAGAAAAGGGTTGTACGACTTTTTAAAAACACATCATGTTTTTTCTCAGATACATTACATCCCAGTGCATACATTACCCTATTATAAAAAAATAGGATACAAAAGTGCGGATTTAAGCAACTCAGAAACTTATTATTCTAAATGTATTAGTTTACCAATGTATCCGACTCTGACAGACGAAGAACAGGCATTTGTTATTGAAAAAGTGATATCTTACGTCAATGGCTAATTTAGCAATCATACCGGCACGAGGCGGAAGCAAACGCATCCCTAAAAAAAACATAAAATATTTTTTAGGCAAACCGATTATTTCATACTCAATTGAAGCCGCCATAAAAAGCAATCTTTTTGATGAGGTTATGGTGTCAACAGATGATGAGGAAATAGCAAAAATAGCCAGAGCATACGGAGCAAAAACACCCTTTTTAAGAAGCGGTAAGAATGCTGATGATTTTGCAGTTTTAGCGGATGTTATTGAAGAGGTCGTCGAGAATTATAGTAAAAAAGACATTAATTTTGACAATATTTGCTGCGTACTTGCTACAGCTCCATTTGTAACTCCAAATACAATTACTGAAGCTTATAAAAAGCTTTTAAAAAATAATTTTGACTCTGTTTTTCCTGTTTTAGAATTTTCTTTTCCTATCCAACGCTCATTAAAGTTTAAAGACAATAAAGTAACAATGGTTTGGGAGGAGTACTTAAACTTTCGCTCTCAAGACTTAGAGCCAAGATACCATGATTCAGGACAATTTTATTGGATCAAAACAGCAGCCTTTTCAAATGAGAAGAAGTTATTTACAAATAATTCAGGTGCCATCGTTATTTCAGAGCTGGAAGCACAAGATATTGACACAGAAACGGATTGGAAGTTAGCAGAAATTAAATTTAAACTTATGTCTGATGACCAAGAAGCTAATATTTAGAGCAGACGGAAACGCAGCTACTGGATTAGGACATTTGTACAGGCTATTTGCCTTGGTAGAAATGTGCAAAATCGACTATGAATTTATTTTTATTTCAAAAGAAACGTCAACTCTAAACATTATACCAAGCAATTATAAAACCAAACTTATTCCAGGGCTTATTACCATAGAACAAGAGCCCGATTGGTTGGTGTCATTGTATGAACCTAGTGAGTATATTATTGTTGCAGATGGATATCAGTTTTCAAGTACATATCAAAAAAACATAAAAGAAAAAGGGTTTAAGTTAATTTATATAGATGATTTAGCACAAGAGCATATGTATGCAGATGTTGTTGTCAACCATTCTCCATATGCCCATGAAAGTCATTTTAGCAAGGAGCCATATACTAAACTAGCATTAGGCACAAAGTACGCATTACTAAGACCTCTTTTTTTAGACGAAGCAAAACAAAATAAAAGCATTCAAATTATTGACAGTGCGTTTGTTTGCTTTGGAGGTGTAGATTCTTTAAATTTAACTAAAAAGGCTGTAGAAGCAGTTTTAAAAACCCCTAACTTTAAACAAATACACGTTGTTTTAGGAGGCGCATATACACATGGAGAAATTTTTAATTTAGAAAAGAAATATTCTAACAAAATAACGACCTACAGGAATTTACCAGAAGACCAACTAATTAAAATAATGAAAAAATGCAATTTTGCTGTAGCCCCAGCAAGTACAATTTTATATGAACTTTGTTGTGTGAAAATGCCTGTTCTTAGTGGTTTTTATGTCGATAATCAAGAACTGATTTACAGAGGATTCTTAAACAACGAAGCTATTAGTAAAGGTGGAAACATGAAAAACCATCAAACTTCAGATTTTTTAAAAAATATTACTAAAGTTTTAGACACCCAAAATTACAACCACCAAATACAGGCTCAAAAAGCCTTGTTTGATGACAAAATAGCCATGAGGCATTTAAACTTAATTAAGGAGATATGTTAACACTCGGCATACTTTGTAGCGGAAGATTAGGTCTAAACACCTTATCCAAAATAGCGAAGGAATATGCCATAGAATTTATTTTAACAGACAGCAATTCTTTTGGAATAATAGATTTTGCAACCAATAACCATATCCCTTTTTTCACTGGAAACCCAAGAAAAGGCAATGGGTATAGTTTTGTAAGAAACTTTAGCGTAGATGTCATAGCGTCTATTAACTATTTGTTTTTAATCGAAAAGGATATTATTGAGCACTCAAATTCACTCACATTTAACATTCATGGGTCATTATTACCAAAATACAGAGGCAGAACTCCGCATGTCTGGGCAATTATAAATGGCGAAACTAAAGCAGGAATCACAGCCCATATTATAGATTCAGGATGCGACACGGGGCAAATTATACATCAATTAGAAATGCCAATAGAGACTGAAGATACAGGTGCTACAATGCTTGACAAATATGCTAATGCATATTATCCATTAGTTAAAAAGGTATTATACAATTTAGTGCATAATCAATTGAATTTAATAGTTCAAAACGAAAAACACGCAACTTATTTTGGTAAGCGTACAGCCGAGGATGGTGAAATAAATTGGCAATGGACAAAGGAATCTATACGTAATTGGGTACGCGCACAGGCAAATCCATATCCAGGAGCTTTCACGTTTTATAAGAATCAAAAAGTCATTATTGATAAGGTATCTTTTTCCAATGAAAGAACCACTAAGAATCAAGTGAATGGTGAGATTATCAAAATTGAACCAAAAGTGACCGTTAAGACACAAAATGGAAGTGTGAGCTTAGATGTTATAAGAACAGAAAATTGTACTTTTGTTATAGGAAATAAATTTTGTAATGAAAATAGGAAATAGGTTAATAGGAGGAAACAATCCATGTTTTATAATTGCAGAATTATCTGCAAATCACAATGGAAATTTAGATGTCGCCATTGAAACGATTAGGGCCGCAAAACAAACAGGCGCTGATGCTATTAAACTTCAAACTTACACTCCAGATACATTGACGATTGACTGCGATAACAAGCATTTCAAAATTGAAGGAGGAACTTTGTGGGATGGTAAAACATTATATGAGTTATATGGAGAAGCTTATACGCCTTGGGAGTGGCACAAAAGATTGTTTGAGGTAGCTGAAGAGGAAGGCTTAATTTGTTTTTCTTCTCCTTTTGATTTTACGGCAGTAGATTTTTTGGAGGAACTAAATGTTCCCGCATATAAAATAGCTTCTTTTGAAATTCAAGACATTCCACTTATAGAATATGCAGCTTCGAAAGGGAAACCAATAATTATGTCTACAGGAATAGCTGAAGAAGCAGATATTCAGCTAGCTGTAGATACTTGTAGAAAAGCGGGCAACAATGATATTATTTTATTAAAATGTACCTCATCGTATCCAGCACCTTTAAACTTAGCCAATTTAAAAACCATTCCTGATTTAAAATCTAGATTTGGGGTTGAGGTTGGTTTTAGTGACCATACCTATGGATCTTTGGCACCAACAGTAGCAACCAGCTTAGGGGCAGCCGTCATAGAAAAGCATTTTATTTTAGATAAATCTATTGGTGGTCCTGATGCAGACTTTTCTTTAGACGTAGAAGAATTTACAGACTTAGTAAATAAGGTAAGAGATACTGAAAAGCTATTAGGTAAAGTATCTTATGAAATTTCAGAAAAAGTAAAAAACAATAGAAAGTTTGCAAGATCACTTTTTGTTGTCGAAGACGTACAGCAAGGGGATGTTATTTCCGAAAAAAATGTAAGATCAATTAGGCCAGGTTATGGACTGCATCCTAAGCATTATAAAGAAGTGTTAGGGAAACATTTTTCTAAAAACATTAGCAAAGGGACTCCTTTTGAAAAAAATTTTACAGTAAAAAACAAAAAAAACACGATTTAAACAAAAAACCGTTTTAACAGTAAAACAGATATAGCTACTGCTCAATTGATAAAAATAAAAAACATATTAAAAAACAATAAAGGTCTTTTTAACTTCATGGCCTTAAGTTATTTTGATAAGGCGGTTATTTTTTTGTTACCCATTCTTGTATTACAATTATTTAAAGACCAAACAGTTTATTTGTCTATTGAGTATATTTATTCAGTTACCATTGTAATAATACCTTTTTTAGACTTAGGGTTGGTTGGCTATTTTTTTTATATCTATAGAAACAAGGAAGATAAGAGGCAAATAGTTAATGAAGTTACTAAGATATTTCATATAGTTTACTTTATATTATTTGCTTTAGGACTTGGAATTATTTGTGTTCATTACTACGTGTTTAGTATAGATGATAACATTATTTATATTGTTTCAAGAGCTATTTTTTTATCCACTTTTGCATTTTTGTCTTCATATTATCGATTAAAAAACAAACCAGAAAGAGGGTTGTATGTAACTATTACAGCAAATGTGATATCACTCATATTTTTATTTATTTATGTGTTATTAGGTTTAGAGTTTGATCTGTGGGTAATCTTTATTGGGCAAATACTTTTTTGTGTTTTGTACTTTTTTAAAGTGGCACGCTTGATTATTTTGAAATGGAGAAAGCAATATCAAAACACACAGATTAAATCAGTTTTAAAAGCTTCTATATTATTTTCTTGGCCAAGTATAATTCAAGTTTTTATAATGATGTATATTGCTAATTATGGTAAAATAAACGCTTTAGAAATGATGTCTTTAAATGATGGCACACTGCTTTCAATAATTCAACGCTTTAGTATGTTAGTTCAGTTAACACACGGAGCTCTTTTGGCATTTATGATTAAGGAAATATATGTTTCTGGCAATATATTAGAAATAAAAACAAACCTTTTGAAAAAATATTTTGCAGCATTAGTTTTTTCAATATTTTGTGTTCTTTGTTTAACAATTGGTTACTTTAGTTTCAACGACGTACACTATGATTTGAATCGTCTTATATTGGCTTTAACCTTTATTATTGGCTATACCTTTATTTGGTGTTTTACTTCCTATTTAGAAGTTTATTATAGTAGAGAAAATAAAAATAAAATAAAACTTTACCTGGCCATTATTAACGCTATTTTTTTTGTTGGGATATTAAACATTTCTGGATTAGGTTATCTTGAAAAAATAACTGCAGCAATGTTTTTTAGCACACTTGTGACATTTATTATTAGTTTAGCAGTTTTAAAGCAACGAAAATACTATCTATCAAAATAAACATAATGAAGTCTTTTATATCATTATTTATCACATGTTTACCATTCAATGGTGCTAGGGTTTTCTTTTTTAGGACCATTTTAAAATATAATATTGACAGTAAATCCAAAGTAGGAATGTTTAACATTATTAATTGTCAAAAACTAAAAATGGAAAATGCGCAAATAGGATTTTTCAACCAAATTATCGTTAATGATTTAACCCTTCAAGAAAATTCGACTATTAAAAAAAGAAATAGATTGAAGCATCTTAACACACTTGTTTTACAACATAATTCAGAGATTAGAAGTGATAATTTCATAGGAGCTCCAACTAGAGGCGCGGTTGATGACTCAATAAATTTTTTAAATCAAAATATATATATTGGCAGAAATAGTTCTATATTAAGAAGTAATTATTTTGATATTGTAGATGAGGTTTTTATAGGGGAAAATGTTGTGTTTGGCGGTAACGGATCAGAAATTTGGACACATGGATTTGATACGAAAAGAAAAATGATAGTTGGTAAGATTATATTTGGTAATAATATATTTGTAGGGTCAAATTGCGTTTTCACAAAAGGAATATCTATAGCTGATGAAATTACTATTGCACCTTTAAGTGTTATTTATAAAAGTATTACTGAAAAAGGTGTTTATAGCACACATGAAATTAGGAAAATAAAATAAACCCGAATGAAAAACATATGCTTTATAGCGAATTACTACAAAACAGATGTTTTTGTCAAATTAGCCCAAAGCTTAAAGAAGTACGACATAACTACCTACTGGATTATTCCTAATCGCACACAATACTTAGAATTAAGTTCTCAATTTCCAAAAAACCAATTGCTTTACATCGGGAAAAGAGAAGTATTATCAGAATCACCCAAAAAACATGATTTTGATCTTAAAATTAATGAATTAGTTTATGGAGATAGAGTATTAAAAAAAGAATCTAACACTTGGACTTCTGACTACTTATTAAAGCTACAATCATTGTACTATAATTTTATAAAAAAGAACTCAATTAGTTACATCTTTGGGGAGGTTACATGGGCTCATGAGTTGTTAGCACATAGACTAATATTACAAGAAAAAAAACTTAACTGTGAGTTCTTAAATCCTCACACCATAAGAATCCCTAATGGACGTTTTGCTTTTTTTACTGACGAGTCTCAATCTAATATTAAAGAAATTTCAAAAACCTCCATACCCAATACTGATTCTATAAAAATTGAAAAACCATCATATCTTGAGATAAATAATAAACTGATAGCCCAAAAAGGAACCTTAAAACATAATTTGATATTAATTAAGAATTTTCTTTTAAGAACCAATCAAGATGCTAATGACCCAACCTTATTTAGAAATCCCTTTACACAATTACAAACTAGAAGTGCGGAGGTTTGTAATCGGTTTTTATTTAATAAATGCGTTAAAGAAACTTCAGTAAATAGTTTACCTACAAAAAAGAAAAAGATACTTTTCACTCTTCACAAACAACCCGAAGCCTCTATTGATGTTATTGGCAGGTATTATGAAAACCAATTAGAGTTGATTACTAATATATGGCGAATATTACCAGAAGATCACATTTTGTTGGTTAAAGAACACTCTAATGCTATAGGAGACCGAAGTTTGAAGTTTTATAATACGATAAAAAAACTACGGAAAACTTATCTTATCGATAATAAGGCAGATTCACATAAGCTACTAGATGATTGTGATGTTTTTTTTACAGTTTCAGGTACTATTGCCTATGAAGCAGCGTTAAAAGGCAAGTACTCTTTTACTTTCGCTCCTACTTTTTTTAATAAAATGAGCACTTGTACCGAAGTCTCTTGGAAGGATTTTAACAACTATAATTTGGAGGATTTAACAAATCATAATCCTAAAGGGCTAACAGTAAATCAATTTTCAAATTGGTTAATGGAAAACTCTTTTGAAGGTATAATGTCTGATGCTTTCGGAGACCCAAGGAGTATAGAGAAAGAAAACATAGATTCCTTAACGAATGCTTTTAAAACTGTTATTAAATGAGAATTTTAAATAGCTTTAAAATTGACTATTATTTAGCATTAATATTTTGCCTTATAATAGTATTGTATAAGGCAGATGTCTATGCGCCAATATTTATAATTCCAATTTTATTGATCTCATATTACAGAATTATTCTAAAGCAAGATATAGTTGTTGTCATCATACTAATGCTTTCTGCACGATTAATTATGGGGCCAATAATGCCTAGGAACCCATTAGTATTTACTGTTTTTAATTTAATTTGTAATTATATTCCTGTTTTAATAATTTTAATATATAATTATTATAAGCTAAATACTATAAGTATTCAAAGGTTAAATAATTTAAAATGGACTATACTTTTAGTTATATTCACTTTAGCCTATAGTGTGTTAAGCATCCCGTACTCTTTTTCAGTATTTACAGTAGAGACGCTTCCAACAGCTTTATTTTTATTATTAGCATTATGTAAAGCTGAAAAAAAAATTAACTTCAATTATCTTTTAAAATTTTTCAGATATACCTTTATAGCCTGTGTTATAATATATGTAAGTCCTTATTTTTATGAGCAATCCCTACATTTGTTTTTAGACGATATAATTTTTAAGGATGATATTTCAAGAATGATACTAAGGGTGGCAAGGAAAATACCCAGAAACACAGGTTTTGTTTTTGACTTTAGAATAATGGGACAACTAGCATGTCTTTATTTATTAGCACTTTATTACACGAATAATAAGGACAAATATTGGGACGTTACACTACTCTCTTTAGTTTGTCTTTTAACATTTTCTAGAGGACCAATACTTATCCTGATTTTATTGCTTATAGCCGTATACTCACCACAGAAATTAAGAATTACGAAAAAAGGAATAACACTTTTTTTCATTTCAATGACACTAATTTTTGTTGGAATTATATACTCCACCCAGAATGAAACCATACAGAAATTTGCTAAGACATTTAATCCAATAGCAAAGGGTAATGCGATTTCACAAAGAGGGGCTTTTATATCGTATTCATTAAATAAGTTTTATGAGAATCCATTTGGTAGTGGTATTGGGGCATTGTCTTCAACAAAGGCTGATAATAAAATTTTTGCGGGTTACACAAATCTTCATAAAAAAGTGCCAGATAAAGTGTTTTATTATAAAGTAGGAGATGCTTATTTAGCAATGTCTCTTGCCGAGAAGGGAATTATAGGGTTTATACTTTTATTACTTTCATTAGTTGAAATTTTCTACTCTAAAAAAGACAGAGTCTCACTTTTTTTTACGATCGGTTTGTTTATAAATTTAATAGGCACAGATATACCAAAACAAGGTCCTTATTATCTAGTCATATTGTTAGTTTACTATGGCTTAAGCCAATCAAAACCAATTAAACCAAAAGAATTATAATTATTTTTTAATGAGGATAAAACTGTCTTGTTTTCAGATTTTATGTATTTTTATAAAAAACAAGTTAGATGATTCATTTTAATATTTTTTTATTCAAAGCTCATAAAATAGTTGTCTTTAAATCAAAAGTAAAAATTTGCTTTCCAGCACTTAACATTCCAAAATCAAAACAGTTATTTACTATATATAAATAATATAAACCATTTCTTATTTATGAATATTTTAGTAGACATGCATGTTTTTGATGGCAAGCACCAAGGAACAAGAACCTATTTAAAAGGTCTTTATACCGAACTTATTCCAATTGCAAAAAACCATCACTTTTTTTTAGTAGCAAACGACGTTAAAAATTTAAAAAGTGAATTTAAGAATTACAATAACGTTTCATATATATCATTGAAAAGTAATAATAAATTTTATCGATTATTGTTCGAGTTCCCAAGTATAATAAAACAAAACAAAATTGATTTCGCACATTTTCAATACATTGCTCCTCCTTTCAAAAATTGTAAACTCATTATTACAATACACGATATTCTTTTTGAACAAAAAGAGTATAAAAAATATTTCCCCTTTAAATATAGAATTGTAAATGGAGCTTTATTTAGGTGGTCTGCGAGTCGTGCGAATATTTTATTAACCGTTTCTGAATATTCTAAAAGAAAAATATCAGAAATTTATAATATTGATTTAGAAAAAATAAAGATAACACCAAATGCTGTAAACCCGATTTATAATCAAACAAATGTAAATTCCGTACCTAGGAATAATCATTTAGGTAAATATTTGCTTTATGTTTCAAGAGTAGAACCGAGAAAAAATCATTTAAACCTATTAAGAGCATTTATACAACTAGGGTTGGTTGAAAAAGGTTACAAAATGGTTTTTATTGGAAATAAAGATATTTTATTTAATGATCTAAAGCAATTTATTAATCAAATGGATAGTAGAAGTAAAGCATCAATAATTTGGTTAGAGAAAGTTTCAAGCAGTGAGCTAAATTCATATTATCAAAACTGTGCCCTTTTTGTTTTTCCTTCATTTGCAGAAGGTTTTGGGATTCCGCCTTTAGAAGCTATGGCATTAGGAAAAAGAGTATTGTGTTCTAATCAAACAGCAATGAACGATTTTGATTTACCTGAAAACTTTAGGTTTGACCCTTATAATATTGAAGAGTTAAAAAGAAAAATAACAGTACAACTAAGCAGCAATTTTGACTTAGCAGAGGTATACAAACCCATTCTTGCAAAATATAATTGGCAAGAAATAGCTAAAGAATTTAAACAAGTTGTAGATTTTCAAAATAAACAGACAACTTAAATTTGAAATCTAAAATGAAACTTTCCTATTTATTTTTAATAGCAACTTTTTTAGTTTCTATTACACTTGTCATTTATATTAAAACAAACTACGATATATTAGAAAGTGATATTATTTCTGTAGAGATCACAGTGAACAATGACGTTAATCAAAAAGCTCTCCCGTTAGTCTATTTAATTAAAGGAAGTGATGAGAAAACAGATTTTAAAAGTCCATTTTGGTTCCACAAAAAAAAAGATTCAACTTACTTAGCGGAACTAGATCCAAAATCAAGAGTTCGAAAAATTAGACTATATTTTGATTCCCCTTCAAAAAACCTTCACATACATGAGGTCAAAATCATTTCAGAAAAGGAATCTAAACTCATTAATCTTAACGAGGTTAATACTGCCGAGAATGTTAGTTTCAAAAAAAATGGAACAAAATATATTATTGACAAACATGGCAAGTATGCATTCATTGAACTCCCTAAGAGTTATATTTATAACTCTGACTTTAAGAATATTCACCAACTTATTTTACCAATATTAGTAGTATTATCTCTAATTATATTAGTAGTAATAAGTTTAAAGTCTGTTCCATTTAAACCCTTCTCGGTAAAAAGCATAACATTAAGTATACTTGTCTTTACGGTTTTTTTACCCGCACCCATATATAATATTGCTTTAATATTAATGACAGCATTAAACTTGAGAAACATATCGTGGTCTGCAATAAAATCAAATAAAATAAACCTCATAATTACAGGGTTTTTCACTGTCTATTTATTTAATAATCTTTTTGTTTCCCAAGAGAGTTTTCATCAAATGTCAACGATTGAAAGATTTTTACCATTTGTAATACTAGGAGTTGTGTTGCCATCAATTACAGCCCGAAAATCTTTAGCGTTATTTCCTCTTTCTGCATTTGTTATTGGATTCGGATTTTTAGTAACCTCAATCTTTGATGTATTTATACATCAAAACTTTGTGTTTTTGTCCTTTGACCTTTTTACAAAATACTTACACCCAGTATATTTTTCATATCTCTTGTTTTTTTCAATTTGTTATATTGATTTAAATTATAAAGGCAAACAGAAGTATATTTTAGAGCTTATTCTCTTTTTATTTTTGATTTTTAGCGGGTCCAAGATGGTGTTTTTATTTTCCTCACTTGTTATTATTATTAATTTGATTAAAAACAAAAAAACAGCCTTTTTAATCCTACCATTGATTACTGTTATAATCCTTTTTTCTCCTTTAAAAACTCGATTTTCAGAAATTATTAAAAAAGAAGATCTATCCGTTTTAAAAGAAAATTACATAAACAACCCTAATGACGCAAGAATTAATGGACTGACATTACGTATAATGCTTTGGAGAGAGGCTTTGGCTACCATGAGTGGAATAGATTATATTATTGGAAAAGGGGTGACTGACCAAACAAACAGCACCCTGTTTAAAAGGTTAGATAATTTAGGGATGAAAAATCATTTAAATTTTAATCCTCACAATCAATATATTGATACGTTTTGGAGAACAGGAATTATTGGTTTATTATTTTTAATTCTAATCCCCGTTTATTGTTTAAAAGAGGGTATTAAAAGAGAAGACAAGTTGTTAATACAATTTTCTATATTTACAATTGTCGTTATGTGCTCTGAATCTATCTTTGGTAGAGTAAATGGAGTGTATTTTTTCACAACAGTAATATTATTACTGCTAAATTCAAAAAAAGTTAATGAAAATAGCCATTTTAGGAACTAGAGGGATACCCAATAATCATGGTGGTTTTGAGCAATTCGCTGAATATTTCTCAGTATATCTCGCTTCAATAAATCATGATGTTTATGTTTACAATTCACACGATCATCCCTACCAAGAGAAAGTTTTTAAGGGTGTCAATATAATTCACGCCTATGATCCTGAACACAAAATAGGAACTGTAGGACAGTTTATTTATGATTTAAATTGTATTCGAGACTCTAGAAAAAGAGAATATGATGTAATTTTACAGCTAGGATATACATCAAGCTCAGTTTGGTTTAGACTGCTCCCTAAAAAACCTATTATTTTCACCAATATGGACGGGATGGAATGGAAGCGATCCAAATATTCACCATCTGTTAGAAAATTTCTAATGTATGCAGAAAAACTAGCAATAAAGTCCAGTGATTTTTTAATTTCTGATTCCATAGGGATCCAAGAATATATTTACAAAAAGTACAATAAACCCTCAGAGTTTATAGCCTACGGAGCAACTGTTTTTACCTCCCCAAACGATAAAGTGCTTACTAGATACGCTGTTAAAAGCAACAACTATTGTGTTCTAATCGCACGTTTAGAGCCAGAAAACAATATTGAAACCATTGTTGATGGTTACCATGCGTCTAAAACGTCACACAGTCTTATTATTTTTGGAACTTTAAATGACTTTGGGAAAAAACTACAAAACAAGTATATTACCGATAAGAGAATACGGTTTGTAGGCGCAAACTATAACCAGGAAGATCTTAACAACCTGAGGTTTTTTTCTAGGTATTATTTTCATGGACATTCAGTAGGAGGAACCAACCCATCCCTACTAGAAGCGATGGCTTCGAACACATTAATTATAGCGAACAACAATATATTTAATAAAAGTATCTTAGAAAATGACGCACATTATTTTGACAATTCAAACGACATAAAAGATGTTTTAAATCAGGACATTTTATTTAAGAATAAAGAAACCTTTGCGGCCGCCAATATCAATAAGATAAATGAAATTTATAGTTGGGAAATTATTAATTCATCGTACGAAAATTATATTATAAATAAAATAAAATCTTCTTAGGTTTGGATAAAATAAAATCTTTTTTGATTAATTATCAGGCTGCTATTTTTGGGTTTCTTATACTCAGTTTAAGCTTTGATTTTATAGACAAAATAGAAATATTCTATAAGGTTGATTTTATAAAATTTAATAGAATTTTAAAAGGTGTTTTTCTTATATACTCAATTGTATTTATATTGTCACATGTTAAGTATGTCCAAGAAAACTTAAAGATATTATTGTTCATAATTATTTTATTGTCAATTGTTTATGTGTCCAAAGGCAACTTTTCTGAACGCTATTTTTTTGAATATTTGCGTTATGTTTTTATACTACTAGTTTTTCCATTACTACATTATGCATTCGAAAATAGGGCCCGTGGGTTATTTGATAATTTGTACAAGTTTTTCAAATGGCTTATTCTTATAAATGCTGTTTTAGTTTTAGTAGGAATTTTATTTGAAGTGAAACTTTTTCAAACCTATCAATTTGAGGGAAGATTTGCATATAATGGTTTAATTTTAAGCCAAGGATTTACCCCATTTTTTTATTTAAGTGCCACTACTATTTTTTGGGTACGTAGGGATAATCAAATGCTATTATTACTTTTGCTACTTTGTTGTTTATCGGGACTCAAAGGGGTGTATTTTGGAGAGTGCTTATTATTGAGCTTATTGATTTTGTCAAACACTAAGTTCAAAAAACGTTTTAAAACACTAATGCTATCAATATTGTTATTAGTATTCACAACTCTCTTGGTGACATTATTAGTGACCCCTATGTTTGTTGAAGTATCTGAATCCAAAGGGTTGCTTTCTGCAATTTCTTCATACAGAACAGAAAACGTACTTGAAGTATTTAATCAAATAAACGATAGTAATTTTAATATTATAATAGGTGCTTTGGAAACTGAAGTTGTTCGATTGGAAATGCAAATTTTTGATATAATTTTATTTTTTGGAGCCTCAGGTCTAGTTGCTTATTTCCTTTTTTTACAACTATTATATAAGAAAACAGTGAAAGGCAGGGTTGCAAAAGTTTTTTTTGCAACTAGTTTATCACTTTCAGTTCTAAGCGGCAATCTACTGTATATCCCGTTGTCATCCATATTAATGTTTTTAGTACTTATGTCGCTTCACAACCAAAAAACACTTAATAATTAACTAAAAGTAGGGTCATTTCCAATTTGGATGTTTATTACTTATAACAGTTGTAGGCTACCGCCACTATTTTTAAGACCTTTATAACTTAAAGAGGGATCCAAATCAATCTTGGAATAATATTTGCTTACCTTTGCAAAACATGTAATTTAATTTATGCCCAAAACCATACTTATTACCGGAGCCGCAGGATTTTTAGGATCCCACCTATGTGATCGTTTTATCGATGAAGGGTTTAGAGTTTTAGGAATGGATAATTTTATCACAGGAGATAAGGACAATATCCAGCATTTATTTGAGCACCCAAAGTTTCATTTTATAGAGCATGATGTTACGGTTCACATAGGAATTAAAGAGCCAATAGATTATATTTTACATTTTGCATCCCCAGCAAGTCCCATCGATTACCTTAAAATCCCCATTCAAACCCTTAAAGTAAGTTCTTTAGGTACACATAACTTATTAGGACTAGCCAAAGCAAAAAAGGCACGTATTCTTATTGCATCGACGTCTGAGGTGTATGGAGACCCGTTGGTGCATCCACAGTCTGAGGGTTATTTTGGAAATGTGAACTCTATTGGCCCTAGAGGTGTTTACGATGAAGCTAAGCGATTCCAAGAAGCCATCACGATGGCATATCATCGGTTTCATGGACTGGAAACACGTATTGCACGCATATTTAATACTTATGGGCCACGCATGCGTTTGAACGATGGACGCGTCATTCCAGCTTTTATGGGCCAAGCCCTAAGAGGGGAGGATCTATCTGTATTTGGTGAAGGAACTCAAACCCGTTCCTTTTGTTATGTAGATGATTTAGTTGAAGGGATCTATAGGTTGCTATTTAGTGATTATTCAAGTCCGGTTAACTTAGGAAACCCAGACGAAATCACAATCATTGAATTTGCAAACGAAATTCTAAAACTAACAAACTCGGGTCAAAAGATAATTTTTAAATCGCTTCCAGAAGATGACCCCTTAAAACGCCAACCAGACATTACATTAGCAAAAAAATTGTTAAATTGGTCAACAAAAATATCCAGAAAAGAGGGAATGAAAATGACGTTTAATTATTTTCAGAACTTATCGGATGAAAAATTAATCAAGATAGATCACAAAGATTTTTCGAAACATATAAAACAGTAAGTGAGTTTATTTAAACACGGTCGATATTCAGGATTCATAAAACCCATTTCTTATGTTGCCGATTTGGTGCTTATAAATGCCTTTGGCCTTCTATGCTTTTTTAAAGATATACATTCCCTTAGTTTTTTATTATTCATTTCTTTTGGATGGGTGATTACGACCTTTGTGTCTAGTTTTTACGAGGTTCACAGGTTTTCTACTGTGATTAGAATTCTCAAGCTCCTGTTTAGACAAATTCTTCTCTTCAGTTTAATGATGTTTGCCTATTCAGGAATCAACTTCAATCTAAACCTCAGTCCAACACTAATAATTAACTATGTTTTAGTGTCGTTCTTTTGTATTGCGATTTTTAAATACTTAATGTTCTTTTTACTAAAAAGATATCGCGCTATTTTTAAAGGTAATATTCGTAAAACGATTATTTTAGGTAAAACCCCTCAATCTGAATCGCTCGAAAAGGTTCTGTTAGATACACCAGCCTATGGTTTTTTTAATAAAAAAATTATTTGTTTTAAAGACCGATCCAAACTAGATTTGGAGGCTATCTTTGATTATATCACAAACGAAGAAATTGATGAAATTTTCTGTTCTATTTCAGAACTCAACAATGAAGACCTTTTAGCAGTGGTAAATTACGCCGACAACAACCTTAAAGTCGTTAAATTTATTCCAGATAGAAGCAAAGTCTTGTCAAAAAAATTACAACACGATTATTATGGAATTATTCCAATTCTTACTTTTAGAACAATTCCTTTAGACGACCCTTTTAGCTCACTTTTAAAGCGGCTGTTTGATGTCGTATTTTCTCTTGCTGTAATTGTATTAATTTTGTCTTGGCTCACGCCACTGATCGCGCTTGTTATTAAAGTCGAATCCAAAGGCCCCGTCTTTTTTACACAATTACGAAATGGATATAACTTTAAATCGTTCAATTGTTTTAAGTTTAGATCCATGGTTAATAACCCCAACGCAGATTTAGTTCAAGCCTCACGCGACGATGCCCGAATTACTATATTTGGTCAACTCCTTCGTAAAACAAGTCTTGATGAGATGCCTCAATTTTTCAACGTACTTTTAGGAGATATGTCAGTCGTAGGTCCACGACCCCACATGTTGAGCCATACAAATATGTATGCAAAAAAAATAGACAAATTTATGGTACGTCATTTTGTAAAGCCCGGAATTACTGGTTTGGCCCAAGTGAGTGGGTATAGAGGCGAAGTAGAATCAGACAAAGATATTATAGGGCGTGTCCAACACGATATTTTTTACATCGAAAACTGGTCATTCTTCTTAGACTTAAAAATTATTTTTCAAACTCTTTTTAATACCATTAAAGGCGAAGAAAAAGCATATTAATCAAAACATTTTCATGAATATTTTAATACTAGGTGCCGGAGGTAGAGAACATACGTTTGCTTGGAAAGTTTCCCAAAGTCCATTGTGTAAAGCGTTATTTGTAGCACCAGGCAATTCTGGAACAGCATCTATAGCCACCAATCTCGACGTCTCTGTTACAGACTTTGAAGGCATTAAAAAACAGGTTATTACTCACACTATTTCAATGGTTGTTGTAGGACCCGAGGATCCGTTAGTAAATGGAATTTACGATTTCTTCTCAAATGACACAGAATTACAACACGTTGCTGTGATTGGTCCTCAAAAAGCTGCAGCCCAACTTGAGGGCAGTAAAGAATTTGCTAAAGAATTTTTAGTTCGTCACAACATCCCAACCGCAGCCTATGAAAGTTTCACCAAAGATAACCTTGAGGCTGGATTTGCATTTTTAGAAACACTAAAGCCGCCGTACGTACTTAAAGCAGATGGTCTTGCCGCAGGGAAAGGAGTACTCATCCTTTCGGACATAAAAGAAGCAAAGCAAGAGCTTAAAAATATGCTAGTGGAATCTAAATTTGGAGTCGCAAGCTCTAAGGTTGTGATTGAAGAATTTTTAGATGGCATCGAATTGAGTTGTTTTGTTTTAACCGATGGAAAACATTATAAACTCCTTCCTACAGCCAAAGATTACAAGCGAATAGGGGAGGGCGATACAGGTTTAAACACAGGAGGTATGGGAGCTATTTCTCCAGTTCCTTTTGCAGATCAGGTATTGTTAAAAAAGATAGAAGATAGAATTGTAAAACCAACAGTTGACGGTCTTGTTAAAGACCAATTACCCTATAAAGGTTTTATATTTATTGGACTTATAATGGTGGATTCAGAACCCATTGTGATTGAATACAACGTTCGAATGGGTGACCCTGAAACGGAAGCTGTTTTGCCAAGATTAAAAACAGACTTAGTTGAAATATTTCAAGCGATTGACAAACAATGTTTGAATGAAGTCGACATTGAAATTGACCCACAAACTGCAGTAACAGTTATGTTAGTTTCGGGAGGGTATCCAGAAGCTTATGAAAAAGGAAAAGAAATTACAGGACTAGAAAAAATTGAAAACTCAATGGTATTCCATGCGGGTGCAAAAAATAAAGATGGAAAAATTGTAACCTCTGCAGGACGCGTTATGGCCGTTACCTCTTTTGGAGCAGATTTCAAATCGGCTTTAGACACCTCTTATAAATCAATAGAACTCCTCAAATTTGAAGGAATGAACTATCGAAAAGATATTGGATTTGATCTATAGGTAAGAATGCGAAGAGATGCTCTTATCTTCTTCATTGTTGTCACTAAAAGACTTGAGTTGTAACATCCAATACACAAAGGCAACCAGCCCAATACTCATGAATCCCCAAGACATAATATTTGCGCCAAACCAGTTTTCTAACTCCAAAGCTCTTAAAGCATCAAAGGGAGCTAATAATACGTTCTCGAAAAGGTCTTGAATGGCATAAAATAAATCTTTCATAGGTCTTTAGTTTAAAGTTTTTGGGTTATAAAATGTTAAATGATATTGTTGATTTACCAAACTCACAAGACATTTTTATAATAACCTTATATTTACAGGGCAAATATAGTCAACACTTTATATGATTACAAGCTTTTTTAAAACATCTAAACCAATTCAGTATATAATTTTTTTAATTGTACTGATTTGTATGTTTGCATATCAACGTATTTTCATTGTTGATTTCGAAGCAAACCTTTCAAACACTCTAAAAGAAATTGGATATTTTTCATTGGTATTAGCATCCTTTTTTACGTTAATATTTATAGTCACCAAAAACAATTTAACCAATAAAAATAGTCTAGCAGCACTTTACTTTTGTTTGTTTATTGGACTCATACCATCTTGTTTAGAGACGAATTCCATACTAATCTCAAACTTTTTTATACTGCTTTCCCTTCGAAGAATTATGAGTCTAAAAACAAATCAAAACATCAAAAAAAAACTATTAGATGCTTCCATGTGGATCTGTCTAGCAACTATTTTTGAACCCTGGGCTATTTTGTTTTTTTTAGTTTTATTTTTGGCTATGGTATTTTACTCTGTTGCTCAAATTAAAAACACTGTCATTCCTTTTTGTGGAATTTTAGTCGTAGGAATACTTTTGGCAAGCTATCGATTACTCACAGAAAATGTATTTCCAAATTTCCTCGAATATTTACCTCCCTTTAGTTTTGATACCTTTTCATTTAATAGCGCAATACTCCACCCCAAATCGCTTCAGTTTCTGGGAATCGTTTTATTTGGTGTAATTAGTTTTATTATAAAAATAGTACTTAAAAACAGATTTAAATCACCGAATTTCTTTGTCCTTGTTTTAGCAATTTTTGTAGGATATGTTATTGTATTTACAACCTCAAATCACCAACTAGGAGGTTATTTATTTGCGATTGCGCCTTCCTCAGTAGTATTGGCAAATTTTTCCGAAAGCACTAAGTATCGTTGGTTGTCAGAACTCGTTATAGGGTTACTGCTTTTTACTGCCCTTCTTCAAGTTGGTCTGAATATTTCATTTCTAGTAAACTAAACTAAAGAATTAACTTATATTTGCCACATAAATAATAGACTATGTTTTCAAACAAAGCCAATTCCATTTTTCAAGACGTTATAGCAACCTATAAAGTTTTAAATTCAGTAGATCAACCTTTTCAAAACAAACATGATAAAGGAGAAGACCTCATCGGACATTTACTTTACAGAAAGTGTTGGATTGACACCGTTCAGTGGGCTTATGAAGACATTATTAGAGATCCAAATATTAACCCCGTTGCAGCTTTAAAATTAAAACGTAAGATTGATGCCTCAAACCAAGACCGAACAGACACAGTTGAGTTTATCGATAGTTACTTTTTAGATACTCATAAAAATGTTCAAGCAAAACCCACCGCCAAAATAAATTCAGAAAGTCCAGCATGGGTTATTGATCGTTTATCAATTTTAGCTTTAAAAATATATCACATGCACCTCGAAACTGTCCGAGAAGATGCTTCTGATTCCCATAAAAAGAGCTGTCAAACAAAACTAAACACTCTTTTAGAACAGCGTACAGATTTATCTATTGCAATTGACGATTTGTTAGAAGATATTGCCAACGGCGATAAATATATGAAGGTTTACAAGCAAATGAAAATGTATAATGACGACGAGTTAAACCCTGTTTTAAGAGGGATTAAATAATTTATTTTTAGTGGTGTCGGATCTCAAACACATACTAGTCATAAGACTCTCGTCCATGGGAGATGTCGCAATGACCGTTCCTGTACTAGCCGCTTTTTCAAGAGCTTATCCTGATATCAAACTCACAGTGCTCACCAAAAAACAATTTGCACCTTTGTTTAGAGATCTAGAAAAGGTAAACGTAATCTCTGCGGATTTCAACACTTCTCACAAAGGAATAGTTGGTTTATACCGACTTTCAAAATCACTGCGAAATATCCATATTGACGCAGTTGCAGATTTACACAATGTATTACGAACAAAAATTTTAAAATTCTTTCTATCAGGGATAAGGTTTGCTCAAATAGATAAAGGTCGCGCCAGAAAAAAGGCATTAATAACTGGAAAAATCGATACTCCTTTGCGCACAACTCCACAGCGTTACGCAGACGTGTTTAGAAGTCTTGGATTCGATTTAAAACTAGACACCCCTTCTTTTTCGCCACCCAAACCGCTAGATAACTCGATCACAAATATACTTGAAGGTTTTTCTGACGCCACGTTAGGGATTGCCCCTTTTGCAGCCTACGCTTCCAAAACCTATCCCATTTCAAAAATGGATAAGGTGATCTTTGAGCTCGAAAAACAGACGAAAGTGTTATTATTTGGAGGTGGTGTAAATGAAACACAGCAACTAGAAACTCTTGCTTCCAAATATTCAAATGTATTTTGTGTTGCGGGAAAATTTAGTTTGGAACAAGAATTAGATATTATTTCAAATTTAAAAGTGATGCTCTCTATGGACTCTAGCAATGGACACATGGCGGCAATGCTCGGAGTCAAGGTAGTCACGCTTTGGGGCGTCACTCATCCCAATGCTGGTTTCGCACCCTTTAATCAGTTAAAAACCAATAATCTACTGTCAGATCAGGAAAAATTTTCTAAAATTCCAACGTCAATATACGGCAATAGTTATCCAGAAGGGTATGAGTTTGCAATGCAAACCATCACCGTTGAAAGTATAGTGAAAACAGTGCAAGACAACCTTTAAATATCGTCAAAATCAACCTTGATAGACGTTGAGGTTGGCTCAGCTTGACAACTTAAAACCAGCCCTTCTGCAACTTCATTATCGGTTAAGATGTTATTTTGTCGCATTGTAGCAGTCCCCTCAGTCACACGACAAATACAACTACTACAAACACCTCCTTGACACGAATATGGTACATCGAGATCATTTGCAAGAGCAGCTTCCAAAATGGTTTGTTTTTGAGACATCACTAAGGTTGTTTCTTCTTCATCCACAAGAATCGTAATGTTAGAATCTCCCTCGTTAGTACTTGTGCTTGTAGACTTTACTTCCGAAGCTGTAAATAATTCAAACAATACTTTAGAAGCTTCAACCCCTTTTTCCGTCAGGATACCATTGACAGTGTTTATCATTCCTTCTGGACCGCACAGATAAATTTTTTGAGAATTATTGACAGCAATCTTGTTTTTAAGAATATACTGAACGTTACCACTGTCAATACGCCCAAACAATGCGTTTTTTTCATCAGTTTCACTATAAACAAATTGCACCATAAAGCGATTGCTGTGGAGTGTTTGAAGCTTTAAAATCTCGTCATAAAAAATAGTTTCTTTAGGACTTTTATTTCCGTAAATCAACACAAATTTACTATCGGTTTCTAATACGGTACGAGCAATACTCATTATCGGCGTAATTCCACTTCCTGCTGCAAAGGCTACAATTGTGTTTGAAGCATCAGTTTTCGGGTCATAAATAAAACGCCCGTTAGGAGTTCCTACTTCTAGAGTATCTCCAGTTTTTAGCTGTGTATTAGCATAAGATGAAAATACACCATTTTCTATTTCCTTTACAGTCACCGTTAGCGATTCACTTTGAGGACTTGAACTTAATGAATAATCCCTTCGAATTTCTTTAGTATCAATCACTGTTTTTAAAGTAATGTATTGGCCAGCCGTAAATGCAAAGTCAGCTTTTAAGGCTGTTGGCACTTCAAAAGTGATGCTCACTGCTTTGTCGGTTTGCCTTAAAATAGATTTTATTTTTAAAGAATGAAATTGAGCCATGGAAGTTTTTTCAACAAAAATAAGAAAGATTTAAGATAATCATCTGTTAAGACTTCCCCAAAATTAAAACAGATCCCACGATTATTTTAAGTCAAAACCCTATATTTTACTAGTTTTCTACAAAAAGATGATTATTTTTACAACCTTGCATACGATAAAGTGCTATCTTTTAGTTATTAATAAACAAAGACGTTTCTGTTGAAAAACATTTTTAATTATATAGTTGTTGGGATTGTAATACTCTTAACTGTTTCAAGTTGTTCTAGGAAAAAAGATAGATTCCTGAACCGTTCTTGGCATTCTGTAAACACAAAGTATAATGTCCTCTTTAATGGGAATGTTGCCTTAGAATCTGGAAAAACGGCTGTTATTGCAGCTTATAAAGACAACTATTGGGAAATTCTGCCTGTTGAGCGTTTGCAAATCACGGATGACATTGTTTCAAGTGACAAAGCAAAAAACCCAAGTATTGAACTTGCAGAAGTTAAAGCAGTCAAAGCCATCCAAAAACATGGGATGAACATTAAGGGAAAAGAAAAAAACCCACAAATTGATGAAGCTTACATGTTATTGGGAAAAGCTCGTTATTTTGACAATCGCTTTATTCCTGCACAAGAGGCATTCAACTATATTTTATTCAAATATCCAGCAAGTAGCAATATTAATCTTGCCAAAATTTGGCGCGCAAAAACCAATCTTCGTCTTCAGAATGAAGATGTTGCAATCAAAGATTTAAAGAAACTTATTGAGTTAGAAGACTTATCTAAATACGACATCGTTGAAGCATCTTCGACTTTAGCACAAGCCTATATTACGACAAAATCACTTGATAGTGCGATTACACAACTACAAGTGGCTTCAAAACTTACAAAGAACAACGAACAACGAGGACGCTTGCATTTTATTGAAGGACAACTCTATTCCTCTTTGGGCAAAAAAGACAGCGCCAACCTTGCATTTGATAAAGTGATTGCTCTTAACAGAAGAAGTCCAAGAACTTATATGATTAGTGCCCATTTAGAAAAAATTAAAAATTTTGAATTTAAAAATGGGGATAAGCTTGCTCTTCAAGACCTTTTAGAAGATTTAGAAACCAACAGGGAAAACAGACCTTTTTTAGACAGAATCTATCATCAAATTGCAAAGTATCAACTTCAGAATCAATCAGATTCAATAGCTATTACGTATTTTAATAAATCACTACGGACCAATTCTGAAGACGATTATTTGACAGCTACAAACTACCAAACCTTAGGCGATCTAAATTTTGATTATTCAGAGTATGTTTTAGCAGGATCCTATTATGACAGCACCTTATTAAAACTCAAAGAAAACAGTAAGCCATATCGTGCCATCAAACGCAAACGAGATAATTTAGAAGATGTCATTTACTACGAATCCATTGCTCAAGCAAATGACAGTATTTTAAGTGTAGTAGCTATGTCGGACGCTGAAAAAGAAGCTTATTTTCAATCCTATATTGAAGACTTAAAGTTAGAAGAAGAAGCTTCAAAAAAAGCAGCTAAATCATCTGCCAATTCTTTTGCGTCTTCACAAAATTCAGTTACTAAAAAAGGAAAATCATTCTATTTTTACAATCCAACAACAGTGGCGTTTGGAAAAAATGAGTTTATTAGAATATGGGGCGATCGTGCTTTAGAAACCAACTGGCGTTGGTCTAGTAAATCAGCACAACCTGACTTAAAAGAAACCGATGAAATAGCAAAAGCCGCCGAAGAAGAAAAACAAAAACGCTATTCAGTAGGTTTTTACGTATCTCAAATTCCATCTGAAGAAAAAGTTTTAGACAGTATCGCCAAAGAACGCAATTTTGCATATTACCAATTGGGGCTTATATACAAAGACAAGTTTAAGGAGTATAAACGCTCACAAGACAAACTCGAGCAATTATTGAACCAAAACCCAGAAGACCGTCTTGTTTTGCCAGCGAAATATAATCTATACAAACTATATGCGTTGTTAGATCTTAAGCGTTTACAGGCACTTGCTAAAAGCGATATTATTGACAACTATCCGGATTCACGATATGCCGAGATTTTGTTAAACCCAGAATCAGCTTTGCTAAACAATGAGAACAGTCCAGAAACTCTTTATAACAACTTGTATGCACAGTTTGAGTTGGGGGAATATCAACAGGTTATTGAGGGTTGTGATCTACAAATCATTCGTTTGGATGGGGATCAAATTGTACCCAAGCTAGAACTTTTAAAAGTGACTTCCAAAGCCAGATTATATGGCTTTGAAGCTTATAAAGAAGGGTTAAACTTTGTAGCCTTAAACTATCCTAGTAGTATGGAAGGAAAAAAGGCAGCTCGTATGTACGAAACAGTCATTCCACAACTACAAAGTATGGAGTTTGTTCAGGACTCAACGCAAACGAATTTTAAAACTATTTTTAAATTTGAGGAGTCAGAAACCAATGAAATTAAGGAGTTCAAAGAAGCTTTAAGCACTGCAATTGAAGATGTTGACTATTTTAAATTGAGCGTTTCTAAAGATCGTTATGATACAAACACTATCTTTGTTGTAGTTCATGGGCTAAAAAGTGTTCAAGGTGCATTTGGATTTGTAGAAATTTTAAAAACTAAAAACGACCTAGAAGTATCGAAACCATTCTTTGGAATATCCTCCAAAAATTATCAAACGGTTCAAATACATAAAACTTTAGAAGCCTACTTAGAAACCATTAATTAAAAAAGAAACCTATGTTTGCAGAAAACAAAAAATCAAGTTCAAGTTCATTTTCTCAACAAAATACAATTGCTCAAGGAACAACCTTTACAGGCGATTTAATCAGTGAAGGCGACTTTCGAATCGAAGGTGTTGTCAATGGGTCTTTAACCACTTCAGGAAAAGTTGTCATTGGTAAAACAGGCGCAGTTGAAGGTGTTTTAGTTTGTGACAATGCGGATATGGAAGGAAAGTTTAAAGGAACATTAAACGTTTCAGACACCCTTAATCTGCGATCATCGGCACACATTGAAGGAGACGTGCAAATAGGGAAGTTATCTGTAGAACCAGGCGCAACGTTTAATGCGAGTTGTCTCATGAAAGGTTCTGTAAAAGAATTGAAAAACGAATCAGAAGCAGTCTTATCTCAAAACACTCCCAAAAGTGGACAATCCGCTTAAACAACTCGGAATTCTATCGGCGATAGGCTTTCAAATGGGCCTTATTATTTACCTGTTTGTTCGCTTAGGGAAGTGGCTCGACCAAAGCTACAACCCAGGCCAAAAACTATTTCTAATTCTTTGTACACTTTTTGGCGTCGCAATTTCAATCTATCTTGTCTTAAAGCAACTCAACAGAATTAAATATTAATTACCTTTCCAATTGTCTATGCTAAAGCATCCTATGGTTTCATTTTCGAGCCGCTTAATTTTACTCATTTCCTTGGCATTTGCACTGCATTTATTTCTGCTTCAAAACGCGGACCTTCCATTGTTTGAAAATAAAATTTTAGCATCCTACTTCATAAATACGCTTTTGACAATTGGCATCGTATTTTTATTATTCAAATTAAAAGAAAAATATACCAACCAGATAGGGTTTTTGTTTCTTGGGAGTAGCTTTGTTAAGTTCCTCGCTTTTTTTATTGTATTTCATGGGGCATACAAAGCAGATGGAAACATTGAAACCCTCGAGTTTTTAGCATTTTTTATACCCTACAGCCTTTGTTTAATTCTAGAGACGATTTACTTAAGTAAATGGCTCAATGAAATGTAGTTTTAACGCCTAATTTTTCCACACATTTTTAAGATTAAAATAAAGACTAAAAATTGTTTTTTGTTTTTGATTTAATACATAACTTTGCATCGATTTTTAAGTGATCATTAAACAGTGCTATGCGAAGTAAATTAACAATTAGATTAATTACATTATTATTTTTTCTACTCCCGTTCTTATCTATGGCAGGTGGTGAAAAAGGTACAGAAACGGATATTAAATCTGAAATTAAGGCGTACATTCAACACCACTTAGAAGACACCTATGACTTTGGTTTGTGGTCTTACACAACGGATGAAGGTGTACACGAATACATTGGATTTCCTTTACCCGTCATCTTATGGGATAATGGATTGCAAGTGTTTTCATCTTCAAAATTTCATCATGGAGAGTCGGTAGCACAAGCTGGAGACGCCTATTACAAATTAGACCACCGAAAAATATACAAAACAGATGCGGAAGGAACCATCAATTACGATGAAACCCACCACGCTACAAACGTAAAGCCACTAGACTTTTCTATTACAAAAAACGTATTTACAATCATGATCGTTTCATTATTGTTATTCTTCGTTTTTTCTAGAATGGCTAAAACCTACAAGACAAACTCAATTCCTTCAGGAATTGGCAGAATTCTCGAGCCAATCGTATTGTATGTAAGAGATGATATCGCAATTCCAAACATAGGAAAGAAACACTATAAGCGTTACATGAGCTATTTGCTCACCGTATTTTTCTTTGTCTGGACCATCAATTTATTAGGGTTGACACCACTAGGAATCAATGTAACCAACAACATAGCCGTAACATTTTGTTTGGCAATGCTCACGTATTTGATTACCACATTTACAGCAAAAAAAGACTACTGGATGCACATTTTTTGGATGCCAGGAGTTCCTAAGTTAATGCGCTTGGTATTAGCACCAATTGAATTATTAGGAACGTTTATCAAGCCTTTTTCATTAATGATACGTCTCTACGCAAATATCACCGCTGGGCACATTGTATTAATGAGTTTAATAGGGTTGATGTTTATTTTCAAAAGCTGGCTAGGGAGCTCGTTATCCTTTGTGTTAGCCTTTGGATTAGGAATATTAGAATTATTAGTAGCAGCCTTACAGGCTTATATATTTACCATGTTGTCAGCCCTCTATTTTGGGTCGGCAGTAGAAGAGCATGATCACGATCATGCACATTAACAAACTGAATGTTTAATTTTTAATTTATATATATTATGGAAATTCCAGAAATCGTAGGAGCAGGTTTAATCGTTATTGGAGCAGGAATGGGAATTGGTAGAATTGGCGGATCCGCCATGGATGCAATTGCACGTCAGCCAGAAGCATCTGGTAAAATCCAAACAGCGATGTTAATCGCAGCTGCACTTATTGAAGGTATTGGTTTTGCTGCGTTATTCGCATAATTCCAAACACTCAAAAAACAACTACAACGGTTGGTTGTAGTTGTTTTTATTAAAAAAATTAAGCAAAAGTAATGAACGATAAATGTTATTATGGAAAAATTAATTGAACAATTTTCATTAGGACTGTTTTTCTGGCAACTTCTTCTTTTTGTAGGCTTAGTTCTACTTCTAAAAAAGTTTGCATGGAAACCAATTCTTGACGCTGTTGAGACCCGTGAGTCTGATATTAAAGATGCAATTTCTGCGGCTGCAGATGCTAAAAAAGACATGGAAAATCTGCAAGCAGACAACCAGAAACTTTTAAAAGAAGCCCGTGCAGAACGTGAAGCCATGTTGAAAGAAGCTCGTGAGTTAAAAAACACAATGATTGAATCTGCAAAAACAGAAGCAAAAGAAGAAGCTAGCAAGCTAGTTGCTAATGCACAAGCAGCGATTGAATCTGAAAAGAAAGCTGCCATTGCCGATTTAAAGTCTGTAGTTGCCGAACTCTCAATTTCTATTGCAGAAACAGTAGTTCGAGAAGAACTTTCAGATAAATCAAAACAAGAAAAATTAGTGGAATCAATGTTGAAAGACGCTACCCTTAACTAATTAATCATGGCAGGAACAAGAGCAGCAATTAGATATGCGAAAGCCGTATTAAGCTTAGCATCAGATAACAAACAAGCAGCCGCAGTACAGGCAGATATGACACATATCGGTCAGGCGATTGCAGACAACGCATCTTTGGAAGCAGTGCTCAAAAGCCCTGTGGTCAAATTATCTGAAAAAGCAGACGTATTGAAAGCCATTTTCCCTTCTGTGAGTGCAGAAAGTAAATCGCTGTTCAATATTCTTGTAACCAATAAAAGAGTCGATATACTAAGTCAAGTAGCCACCCAATACGGGATTTTATATGACCTAGCTAACAATAAAGAAAATGCCTTTGTAACCACTGCCATTCCGATGACTTCTGAATTAGAAGCCAAAGTTATGGCAAAGCTTAAAACCTTAACAACAAAGGAAGTGACCCTTAGCAACTCTGTAGATGAAGACATCCTTGGTGGTTTCATATTACGAGTTGGAGATCAACAATACGATGCGAGTGTTTCGAATCAATTAAATACGTTAAAACGTAAATTTACAATTAACTAAAACTATACTGAGATTCAATCAGAGGTATAAAATAAATTAAGATGGCAGAAGTAAAAGCAGCTGA
>TARA_B110000046_G_scaffold74653_1_pt1 | contig 59715 bp, 48 predicted proteins | sample TARA_B110000046 | Tara Oceans TARA_B110000046 (sample SAMEA4397157) | marine metagenome | biome: Polar Biome; feature: [DCM] deep chlorophyll maximum layer (ENVO:01000326); material: water (ENVO:00002006), including particulate matter (ENVO:01000060) such as... | depth 40 m
TTTTCCATCCTCAAAATAGATCACTTAATTAAGCGAATTGGTATAAATACTTGTTTATTACATATTATTACTAATTAGGGCGTGTTGATCTTTGTGGATTGAAATTTTTTAATCTAGGGATGATTTAATCGCAGCGCGAGATTTGTAAATTAGTGGGTTTAACTAGAGTATTAATAATTGTGTTGTAAGGTTAATATAGTAAGAGGTTTTAGAATTTATATAATAGGATAATTAATAGGGTATAAATATGAAGGCTTACTAGGAAAAAAGTGGGGCGATTGACGGGGCTTGAACCCGCGACAACCGGAATCACAATCCGGGGCTCTACCAACTGAGCTACAACCGCCACAACACACACCTTGTTTGGTGTGGCGCGCATAATACATAAAATAATAATTGTTGTGAAGCCCAAAAGTGAAATAAATTAAAATAATTTAAATCAGGCAAATATAATTAGTATTTAGTCGTTAATATTTTTTCAAAGTAGGCTATGTTTTATCGCATAAATGCCTCTAAAAAATAGAATATACTTGCATTTAATAGTATTAATTCATTATTTCATGAGAGTAAATTGTAAATTAATGTATAATAATGCCCGAAAACGCTTAATAAAAAACATTTGGAGTAAATATGGATTCAGTACTTAATTGGCTTAACGATAACTCAGGCCTAATTTTACACTACGGTATACAAGCTGTTGTTGCGCTTGTTATCTTTTTACTTGGTAGTCGTGTTGCTAAGTTTTGTTCTAACTTAACTGAAAAAGGTTTTGCTAAAAAGAAAGTAGATAAAGCTGTCGCTTCATTTGTTTCAAGTATTGTGTACACACTTGTATTTGCTGTAACTATTTTAATGGCACTTTCGCAAATTGGCATTGAAACAACTTCGTTCATTGCTATTTTAGGTGCTGCCGGTTTAGCAGTTGGTTTAGCATTACAAGGTTCATTATCTAACTTCGCATCAGGCGTACTAATTATTTTACTTCGTCCATTTAAGTCTGGTGACTTTGTTGAAGCAGGTAATAAAATGGGTACGGTTAAAAAAATCGAAATATTCTCAACTGAACTACGTACTCCAGATAACAAAGTAATTATCGTACCAAACTCTCAAATAATGTCTGGTGCTATTACTAACTTTTCACGAGAGTCTACTCGTCGTATCGATTTAGTTATTGGTGTTGGCTACGATGCTGATTTACGTCACGCAAAAGAAGTATTAAAATCTGTATTAGATGCAGAAACACGCATACTTAAAGATCCAGCTTACAATGTATCTGTAAATGAGTTAGGCGATTCAAGTGTTAACTTTATTGTTCGTCCTTGGGTTAACGCTGCTGATTATTGGCCTACTTACTGGTCATTAATGGAAAATATTAAAATCGCATTAGATGATGCAGATATTACTATCCCATTTCCACAAATGGATGTTCACTTTCACAAGCAAGACTAATTTTAAATAGTTATTTAATTAAAGTTATCTTTAATTGTTATAGTGCTAAAGAACTATTAAACATAAAATTTTCATGCGGTATTTGCTGCATGAAAATTTTTTACATTATTACTTAGTTGTTTAGCTTGCTCTAACAAGTAATGCTTTAATAAAATAGATGTACATTTATACAAAGGTTATTTTTTAATGAAATTAAAGCTTTTATCAGTTTTAGTTGCGGCTTCTGCTGCAACAAACGCATTTGCTGCAGACGCAGAACAAAGAACATGGGAAGTTACCAGTGAACTAGGTGCTATTGTTACAAGTGGTAATACAGAAACGACCACACTTAAAGGTGGTATTAAAGTTCAGCACAACCTAGAACACTGGAACAACGAATACAAGCTAGACGGCATCTACAAAGAAGATGAAGTTGAAGATGCAAATGGTGACAAAAACAAGCAGCGCACTAACGAAAAGTATTCAATTTCTGCACAAGGTAATTACAAATTAAATGAAGATCATTCTCATTTATTCATTTATGGTTCACACGTTTCAGATTATTTTGGAGCGTATAGAAGTGAGTCAGTAATTTCTGCAGGTTACGGTTTACGTTTATTAAACGAAAAAACTATGTGGCTAAGTGCTGAAATTGGTCCTGGTTATAAATACTTTGAATACCCAGATGACAGCACTGAAGTTGATGACAACGGTAACTCTCTTGCTGGTGAATTTGAAGGCGAAGTAATTGCCTTGGGTAAGTTAGATTACAACTGGCAAATTTCTGAGAATGCACGTTTTACTCAATTAGTTGCTGTTGAGTACGGTGATACAAACACTAAAACTCGTTCTGAAACTGCATTACTTGCAAAAATAAACGGCTCGTTACAAATGAAAGTCGCTTTTAATGTCACTAACAACTCAGATGTTGCTGACGACAAAGAAAGCACTGACACAGAAACGTCATTCACGTTGGTTTACAGTTTTTAACCAATGTAGTTAAGTTAATTACACTAAAGTGACAAAAGGGACGAAAGTCCCTTTTTTATTTGCCTATAATTAAGGTATTATAGCGGCCAATTTTGGTTGTAGACCTAGGGATATACCTACTCGTGAAAGTTTTTACACAATTTATTAGTGCTTTTATTCTACTTTGTAGTTTTAGTACTTTGGCTTTTACGCCAACAGCGTCTCAAATTGAGCAATTTAAAAAGTTACCTAAAGCTCAACAAGAAGCCCTCGCAAAACAGTACGGTGTTGATATAGCAACGATCACTGGTACAAACCAATCTAATAATCAAAATAATACACAGCAGCAAAATAGTATTGGTGAACGCGCAGAACCCGAAAAAGAAAAGCTTACAGATGAAGAGCGCTTCAAACCAAAAACAGACGAATTAAAGCCATACGGTTACGAATTGTTTGCAGGTGAACCAACTACATTTATGCCAAGCGAAAATGCCGCAGTACCAGATACATATATTGTGGGCCCTGGCGATCAATTAAAAATAAACTTTTATGGTAAAGAAAGTGACAGTTTTGAAGTTATAGTTGACCGTGAAGGACGTATTAGTATTCCAGATTTAAGCCCTGTAGAAGTGGCCGGTTTGACCTTTGCTGAAATTAAAGAATTAGTCAAAGTAAAAGTAGAGCAAGAGGTAATAGGTGTAAAAGCGTTTGTATCACTTGGTCAGCTTCGTAGCATGCGTATTTTAGTGCTAGGAGAAGCGTATAAGCCAGGTAGTTACAGTGTTTCTTCATTAACAACCGTTTCGCACGCATTATTTGTGAGCGGTGGCGTGTCTGATATTGCTTCTCTTCGTAATATTCAAGTTAAGCGAGCAGGCAAGGTTGTAGCAAATTTTGACCTTTACGATTTACTTATTAATGGCGATAGCAGCAACGACATCGTATTAAAGCCGGGCGACGCTGTATTTATTCCATCAGTTGGCGCTCAAGTAAGAGTTGAAGGTGCGGTTAAACGTCCCGCTATTTTTGAACTTAAAAAAGGAGAGTCTGCTAAGCAGTTATTAGCAATGGCCGGAGGCCTTAAACCAAATGCATACGCTAAAAGCGCAATTGTAGAGCGTTTTAATTTCGATCGTAAAGAAGTACTCTCGGTCGATTTTTCAAAACCACAAATTAACTACATCCCACAAGATGGCGACCGTATTCGCTTTAATTCAGTTAGCTCGCAATATCAAAATTCAATTAGCTTAATTGGTGCAGTAGCACGCCCAGGTAATTATCAATGGTACCAAGGCAAGCGTATTTCAGATGTACTTAAATCTATACGCGGTGACCTACTACCGCAAGCCGATTTAAGCTACGGCCTCGTCATTCGCGAAATAAATGTAAACGGCGATATAGAAGCGCATCAGTTCGACGTTGCTCAAGCGATTATTAAAAACCCTGAAAACAACTTACAACTTAAAGCTAATGACAAGATAGTTGTATTTAGTCGTTTTGAAGAAAAAGAAGCAGAGCAATCAGCTCTAGCAAATATGGCCCTTAGCCAAGAGCAACAAGAGCAGCAACAAAAAGCAGAGCAATGGCACAAGTTTGAGCAAAAAGAGTTCGAAAAATACATTGGTGTTAATCAAGAAGACGAAGAGCTTGTTCTTGAAGACAATAAAATACTAACAATTGCTGAAATTTCTAAACGCAAAGCAAAAGAAGAAGAAGACCAAGAACTCAAACCTGAAGATTACGCATTATTTAGTCGCCATAACTTGTTAGCACCAATTATTGCTAAATTTAAGCAGCAAGCATCAGTGCAACAAGCTATGCAATTAGTTGAAATCAGCGGGAATGTAACTTTTCCTGGTATTTATCCACTAATGATTGGTGGTGAGGTAAGTGATTTAATAACAGCAGCCGGTGGCCTGTTAGAGTCTGCCTACGTAAAACAAGCTGAAATTACACGTATTGTAGCCAGCGATGGTTCTAAAATAGAACACTTACGATTTGACCTTGAAAGCGCCATGAAAGGAGACCTTCAAAGTAATATTACATTACAAAGTAAAGACAGCATCAACGTTTTTGCAATTCCAAATTGGCAAGAAAATGTAAAAGTAGAATTAAAAGGTGAGCTTAAATTTCCAGGCACGTACACGATACGTCGAGGTGAAACGCTAACTGAATTACTTGAACGCGCGGGTGGTTTTTCACAATTTGCAGAGCAAAAAGCAGCTGTATTTACCCGTACATCAATTAAAGAACAAGAGCAAAAGCAGTTAGCGCGCTTATCTACGGAGCTTCGCCGCGATATCGCCTCAAAAAGCTTTCAAAATTCGGTAAGCAGCAACACACTTTCTTATGAAGAAATGAACAAGCTGTTAAACGACCTCGCAAGTGTAGAAGCCGTAGGACGTTTAGTAATTGATTTACCTTTAATTGTAAATAATCAACAAAACTTAGTATTACAAGATGGTGATACACTTTATGTACCAAGCAAGCGCGATTCAATCAGTGTAATAGGTGAAGTTAACTACTCAACATCACATCTTTATAAATCAGGTGTTAGTGTTGATGATTATATAGCGCTAAGTGGTGGTCTTAAAGAGCGTGCGGCTGAAGATCGAATTTACATTATTAAAGCTAATGGTTCAGTGAAAATACCAAACACAGGTGGCTGGTTTGCAGCAAATAATGCTGACCAGTTAGAACCAGGTGACACAATAGTAATACCAATGGATGCAGGACACATGGATAAGCTGACATTGTGGAGTACAGCTACGCAGATCCTTTATCAACTAGGTGTAGCGGTAGCTGCAATTGGTAGTCTTTAATTAGCCTATATGTGAGAAATACAATGTTAGATAATACGGAAATTGAAAAAACTGAAAATAATTTTAGTGTTTATCCATCGGATGACGTCATCAATATAAGGCAATTCTTAGGGGTTTTATATGAGAGAAAACGACTAATTACAGTAGTGACAATTATATTTGCAGTAATTTCTGTTCTTTATGCAATAACACTACCAAACGTTTATAAGTCGGAAGCGTTATTAGCCCCGGCGGATTCAAATAATACCAACGGTCTATCCTCTTTAGCTAATCAATTCGGTGGGCTAGCGAGCATAGCTGGTATAGATATTGGTGGGCAAGGAAGTTCAAATAAAGTTCAAATTGCTATTGAAGTAATTAAATCAAGAAAGTTTATAAGTGAGTTTATCTCTGTACATAATATACTCCCTGATTTAATGGCAGTTAAAACATGGAACAGTGTTTCTAATAAAGTTATATATGATGAAAATATATATGAACAAAGCGGGGGGAAATGGGTTAGGGATGTTGTTGCTCCTTTTAATCCAGAACCTTCTATGCAAGAAGCTTTCATCGTTTTTTCTGATATCCTGAATGTTTCTAAAGATATGGAAACGGGTATGGTTAAAGTATCTATAGAACATATATCTCCATTTATAGCTAAAAGGTGGGTCGATTGGCTAGTCGAAGATATTAATAGAAATATGAAAACAAGAGATGTCATCGAAGCTAAGAAGAGCACTCAATTTCTAACTAAGCAATTAAAGGTTACAAATATTGCAGATATCAAATCAGTTTTATATAAATTAATTGAAGAGCAAGCAAAAGTTATCATGTTTGCTGAAGTTCGAGACGAGTATGTTTTTAAAACGATAGATCCGGCAATTGTACCTGAACTGAAATTTAAGCCTAAGAGAGCTTTGATATGTATTTTAGGAACTTTTCTTGGAGGAGTGTTAAGCGTCTTATTTGTTTTATACCGGTATTATATTAAAGAAAGCGACACCAGTAATGAGATTTAGCCTTTAAATCTGATAATTCAAAGTATATAGCAGATAATTTTTAAGAGAGTCTAAAAGTGAATATATCACTAGAGAATACTAATATTGGCATCATTGGATTAGGTTATGTTGGATTGCCTCTAGCTGTCGAGTTTGGGAAAAAATATCCTGTATTAGGTTTTGATATAAACCAGAAAAGGGTAGATGAGCTAAGTGCAGGGCATGATGCTACGCTAGAAGTCAGTGATAAAGAACTTCAAAATATTAAACAGCTAAAATTCTCTTGTAATAAGCAAGAATTAGCCAGTTGTAATGTATATATTGTGACGGTGCCTACCCCTATAGATGAAAGCAACGCGCCAGATTTAATCCCACTTCGAAAAGCATCAGAGTTATTAGGAGAGTTTGTTCAAAAAGGTGACATTGTTATTTACGAATCTACAGTATATCCAGGTGCGACTGAAGAAGTATGTTTGCCTATTATCGAAAAAGTTTCGGGTTTGGTATTTAATAAAGATTTTTTTGCTGGATACTCTCCTGAGCGAATAAATCCGGGTGATAAAGTTAATACCCTCACTAAAATTATGAAAATCACCTCCGGTTCTACGCCTGAAGTTGGTGAGTTCGTAAATAGTCTATATAGCTCGATCATAACCGCAGGTACTCATTTAGCTGGTTCAATAAAAGTAGCAGAAGCTGCGAAAGTGATTGAAAATACACAGAGAGATTTGAATATTGCAATAATCAATGAATTTGCAAAAATATTTAACCGCTTAGGTATTGATACAGAAGAAGTGCTAAATGCAGCTGGCACAAAGTGGAACTTTTTAAAGTTTAAACCTGGTTTAGTAGGTGGGCACTGCATTAGTGTAGACCCATATTATTTAACTCATAAAGCACAAGAAGTAGGATATCGCCCAGAAGTAATACTTGCTGGTCGAAGAATAAATGATGGTATGGGTGAATATGTTGCAACTCAATTAGTAAAAAAACTATCAAGTCAAAAAATACATATTGATGAAGCAAAAGTGCTCGTGCTTGGTTTTACTTTTAAAGGTGATTGCCCCGACGTCAGAAATACTAAAATAATCGATATAGTTAATGAGCTTAAAGACTTTAATATGACAGTTGATGTTTACGACAGCTGGGCTAACTCTGATGAAGTTAAGCATGAATATAGTATTGATTTAATAAGCACACTACAAGAAAATACTTATGATGGAATTGTTTTAGCAGTTGATCACAGTGAGTTCAAAAAAATGGGGGCTGCAGCTGTCCGTAAGTATGGGAAAGCAAAGCATGTCTTATATGATGTCAAACATGTTTTTGGAACTAGTGATTCTGACCTAAGATTATAATAAGGAATACGATGAAAAATTTTGCACTTATAGGCGCATCAGGATATATAGCGCCTCGTCATTTGAAAGCTATTAAAGAAACTGGTCATAACCTTCTAGTGGCAATGGATATTAATGATTCAGTTGGGATCATGGACAGCCACTTCCCAGATGCTGAGTTTTTTACAGAGTTTGAAGATTTTACCGCGTATGTTGAAGATTGTGCGATGAAGGGCCAAAAACTAGACTACATAGCTATTTGCAGCCCTAATTATTTACATGCACCTCATATGAAATATGCACTGAAAAATGGTATTGATGTCATTTGCGAAAAGCCTCTTGTATTACATTCAGAAGATATGGATATTCTCAAAGAATATGAAACTAAGTATGGAGCAAATGTTAACTCAATACTTCAATTAAGGTTGCATCCTTCAATCATTGCTTTAAAAGAAAAAGTAGCCGCTGCGCCAGCAGAGAAAGTATTTGATGTAGATTTAACCTATATGACCTCGCGCGGTAAGTGGTATATGAAATCTTGGAAAGGATTTGACCACAAATCAGGCGGTGTAGCCACAAATATTGGTGTGCATTTTTACGACATGCTACATTTTATTTTTGGTGAACTTAAGCACAATGAAGTTCATTATCGTGATAAAAAAACGTCTAGTGGTTACCTTGTTTACGAGCGTGCACGTGTGAAGTGGTTTTTATCAATTGATGCTAACAACTTACCTGACAATGCAGTTAAGGGTGAAAAACTTACCTATCGTAGTATCACAATTAATGACGGGGTTAATACAGAGGAGCTTGAGTTTTCAGGTGGATTTACTGATTTACATACTCAAAGTTATCAAAATATATTAGCAGGTAACGGCTTTGGTATTGATGAAAATAGAGTTGCCATTGAAACTGTAGAAAAAATTCGTGAAATGCTAGTAGTCGAAGCTGGCGACAAAGCACATCCATCACTTGCAAAGGTTTTATAGTTATGGATTATCACGTGCATGAAAGCGCCATTGTTGATAATGGGGCAAAAATAGGCAATAACACGCGTGTTTGGCATTTTGTGCACGTTTGTAGTGGGGCGATAATAGGTGAAGGGTGTTCTTTAGGTCAAAACGTGTTTGTAGGCAATAAGGCTATTATTGGTAATAATGTAAAAGTACAAAATAACGTATCTATTTACGACAATGTCTATATCGAGGATGATGTTTTTTGCGGTCCTAGCATGGTTTTTACTAATGTATACAACCCTAGGTCGTTTATTGAGCGAAAAACTGAGTACCGCGATACACTAGTAAAAAAAGGCGCAACACTTGGTGCCAATTGTACAATTGTTTGTGGTGTAACTATTGGCGAATATTCGTTAGTTGGTGCTGGTGCTGTTATAAATAAAAATGTAGCAGCATTTGCTCTTATGGTAGGTGTACCAGCTAAACAGATTGGGTGGATCAGTAAATACGGCGAACAGCTCCAGTTACCTGTTAAGGGGACTGGTACCGAAAAGTGTAAGCATACAGGTGATATATACCAGCTTTCAGGTTCAACACTGAGTTTAATTAACGAGTAATTACTAAATGCAATTCATAGATTTAGCTGCACAGTATAAGCACTTAAAAACAAAAATAGATAAACGAATTCAGGGTGTATTAGATCATGGTAAATACATTATGGGACCTGAAGTACAGGAGCTAGAAGAAAAACTTGCAGAATATGTAGGTGTAAAACATGCAATAACATGTGCGAACGGTACTGATGCTCTTACGCTTGCCATGATGGTGCTTAATATTGAGAAAGGCGACGCAGTTTTCTGTCCTACTTTTACTTTCTTTGCGACTGCAGAGGTTATTGCTTACGAAGGAGCTACGCCTGTTTTTGTCGACTCAGACGAGGCGACTTTCAATATTTGCCCTATTGATCTTGAAAGGCGTATTCAAACAACTATAGCTGAAGGTAAGCTAGTTCCTAAAGCAATAATCGCTGTAGATTTATTTGGTTTACCAGCTAATTATCTTGAAATTCAAAAAATTGCGAACAAATATAATTTAAAATTAGTTGAAGATGCAGCGCAGGGTTTTGGTGGGAGTATTAACAGTAAAAAAGCAGGAAGTTTTGGTGATATAGCAACAACAAGCTTTTTTCCTGCTAAACCTTTGGGCTGCTATGGAGATGGCGGTGCTGTATTTACCAATAATGACGAATATGCGGAATTGATTAAATCTTATCGTGTTCACGGCAAAGGTAGTGATAAGTACGACAATATCCGGATAGGTATGAACTCTCGATTAGATACAATACAAGCAGCAATATTACTTGAGAAGTTAGCAGAGTTTCCGAATGAGCTTATAAATCGTAATAAAGCCGCTGTTAACTACGAAAAAACATTAGCAGGTAAATTTAAAACACCTCAAATACCAGAGGGCTATATTAGCTCTTGGGCGCAATATACATTGGTTTCTGATAATCGCGACGAGGCTATGGCTCAATATAAGGCTCAAGGTGTCCCCACCATGATATATTATGGTACTTGTATGCACCAGCAAACAGCATTTAATGATTTAGGCCAACAAAACTTTGAATTCCCTATCGCTGAAAGGTTAGCTGAAACAGTTTTTAGTTTACCTATGCATGGTTATTTATGATTAAGTTTGGAGTCTAGTTATTATGGACAATTTTAAAAAACTACATATTTTAGTTATACCTTCATGGTACCCAAGGTATGAAGGAGATATTGGTGGCAGCTTTTTCAGAGAGCAAGCAGTCGCCTTAAAGGACTACGGTCATGATGTTGGAATCATATTTCCGCAGATAAACTCAGTTTTTTCTTTTCGAAATAAAGAGAGTAATGCTGGGATAAGTAAGGAGAATGATAATAATGTAAATGTTTACCGAAATAATTTTATTAACTTCACGCCAAGGTTAAATCGTTTGATTACAAAGCTTTGGCTTTATAGAGGTATGCAATTATTTAAACGCTACGTGTCTGAGCATGGGGAGCCAGACATACTTCACGCTCATTCATTAATTAATGGTGGTCTTTTAGCTCATACAATTAATAAAAAGTATAAAATTCCGTATGTGCTAACTGAGCATAGCTCTTTTTTTGCAAGGGGCTCAGTTAAACCACAAACTGTGGAAAAATTAGACAAAGTAGTCAACAACGCTAAGGCTTGTATTGCTGTTAGTCAAAAGTTTAGATCATTGTTAAACGAAACATTTAATTCAAAAAAGTGGATTTATATCCCAAATATAGTAAGTAATAATTTTTTAGCAAATGAGTTGCCTACGCTTAAATCAGATGGGCACTATAAATATATAAATGTCTGTTTTCTAAATAAGAATAAACGTGTTGATATTTTAATTAAAGCCTTCGCTAAAGTGTATTTTGAGCTGAAAAATATCAAATTATACATTGGGGGTAATGGTCCTGAGTATAATAACTTAGTTGATTTAGCTTTAAAATTAGGTGTATCTGAGCAAGTAATATTCTTGGGGAAATTATCAAGAAATGAAGTATTAAAACATGTCTCATCGTCAAATGCATTTGTATTATCCAGTGAATACGAGACATTTGGTGTAGTACTAGTTGAAGCTTTAGCGCTTGGTAAACCTGTTGTTGCTACAAAATGCGGTGGTCCTGAGTCTATAATAAATGCAGATGTAGGTTATTTAGTAGATAAAAATTCAGTAGATTCATTAGCTGAAGGAATGTCTCAGCTTTATAAAAACCAAAGCTCTTTTAAAGCAAAAAAAATTAAAGACTATTGTAAATCCTCATTCAGTGAAGCCGTTGTAATTGAATCACTAAATAAAATTTATAGTGTTGCCTTGGACTATAATGAAGAAAAGTAAGATATTGAGTTATCTGCTCGGCCCTGTAGGTTCTGGAATATTAGGATTAGTCAGCTTACCTATTATTACTTGGTTTTACCCCGTTGAAGATATTGGTAAGATAAGTATGTTACAGGTTTTCGCCAGTTTTATTATTTTATTTTTCTGTTTGGGGTTAGATCAATCATATGTTCGCGAATACCATGAATCTAAAGTAAAATCAAGATTATTCAAGGCCTCGTTTTTACCAGGTTTTACTTTATTATTGATATGTACTTTTGGGCTGTATTTTTCAGATGAAGTATTGCTGTCTAACCTATTGTATAAAGAAAATAATAAATACCTAACTATTCTCAGTTTGCTCTGTTTTGTACTTGCCTTTTGTTCACGTTTTTTGTCTCTAATATTGAGAATGCAAGAACGCGCGCTTGCATATTCAATGAGTCAATTATTACCGAAAATTTCTTTTTTAACCTTCATGCTTTGTATTGTTTGGCTTGGGTTCAAAACAAATTTTTATAGTTTAATTCTCGCTCATTCCCTATCCATTGCTGTAGTTTTCTTTGTGTTTGCATGGAACACTCGCTCAGAGTGGCTTAGGTCATTTAGTCAGGTGATTGATATAGAAGAACTAAAAAAACTCTTATATTTTGGCCTTCCTTTAGTCATAGGAGGACTGGCTGCTTGGGGGTTAAATGTTATGGATAAATTGTCCCTTAGAGCTTTGTCTACGTTTTCAGAGTTAGGTGTATATTCGGTAACTATAAGTATTGCAGCTGTTGCCACTGTATTCTCAAGTGTATTTAATATTATTTGGGCTCCACTTATTTTTAAATGGGTAAGCGAAAAAAGCGTTTGTTTTAACAAGATTGACATGATCTCAGAGCATTTATTAGCAGCTATTTTCTTTATAGTCGTTTTATCGGGACTGCTATCTTGGTTGTTACCTCTATTACTTCCAAAAGAGTACGGTGCTGTTGAATATTTAATTACAACATGTTTGATTGGACCATTGTTTTATACATTATCAGAGACTACGGCGGTAGGAATTACAATTGCTAGAAAGACATATCTTGCTATGTTTGCTTCCGTAATAGCTATGACTATTAATGGGGTTGGAAATTATTTTTTAGTTCCAATTTACGGTTCAGCTGGAGCAGCCGTGTCTACAGCTTTATCGTTTTGGTTTTTCTATATTATCCGAACAGAGCTTTCAAGAAGAGTCTGGAGAAATATTCCTTCAGGAAAAAGTTATTTAACGATTACCTTAATTCTATCTATTACGATATTAAACACTCTATATTTGAGAGGAAGCAGAGAAATATTATTGATCTGGGGAGGGCTTTTGTTTTTTGGTCTGTTTTTCTTTAAACAATCGCGCAAAGCCCTTTTAGAACAGGTGGTAATTAAATTTGCTTAGAGTTACCGATGTATATGTTGTATTCATAGTATCTATTTTTATATCAACTTTCTTAGGATACATTTTTAATATGGGGGCTATTGCATATGGTCCTATAATAATAATGATGTTCATAGTATTTGTTATAGAAATAAGAATGAAAACTAAACTCAAAGTAACTGACTGGGTTTGCGTTCTCCTTTTCTTCAATTACACAATAATATCGGCTCTTTATTATGTGTTAAAGCCATTTAATGGTAAGTTTTTAACTACACATTTTTTAGTGATCCTAGTTCTGCCTTTTTTAATATTATCAATTATCCGACTCTATTATTACAGCAAAGACTTCAACGTAGTAAAATTTAAATATAGCTTAATTATTATATTTTTGATTGTTGAGGTACTTATATGCCTTGGTCAGTTTTCTACATATACGTTTGGTATCGGGCTTCCTGTTAGTGAAGAATATGGCGCTTTTTTTGCTATAACAGGTACATTTATTAACCCAAACGATCTCGCTTGCGTTGTTTTACTAATTGTTTATTTGTTTATTGGTATTGAATCTAATTTTACCCTTTGGAAAAAGCGGCTAGTATGGGGTTCTGCTTTACTGCTATTACTTTTAACAGGTTCCAGATCAGCACTTATGTTGGGCTTTTTATTTTTTATTTTTAGCCGAGGATATAATTTAAAAAACATTACCTATGTAGTTATGGTTTGTATGCTGTTAGCTTTTTTTTATAATTATTTCTCCACAGCCAGTGATGGTGTTTTAGGGCGTTTAATTAGCAGAATAGATAGCATTTATCTTGTTCTTACTGGAGGTTTGAGTAAAGACGGTTCAATGTCAATTAGGCTAGATTCATATTTATATTTTTTTGAAAATTTTGACAGCCTATGGATTGGCTCAGGTGAAATTGGAAACTACTTCATGTTTGCTAAAGGCGCAGAATTTAATCCTGCACTTATGTTCCAAAATCCTCATTCTATTATTGTTGAGCTTGGGTATTGGATTGGCTGGTTTGGCCTTTTTTTATTTTCCATTGCATTTATTTATCTATCAAAGTTTTCTAACCGAAAAATATCCGTGCTTATATTGTCTATGGTTTCTACTGTTATTTCATCTAGCGTACTGGGCAACTTGATATTTTTTCTATTCTTTACTCTGACATTTTTTGATACTAAAAACAGAGTAACTCTAAATACAACTCAAAAAGTAAGTTAGGTAAATAACCTTATGACCTCTAAAAATATGATATTTCATCATCCGCTACCACTAAATTATCAAGCAACATCAGCAAGTGGAATTAGGCCTATTAAGATGCTTAACGCTTTTAAGTCATTAGGTTATAAGGTTGATTTAGTTACTGGTTATAGTGCTGAGCGAAAAAAACGTATAAAAAAAATAAAAAATAATATAGAAAAAGGGCTGGAGTACGATTTCGTTTACTCAGAGAGCTCTACTATGCCCACTATTTTAACTGATCGACATCACTTACCACTTAATCCATTGCTAGACTTTGGTTTTTTTAAATTCTGTAAAAGGCAAAATATTAAGATTGGTTTATTTTATAGGGACATATACTGGGCATTTGAAGGATACGGTAACGATTTAAATTTATTAAAAATTGCAACAGCAAAATTGGCTTATAAATACGATTTAAAGAATTACAATAAGTACCTAACAAAGCTTTATTTGCCATCACTTGAAATGGGGAAATATGTACCTATAGTGAATGGCAAGATCTTTGAAGCTCTACCACCCGGGAGTGATAGTAATAATCATTTTGATGCTGATGCTGGTGCTAATCTAAGTAGTTCAGAAGATGAAAAATTAAATGTTTTTTATGTTGGCGGCATGTCAGAGCATTACCAAATGCATTTATTATTTAAAGTCGTATCACAATTTCCAAAAATCATCTTAACCATCTGTACTCGAGAAAATGAATGGTTATCAGTGAAGGATACATATCCTGCTTTAACCGATAATATAAAAATAGTACACAAAGTTGGTGAAGACATGAAAATGTTGATGCAACAGGCTGATATAGTATCAGTTTTTGTAAAACCTCATGAATACTGGGAGTTTGCCGCCCCTGTGAAATTATATGAATATTTAGGTAGCAGGAAACCTATATTAGCTTCGAACGGTACTTTAGCGGCGAACTTTGTCAAAAATAATAAAATAGGCTGGGCTATTGATTACAAACCTTCAGCATTAACTAAGTTTTTTGTTGATTTGGTAAACGATAGACAAAAATTAGTAAAAGTAAAAGGTGAGATGAATGCTGTTGCTGAACAGCATACGTGGGTTGCGCGGGCTAAACAGGTTCAAAAGGATTTAAAAAATGAAGGTAGTTTTATAAGCAAGAGCCTCTAGTATTTATACTGTTCGCTGGGCAAATGGCTTAAATTCTGCCGGAGTAGAGGTTCTTGTTATTAGACAACATCCTTTACTTATAGCAATTTATCAAGGAATTACTGTCCATATACTAAAAAACCAAGGTTCTTTTTTGTACTTTTTAGTGATACAAACCGTTAAAAATTACTTGCAGAAATTAAACCCGATTTAGTTAATGCGCATTACGCAGTGGCTATTGCACGACAGCAAGGCTTGTAAGTTATCAATCTTGGTTATAGTCGGTTTGAGGGAGTGATGTATATGGCTTTCCCTATGCTTCATCACTTCATTAATACTTAGTAAAGCGCAATATTATTTGCTTTGATTCAGTTGCTTATACAATTAATTGTATGGCAGTGCAAACTAACAGTTTTTTAATAAACCTAAGAAAATTTTATTACTCCTTGATATCGATTCACAGAGATACAAAATGTGCATACAGCAGCAGATCGAGCCACATAGTGATGATATTGTTGCTGGTAACGTAAAAACAATGGCTGGCAAGTACGCTATAGATACATTTATACAAGCATTTTCGTTATTAGTCTGTCAGCTAAAAAACGTCTCCTGAAATAGCTAATAGATTGAAATTAAGATTAGTAAGAGGAGGCCCAAAGCTCGAGAAGCTGAAATTGTTAGCAAAAAAAAAGGGTTTTGACAAATTAACGAAATTTGTTGGCCCTGTGGAGCACTCAAAGGTCATTGAAGTGCTTCTAAAGCTTGATGTATATGTTACTTTGAGTCGATTAGATAGTGAAAGTTTTGGTATTGCTATTATTGAAGCAGGTAAGGCAGCTAAACCCGTTGTTGTTTCAGATGTTGGCGCTTTACCTGAGGTTGTAATAGATAATGTGACAGTTTTAAAGTAGTAAAAATGCCTTGGTTGTATTTGTATAACACTGAAAGTAAATAGTAGCTATTATCTTTCAATAATATTTTTTATGAAAAAATATAAAGAAAAATCTAATTTTTTGTGGTCAATAAGGCCCATGGGTTACTCTTATATATTCTTCAATATCAATCTAAACTTAATGATATAATTCATGTTATTGGCGATGAGCTAGATAAGAATATAAATTTAAGTATAGATACTAAAATTGTAGTAAATACTATCAGAAAGCGCAAAATAATATTGCAAAGATTATAAAGTATTTTAAGTGTTATTATATTAGTTGAAACTATTATTCAGCGGTTCGAAGGGGCTAGAGCATAGAACCTAGAGATTTATTGCTTGATTGTTATATAAGCAATATTTATTTAGATTTTCTTTTGGGGTGAATGCATTTGATGGTGAATACTGTGGAACGTTAGCTATAGGTGAGTACGCACCACATAACTCATTAATTTCCTTGTATGCTAATTTAGGCGTTATGTCGATTATTTATTTAATTATAGCCTTAATTATGCGCGCCCCTTTGGAACTTAAATGCATATTTTTTGGCCTTCTGCTGAGGGCGTCTACAGATTCTGTTTTATTTTTCACATATTTTGATTTTATTTATATTTATCTTTTATTAAAAATTTATCACGCAAAGAGGTATTAGCTTGAGAATAAAAAAATTAATATTGTCATTAACTAAAAATATATATTATTTTTTAGTTAATCGTTTATCGAGTGTAGTTAGAAGACAGCCTGATAACAACTCCAAATTCTTAGTGTCCCTTACTACATATAATAAAAGAATAAATCGAGTTTATTTAACTATCGAAAGTTTATTTAATCAAGATGAGCCTGCTTCTAAAGTTGTTCTTTTTTTATGCGAAGAGGACATCCCAACTAAGGGAATGCCAAGGAGCTTAATTCGTTTAGAAGCGCGTGGACTTGAGATAAAAGTTGTAGAAAAAAATATTCGCTCATATAAAAAACTATCTTGTATCAATATGATTGAAGATTACGAGGATTATAATTTTGTAGTAACAGTTGACGATGATATTTTCTACCCTAAAAACTTCTTATCTGGCTTCTCAAATAATATTAAAGAGAGGAATGATGAGGTTTTATGTTACCGAGGCAAGACTATATCGTTTGATTCAGATAATAAAATACTAGATTATTCAAAATGGCCATTGTCGAATAACCTGTCAGATTGGATATTACCCACAGGTGTTTCAGGTGTTTGCTATCCGATCAAAATATTAAATGAACATTTTTTCGATCAAGAAGCTTTTCTGACTTATTGCCCTACAGCCGACGATATCTGGTACAAGTTATGCTCTTTAGAGCAAGGAGTTGCATCAAGGTTAGTATCTGAAGAAAGCATTCATTTTGTTCCTGTATTTTATTTCAATGCAGACAGCCTTGAAAGTATTAATGTGGGTGATAATAAAAATACAATACAAATAGAAAAAGGTTTAAAATATTTTAATATACCTTTTGAACGTTAAAATGAAATTATAAATTGAGGTTTTTTTGAAAATATTATATCTACATCAATACTTTGCTACGCCTGAGTCAAATGCTGGAACGCGATCTTATGAAATGGCCAAGCGACTAGTTAAAAGTGGTCATGATGTTACATTTATTACTAGCTCGGCTTATTTTTCAGAAAACTATAATCTAAACCATGGTTGGAACCTTATAGATATTGAAGGTATAAAACTACACGTTCTACATCTAGCATATTCAAATAAAGATAGTTTTTTTAAGCGAATTTTAAAATTTATTAGGTTTTCAGTAAGCTCAACAGTTAAATCTTTTTCTATCAAAGCCGATGTGGTTTTTGCTACAAGTACACCCTTAACTATTGCAATACCCGGTGTGATTTACTCTAAGTGCAAAAAAAGGCCTCTAGTATTTGAGGTGCGTGATCTTTGGCCTGAATTGCCTGTGGCTGCTGGCGTGATAAAAAATAAATTAATAATAAAATTTGCAACATGGTTAGAAAAATATACCTATAAAAATTCAACTAGATTGATTGGTCTTTCACCAGGCATGTGTGATGGAATAATAAAGCATGGAATTTCACCTGACAAAGTAACCCTTGCTACAAATAGTTGTGATACGAGTTTGTTTGATGTTAGTGAAGATGTTGGCATCGATTATTTAAAATCTAAGTTAGGTTTTGTTAATGGTAGAAAACTTATTGTATATACGGGTACATTCGGTCTAATTAATAATGTGAGCTATATTGTGGGCTTGGCAAAAGCTGCGCAGAACTCTAATCCAAATTTATGTTTTGTTGCAATTGGTGACGGGATGGAAAAAGAGAAGATAATAAGCGAAGCAAGAGCGCTAGGTGTTTACAATAAAAACCTATACTTTCTTGACCCAGTACCAAAAACAGAAATAGTTCGTTTATTATCTGCCGCAGACTTATCTTTGTCATTATTCGGTCCAGTAAAAGAGATGTGGCATAATTCTGCAAATAAGCTGTTTGATGCACTAGCTTCAAAAACGCCCATCGCAATTAATTACGGTGGTTGGCAAAAAGACTTCATTAAAGAACACAAATGTGGCTTAGTTTTAGAGGCGGATGATTACAAGGCATCTAGTATGCTTATTAGTGACTTTCTTGACAGTAAATCTGATTACGAAGCAGCCGTGAATAGCTGTAAAACACTAGCTTATGAACATTTTTCTAGAGACATGATGGCTACAAGAGTCGAAAAAACGCTACAGGATGCTATTAATGATTAAGTATCTTTTTGACTTAACGGTTTCAATAATTGTATTTTTGATTTTACTTCCAGTTATATTACTGGTTGCTGCGTTAATCAGGATCAAATTGGGCTCACCTATTTTGTTTACGCAAGACCGCCCTGGCTTAAACGGTAAAGTGTTTAAAATGATGAAGTTTAGAAGCATGCTCGATGCCAAAGATAAGCACGGTAACTTGCTTCCGGATAACGAAAGAATGACTAAATTTGGTGCTTTTCTACGTTCTACCAGTTTAGACGAGCTACCTGGCTTGTTTAATGTTATTAAAGGCGACATGAGCTTAGTTGGGCCAAGGCCACTACTAGTACAGTATTTACCGCTGTATAACTCAGAACAAGCTAAACGCCATAATGTAAGACCTGGTATAACAGGTTGGGCACAAGTAAATGGTCGTAATGCAATTGGCTGGGATGAAAAGTTTAAGCTTGATGTATGGTATGTAGAAAATAAAAGTTTCCTCCTCGATATAAAAATATTACTGTTAACAGTAAAAAAAGTTTTTGTAAGAGAGGGCATCAGTGCTGATGGGCACGTAACTATTGAGCCTTTTAAAGGTTCTAATAATGACTAAGCCAGCTTTAAACACGCTGGCTATTTTAGGAGCTAGCGGCCACGGTAAAATAATAGCTGATATTGCGGAGCAGCTAGGCTTTAGTGTTAGCTTTTATGATGATGCTTATCCTAATAAAAAAAATATAGAGCATTGGTCTGTTGTAGGTACATTTTCAGATTTGCTGAATGTACCTAGTAACAACATGAATGTTGCTGTTGCTATAGGTCACAATAATACTCGAGAAGAAAAAATAAAAACGTTAGCCAAAAATGGCTACACACTTCCAATCCTAATACACCCAAGTGCAATTATAAGTAAATATGCTCAAATAGATTCTGGGTCTGTTATAGCTGCCAACGCTATTATTAACGCTTTCGCAGTAATAGGCCGTGGCTGTATAATTAATACCTCAGCTATAATTGAGCATGATTGTAAAATAGGTGACTTTACCCATATTTGTCCTGGTACTTCGTTAGCTGGCGGAGTTTACGTCGGGCGAAGTAGTTGGGTAGGTATTGGAAGTAAAGTAAAACAACTTATTAATATTGGCGATAATACATTAATTGGTGCAGGTAGTTTGGTTGTTAAAGATATACCATCAGGTGTAATTGCTTATGGCTCTCCCTGCATTAAAGTTTCAGAAAATAGTTAAGCCTTTTAAATCTTATAGGAATTTCATGTTAAATACCCCATTTTCCCCATGGCCTAGCTTTACACAAGAAGAAGCCGATGCAGTTAGCCGCGTTATTTTATCCAACAAAGTAAATTATTGGACCGGCACTGAAGGCCGTGAATTTGAAAAAGAATTTGCAAGCTGGGCTGATAGTGAATATGCCATAGCGCTAGGTAATGGCACATTAGCACTTGATATTGCTTTAAAAGCATTAAATATAGGCGCTGGTGATGAAGTAATAACGACACCACGCACTTTTTTAGCATCTGCTTCAAGTATTGTTACATCTGGTGCGGCCCCTGTATTTGCGGATGTTGATCTAAATAGCCAAGCTATAACCGCCGAATCTATAAAAGCAGTATTAACGCCAAAAACTAAAGCAGTTATTGTTGTTCATTTAGCGGGTATGCCAGCTGAAATGGATGAAATAATGGCGCTCAGCAAAGAACATGGTTTTTATGTAATTGAAGACTGTGCACAAGCGCATGGTGCTAAATATAAAGGTCGTTCTGTTGGAAGCATTGGTCACATAGGTGCATGGAGTTTCTGCCAAGATAAAATAATGACCACAGGCGGCGAGGGCGGCATGGTAACGACTAACTCAAAAGAGTTATGGTCAAGCATGTGGAGCTATAAAGACCACGGGAAAAGCTTTGATGCTATTTATAATAGAGAGCATCCACCAGGTTTTAGATGGCTACATGAGAGCTTTGGCACTAATTGGCGTATGACCGAAATGCAAGCTACTATAGGTCGTATTCAGCTAAAGCGTATGGCTGATTGGACCGCAAAACGCCAAGCATATAGTACATTGCTCGATAGTGCAGCAGAGAATTTTGAGTGTATAAGATTAGTTAATGTACCAGAACATATCGAACATGCTCAATATAAGCACTATATGTTTATAAAACCAGAATATTTGGCTAATGATTGGGATCGCGACCGTATAGTAAACGAAATTACGGAACGTGGTGTACCGTGTCTCCAAGGTAGTTGTTCAGAGGTTTATCTTGAAAAAGCATTTGATGATACCCCTTGGAGACCTAAAAAACGTTTACCTAATGCAGTACTATTAGGAGAAACGTCAATTATGTTTTTGGTCCATCCAACTTTGACTGAAAGCGAAATAGGTAAAACAGCTCAAATAATCAACGAAGTGCTTGTTTTGGCTTCTTTAAAATAAAAACATATACCTAACGATAACGTTTACTAACAAAAAATAACCAAATACATAAAGACTATATAAATATTTACATATAGTCTTTATTTATTAAGTGCAATAGTTATTCATCTTGTAGTAAAATTGTAATCAATAGAATAGTAGTCTTACTGCTAGCTTCAGGGAAATGTATTGTGTCTTTAAAATTTTTAGTTAATTTACCTCGTCCTCAAAAAAGAATTATTTCTCTCCTCATCGATAGCGTATTTATAATTGTAGCTTTTTGGCTGGCTTTTTTATTAAGGCTAGACAGCACCACTGTTTTAAAAAATACACATACTTGGATTTTATTATCAGCATTATTGCCGCTTAGCTTATTAAGCTTTGTAAAGCTTGGGCTCTACAGAGCTGTGCTGCGCTATATGAACACACAGGCTATGTGGGCCATTATTGCCGGTGTTGTACTTTCGACTGTTTATTTAACTATTTTATCTTTTTTTCTTAGTGCGCCAGTACCACGCACCGTTCCTTTTATTTATGCCAGCTTTTGTATTTTATTTGTTGGTGGTGCAAGGCTAACCGTGCGAGCTGTAGTTGGCCAAATAACTATGCGCCGCAAAGAAGGCGTAATTATTTATGGGGCTGGTTCTGCTGGCCGCCAATTAGCAACTGCCTTAGCAAATGGCCCTGAATACTCACCAGTCGCATTTATAGACGACGACCCTAAAAAGCATTTATCGTTAATTCAAGGTGTTTGTGTGCATGCACCGTCGCAAATTGCTGAAATTGCAAAGCAAAAGTGTGCAAATAAAATATTATTAGCACTACCAAGTACATCTCGCAGTCGTCGAAAAGAAGTACTTAACGCAATAGAAAAATTTAAATTACAAGTTATGACTGTTCCCGGTATGGCAGATATTGTTGCAGGAACAACTAATCTTGATGAAGTAAAAGATGTTGAAATTGACGACTTGCTAGGCCGCGATTCAGTTCAACCTCGCCAAGATTTAATGTCGGCAAATATAGCCGATAAAGTTGTAATGGTTACAGGTGCTGGCGGCTCTATAGGTTCTGAGCTTTGTAGGCAAATAGTAAAAAATAGTCCGACTAAATTAGTGTTATTTGAACTTTCTGAGTTCGCGCTTTACGCAATTGAAAAAGAGTTATCAGAGTTTTGTGCCAAAAATGACTTAAATATTGAAATACTGCCAATACTGGGCTCTATTCAAAATAAAAAATTAGTTGAGTCAACATTTTCTACTTTTAGTGTTCAAACTGTTTACCATGCCGCAGCGTATAAGCATGTACCTTTAGTTGAACACAATGTTGTAGAAGGCGTACGTAATAACGTTTACGGCACCTATAACTTAGCAACTGCGGCCATATATACAAAGGTAGAAACTTTTGTTCTTATATCAACAGATAAAGCAGTACGCCCAACAAATATAATGGGTACTACTAAGCGCATGGCTGAATTAGTACTACAAGGGCTATCTGAAATCCAAGACACAACACGCTTTACCATGGTTCGATTTGGTAATGTTTTAGGATCGTCAGGATCTGTTGTACCCCTGTTTAGAAAGCAAATTAAAGCAGGTGGTCCAATAACACTAACTCACCAAGACATAACCCGTTACTTTATGACAATTCCAGAAGCAGCTCAGCTAGTTATTCAAGCGGGTGCAATGGGAGTAGGGAGTGACGTGTTTGTACTTGATATGGGAGAGCCTGTTAAAATTAAAGATTTAGCTATTAAAATGGTTCACTTGTCAGGGCTTGAAGTTAAACACGCAAAACGACCAAACGGCGATATAGAAATACAATGCACAGGTTTACGCCCAGGTGAAAAGCTTTTTGAAGAGCTCCTTATAGGAGACAACGTTATTGGCACCGACCATCCAAGAATCCTAAGTGCTCAAGAAATTAAAATGCCATGGAGCGAACTGTCTCCATTTTTAGATAAACTCAAGTTAGCCTGTGACGAAACCGATCATCAAGAAATACGTAGATTACTTTTAACCGCACCTACTGCTTTTTCACCAACGGACGGTATTTGTGATTTAAACTGGAAACAAAAGTTTAATAGTCAAACGAATGTTACAGTTTTACCAAACGTAAGTGGCTCCTAAAGCGAATAGATTGCAATAGTTTTATGTTTGTAGGGAATGACATGTCTACGTGGATTTTTCATCCTCGGTGTGTGTGTAGCCGCTTTGCTTGCTGGCGCACTAAAAGCGCAGCTTTTACGTATTTATTAACTTGCGTGAGCAAGCTTCACGCCTACGTGGATTTTTATCTTCGGTGTAGTGACCATGTAGGCGCCTTGCTTGCTGGCGCACTAAAACCCCCGCTTTTACATATTTATTAAATTGCGTGAGCGAGCTTCACGCCTACGTGGATTTTTATCTTCGGCGTATGTAACCATGTAGGCGCCTTGCTTGCTGGCGCACTAAAAGCGCAGCTTTTACGTATTTATTAACTTGCGTGAGCAAGCTTCACGCCTACGTGGGTTTCCCCCTCGGTGTAGGTGACCATGTAGGCGCCTTGCTTGCTGGCGCACTAAAACCCCCGCCTTTACATATTTATTAAATTGCGTGAGCGAGCTTCACGCCTACGCGAATTTTTCATCCTCGATGTATGTAACCATGTAGGCGCCTTGCTTGCTGGCGCTTTAAAGCCACCGCTTTACAAGTAAACACAATCCCAATATGGGTATTTCTTTATGTTGCCCACTAAGCCAGCACGTAAAGGGTTTGCAACTATATATCTAGCTTGATTTATTATATCTTCACCATCTCTTACTTTGTGGTCATAGTAATTAGATTGCCATACCTTTCCCTCTGTACCGTTTTGTTTATTAAGCCTATAAGTTGTAATATTTTTAAACTTCCTAATTAGGCTTGATAGGTCAGGATTACTATTTAACTGTAAAAGCCAATGTATATGATCAGGCATGATTACGTAGCAGATAGTATTAAGTGAATTGTTTTTTGAAAACTTAATGAGTTCACTCGCAATTAACCTTGCACATAAAAAGTTAGCAAATATTGGCTTACGAAAATCACAACAAATTGTAATAGAGTAATAAGCGTTTACCGAAGTGCAGCGTCCTTTTAAACGTTTACGTGTGTTAGCCATATAATTAATTTCCATTTGAATAAATTAAATTGCGTGAGCAAGCTTCACGCCTACGCGAATTTTTATCCTCGGTGTAGTGACCGTGTAGGCGCCTTATTTGCTGGCGCACTTAAAGCGCAGCTTTTACGTATTTATTAATTTGCGTGAGCAAGCTTCACGCCTACGTGGATTTTTTATCCCCGGTGTGTGGTGAGCATGTAGGCACCTTGCTTGCTGGTGCACTTAAAGCACAGCTTTTACGTATTTATTTAATTGCGTGAGCAAGCTTCTCGCCTACAATTTACCAATCTCTATTTTAACTTCACTACTTAATATCTCTTTGTACTTTGCTGCTAACGCATTTTTTGCATCATCATCGCCATGTACAATTTTTATGTGGCTTGGCTTTTTATGCATACCTGTAACAAACTTAATTAACCCGTTTTGATCGGCATGGGCGCTGTAGCCACTAATTGTATGTACTTTGGCGTTTATAGTAATGCGAGCATCGTTTATAAAAACATAGCCATTACGTGGGCCATATTTTTGAATTTCGCGACCTAGCGTTTTATTACCTTGGTAACCTACAAACAATACATCGGTGGTTTTGTCACTTAAAAATCGCTCAAGATAATTAACTATTCGGCCACCAGTGCACATACCGCTTGCTGCTAATATTATGGCTGGTGTTTGCCGCGAACTTAAATAGTTAATAATAGCTATGTGTTCTTTGTGTGAATCAACCGTAGTTAGGTTTTTAAAATCGAGCGGGTGCCTACCGTTTGCAACTTTGCGTTTGGCCTCGCTATCCCATAGGTGCTTAAATTTTTTGTATTGCTCGGTGAAATTGGCAGCCATAGGGGAGTCGAGTATTACGTGAATGTCTCGCCACTTAGACTTTTTAGATGAGCTATGTATGAGTTGCTCTAGCTCGTATAGCAGCTCTTGTGTGCGGCCAATACTAAAAGCAGGTACTAAAACAACACCATTGTCGGCTACGGCGCGTTCAATAATGTTTTTTAGCGTTTTTGTACGCTCTTTACGGCCTTGATGATTTTTATCACCGTAGGTTGATTCAATAACTAGGGTGTCGGCTTTATAAGGCGGCTTAGGCGAAGGGAGTAGCGGGGTATATGGCGCGCCTAAATCTCCTGAAAATACAACACGGTGTTTGTTGTTATCATTTTTTGTAACGTCAATTTCAACGTAAGCAGAACCTAATATATGCCCAGCACGCTGAAATCTCGCCTTAGCTTTATTGAGCCCTTTGCAAGGCAGTTCAAACCACGTTTTATAATCAACAGCAACTATGCGTTTATTTAATAAGCTTAAGCAGGCAGCTATAATTTTAGGGTCGCGGGTTACACCTACTTTTAAAGCATCTTCAATTACCAAAGGTAATAAACTGGCCGATGCAATACTTGTAAAAATAGGGCCTTTAAAACCGGCTGCTAACAAGTAAGGAATTCGACCAACATGGTCAATATGGCAATGGGTAACAATAAGCGCAGTAACATGGGTAATATTAAACTCTATTGGAAGGTCGGCTTTAGAATCCTCACCCTGAAATAACCCGCAATCAACAAGCACACTTGTTTGCTCGTTAATTACTAGCTCGTGGCACGAACCGGTAACTCCATTAACCGCTCCGTGGTGAAGTATTTGCATGATGGCTCACAGTAATTAGTCGTTTTTGTAATGATATTTACAGTAGAAGTTAAATTACAAAGATTCAAGGTAGGCTATAGCCGCAGTGTTTTAATAATAAAGAAAGCATATTTTCTTTATTAAAACTTAATTCCTAATTTATTTATAATTTAGCTGTCGTAGATCAACGTTCAGGCTATATTTAACCATATTTATTTACCATACTGTTGATTGCACGCTATGGTCGGTTATCGAGAGATAGAATTAAAGCTGTAATAGTATTGAAGTACTTTAAACAACTATTTGTGGTATTATTTTTAACATTGAAAAAATAAATCATTACAAAACTAGTGATAAATCATGTGTTTTAAGTGCTTTGTATTGATAATATAGTTGTAATTAGCCATGCATAAATGTAAAGGTTTTGTATACTTATGAGAAGTACATATTCGTTGCGCTTTAGCTATACTTTTACACATATGGATACATAATGGATTTTTGGTTCCCTCTCTCAATTACGTTTATTATCTCACTTGTTGCCATAAAAGTGATTAATCCTATTGCTGTAAAAACAGGGTTGGTTGACTTCCCTTGCGATAGAAAAATACATAAAGGAAACATCCCTTTAGTTGGCGGAATTGCAATTTATTTAGCCGTATTAATTACTTCAATGTTATTTATAGAACACAGCCGAAACTTAAATATTTATTTAGTTGCATCAGCGTTGGTACTTTTTTTGGGTACTTTAGATGATCGTTATCAACTCTCGGTAAAAATCCGACTTGTTGCACAAGTGCTTGTAGCCTCGTTAGTTATATTTGGAACAGAGATCTACTTACACAGCTTAGGATATATTTTAGGTTGGTTTGAACTCAAATTAGCAGGGTTTGGAATTGTATTAACGGTTATTGCTATTATTGCAGGAATCAATGCTATTAACATGATGGATGGCATGGATGGATTAGTCGGTTTACTCAGTGTAGTTGCATTTACTGCTTTGGCGTTTTTACTAAGTCGAGTAACTAATGCATGGTATTTGCTACCTTTTTTATTTATTGCCGCCTTATTAGGGTATTTAATATTTAATCTTAAACTACACAGTTCAGTCACAAAAATATTTATGGGTGACTCTGGCAATATGCTCATAGGCTTAACTCTAGTTTGGCTCATGGTAATAGGAATAGAGTTAGATGCGCCAGCATTAAGACCTGTAACCGCTTTGTACATAATTGCAGTGCCTTTAATGGACATGGCAACAGTAATAATGCGTAGAGTCAAATCAGGTGTATCCCCTTTTCAGGCTGACAGACAGCATTTGCATCATATTTTTGAAGCAGCAGGTTACAGCCATCGATTTTCGCTTATTGTTATTTCGTCTGGTGCAAGTATACTTGCCCTACTAGGTTGTTTGGCTGAAGTTTATGCTGTAGCTGAATGGATAATGCTAGTGTCTTTTTTATTGTTTTTTATGTGTTATTCGGCAATTACTAAACAAGTATGGAAAAAGCTAACGAAAATTTAGCCACATCAAGGATTTTATTTTGTTACTTACCAATAGATTAGAAAATAAATAATGAAAAATAATAAAGTTATAGTATCACTTCTCCCTTTTCTGTTTTTAACAGGCTGTGCTATGTCACCCCCTGTTCTTCATGCCACACGTGCTCTAATAGACGAACCAATAAAATCTAACAGTGCTAGCGCATTACCCACGTATTTAAGTGATGTATTAGACTCTAAGCCGCAAGGCTATACAGGGCAATACAATAATATTGAGTTTACATTAGGCCTGCAATATACGTCAGCATTGGGTGAAAACTGTAGAGTGGTTTATTTAAAAAGAGCAGAACAATTAGCCGAACAAGAACGTCGAGCTGTGTGTAAAAATACCAACCAGCAATGGGTAGTAACGCCTCAAGTAATTGAAAACAAAAACAACCAAATTAGCTTTGGAGCTTAAGCCCTTTATGAACATGCTAAGCAAAATATTTCAAACATTTTTAATATTAATCTGCTCTACCTTTAGTCTATTTAGCGCTAATGTTACCGCAGCAGAACAAATGTCTTTAAGCCAGCTTGAAAGCGCAGGTACAACTCAAACGCAACTACCTAATGCTGCGTTACAAAATGGAACATATAATAAACAAGGGCGTTCTGGAACATTATTACCAGGCGAAATGTCAGCGGCTGAATTACTACCTACTCCAGAGCTTGGCTTACCACCTCCATATGGTGCAAACTTATTTGCCGGTGGTTACGAAAGTGAGCGCCAAGATGGTTTGAACGACGACTATACAATAGCACCAGGCGACAAAGTTTCTATTTGGCTGTGGGGTGCAATAAATCAATCAGAAGTTATAACGGTTGATAACCAAGGTAATTTATTTATAACTAATGTAGGTCCTGTATACGTAGCAGACGTAAAAGCAAGCCAGCTAAACAGTTACGTAAGCAATAAAATAAAAGAAGTATATAAAAGTAGCGTACAAATATACGTAAACTTACTTACAGCAACGCCAGTGAGTGTTTACATAAGTGGTAGCATTGTTCGTCCTGGGCAATATGCAGGTATAGCCTCCGACAGTATTTTGTACTACTTAAAGCGAGCCGGTGGAATAGACTCTGAGCGAGGCAGTTACCGCTCTATAAAGGTATTACGAGACGATAAAGTAATTCAAAATATAGACCTATACGACTTTATACTAAGTGGTTACCTCCCTAAGTTTAACTTTAAAGACAACGACGTAATTTTAGTTGAGCGCCAAAAGGCAACAGTTGTTGTATCAGGAAGTGTAAGAGCACCATTTAGGTTTGAGTTTAAAGATAATCAAGCAACGGGAGAGCAACTAGCAAAATTTGCCTTGCCACTTGCTAAAGTAAGCCACGTAGGAATAGTGGGCGACCGTAAAACGGGCCCATTTTCGGTTTACTTACCTTACAACGAGTTTAAAAGCTTTACACTTAAAGATGGCGACCGCCTTATTTTTAACGACGATATACGTGCGCAGGTACTCGACATTCAGGTGGCTGGCAGTTATTTAGGGCCTTCGTACTTTGCAGTAAAAAATAACACACGCTTGCACGACTTACTTGCCAATATACAAATAAATAAAGACCTTGCTGACTACAAGTCAATTTATATACAGCGTAAAAGCGTAGCTAAAAAACAAAAAGAGATGATTGACCAAGCGTTAGACCGATTAGAGCGCAGCATATTTACCGCCCCAGCGTCGTCCGACGGAGAAGCTAAAATAAGAGCCGAAGAAGGTAAAATGATTTTAGAGTTTACCGAACGTGCCCGCAAAGCGGTTCCACTTGGCAAAGTAGTTATTTCTGATCAAGGTCAAGTTGCAAATATTAGGTTAGAGCAGGGGGATGTAATACACATACCAGCAAAAACTGATTTAATACACATAGGTGGCGAAGTGCTCATGCCACAAGCGCTTGTGTACAACCCAAATGCAACAATTGACGACTACATAGCATGGGCGGGTGGCTACAGCGAACGCGCCAATTACGACCAAATAATGGTTATACATCCTAACGGCATGATAGACGTAGACGCTTACGGCACCTTAAAACCAGGTGACCAAATTTTGGTACTCCCAAAAGTCGACACTAAGTTTTTGCAATCGGTTAAAGATATAACGCAAATAATTTATCAAATTGCTATTGCGGCAAATGTGGCCACCTAAATGACCACAGTACTTAAACGTAATAACTGGGCAATATGGCGCGACGTTATATTTGCCCTATTTGTACGAGAAATCCGCACAGGCTTTAACGATAAGCTAGGGCTTGCGTGGGCGGTATTTCAGCCATTAAGTTTTATATTTTTACTATCGTACTTACGCGGCCTGATCTCAGGTAGCGACTCACACACGGTGCCTACATTCGAATTTATGATGTACGGCATGCTGTTAATTCAATTGTTTTTAGAAACTTTAAATAACTCAGCAAATTCAATAAAAAAAAATAAGGCCTTATTTGCCTTTAGGCAAGTGCAGCCAATTAGTAGCGTTGTGGCCAGTAGTTTTTTTGATTTGTTAGTTAAGCTACTTGTTTTTGTACTTATTTTATTACTAATGTTTTTACTTAAAATGGATATTAATATAGACGATCCATTATTTTTAATAACAAACGTTTTTGCTGTATGGATTATAGCGATGTCACTCGGGTTACTATTTGCTATTGGGCAATGTTATGTACCTGAAATTACTAAAGTACGAGGTATTTTAACTAGGCCTTTGTTTTTTATATCGGGTGTATTTTTTTCGATGGAGGATATACCCAAAGAGTACTGGTCGTATTTAGATTGGAACCCACTTTTGCATGCAATAGAATTAACTCGTCATGCGGCTTATAGTACTTACCCTACAGAGGCAGTAAGTGAGTTTTATTTATTAGCTTGTACGATTGTATTATTGTTTTTTGCTTTAGCTGTTTACCACGTTTCGTGGAAACAGGCGCTAAGCAGGTAACCTTATGCAACAAGGAGTATTAAGTGATTAAGCTGCAAAACGTTACCAAGTACTATCCCTCTACGCTAGGTAACCAATATATTTTTAAAAATGTAAGCTTTGAAATACCCAGCGGCCATAACATTGCTATTTTAGGCTCTAATGGCGCAGGTAAATCTACTCTTTTTAGAATGCTTGCTGGCAGCGAATACCCTAATAAAGGTGAAATTATTACCGACCTTCACTTATCGTGGCCGGTAGCGCTTGCCACAGGGATTCACCCTCAAATGAGCGGCGCCGAAAACGCCCGCTTTATAGGGATGATTAACGGTGTTGCCGACTTAGACCAATACGTGCGCCGTGTACGCCAATTTGCCGAGCTAGGCCCAAAGTTTGATTTGCCAGTAAATACATACTCAAGTGGCATGAAACCCCGCCTAGCATTTGCTTGTTCAATAGGTATAGATTTTGACGTATACCTAATAGATGAGGTTACCTCAGTAGGCGATGCAAGCTTTAGAAAAAAAACACGCGAAGCCCTCACACAAAAAAGTAAAAATGCTAATGTGATAATGGTAAGCCACGAAATGGACGAACTGCGCCATTTTTGTGATAGCGCCATTGTATTGCACCAAGGCGAACTTACTTTTTACAACGATTTAGAGCAAGGAATTGCTCATTACCAGGCATTATAATTATGAGTCAACAAGCGGTAGAAAAAATAGAACAGCGCTTTACAGAGCTATCAAAAAAAACCGATAAAACTATTTGGCACAATGGCGAAAAGCTCATGGGGCTTGCGCAGGAACTTGAGCAAAACGATGTATATCTAGCAAGGCGTATTATGCAGCGCGCTCGTAATATTGATCCCACAAATCAATATATACAAAAAGAGCTAACTAGGCTTACTAATAAAATAAATAACCAACCGGGTAAAGCACAAACAAGTACCTCTACCGAGCAAAATGCAAAACCATCAGTAAAGCAAGCTGCTATGGCTGAGTTAAATAATAAGCGCGGCCTACACTTGTTTGCTAAGCCATGGTTTGTACTATTGGTTGTGCCTTTTATTTTGTTCGCGTTTTATCAGCTTGTATGGGCTGCCCCACGTTTTGAAAGCCGTGCACAATTAATAATTCAGCAGCCCGACGGCATGGCAACAATGGACCCTTCAATGGCGCTACTTAGTGGCTTAGGTGTGGGTGGCAACTCAACAGCCGATACCGAAATAGCTAAAGCGTACATACACTCGCAAGATATGCTTAACTACCTGCAACAACATAATAATTTAAAAGAACATTACCAAAATGGTGGTGATGTATTTTCGCGTTTAAGTAGTAATGCCAGCATAGAAGATTTATTAAAATATTATATAGACCATACCACAGTCGAAATTGACGAAGACTCAGGCGTACTAAAAATATTAGCCCAGGGCTTTACGCCTGAATTTGCAAACACTCTAACGCAAACAATAGTTAACCGCGCAGAGTGGTATATAAACTCAATAGGCCACCAACTAGCTGATGCGCAATTAAAGTTTATACGATTAGAGCATGCAAAAGTTGAACAACGCTTACGCGACGCACAAAAAAACACTCTTGCGTTTCAGCAAAAAAATAACTTACTAGATCCAGAGGCCGAAGGCATGGCGCTGCAGCAAATAACCTATGGGCTTGAGGGGCAAATAGCCACTAAAAGTGCAGAGCTAAAAGGGCTACGCTCAACCATGACCGAAAAAGCCCCGCAAGTAGTTATGTTAGCGTCGGAGCTTAGCGCTCTTAAAACCCAGTTAGAGCTAGAGCGAGATAGGCTTTCTACTCAGCAAGGCACCAATAGTAATATTAAAAATAATGGAACCTCTGTAAGTGAAGTGCTTGCGCAATTTTCTGACTTAAAAATTGAGTTAGAGCTAGCGCTTAAAGGTTATACATCTTCTGAGGTATCGCTCGATAAAGCCAGAATAGAGGCTTATAGGCAGCTTAAATATTTAGTAGTGGTTGAGTCAGCCACGCTACCACAAAACAATAAATACCCAGCTACCTTATACAATATTTTACTCTTTGCTGTATTACAGTTAATGCTGTTTGGTATTGGTAAAATAGTTTTAGCCACAGTAAAAGAGCTAAGGTAAACTTAAAGTTATAAAGTTTAAAAATTAATAGATAGGATTCTATATGCACTCTTTAAAAGCACCTGCCACAAAGTCGGCACGCAAAGGCATAATATTAGCGGGCGGCTCGGGTACTCGCTTATATCCGCTTACAAAAGTAGTAAGTAAACAACTAATGCCAGTTTACGATAAACCGATGATTTTTTACCCGGTATCTACTTTAATGATGGCAGGTATTACCGAAATTTTAATTATTTCGACCCCCGCTGAATTACCTCGCTTTAAAGAGCTACTAGGCGATGGTAGTGCATGGGGTATAACATTTGAATACAAAGAGCAACCAAGTCCAGATGGCTTAGCGCAAGCATTTTTATTAGCTGAAGACTTTTTACAAGGCCAATGCGCGGCACTTGTTCTTGGCGATAACCTGTTTTACGGTCACGATTTATCTTTATCACTACAAAATGCAACTGAGTGCGAGCAAGGTGCTACAGTGTTTGGCTACCATGTTTCAAACCCTAAATCGTATGGTGTGGTTGAATTTGACCAAAATGGCAAAGCCATTTCAATAGAAGAAAAGCCAGATAAACCTAAATCTAACTACGCTGTACCAGGGTTATACTTTTTTGATAGTCGCGTAGTGGAGTTTGCTAAAAACGTAAAACCATCTGAGCGAGGCGAGCTTGAAATTACCGACGTAATAGACCAATACCTCTCTAAAAAAGAGCTAAACGTAGAAATAATGGGCCGTGGCACCGCTTGGTTAGATACAGGTACGCTAGATGATTTACTAGACGCTGCTAACTTTATTCGCGCAATAGAAAAACGCCAAGGCTTAAAAATTAACTGCCCAGAAGAAATAGCCTACCGCATGGGTTACATAAATACAGAACAGCTTAAAAAGCTAGCAAAGCCGCTTAAAAAATCAGGCTATGGCAAGTATTTATTATCGCTTTTAGATCAAACTGTATTTTAATAGGCATTAAAATGAAATTTATAGAAACAAATATTCCTGATGTAAAAATTATTGAGCCACAAGTATTTGGTGACGAGCGCGGTTTTTTTATGGAAACTTTTCGCACAGAGCTATTTAACCAACACTGTGGCGAGCGCACCTTTGTGCAAGAAAACCACAGTAAATCGGCGCACGGTATACTGCGCGGCTTACACTATCAAACACAAAATACCCAAGGTAAATTAGTGCGTGTAACGCAAGGTGAAGTATACGACGTAGCCGTAGATATGCGCAAAAGCTCTCCAACCTTTGGGCAGTGGGTAGGGGTATTACTGTCGGCTGAAAATAAACGCCAACTTTGGGTGCCAGAAGGATTTGCACACGGTTTTTATGTAACAACAGAAACTGCCGAATTTGTATATAAATGTACCGATGTTTATAACCCAAATGTTGAAGTATCAATAAAATGGGACGACCCAACTCTAAATATTGATTGGCCACTAGTTGAAGGTAAGTTACCGCAGCTATCAGCTAAAGACGAAGCCGGCCTTAGTTTTAAAAACGCCCCGAAATTTTAATAGCCAAAAATTAAGTATTCATTATGAAAATATTAGTAACAGGTAAAAATGGCCAGCTAGGCTCAGAGTTACAAAAAACCTGCCCAAGCAATGTAGAGCTAATATGCTTTGGCTCAAAAGAGCTTGATATTAGTAATGCCGAACAGGTAAACGAGTTACTAATAACACACTCGCCAGATATAGTTATTAATGCTGCAGCTTATACAGCGGTTGATAAAGCCGAAACCGATACCGATACAGCCTATGCTGTAAATGAGCAAGGTGCAGCTAATTTAGCAAATGCATGTAAAAATATTGACGCAAAGCTTATACATATATCTACCGACTTTGTGTTTGATGGCACAAGCACTATGCCTTATACCGCAAGCGATGCAACAAATCCCTTGGGCGTTTATGGCGCGTCTAAACTAGCTGGTGAGCAGGCTATTAATGAAATTTTAGGCTCGCAAGCAACTATAGTGCGTACCGCGTGGGTTTATTCTGTTTTTGGTAATAACTTTGTAAAAACAATGTTACGATTAATGGCAGAAAAAGAACAGTTAGGTATAGTAGGCGACCAAGTTGGTACGCCAACGTGGGCGGCAGGTTTGGCGAATATGCTATGGGCTTTAGTAGCTAAAGCAAGCAGTGAGCAAGTTTTAAATATTGAAAATACAGCAACTATTTTAAATTGGACCGATGCGGGTGTAGCTTCGTGGTACGATTTTGCAGTAGCAATACAAGAGCTTGCAATTGAGCAAGGGCTATTAACTAAATCAATACCTATTAGTGCAATACCAGCAGCAAGCTACCCAACACCAGCTAAACGCCCTGCATTTAGCGTGTTAAATAAAGCCCAGGCTGAAGAAATAAGTGGCGTAAATACAGTGCACTGGCGAGCACAATTAAAAGCAATGCTAGTAGAGTTGAAAGCGCAAGCTTAAGTCGTATTTGTAGACGCGCAGCTTGCTGGCTTTATTAATTACTAGTAGGCGACAAGCTTGCTGGCGCAATAAAATAAGTTATATCTTCTCGGTGTAGCGCGCAGCGCCTCTGTGCCCTCGGCGGTAAAATTGTTTTGGGCTAAAGCTCATAAAGTGATTAAGTAATTATCACCACCGAGAAACCAAGGAGAAGTGAAGGAGAAGTAATTATTGCTTGTAGACGCGTAGCTTGCTGGCGTTTCTATAACTTCTCCGTGTAGCGCGAAGCGCCTCTGTGTTCTCGGTGGTAAAAATGTTTTGTAGGTGAGGTTTTATACCTCGCTCATAAAGTGGTTAATCACCACAAAGAATACACACAAAACAAAGAGAAGTGATTGCAGGCACTTAGCTTGCTGGTGTTATTAAGCTTCTTGGTTATAAAAATATTTTGTAAGTGAGGTATAAACCTCACTTTTTAGGCGAGTAAAGTAATTATTATTACTAATAAAATACATAAAAGGTCAAAATAAATAACCTTTTATTACCTTACTAATTAGTAAACAACAATTTGTAGTCTTACGGCTTAGAGTTTACAGCTTATGACTTGTAACGATGACATAAGGCGTAAAGCCAAAATTTATAAAATGGAATAGCAGATGACAGTTAAAAATCTATTAGTAACCGGCGGTGCAGGTTTTATAGGTGCCAACTTTGTACATTACTGGTTAGCACAAAACCCACAAGACAAAGTAATAGTGCTAGATGCACTTACCTATGCAGGTAACAAAGCCAACCTAGACAGTGTAGCAAACAACCCAAATATGACCTTTGTACACGGTGATATTTGCGACACAGCGTTAATCGAAAACCTAATCGACACTCATCAGTTAAATACCATAGTACACTTTGCAGCAGAGTCGCATGTAGACCGTTCAATTACCGGGCCCGACGCCTTTATTGAAACAAACATACTTGGTACATACAGCTTATTAAAAGCGGCTAAAAAAAAGTGGATAGACGAGCCTAAAGCGGCTGGTAATGAGTCATTAGAGCACCGCTTTCACCATGTAAGTACCGACGAAGTATACGGTACATTAAGTGCAACTGATCCTGCTTTTACCGAAGAAACAGCTTACGCACCAAACTCACCTTATTCTGCGTCAAAAGCAGCGAGTGACCACTTAGTACGTGCATACCACCATACTTATGGGCTTGAGGTTACAACATCTAACTGTTCAAACAACTATGGGCCGTTCCATTTTCCTGAAAAACTAATACCGCTTATTGTTACTAACATTTTAAACGACAAGCCTTTACCTGTTTATGGCGATGGCCAACAAATACGTGATTGGTTATACGTAGAAGATCATGCACGTGGAATTGAGCTAGTACTTAAAAAAGGTCGCATAGGCGAAAATTATAATATTGGCGGTAATAATGAATGGGCCAATATCGATATAGTAAAACTAGTATGTAAAGTAATGGGCGAAAAGTTTGCAACCAACCCAGAGCTTGCAAAGCGCTTCCCTAATGCAAAATCGGCAATAGAAAATAACGTTGAGCAATTAATAACATACGTTACAGACCGTGCTGGGCACGACCGCCGATATGCAATTGATGCAACTAAAACAAATAACGAGCTAGGCTATGTACCAGCAGAAAGCTTTGAGACAGGCTTCGCTAAAACACTAAATTGGTATTTAGATAACGATACCTGGTGGAAAGCTGTATTAGACGGCTCATATAACTCTTAATTTAAAGTGGTGTGTAATGGATATAGTACCAGTAATTATGGCGGGCGGCTCAGGCACTCGTTTGTGGCCTTTAAGCCGTTCTTTATTTCCTAAGCAATTTTTATCACTTGCTACAAACCAAAGCATGTTACAAGAAACGCTTAAACGAACATTTGGATTAGATACTTCAAACGCTGTTTTATTATGCAATGAAAATCACCGTTTTTTAGTTGCAGAGCAACTACGCAGCCTAGATTATACAGATGCCCGAATTTTACTCGAACCAGCAGGAAGAAATACTGCTCCTGCACTAGCATTAGCCGCGTTTGATATAATTAATACCCGTGAAGACGGTGTAATGATGGTAATGGCTGCGGATCATGTTATTGAAGATACGCTTGCTTTCGAATATGCTGTTAAACAAGCTGTACCGCAAGCACTAAATAATAAACTACTAACATTTGGTATTGTTGCTGACAAACCTGAAACTGGTTATGGCTATATAAAAAGAGGCGATAAAGTTGATGATTCAACCTATTTAGTTAACCAGTTTGTTGAAAAACCAGATTTAAAAACGGCAGAAGCATACCTAAACTCAGGAGATTATTATTGGAACAGCGGCATGTTTTTATTTAAGGCAAGCGCTTACTTAGCCGAATTAAAACAACATGCTCCCGCCATTTATAAAGCGTGTGAAATTGCTTATCAAGAAAAATCCGAAGATTTAGATTTTATAAGAGCAGGTAAAGAGTCGTTCTTATCATCACCCGATGATTCTATCGATTATGCAATTATGGAGCAAACTAGCAATGCAATGGTTATACCGCTAGATGCTGGTTGGAGTGATATCGGCTCATGGTCTGCGTTGTGGGATATAGACACTAAAGATAATAATAACAATGCCGTTAACGGTGATGTTATTTTGCATGATACTCATGACTCTCTTGTTCATTCAACAAGCCGATTGGTTACTACCGTAGGTTTGAATAATATTGTAATAGTTGAAACCAAAGACGCCATACTTGTAGCCGAAAAAAACAAAGTACAAGATGTAAAACATATAGTAGCTACTCTAAAATCAGAATCGCGCTCTGAGGCATCAAACCACAGAGAAGTATATAGGCCCTGGGGTAAGTACGACTCGATAGATAATGGTAGTCGCTATCAGGTCAAACGAATTACAGTTAAACCAGGAGCAAAACTAAGTGTACAAATGCACCACCATAGAGCCGAACATTGGATTGTGGTATCCGGTACAGCTAAAGTTACTAATGGCGATAAACAGGTACTCTTAACAGAGAACCAGTCTACGTATATTCCTGTTGGAGTTATACATGCGTTAGAAAACCCGGGTAAAGTTGATTTAGAGCTTATTGAAGTTCAATCCGGAAGTTATTTAGGTGAAGATGATATTGTACGTTTTGAAGACCGTTACGGGAGAGCTTAAAATTTATGGAAAAGTTAACTTGTTTTAAAGCGTACGATATTAGAGGTCAGCTTGGTACAGAGCTAAACGAAGATGTGGCATACAGAATTGGTCGCGCTTACGCAGAGGTTGTTCAAGCTAAAACAGTAGTAGTAGGTGGTGATGCTCGCGAAACAAGTGAGACATTGAAGTTAGCTGTAGCAAAAGGTTTGCAAGAAGGTGGTTGCAATGTAATTGACATTGGTATGGTTGGCACTGAAGAAATATACTTTGCAACATCAAACCTTAAAGTTGATGGTGGCATAGAAGTAACAGCATCACATAATCCAATAGATTATAACGGCTTAAAACTAGTACGTGAACAAAGTAAACCTATTTCGGGTGATACCGGCTTGCTTGATATAAAAGCATTAGCCGAAAAAAATGAGTGGACAGATTTACCAAAGGATAAATTAGGTATTTATGCAAAAGAGTCTAATTTATACCCTTATGTTGAACACTTAATTACTTATATAAACACTAATAATATAAAACCACTTAAGTTAGTTGTTAATTCAGGTAATGGTGCGGCAGGGCATGTTATAGATGCACTTGAACAGCAGTTTAAAAGTTTAAATGTGCCTATTGAGTTTATTAAGGTACACCATAACCCTGATCATACATTCCCAAATGGTATTCCAAACCCACTATTACCTGAAAATAGAGCTGCCACGTCTGATGCAGTGAAGCAACACAAAGCTGATATGGGTATAGCATGGGACGGCGACTTTGATAGATGCTTTTTGTTTGATGAAACCGGAGAATTTATAGAAGGTTATTACATTGTTGGTTTACTAGCTGAGGCCTTTTTAGTTAAAAATCCTGGAGAAAAAGTAATTTTTGATCCTAGGGTGTACTGGAATACTGTGGATATAGTCCAAAGTAATGGCGGTATACCTGTTATGTCAAAAACAGGACATGCTTTTATAAAAGAACGTATGCGTAAGGAAGATGCCATTTATGGTGGCGAAATGAGTGCGCATCATTACTTTAGAGATTTCTTCTATTGTGACAGTGGTATGATACCGTGGCTATTAGTCACGGAATTATTGAGTTTAAAATCAGTAAATTTATCGGAAATGGTAAAAGAGAGAATAGCCAAGTTTCCGAGCTCGGGTGAGATAAATAAAGTAGTAGAGTGTGCCGACACTACAATAAATCATGTAGAAAAAAAATACAGTGCCCTCGCTAACGCTAGGATTGATAGAACAGATGGGCTTGGTATTGAATTCCCTGAATGGCGATTTAATTTGAGAAAATCTAACACAGAGCCGTTAATCCGTTTAAATGTTGAAGCTAAAGGCAGTAAAGCATTAATGAAAGAAAAAACTAAAGAAATATTAGAAAATATAGATGTCAATCGGAATGATATTTTAAATGGCGCTATTGATGCATTTAATGATGGTCTAATCTATGGGTGGGCAGCTTCAAACGTATCAAGTAAGCAGCTTGAGGTGTATGTTAAATGCAATGATAAGATTATTGGGAGAGGTGTAGCCGATATATTTAGAGAAGATCTGAAGAATGCTGGAATCCATAACGGGGAGCATGGTTTTGCTATTAGGTTAAATGATGGCTACATCAGAAAAATAAACGGTGGTAACGAACTGATACTAGTAGAGGTGGGTTCAAATAAAAGAATTTTAGACGCTACGATGATTATTGATGTTTTTAAAGAAGATATTAATGCTCGGATTATTAAAGAAGATAATGGTTATATATATACTCAGATCACATCAGGTAACCCTATAGGTACCAGAACTATTAAGTTATTGAATGGTGGAAGACAGCTACATCAATTAGAATTTAATTCGGTAGAAAGTGAAACGATCGTAAAACAGCCTATACCTGTATTTTTAAAAAATAATAAAAAACACTCTTTTGATGTTGTTGTTTCTGGTACGTGTGACGTGGTTACGTCGGCAAGTTTTATTATTGATAAGATCAAGCCTAAGCTATTTTTCTATCCAGACTATACGGCAACTAATCCATACCAGGACTTGCTTTATTCTCAGTTAACTGAATTCGATGTAGAGTCTAGAAACATTGAAGATGCGATAGAATACCTAAATGACAATGTTGGTAGCACATGTGTATTTCATCTTCATTGGCAAAATATAGTTACAGCACCAGCAAAGACTGCATATGAACATCGCAAATTAGCTAAGAGTTTTATCCAAAAACTACTACATTACAAAAGCTTAGGAGGAAAGTTATTTTGGACTATCCATAATAAGCTTCCACACGATATTAAATTTAAAAATTCTGAAATTGAATTTCATGAAAAGCTCGCTGAAATAGCAGATACGATATTAATGCATGATATTAACTCGATAGATATCGTGAAAAAAGAATATAAGTTAGACAGAAATAAAGTAAAAATAATAAAGCATGGTAATTATGTTGATTCATACCCAAATATAATTAATTCAATACAATCTAGAAAACTATTAAACATACCAGCTGATAATATGGTTTTTGGTTTTGTTGGTCAGCTTAGGCCTTATAAGGGACTTAACGAGTTTATCGAAGCTTCCATCAAAATGGTAAAAACACCAAATGTTAGTGCAATTATTGCTGGCAAACCTGTATGGCCATTTACAAATGGTAAAATCACGACACGCTGTCAGTTGCATAGCAATATAGATGTATTTGAGGGGTTTGTGCCTGACGAAGAGTTACAGTTGTACTTAAATAGTAGTGACTTTATTGTTTTGCCTTATAAAGATATTTTAACTTCAGGAAGTGTATTGCTAGCAGCTTCATTTGGTAAGCCAATAGTAGTCCCAGATATTCCAGCATTTACTTCTTTGAAGGAAGAAGAGTTTGTATTTACATATGACCCAAATGTTTATGACTCTTTGTTTAACTTATTACAAGAATTAAGTCGCTTGGGAAAGAAACAAATAAGTGGAATTAGCGAAAAAGCGTTAAAGTATGCAAATAGCTTACCTTGGGACACTTTAAGTAAAGAATTAGCTAATACAATTTCTGATGTTATCACCACAAAAACTCACGATTTCCAAGCTAAATATGCCAATAAAATCCATGATGTGGAGGTCTTTGGAGATAAAGTACATGAAGGAATGGCTATTTGTGTTGTTAATTACTTCTCTCTAGAAAAAATTAAAGAGTTAGTGGTAACGATTAATAAGCATACAACAAGTCAATGGACTTTATATATACTCGATAATTCAGAATCAGAAGTAGAGTTTAATCAAATAAGAGCTGAGTTTAACAATGCTGTATTAGTGAAACCAAATAATAATTTAGGCTATGCAGCAGGTAATAACATATTAGTTCATTACGCTCTTAGTCTAGGTGCAACTCAGTTCAGTATATTGAATCCTGATATATTACTTTGCAGTAATGTTATTGATTATATGAATGAGATTCTTTTACAAAGCGATGGAATTCATTCTCCTGTTATCCTACGTGAAAATGAATTGGTATCGTTTTATTCAACTGAAATTGACAGTAACTCAGATGTACTTAAATTGGCTCATAAATATGATGGTTCAAAGCAATATATCTTACCAAAAGGTCCTCAACAGTCGGACACACTTAATGGATGCTCATTGTTTTTTAGTAAAGAGAGTATTAATAAAGTAGGGTATATTCCTGAAGAATACTTTTTATACTTCGAAGAAACTGATTGGACATGGAGTGCTAAAAAGTTAGGGCTTGAGTTACTCGTACATAGTGACGTTAGTGTCATACACACTAAGGATTCCCAAAAAGGTGGCGTTCCTACTTTAGCTTATACATATTACTTACTTCGCGGTGCTCTTATTTTTGCTAAAAATCATGGATTTAATGTAAATAAAACAAGAGCTAAATATGAGAGTTCTTTCGTAAAACCTTGGTGTGCAAATATACAAAACCGTAACCCTGAGCTACTACATCTATTTTCTACAATTGCATATGCAGCATTTGAAGATGGTTCGAAAGGTGTTACTGGTAAAGTCGATTTATTTGAAACGATTAGAAAATATAATGTAAGTGATTTTAAATCCGCAGGGTTTATTGATGACTGCAGCGGGAGTATTATTACTGGCTGGGCTGTTAATGGTAAAAGTGGCTATGACTCCGATACAAAATTACTTATTTATATCGCGGGTATTTACCAAGGCTTTATTATTCCAAATATAGTTCGAGATGATATCAGAGAGCTTGGCTATAACCATAAATCAGGGTTTTCTCATAATTTAAAAGTAACTGATTTTAGTAAATTGGAAATCATTGATAGCCAAACATTAAAAAAGTTAGATAAAAACCAAGACATTAAAAATAACTTCAGTATTTATGAGTTAGATGTTAACGACGATAAACCTACCAACTTTAAATGTAGCATTGAAGGGATAAAAAATGGAAGGTTGTCTGGTTGGGCTATTGATACAAATAACCAATATATAAAATTAGATTTAGCTATTTATATTGATGATATATTTATTACTAACATTGTTGCCGGTGATTATAGAGCAGACTTAGAGCAAGCTAAGCTTGGAAGGGGGTATTGTGCTTTTTCTGCAGTTCTACCACCAACTAAAATAGAAAAAGAAAACGTGAAAGTGAGTATTTGTTTATTAGGTTCAAAAGATATTCTTAGTGAAAAGAAAGTTTCTATTGAGCATATGACAAAAGGTTATAGCAAAAACTTTGATTTAAAGTCATTTCTTAGTTGGTCGTATACAAATGTAATTACTCCATTTGGTCAATATGAAAATTCAAATAAGTTACAAAGAGAGCTTCATTTTATTAAGAGTACACTAATAGATAGAGCTTTAAATGAAAATCGGAAGTTATTGATATCAATTATTATGCCGGCTTATAACCGCTCTAGTTTAATAAAAGATTCTATAGACTCTGTATTGGCGCAAACTTATTCTAAGTACGAGTTAATTGTTGTAGACGATGGAAGTAGTGATGATACTTGTGAGGTCGTAGAAAATATTATTGATTCAAATCCAGATCATAATATTAGATTAATTAAGTTGGCTTCAAATGAGGGAGTTTCTTTTGCCAGAAATAGAGGGATAGAGCAATCTAAAGGGGATATCATTGCTTACCTTGATAGCGATAATGTGTGGGACAAAGACTATCTATTACTTCTAAATCAAAACTACCTACGTAATAAAGAGTGTGATACAGCCTATGCTGGGCAAGAGATTTATTACTTTGATAAATCTACGGATTCTAGCTATAGAACTGCAATTAGATTATTGCCATTTAATCGCTCACTGATAGAAAATGAGAATTTTATCGATTTAAATGTGTTCTCTCACAGGAAAGTATTATTTGAGCGTTTAGGAGGTTTTAAAGAAGAGCTTAGACGTTTAGTCGATTGGGATCTTATTCTTAAATATACCAGTGAAAAACCAGCTTTATTGATACCAGCATTAATGAATAAATACTATTTTGGGCTTGCTAACAATCAAATAACCGCAACTGAAAATTTTGAAAGAAATTTAATTAAATTATTGGAAGGACTCTAAAATGAATGTAATAGTATTTTTCTCTCAAAGTCATAAGTTATTAGAGTATGCTAATTTAGCTGCACCTTATAATGTTAAAGATATAAGTTTTCATTTTATATCTACGACATTAATTTCAGAAGCTGAAAAAACTATGCTGCATGATAATAAAATTGAGTTCATAGAAACTGAAAATATTGATTTAGCTTTTGATCAAGCCTCTGAAAAGGTTGGTAAAAGTGAGTGTGTGATAACTGTTGCTGATGTAATGCCTAAAGATCAATGGCTGGAAACCATCCATAAAGAAAAAGCAATACTGACAGATATGGGGTGTGCTATTGGGCGTTGGTATAAAACCTTAAAACCTGGTAGAGAACATTTAAAATTAAGTAAGTTGGGAGCTAAGTACATTGACCATACTCCTGAATTGATACGTAATCACGTAATTGATCACTCTCCGTCAATGTTAGTACATGCAAAAAAAATATCGCGTTTCCCTGTTTTCTTTAATTGGTTTTCTGAGGGAATGTCTCAGGCAATAGCTAATTGTTTAAAAGTCAGTTGTTCTTTTTCTGATTTTTCACATTTTCTTAGTGACGAAATGTGTCGTGTAGAATCTAATGAGTCAATCTATTATATTAACTCACTTGAGATAATTGACCTTAAATTATTGAATTAACTTTTGTGAAGGACGAAGTAAATTAAAAAATAGGATTATTCCCAACAGTTTATATTTAAACAAAGGTTTATATTCAGAGGGAAGAGGAAAATAGTTATTTCCAGAGAACAACCATTCCCTCTAGTTTTTATATACAAAATTTAAGAGAAGTACATATGAAAGATATAATATTTCACGTTGGAGCAGGCAAGACAGGTACGAGTGCAATTCAATCTGGTTTCGCTCGTTATGGTAATGAATTAGCCACTAAATTTAGTATTCATTACCCTGATTCGAATGACAATATCAAAGCTGCAAGTGGAAAGATAACATCTGGTAACTCTTCCGAATTATTGCAATTCCTTGTACCAAAAAGAAGAAGCGCTGCTTTTGATGAGAAAAAATTTATTAATGATTTTCTACTAACTAGTAAAAATGCTAATTTTGAAAAAATTGTTTTTTCTAATGAGTTGCTTGAGGAAGGCGAGGAGGTGAAATGGAGCGCATTAGTTAAGCTAATAGAATCTAACAATATGAATGTTAAAATCATATATTATGTTCGTCATATCTCTGATCATGCCTCATCTGTCTATGGCCAAATGATTAAACGTTCAGGCTATGCAAAATCTTTTGAAGAATATTCTGAGGTTTATTTTGCTAAATTCAGAACAAGTTTGGCTAAATTCCTAAACCTAATCAGTAAAAATAAAATTACTGTAAAGGTTTATGATGAGGTAAAGGAAAATATTTTTTCTGATGTTATTTCTACAATTGATCCGCAAGTAATATTTCCAATTAATATTGAAAAAGTAAACAGATCTCTTTCACAACAAGAGTTAATGATTTTGAAGCATATAAATATGCACACTAAAACCCCAAAACTAAGTACAAAACTTTCTGATTTTATAATATATAATCGAGACGTAGTAAGAGAACCTTTTACAATTACGCAAGATGCATTGAAAAATATAACAAATAATAATAACAAGACGGTTGACTGGATTAACGATACATTTTTTGATGGTTCAAGCCGTCTGAAACTATTATCTCAAGATATTGAAGTTAAAAATATAGAGAGTTCAAAAAAAGTTGAAAGTTTAGTGGATTTGTTTGCTTCATTGCTTAGCTTTGTTGATAGTAACCCCAAACAAATAGCTTCTTTTAAAAATAAAAACTCAAAAGATAACTTAGATGAGCAGTTAGATATTGCACGCGCCAATAACGTTTTTTTAAAAGCTGAATTGGCAGAGGAAAAAAAGCATCTAAAAGATGCGGTTAAGAAGTATATTGATTTTTCGAATTTATGCCCTAAAGACCCAACGCCACACTATAGGTTAGCTAAATTATATTTAGAACAAAACGATATAGAGAACTCTTTTATATCTATAAATAAAGCAATAGCATTAAGTAATGATGAAACCTTTTTAAAATTTAAAGATTCGTTACTAAAGCATTGAATTTAAAGGTTTTTTCTGGTTTAATAGGGGTTTTTATACATAGCAGGAAATATTAATTAGTAAAACTCACACTGAGTTGATGCCATTTTTTTAGCAAAATTCAACGATTCTTTTATAAAAAGTAAGCGTTCTGTTTTAATTCCATTGGACACTTAATTGTAGACAACAACGTAAAAAATTAAGGAAATGGTACTTGCTTTTATACATGACACATGGCAAGAAATTGCTCAGGTGTTGTTGCTAAGATTTTAATTTAAATAACAGGCTATAAGAAGATGTTTAATTTTACCGCAAACCCTTTTAATAACTTAAGCCAAAACGTGCAGCATCAATTCTGTATTAACTATGCTATACAGGTGTTCAATAGTAACGCCATATATAGTTTTATACCCAAAAATGGTTGCTCTACACTACGGTTATCGGTTGCTATTGCCAATGGTTGTATTAGTGGTATTGAGGAAGGTAACTGGATACATGCTAATAACCAAACATTTAAACCTACTTTAAAAGAGGTGGCGACTGCACGATATAAGTTTGTTGTACTGCGCTGCCCATTTAGGCGCTTAGCGAGCGTGTTTTTAGATAAATTTGTAGCGAAAGAGCCCGATGCATGGCAATACCGCGATTTACTAAAGCGAGAGGTTAACCTTGATGATTTAACTTTTACGCAATTTGTTAAATCACTTGCTGTACCGCCAATGAAAGGGGCCAATATACACTGGAAGCCGCAAAATCAATTTTTACTTTATAAAGAGTACGATGACTACTTTGCACTTGAACATTTAGAAAAAGCGATAGCTACACTAAAAGATAAAATTGATTTGAATGTGGTTGACGCCCGTAGCTTAACAGGGCATGGCACTGATAAATTTGAAATGCTTAGTAATGTTAACTACAGCCAAGTAAAAGCTTTTGATATTGCTATTTTAAAACGGCAAGGTAAATGCCCTAGTCATAAATCGCTTTATAATGATGAATTAATCCAGCTTGTAAAAAATCTCTACGCAGAGGATATTTCTTTGTATACAGAGCGCTGTAATAAGAGCGACCTTTTATTTACGTAATTATATATAAATTGGTGTGTATTAACTCCTTTTTAGAGTAATCGAAAATGGCTACGCTTTGCCTAATGAATCTTAGTTTTCAAGACTTTTGTGTTAGGGAGGCTCAATTGGTTTTATTCATCAATAGGATGGTATTAGTAAAATGAAAGGTATTTTACCCCCCCCCACCACTGCAGTTCGCTTTGCTGCGTTTGGCACAACTTTTATAGGGCCTGTACTAAGTTTTTTTTCTCAACAGTTAGCTGAGAATACTACTGAAAATACACCACTCTTTTTTTTAGCCAGGGAAGGTTACTGGTTAGAAAAAGCATTTAAACAGTATCTTTCAGGTAGTAATAAAAAACAATCTAGTTGTTATTTACTTGCCTCGCGCGCATTTTTATTTAAGTTACTTTTAGGCAGCAGCCAAAGTTATGCATATTCACTCAAGGGCGATTTTACAGGCTCCTTTTATGATTTAATGCGTACGCGTTTTTTATTAAGTAACAGTGAAATTGAAGATATTTTTAGTAATGAAATTAGCGGCCGCCATGTTGAATTAGCGGCCGATAAAAAAAGCATTATAGAAGTGTTAGCTAACCATAAAAAAGCGATTGATAAAGTAATAGCACCCACAAAGTGTGCTTATCTTGCTTATTTAGAGGCTATGGGAGTAAATAAGCAGTCTACCCTTCACTTAGTGGATTTAGGCTACTCAGGCACTATTCAGGCGTTACTTTCTATATTGCTAAACAAAGATACCTACGGCCACTATTTAATAGCGTCGAAACCTGGTGAATATAGTGTTGATGATAATAAAGTAACCATGCGTGGGTATTTAAAAGAAGGGGTTAAAATTGGTGAGGGTTACTTACCACTCGATCGCTCAATGTTTTTAGAATCACTGTTAACTGCACCTAATGGCCAGTTTAGAGATATTAAACTGAATACTTTTGATCAGTCTAAATTCGATTTTTACTACGGGCGAAAAGTTGCATCACAGCGTTATTTTTATGAGCTTGAACAAGTAATGGCGGGTGCGCTTAATTATTGCTTTCATACTGGTAAGCATCAATTAGCATTTACAAGCCATGAGTTAGAATTATTACTAAATAGCTATATGGGTAAACCAAATATGATCCCTAAATGCACTACACACATTTTTGATATTGACGACGACGTTACAGGTAACGGTACCGTTAATGCCCTACAGTTTTTTGGTTTAGCATAATGATTAATAAAAATACAATAAAAACACATATGCCTGCACTGTTTAACTTTGTAAAAAGTCAGCCGCAACTCCTTAAGTTAGCTCAGCGAGTTAATGCAAAATTACAGCACCGTGAGTATATAAAGTTAAATAATAAAAAAAGCTACAGCGATAAAGAAACGGCTTACTTACTTGAAAAAGCAAAAGCAGCAGGCTTTTTTGATTATGCTTGGTATAGCAATAAACAGCTTAGAACGTTTAGCTGTGAGCTTGAAGCTTTTGAAGATTATTTACACAAAGGTAATTTTAGCAATATAAATCCAAGCCCTAATTTTGATACAGAGCTGTATTATAAGTGCAATACGGACATTTACTTACAGGGCGTGCATGCATTAGTGCATTACTTAAATCATGGCCAGCAAGAAGGTCGCTTATCGCTTCCCGCTAATCAAAAGTGGTACCCAAAAGCAATAGAAAGCACCGCAGATGGTGAACCAACATCACTTAAATTAGCGATGTGTTTTCATGTGTTTTATGGCGAGTTTATTGATTACTACTGTGATGCTTTAGCTAAATTTACGCAGCCGGTCGATGTTTTTGTGAGTGTAGCTAGTGGTGAGCTTGCTAAAAAAGCAATGCACGATTTTAAAGCGTGTTCAAAGGTAAATAAGGTTGTAGTAAAGGTAGTGCCTAACCATGGGCGAAACTTTGGCCCTATGCTTGTTGAGTTTGCAAGTGAGTTACAAAAGTACGATTTGTTTTGCCATATGCATTCTAAAAAATCACTTTATTCTGGCCGTGCGCAAACCCAGTGGGCTGATTACTTGGGTGAGTACTTATTAAATGACCAGCACGTTATTAAGCAAGTGCTTAATCATTTTAACGATAACCCTAAAAGCGGCATCTATTACCCCACTTCGTTTTGGATGATGCCTGATTGGGTAAACCACTGGCTTAAAAATAAACCCGCTGCACAAAAGTTTACTAAAGAGTGGAATATTGAATTAAAAGATGATTTTTTAGTTTACCCTGCCGGCGGTATGTTTTGGGCAAGGCCTGAGGCGCTAAAGCAGCTTTTAAATAAAGAATATAAGTACGATGATTTTCCAGGTGAGCCTTTACCTAACGATGGCTCACAGCTGCATGCGCTTGAGCGTATGCTTGGGCTGCTTGTTGAAAAAAATGGCTACAAGCAGCTATTTTACTACCCTAAAACAGGCCAATTTACTCACGATACAAGCTATATTTTGGCGCAGTATATTAATACTGCCGAAGGGCTTAAAAATCAGCTGAATAATTTTGAGCATATAAGCTTTGATGTATTTGATACTTTAGTAAGGCGTGAATACCACGCGCCAGATTACGCTAAGTTGTTATTAGGTAAAGCGTTGGTTGAAAGTGGTGTTGTAAGTAATGCGCATGAATTTGTTAAATCCCGTAATATCGCAGAGTTTGAGGTACGCAAAGCTAAAAACTTTATAGGTGATGTAAGTATTTTTGAAACATACAGCTACTTAAGCGAGCAACTGGGCTGGAACAGTGAGCAAGCCCATAGTTATGCAGAGCAAGAGTTTGCTTATGACCTACACATGATTTTACCAAAAGATGAAATGGTCGATATTTTTAACGAGCTTATTTTAGCTGGCAAACAAGTAACAGTTGCATCAGATACCTATTATACAAAAGAACAAGTGGCACTTATGCTGGCTAAAGTAGGTATTAGTGTGGGCTTTGATTTACTGGTTTCGAGCGATTTAGGTAAACGCAAAGACAATGGCCAATTGTGGCAACATATAAAGCAAAGCCTACCCGAAGGGCAAAGTTTTATACATGTTGGCGACAATGCCGTGGCCGATGCACAAATACTAGGTGACTTTGGCTTACAAAATTTGCATATTCTTAATCCACTAGATAAATGGCATGCTGCGGGATGGGATAATCCATTTAGTGGTGGCAATGAATTAAACGAACAACATATTTTAAAATGGGGACCACTGATAAGTAGCTTTGGGCGCTTCCCGTTTTTAGGTGAATAGACAACAATATGAATATAAATTTAAATCAACCCAAAACAATAATATTTCACCCTGGTATAGGGAAAACAGCAACGAGTGCAATTCAAAATATTGGCTTTAAACTTTCTACTGATAACAATTTACAAGCATGCTTTTCGCCATTTGGTTTATTTGGTGGCGCGAGCAACTACTTTGCTTCTAACCACCCTGGTTTTTCGCTTGAGAATTACCAACAAAATTGGAAATCGCTTTTAAGTTTTGCTAAAAGCAGAGACAGTAGTACGGTTGTATCTAGTGAGTTTTTAATTAGGGATAACCCGCAGCATATTGCAAATATGCTTAATGAGGCAAAAAGGGAAGGTATTGAAGTAAAAGTTATAGTTGCGGTGAGAAATTACACTGATTACTTAATTTCTGCTTTTTTACAAGCCGTTAAAGTCAATTGGGGTATTCCTGACAACGAAGATATGTTTAAGTTTTGTGAAAGAGAGTTGGCCCAAATAAGAATGCCATTATTAGTTGATAATTGGGCTAAGCACATTGGCGATGAAAATGTATTTTTGATGGATTACGATAAAGATAAGCAAAATTTTGTAAGTCTATTTTTTAAAGTTATTGGCCTTAATATTGACGCTAGCAATAGCCTACAGAGTAAGGTTAATGAATCTATTCGGCTAGAAATTGCGCCTATGCTGCGACACTTTGACCGTGTAAGTAGCAATAAACAGCAGCGAGAAGAGCTTATAAAGTACCTAAATTCTTTAGACTACAAAGAGCAGCATGCTAAAAACGTAAAACAACGCATAGAAACTAAAGTGGTACGAAATGCTTTTACACACGATAAAGAGCGCCTTACAGCAAGGTATACGTGGATCTAAACCTATGAAAAACGATTATTGGGATCCTGTAAAAAAACGTATAAGCACACGGTTAGATTATAGCTTAGCGCTGAAAAATCATATTAACTTTATATGCGGAAGCGATATCTCAGAAACGCGTTTATATAACTCGCAGTTTACTAAATTTTCTCCAACTTACTGTATTGAAGAGAATCCACTTTTTTTACCCTACAAAGAAACACATCATATTCCTAAAAGCTATGTTTTTGAACACTGGGCTTATGACAAACATTTAAACCCAATTTTAATAGCTGACCATTACAAACCAGTTTTAAAAGGCTACAAAGACCATTCTGAGTTGCCTGTTTATCCTTTCAAGGCCGCTTTTCCTAGTGAGCATATGAAAGGTAACTATTACTACATGGGCATGCTAAACCCTCATTATGGGCATTTTATTCAGGAGGGAGTCACGCGTTTTTGGCTTGCATTAAAAAAGCCTAGCTTAGTAAATAAAAATACTAAATTTGTATACCACGTATTTGAAAATTTTAATGAGCAGCAAAAAAATGCTTTTTTGAATTCTAATATGATGCAGTATTTAGCCGTGTTAGGTATAAACCGCGACAATATTGTTTTTATTAAAAAGCCAACAACGTTTGAGCATATAATTATTCCTGAGTCAGGTATTTCTATTAGTGATGGCAACTGCTACTTGACTGATGAAGCTCGTTTAGTTTGGTTACATTTAAATAAAATGATGGCAGGTTACGAGAATAAAAATAGCATTGTTAGTAGCAAGCGAGTTTACTTGAGTCGACGTGCGGTAAAAGCGCCGATACAAGGCCGAATACTACTGAATGAGGATGAAGTTGAGTCTTACTTTCGCTCAATAGGGTTTGAAATTATAGTGCCCGAGGATCTTTCTCAAATTGATATGCAGAAGGCACTTTCAACCACCAATTTTATTGCTGGTAGTCCTGGCTCTGGTTTGCAAAATTCCTTTTTTATACCCAACCCTGCAAAAACTTTAGGCATTACTTGTTTACCGATTATGAAAATAAACCCTGGTATTAACCATCAAGTTAATACAGATTTAATATGTGGGCATAAAACATATGGCTACAACACTTCAACTAATAATATATTTCAAAAAAATAACTCCATTGAATGGAAAGTCTCTATTAATAATTTAGATAAATGCTTAGCGACTGTTTTATAGTATTTAATTTTTACGAATATAATTTATCGTTGCCGGAGACCAAGCAATGCGAGAGTTAACGTTACATATTGGGGCGCACAAAACCGGTACATCGACAGTTCAAAACTGGATGTACAATAATCAGCGCTTTTTAAAAAAAAATAGTGTGACTCCATTTTTTATTGAAAATGGTAAAAGTGCAGTTCAAGTAAACCAAACTTATTATTTTGATCATTCAAAAATTAAAAATGGATCTGTTTTTATAAAAGAGCAGCTGGCTATAAATTTAAAAAAGTGTACCGGTAAACGTGTTGTAATGTCCTCAGAATGTTTTTCATGGATACATGATAAAGAGCAATTAGAGCAGTTTAAAGCCTCTTTGGGCGCGCACTTTTCTTCTATAAAAATCCTTATTTATATTAGGCGACAAGACCGACAAGCTTTGTCGCACTATCAGCAAAGAGCTAAAAGCTGGGAAGCAGAAGGGCATTATTTTAAAGGCGATAATAAAGCATTTCCTAGTTTAGACAAAAATGCTAATTCGTATTTAAATTACTATGATCATTTTGCCATGTGGGGAGATGTTTTTGGTGATGAAAATATTACCTTTAAGGTATTTGATAGGCTAGAGCTAAAAAATAATTGTGTAGTGAGTGACTTTCTTGATTTTTTAAAAGTTCCATTTTCTCAAAACGGTATAAATGTGAATGACGCTAATGTAAGTTTGGGTATATTACATGTAAAAGTCGCTCACATTTTGCGCTCTATGGGCGTTAAGCGTAATGATGCTATTTTTCAAAAAATAATTAATGAACTAGGTGACTCATACGTGATGCGCCCTGCGCGTAGTACGGCTATCGATTTTTATTCTAATTTTAGAGCCTCTAATGTTGCGCTTAACCAACGGTTTAAAATAAGTAGTGAAAATGAAAGTATATTTTCAGAGTCTTTTGACTTTTATAACGAGAAAGCTTCTGATGAGTGGAATGAGGATTTAGCTAATCACGCTATAAAAACTATAATTAAAGTAATATTAGATAAGTGAGCCATTATGAGTTTAAAAAAAGTCTCATCACTTTTTAAAAATACGCAACAAGAGGCTACTATATGCAAAGATGTTGCTGTTATTGCTGTTATCAAAGATGAATCGGCCTATATCCATGAGTGGGTACACCATTATCAGTATTTCGGTTTTAAAAAAATTTATTTAGCTATAAATCGTACTACAGACAAAACTATAGAGGTTTTGGATCTAATATGTTCAAAATATGACAATGTAGAATACTTTATTACTGACTGGATAGATAAAGACGCTGATAAAACCGGGATAAACCCAAATATGCAACGGCTATCTTTTAGTTTTTTAGCAAATGAGGCATTTAAAGACCCAAGTATTACTCATTGTTTAAGTGTGGATGCTGATGAGTTTTTTTATCCTACTTGCTTTAAAAAGGATATAAAACAGTTTGTTAACTCTTTTGATTTTGCTAGTAAATTGTCAATTCACTGGGCTTGTCAGGAGGTTGATGAAGAGGAGTTTTCAGCTCCTTTTGTTAACAAGGGTTATTATGTTACTCCCCAAGTAAAAACTATCATAACCCGGTGTACTTATGAAAATATGAGGAAGTTTACATTACATGTTCCTCTGCTCAAATCTAACTATAATGCCTCTCATATAGATGCTAGTGGAGATACCTTTGAAAAAGGTAAGCATAGAGAATTAGCTGCACCAAGCTTTAACATTAATCAAAATGCTTACATACTTCACCGAATGGTTCGTTCTGAGTGTGAATATTTAGCATTATTACTAAGGCAAAACCCTGAATCGACTTCGAGGGTTAAGAAAAACAGAGATGGCATAACTAAAAAGGCTAAATTATCATATCTTGATGTTCCTGAATCACACCTAAAAAGCTACCATGGTAGTTTGGATGAGTTTATAAAGTATTGTAATTTAGCTGGTATGCTAAATAAAATACGTGAAGACGTAAAAATTAGTGCTTTAGAAATTCTTGATATAACTGATGAGGAGTTATTAAAGGATGTGGATACTTATTATAAAGTTCTTAAAGGGACTTCGATTTTTTCCTCATTCCATAAAAGAATCAAGAGTATTGATTATCTAAATATAATCGATGAGCCTTTGATAAATAAATTTAGAGATATTGCAATATCCTTTGAGGGTGTTGACCTTAACGTATCCTTAGAACTTATGAGAATAGCATCTAGGTTTAGACCTGGTGGTAACCTGATTGCTCATAAAGTATCTCAGTATGAAGCACAAATTATTAATTAATTTAAATGCATTAATTTATATTTGCATAATTTTTTGTTAAGTGGCTAAGCAATACTTAAAGAGTTGCAGGCTTTATACAAAACAAGTTAGTACATAATTAAGTGGTAGTTGAAAGCACAGCTAAGTTACTACTTGGAATTTATTGATGACAATTAAAGTAATTATACATATAGGACCTCCTAAAACAGGTACGTCAGCAATACAGTTTTCATTACAACGAGACTCAAAACGGTTAGCTGAAAATGGCATTTATTACCCAAAGCATACCACTGATATAAATGGAATTAGCTCAGGAAATTTAAATAGTATTTATGAGAACACGTCAAGTGGTCGTGTAGTGAGCAATGCTAAGGTAGTGACCCTTTTGGCTGAGTGTAAAAAGCGTGGTTTGCATACATTGTTATTAAGCTCTGAGTTTTTTTTTGAAAGGGTTAGTGATATTACAGAGGTACTACCTGATGCACATTTTATTGCCTATATTCGAAATCCTTTAGATAGCTTTGAATCTTTGTATAATCAATCAGTAAAGCGACATCACAAAATAAGCCCTATTAAATCTCTTCCTAAGTTACCACAGCTTTACTTAAATAAACTGGATGAGCTAGTAAGTAAATTTGGGGTAGGTCGGTTTAGACTTCGTTCATATAGTAATAAGGCATTTGTTGGCGGAAATATTATTAATGATTTTTATAGTATTTTAAATATTGAGCCACCCATAATGGGAAAAGCTAATATTAATACCTCTTACTCTTTTGAGGCACTTGAGTTTAAACGCTGGATTAACCAGTTTTGCTCACCTGACTTAGCTTTGAAAGTAGATAAAATTTTGCAAACGTTTAAAAGCTCCTCAAATAGTTTTTCTCTTATAGACCCTGATAACTATGAGTTATACAGAAGTCATGCTATTGATGCCTTAGGTAGTTTTTGTTCTAAGTTTTCTGTTTATGGTTTTGAGAGTTTACTAAATGAAGTTAGCTCAACTGATCAAAAAGACTATAGAGAGCAAAATTTAGATGTATCAGAGTTTACTAAAGTGGCTGAGTATATTAATAATCAAGCGCCTGAGGTATATAAGTCTATTTGCTATGCACTTTATCTTTCAAGTTATCAGCCCTGTTTTAATGACAAGTATGGGCAAGTTTTTATTAAGAAGTATCAGCTTTCTGAAGTATCGGATAAATATATGTTCAAAACGAAGTCTTTAAATTTTATAAAGCGTTTATTTGGTAAAGCTATAGAGCCTGAACAACTACCAATTAATCAATCTGCACCTGATGATATAAATAGATTGAGGCTCAAACTTGGTTTAGCTGAGTCTATTTCTGATGTTGATATTCTAAAGGAATTAGCGTTTATAGCAGAGACGAACAAAGATATAGGTTTAGCATACTTATTTATGAAAAGGGCACAGAAGTTAAGGCCCAACGGTCCTTTAATTAATAGTAAGATAAAAATTTATGAGCGTGAAATTGATAGCTCTACAGTTAAGCGTGATGATTTCTAGGTGCAGTTAATTAGAAAAACATCAGTAAAAATAATCAAAGGTCTTTTAAGTATTTTGCCTCAGAGCTTTGTTGATAAAGTAAAGCAGAATCCAAAGTTGGTGGCTGCGTATAGTCGTAACTTGCATAAAAGTGGTTTGTTATATCAGCTACAAACACTTGATGAGCTTAAGCGCTCTTACGATGACTATATTAACGAGCACAATTGCTACCTTGCTAGGCAAGTTAAGCACTTTGCAGAAGTCACCAATAGTGATTGTTCGTTAATTGTATGCGTTGCCGATTATAGCCCTAGTAATTTATTGGCTACGTTCAATAGTATTAATGAGCAGCATGCCGCATTTTTAAATGTAGTTGTATATTGTAAGGTAAATAATCGAGTTGAAATAAATGAATTTTTAGCGCTAAACAGCGTTTTAAATTTTAGAGTTGTTACAAGCTTAAGCGCTGAATGCTTACCCCGTGAGGTGGTTAATACCCCATGCTTTTTTGTTAACGCTGGTGATGTATTGCACCCGTATTTAGGATTTGTGTTAGCAACCGAGTTATCAAGCTCAGCTAAGCTTGCTTATGTTGATACCGACTCTTTAAACGCAAAGGATAAAAAAAGAGAGTTTGCCGATTTTAAACCCAGTTGGAATCCTGACTTACAGCTAACGAATGGCTATGTTAGCTCGGGTATTTGGGTTGAAAACTTAAGTGACTTTAATGTTATAAAGCTACCCCTTAACGAGTTTATGTTAAGTGTATTTATCTGTACTAGTTATATAAACAACCCTAACATAAATGTTGAGCATATAGCTCAAGTGTTGCTTTCTCGGCCATCCAACTTACCTAAATTTAGTAATGCTACACATCAATTAAGTGCTTTATATGCCCCATTTGCGAGTGTCATTCCCTCTAATTTACCCAGTGTATATTTACGGTGGCATCTAAATACACAGCCGCTGGTGTCAATAATTATACCTACGCGTAACGGCTTGGATCTGGTAAAAGCGTGTGTTGAGTCAATATTAAGTAAAACAACTTATAGCAATTATGAAATATTACTTATTGATAATGGCTCTGATGACCCAAGGTGCCTTAAATATTTTAATGAGTTAAGCAAGCATTCAAAAATTAAGGTGTTTAATTACGCCGCCGAATTTAATTACTCGGCTATAAATAATTTTGCAGCTAAAAAAGCCTCGGGCGAGGTATTGGCATTAGTAAATAACGATATTGAAGTTATTGAACCTGATTGGCTGTTAAACATGGTTAGCCATGTTATGCGAGATGATATAGGTTGTGTGGGTGCAAAGCTTTTGTATTCAGATAATCGTATTCAGCACGCGGGAGTTGTATTGGGCTATGGTGGCGGTGCAGGGCATGGGCATAAGTACTTTCCTGATGATCATTTTGGTTATATGAATCGCTTAGTTGCTACTCAAAATTATAGTGCGGTAACTGCTGCGTGTTTACTTATAAAAGCAGATGATTTCTGGGCCGTTGGAGGCCTTAACGCTGAGAAGTTGGCCATTGCGTTTAACGATGTTGATTTATGTTTAAAAGTACTGCAGTTAGGTAGACGAAACTTATACTGTGCAGAAGCTATTTTGTACCATCATGAGTCTGTATCGCGCGGGCACGAAGATACGCCTGAAAAAGTGCGGCGCTTTAATGCTGAGCTTAATTATTTGCAAACTACGTGGTGTGATTTTATTGCTAACGACCCTGCATATAATCCTAATTTAACCCGTAGACGTGAAAACTTTGCGATTAAGCCTTTTAGGTAGTTAATAAAAAGTAAAACTAGCGTTATTATTCGTTATGTTTTTTTGTGTGCTTAATTAAAGTAAGCTAGAATTGCTTCTAGTTTGTAAATGACTGTTTGTTTGAGTTGTTTTATCTTTTTATAGAGAGAGTATGATCCCAATTTCGGCAACTAATAATCAGTTTATATTGCAGTCTACTTACCCAATTGCAAGTAGCGTAAGTGTTGTTTGTGGTATGTCTGTTTATATCAACGACCGGCTAGAGTGGGTAAAACAAGCAGTTGAAAGTGTTTTAAACCAAACTTTACCTGCTGATTTATTTATGATTGTGCTCGATGGTGAAGTGGCAGACGATATTGCTATTTACTTAACTAAAATAGAAAAACAACACCCAAATTTAGCGCTAGTGCATGGCCTAAAAAATAAAGGGTTAAGCACATGCATGAACTACATTATCGACTCAACCTTACCACTAAATCCAGAATACTTTTTTAGAATGGATGCCGATGATATTTGCGTACCTCACCGCTTTGAAAAACAAGTTACTTTACTAAATAAGCATCAAGATGTTGATGTGCTTGGCTCTGCTTTGTGGGAAGTAGACGAACAGGGTAACAGAGCGGGTATACGTAGGTTACCCCTTACTCATTCTAAATTAATTTGCGCTTTTTCGCGTCGTTGCCCTATAAACCATCCTACGGTTGCTATTAGGTATAGTGTATTTGCACGTGGGCATAGGTATTTAACTAATATGCTTAACACTCAAGACTATTTTTTATGGATAGCACTGGCAAAAGATGGCTGCAAATTTGCGAATGTAAAAGAGCCATTACTTCATTTTAGGCGCATAAATGGTTTTTATAAGCGCCGTGGTAGAGGTAAGTCGGTAAATGAATTTAAAGCTAGGCTTTTAGCTATGGATTCCCTTAAGCAAAAGTCGTTACAAAATTATTGTTATGCGTTATTTGTATTAGTATTACGAATGATGCCTTCATGGATTATAAAAGTTGCATATAAAGCCGACCGCTTTATATTGGGCTTAAATAAACACAATTAATTATGATTGGTGCAGTTTTAGTTGTTTATAAGCCCGACCTAGCGTTAACAGAACGATTATTAACGCGTTTATATGGGCAAACAGAAGAAGTGGTTATAGTTGATAATAGCCCAACCCCTCACGATTTCACAAAAGTAATTAGTAACTACCATTATATTCATCTTGCTGATAACTCGGGTATTGCGCATGCGCATAATGCTGGGCTTATTTATCTTTTAAAAGCAGGGTGTGAGTATGCCATTTTACTTGATCAAGACAGCTTAATACCTACTGATATGGTGTTTAATTTAAGTAGTTTGCTTAAAGCATCGAATAAAATTAAACAAAATGTGGTTGCTATTGGACCTAGGATCCGTTGTAGTTTTTCGGATAAAAAAGTGAATCCTTTGGTTCAAAAGGAAGTCTTTGAATATGATGAGTTGGTAGGTGTTACTCAAATTATTGCATCGGGGATGATGATTGATTTAAGCGCACTTGATGAAATTGGTTTAAAAGATGAATCTTTATTTATTGATGGGGTTGATCATGAGTGGTGCTGGCGAGCTCGAAGTATGGGGTTTGATGTTGCTAAAGCCAAAAATGTAGAAATGGTTCATCGTTTAGGAGACTCACGTAGTAAGTTTGTGGGTATAACTTATAAAGTTGGTGCCCCAATTAGGCTGTATTATCAGTTTAGAAATATTTTATTGTTGAGCCGCAGGGCTTACGTTCCAAATTATTGGAAAGTAAGGTGTTTGTTTTTTATGCCGATTCGCTTTTTTTTAAATTCTGTTATGCAAAAAAATAGGCGTAAGCGCCTTGGGTTTATGCTCAAAGGTATTTACGATGGATTGCTAGGTAGAAAAGGCTCTTATGATAAACATTGGAAATAGTATAAAAAGAGCGATTATATAGGTTTTGTAATCACCCATAAAATGAGTAACTACCACCATAGAGAAGACAATGAGAAGTGATTTACCTCCTCTGTGTAGCGCGAAGGGCCTCGGTGTTCTCGGTGGTAAAATTGTTTTGTAGGTGAGGTTTTATACCTCG